>Ga0182024_10005464_pt1 | contig 28506 bp, 29 predicted proteins | sample P32metaG_FD_120480 | JGI IMG/M metagenome (GOLD analysis project Ga0182024, IMG submission 120480) | Permafrost microbial communities from Stordalen Mire, Sweden - P3-2 metaG (Illumina Assembly) | ecosystem: Environmental > Terrestrial > Soil > Wetlands > Permafrost | place: Sweden: Stordalen...
AACCGCGGCTGTGTTGTGATACAAACCCGCTGAGCGGCGCTCAAATAGCGACGCGATGATCACGATCCCCAGTTCACGTGCGAGCTGTCCGAGAGCTTTTGTGGTTGGGCCGGGAATCGCTTCGGCCAGCGCGAATAGCTCGGCATTTTCTTCGCGGCAGAAATACTGGGACCGGAAGAGCTCCGGCAGACAGACGATCTGCGCTCCGCGCTTAGCCGCCTCTCGAATCCGCCACACGGCCTTTTCGTGATTCTCGTTGGGATCGATGGCGCAACTCATCTGCACCAAACCAACGCGGAATTTCGAATGATCGGGATTCATGCTCGCCCTATGGTTCTCCGAGCAGCTGCTGAATTTTGGCCTCGTAAGTACTTCGGTTAGCCACACCGATATACTTGGCCGCGATATTTCCCGACCGGTCAATCAGGAAAGTTGTAGGAAGCGCATCCACGCCACCATACTGCTCGGCCATTTGCCTGCTAGCGAGCATAACCGGATAGTTCATTTTCCTGGCCTGCGCATAAGGCCGTACCGCCTTCCAACCAGACTCGTCCATGGAAACACCCAGCACAGCCAGCCCCTGCACCTGATACTTGCGCTCGAAATCGATGAACCAGGGAATTTCCAGGTTGCACGGTTCGCACCAAGTCGCCCAAAAATTGAGTAGCACCACTTTGCCCTGATACCCGGATAGTTTCACATCCTCGCCGTGAGCGTCTTCAAGAGTGAACGAAGCGGCGGTCCTGCGCTTACCGATGGGCTGAACCGTGACCTCGGCCGGCCCAGAGTTTCGGATCAGTACGAGCGCCACCAAGAAAACCGTGAATACGGCCACCGGAACGAGCTTAGATTTGTTCATCTCGGTCTCGCATCACATGTATAGGCCGCCGTTGACGTCGAGCACATGGCCGGTGATGTAACCGGCTTCTTCGCTAGCCAAGAATCGCACGGCAGCGGCGACGTCTTCCGGCCGCCCGATGCGTTTTAACGGCACGTGGCCGAGCATGTTCTCTTTGAATTCTGCCGAGAGCTTGGCGGTCATGTCGGTTTCGATGAATCCGGGCGCGACGGCATTCACGGTAATGTTTCGGCTACCCATTTCCTGGGCGAGCGCCTTGGTGAGTCCGATGAGGCCCGCTTTTGAAGCGACGTAATTCGCCTGGCCCGGATTGCCCATCTCGCCGACGATGGACGAAATGTTGATGATGCGCCCCCACCGCTCGCGCATCATGCCCTGCAGCACCTGCTGGGCGGCCAGGAAAGCGCCGGTTAGGTTTGTGCCGATCACCGCGTCCCAGTCCTCTTTTTTCATGCGTAGGGCCAGACCATCTTTCGTGATGGCGGCATTGTTGACCAGGATCGAAACAGGCCCGAAATCCTTGGCGATGCGCGCGAAGGCATCCCGGATGGAGTCAGCGTCCGACACGTCCATCGCGACCGAACACGCCTCGCGATTTTGGGCGCGGAGCTGTCCCGCTAATTCGTCTAGCTGATCGACGCTACGCGCGGCCAGTGCGACCCGCGCCCCAGCCTCCGCCAACGCGATGGAACATGCCTTTCCGATACCGCGGCTTGCGCCGGTGACAAACGCGACTCGACCTGTCATGAGTAAGGGCTCTTCTTCATAGTAAACTAGGCATTCCACTTCCCCATGGCCTACAGTGATCTGCGGGAGTTCATCGCCGCCCTCGAAAAGAATAAGGAGTTGCGCCGCGTCTCGGTCGAGGTGGATCCCTATCTTGAGATCACCGAGTTTGCCGACCGCGCCGTGAAGAGCGGCGGCCCCGCGCTGCTGTTCGAAAAGCCCCGGGGAAGTTCGATTCCCGTGCTGATTAACGCCTTTGCCAGCAAGCGCAAGATGGAGATTGCGCTTCAAGTGGACTCGGTAGATGAGATCGCTCATCGCATTTCCGAATACCTCGAGATGCGGATGCCCGAAGGACTGATCGGCAAGCTGAAAATGCTGCCCAAGTTGGCCGAGATGGGCGCGTTCTTTCCGAAGGCCGTCTCCGATGGCCCATGTAAAGAAGTAGTTCGCAAAGACAAGTTTTCACTCGCCGAATATCCGATCCTGCACTGCTGGCCCCAAGACGCCGGGCGATTCATCACGCTGCCGATGGTGTTTTCTAAGAACCCCGACACCGGCAAGCGCAATTGTGGATGCTACCGGCTACAGGTTTACGACGATCGCACCACTGGCATGCATTGGCAAACGCACAAGCAGGGCGCCGAGCATTACCGGCGCGAGGTGCACGATGGGAAACGCCAGCGCATGGATGTCGCGGCGGCCATTGGCTGTGATCCGGCCACAATGTTTTCGGCCATTCTGCCGTTGCCGCCCGATCTGGACGAGATGATGATCGCCGGCTTTTTGCGAACCAAACCAGTCGAGATGGTGAAGTGCGAGACCTCAGATCTCGAGGTGCCGGCGAATTCCGAGATCGTGTTGGAAGGGTATGTGGAACTCGGCGAGCTGCGCCGCGAAGGGCCGTTCGGCGATCACACCGGCTTCTATTCTCTCGATGACGACTACCCGGTTTTCCATATCACTTGCATTACCCAGCGCAAGCATCCGATCTATGCAACTACCATCGTCGGTCCGCCGCCCATGGAGGATTTTTACATGGGCAAGGCCATCGAGCGCATCTTCCTGCCGCTGATGCGCCTCCAATTGCCTGAAATTCGCGACATCTCGATGCCGGCCGAAGGGATTTTTCATAACCTGATTCTCGTGTCGATCCGCAAATCGTATCCGCTGCATGCGCGCAAGGTCATGCATGCGATTTGGGGCCTGGGCCAAGCCATGTTCAGCAAATGCATCGTGGTGGTGGATGAAGACGTCAACGTGCAGGATGCGAGCGAAGTCGCGTGGAAGGCTTTGAACAATATTGATCCCGAGCGGGACATTCAGTTCGTGCTTGGTCCCATCGACGCGCTGGATCATGCCAGCCGCCTTCCCCATTACGGTTCCAAGATGGGGATCGACGCGACGCGCAAGTGGAAAGAAGAGGGATTCGTTCGGCCCTGGCCGGACGTGATCAAAATGTCCGACGAGGTGAAGCAGCGCGTGGATCAGCTTTGGAAGAGGGCCGGTCTGGGCTAAGCGCAGATGTGATATATTCGGGGCCCTAAGGCCGAAACGGTGCGAGGCCACAGTAGACAATGTTGCCGAGGTCTGGGCAAAATTGTGCGAGAAAAATCAGGGAGGGCGAAATGAAACTTCGTATCGTGCGATTGGGATTGGCGGCAGCGGGCGCAATCGCGCTGGCCGGCGTGACGCTTGCTCAAAACGTACCGGAGCAGTTCGTCGTTAGCGGTAAAACCGCCGAGAAAATTCAGGATTTCACCACTATCAATCTGGCCACCGCGGAGCGCATTGCCAACACGTGCGAGCAGGCCGCCACCGCTCAAGGCGTGCAGATCAGCATCATGGTGCTGGATAACGACGGCAACCAGGTCTACATGGATCGTATGGACGGTCAGGGCTATCTCAACATCATTACGGCCGACATGAAGGCCCGCACCGCGCTGACACTGCGCTCGCCCAGCAAGACCCTGATGAATAGCGCGATTGAGGATCCCCCGCGGGAACTTCAGTACATTCAGCTCGGCGAGTTTGCGAATTCAGGCGGGCTTCCCATTGTCGTCAACAAACAGTTGATCGGCGCCGTCGGGGTCGGTGGTTCGGCGCCAAAGCCGCCGGTGTGGAGTGACGAGATTTGTGCGCATAAAGCGCTGACTGAAGTGATCGGGCCATCCGTCCCGCCACTGATCGAAGATCTTCCGCCGCGTCCGAACCCCAATGCGGGCACAGCGCCGGTTCCACGCTTTACCTCATCGGCGCCGCCCAAATCCAGCGTGCCAGCGGAATTCGTAGTGGGCGGCAAGGGTGCGGCCAACGTTTTCGACGGCAATCAGATTTCGCTCGCGACAGCCAAGAAGATCGCCCGTACCTGTCGCGACTGGGCGGCCTCCAAGGGCGGCTCGATGTCGCTCTACATCATCGATAATGCGGGCGAGTTTGTTCACATGGAGCGTATGGACGGCCAAGTCTACAACAACATCCGCACCGCGCTGTTAAAGGCGCAGAGTTCGCTGAAGACGCGCCAGCCCACCTCCCTCAATGCCGCGCAGCTCAAGAACAATCCTGGCGGCACCGCGCGCACCACCACTTACTTCAATTTGTTCACGAACGCGGGCGGCATTCCGATCGTGGTCGACGGGCAAATGATCGGTGCGATCGGAGTGGGTGGAGGAGTAGGAGGCGGCGGCGATGAGAATTGCGCCATTGAAGGCCTGAAGGCGGCCTTCGGCGATCGTGTTACGCTGCCAGTCTATCCGGCTGCGGGAGCATCGCGGTAATCACGAACTTGCGCGCCCTCGGCGGCTTGCAACAACTAGTGACCGCCCGACGCCTGTAGGGCTTTCGCGGTCGGCTGCGCGTGACCCAGTACCTTGTGAGGACGATACGGCTTTTCTAAAGCTGTGATGTCGTCGGCGCTCAGCTTGAGATCCACTGCACCGATCAGGTCCTTCAAATGCTGCGGCTTGGTGGCGCCGATAATGGGTGCGGTCACGCCCGGCGCTTGTAACGCCCACGCCAAGGCGACCTGCGCAGCCGAGACGCCGCGCCGCTTCGCGACATTTGCAACCGCATCGGCAACCGCAAAATCGTCATCGCTGTAGTACATGTCCTTGGCGAAACTGTCCACTTGCGAACGCTGCGTGGACCCACCGTCGCGCGTGCGCGTGCCCGTCAAAAAGCCGCGCGCCAGCGGACTCCAGGGGATCACGGCCACGCCTTGGTCAATGCACAGCGGGATCATCTCGCGTTCTTCTTCGCGATAGATCAGGTTGTAGTGATTCTGCATGCTGACGAAGCGGTGCCAGCTGTTTTCCTTCGACGTGTATAAAGCCTTGGAAAACTGCCAGGCCGCCATGCTGCTCGCACCGAGATAGCGCACTTTGCCGGCTCGGACCAGCGAATCCAGCGCGTCCAGCGTCTCTTCAATCGGCGTCTTCACATCCCAGCGATGGATTTGATACAGGTCGATATAATCCACACCGAGTCGGCGCAGCGAATTGTCGCACGCATCTAGGATGTGCTTGCGGCTCAGGCCGCGATGGTTCTGGCCGGGACCCATCGGCCCGTGGACCTTGGTCGCCAGAACGACGTCGTCGCGCCGTGCCATTTCTTTGATGTAATAGCCGGTAATTTCCTCGCTGAGTCCAGCCGAGTAGACATCCGCCGTATCGATGAAGTTTATTCCGTTGTCGAAAGCAATCCGAAAGTGCTCGCGGGCATCTTCCTTATTGACGTGCCAGCCTTTGGTGCCAAGCGACCATTCCGGGATTTCGCCGCCGCCGTAGCTCATGCATCCCAAGCAAAGCCGCGATACCGTCACTCCTGTTTTGCCAAGTAATGTATATTGCATGGTTTGATCCCAGTCGAACCCATCAGTTTAGCTCAAGCCGATAGCGAGCGCCGCGCATGAACACGATTGCCGAGGCGGGCCTCATCAACGCCCGTCTGGACCGCCTTCCGGCGACGCCCACCATCTGGAAACGCGTGCTGTTGCTGTCACTGGGCGGTTTCTTCGAATATTACGACCTTTTCTTCACTGGCTACATTGGACCCGGCCTGGTTCGCAGCGGCATTCTGACGCCCACCACTCGCGGCCTCTTTGGATCAACGGGATTGGCGGCCTTCGTGGCAGCGATGTTCGCGGGACTGTTTGTCGGCACCGCGCTATTCGGCTTCCTGGCGGATCGGTTCGGACGCCGCAAGATTTTCACCGTATCGCTGCTTTGGTATACCATCGCCACCGTAATCATGGCGTTCCAGAGAGATGTCTTCGGTTTGAATCTGTGGCGATTCGTTGCCGGAGTGGGAGTCGGAGTTGAGCTGGTGACGATCGACACTTATTTGTCTGAAATTGTCCCGAGCGCACTGCGCGGGCGCGCCTTCGCCTACAACAATGCAGTCCAGTTTACGGCCGTACCTATCGTGGCATTGCTGGCTTGGCTGCTCGTTCCAGTTTCTCCGTGGGGCCTGGATGGCTGGCGCTGGGTGGTGTTGATCGGGTCTGCAGGTGCAATATTCGTGTGGTGGATTCGGCTGCGTGTCCCCGAGAGCCCCCGCTGGTTGGTGTCGCACGGCCGTCTGAAGGAGGCCGAACTAATTGTCGCGGCGCTCGAGAGCGAGGCTGGATCGCGATTGCTGCCGCCGAGTCCCACCAGACCTCAGCAGCCATCCCAGCGCGGCCGTTTCATCGAGATCTGGCAGTTGCCCTACCGCCGGCGAACCATCATGCTGGTCATCTTTAACATCTTTCAAACGGTCGGCTACTACGGCTTTGCGAATTGGCTGCCCACGCTGCTCATCCAACAGGGCATTACCGTCACCAATACGCTTCAGTATACGTTCCTAATCGCAATCGCGGCCCCCTTCGGACCTATGCTGGCTGCCCGGCTGGCCGATCGTTTTGAGCGAAAGTGGCAAATCGTCGCCGCAGCGTTCCTGATCGCGGTAACAGGCCTGATCTTCGGTCAGATGCGTAGCGCATTCTGGCTGATCACGTTGGGAGTTCTGCTGACGCTCTCGAACAATGTCATGTCGTTGGCGTTCCATGCTTATCAAGCTGAACTGTATCCGACGCGCATCCGCGCCATGGCGGTAGGGTTCGCTTATTCGTGGAGCCGGTTATCGGTGGTGTTCAGCGCATTCGTGATCGCGTTCTTTCTGGATCGTTTTGGAGTGGGCGGCGTTTTCGCGCTCATTGCAGCCAGCATGCTGGTGGTCGTGCTGGCGATCGGATCGCTCGGACCAAAAACGAAGCAGCTCGCGCTGGAGGAAATATCGAGCTAGCCGATCAAGACCTTAAGATCATTCACGATGGCGTCGAGCGACTTGGATTGGCTCCGTACCTCTTCGGTCGCGGAGGCGTTTTCTTCAGCGCTGGCGGCGGCCGACTGTGTGACCTGCTCCATCTGCTTTACGCCGGCCGCGATCTGATCGATCCCGCGCGCTTCATCCTGGCTGGCAACGCCCACATCTTCGATCAGAGTCTTCACTTGATTCGAGGATTCCGTGACGCGCGCTATCGCTTGGGCCACTTGCTCCAGGTTGCCGCTGCCCTCATTTGACTTGGAGATCGACTCCTGGATCAAGCCTGCGGTATCCCGGGCGGCTTGAGCGCTTCTCTGGGCGAGCGTGCGGACTTCATCGGCCACTACCGCAAAACCCATGCCCGCCTCGCCGCCGCGTTGAGCGCCAGGATGTTAGTTTGGAACGCTATCTCGTCGATCACCTGAATGATCTTCGAAATCCGGGTGCTGGAGGACGCGATCTCGCCCATGGACGTGATCATCGCCTTGAGCCTCTGGTTGGCTTCCGCGACGCTCCGGTCAGATTCAATCACCTTCTGGTTGGCCGACCTGGCATGCTCCGCAGTCTTTCGAATCATGGAATGAATTTCGGCCGTGCTGGTGGAGGTCTGTTCGATGGACGCCGCCTGCTCGACGGCTCCGGAAGCAACGGATTGGCTGCCCGAAGCAAGTTGATCTGAAATAAAGCCTAGCCACGTGCTTCCTTCGTTTAACTGTTCGGCGATTCCCACCAGCGGCCGAACAATCCAGCGGCCGCTGAATAGCCAGAATCCGGCGACGACACCCAGCAGGATGAGCATCCCCACCGCGGTGATCTTCTGCATGCTTGCCAGCACCACGGCGTCCTTGGTCATGGGCGCTTTCAAAACAAACGCGCCTTTTATGTCGCCCACGCGCATGTTCTCCAGGGCAAGACCAAGCACATCCTTGCCGTCGTGCGTCGGGCTCGTTGCGGGGTCGCCATGGCATCCTAAACAACCGGCGGAAATCCGGACCGGTCTGGCCAGGATCAGCGTATTCGTCTTGGAATCTTCGACGAAATATTCTTCCTGCCCATTTGCGAATGTCCGGAAGGCATCGTCGAACTCCGTGGTGTTGTTGTTCGAATTCCGTGCCGCGGTGCCGGGACGGGACGGTGTCAGGAATTGAAAGCCTCGGGTTTGGGCAACTCGCCGCACCGAATCCCAGCCCGCCACCACCGGAATCGATCGATAAAATGTGCTGTTTCGGAAATCGCCGCCGCTGCGTTTCAGGCTATCGGAGAGCACCTGGAGATTGAACGCTTCATTTTGATGCAAGGCATCCATATTCTCGGTAACGGTCTCCGCTTGTTGGATAGTGGAGCTCATCAGCACCTTGAGCTCGTTCACACGGTTGGTATGCGAAATGAAATAGACGGTTCCTATAGCGCCCAAGGTCGCAAGGACAACGCCTCCGCCTGCACAAACAGTGATCTTAGTCGCGAGCTTCATCGATCCAGGTATTCCTGGATAGCTCATCGGCCAGAGTGAGCTACGTAAGAGCCGCTCTAACGGCTAGCCGAAGTCGAGGTCGCCCGGCTGGTCTGGCTGCCGGTCGGATGGAGAATCAGCTTCTGCACACGCCAATTGAGGAGCTCGGCCGCGTACAACTCGTTCTCGGATGGGCACGCCAGCTCGTGAACCCAGCCGAACTGCTTCATCTGCCGGCCGGCTTTTCCGAAGTATCCGAGCACCTGGCCATCCAGCGACAGCTTGTAAATGCGTCCCGGATAGGCGTCGGCAGCGTACAGATATTGAGTGGGGCCGGGCGTGATGCAGACGGTCCAGGGCGCGCCAGGCTGCATCGTGGTGTTGGTTTGTGCCGTGATGGGATTCCCGAACCATGGCTGCGCATCGGGCGGAACGGGCACATCAATTTTGATCTCGCGCAGGAATTTACCGTCTGAATCGAACACCTGAATGCGGCGATTGCCGCGGTCGGCGACGTAGATGTTGCCCTTCGCGTCGGAGGCGATGCCGTGCGGCGTGTTGAACTCACCGGGCTTGCTGCCCCGATCGCCCCACTGCTTGATCCAGTCGCCGTTCTTGTCGTACTTGGCCACCCGGGAATTGATGTAGCCGTCGCTGATGAAGATGTCGCCTTGCGGATCCCAAGTGACGTCGGTGGGCTGCCGGAACTGACCGTTGATGGCCGGCAGTGGCGGATTCGGGTGCTTCCACGGCTCGGAGCCTTCGTCGGATGCTTCCTTCTTGCGGCCAAACACCATCGTGACGCGGCCTTCAGGGTTAAACCGGATGATCATATCCGACCCCTTGTCGATGGCCCAAAGGTTGTCGTCCTTGTCCACCCGTACGTCATGAGCGAAGGACCATGCGTAAAGGTTCTTGCCGATCTCGCGGATGTATTTTCCGTCCGGACCAAACTCGAGAATCTGCGCTGCCGTTGCCCCATAGGCCGGACCGGTGGTGTTGCCTCTGTTGAAAACAAAAATATGTTTCTTCGAGTTCACCGCTACACCGCTCGCTTCCCCCAAGTACAGGTCGGGCGGAAGCTTGAGGAAGTTCGGAACGGAATCGAAGGGGATTTCCTGCGCCTGAGCCGCCCTGGCGGCAAAAGTGGCGCTGCATAAGCATGCTAGTGCAACTAGAGAAAAGATTTTCACGATCGTGGCCTCCTCGTGTCCTTCAGAGTACAATATCAAAATTTGTTCCGGGGAATAAGGCCCCATGCTGCCGGCCGCGCGGCTTACTCGGCTACAATAAACTGAAACTCAAGCATGACGAAGGAGAAAACTCACATGAACTATTCCACGATGATTTTCATGGCAGGGCTTTTAGGGGCTGGAATGTTGCAGGCGCAAACCGGTCAGCTCATCACCGAGCTCAGGCAGAACTATCAGGGCATCAAGAACGACGTCACCAAGAGCGCGGAAAAAATGTCGGAAGCCGACTACGCTTTCAAGGCGACGCCGCAGGTCCGCAGCTACGGCGAAATCATTACGCACATCGCCGACGTGCAAATTCTGCTATGCGGCATGGCGAAGGGCGAGCAGAAACACGTCAGTAATCCCAAAGCTTCGGCCAAGGCGGAATCGGAAGCCATGCTGAAAGAGGCGTTCGACTACTGCGATCCCGTTTACAGCGGGCTGTCCGACGCCGCCGCTACCGAGACCGTGAAGATGTTCGGACGGGACCGCTCTCGCTTCGGAGTGCTCGATTTCGGCGTGATTCACGACAACGAAATGTACGGCCAGATGGTGGTCTATTTGCGCTTGAAGAACCTGGTTCCGTCGTCGAGCGAGGGCCGGGGCGGCCGCGGCGGCAAGAAGGAATAGCGGGGGTGATCGTTGGTTGACCTCGCGAGAGGCCGGATGCTAGACTTTTGGACGTTCGGACGTCCTTAGGAGCGCAGCATGAAGAGAAAGCTGACCGGATCCCTCGCCGCGATTGCAGGTCTATTGCTGGTCTCATCCACTCTGGTGGCTCACCACGGAACCAGCGTCACCTATCAGGTCGACAAGACCATCACCCTGAATGGGGTTGTCACCGAGTGGGACTTCTCTTATCCGCATCCACAACTCTATTTCGACGTAAAGGGCGACGACGGGAAACCGGCGCATTGGGGCTCTGAGTTCGGCCCGACCCCCATGATGATGAAGAACATGCACGTCGGCTGGAGCCGGGAATCCATCAAGGCGGGCGATCAGGTCACAATTACTTGCAACCCGCATAAACAAGCTGGCGCCAACGTCTGCCTTTGTAAAGAGCTCGTCATCAACGGTAAGAAGCTTCCGCTCGGTGGCGGAGGCCAGAACAAAGAGTAGCCCCACCATCACCAGCAAGAGAGTCGAATCTCAAACTGGGAGGTTCAACATGCGAAGAGTATTGGTTGGTTCTCTCGTCGCGCTCGCAGGCGCGGTGGTCTTTTCGTCAGTAATGCTGGCTCAAACGGCCGAGCCGTCCGCTGCGGCCAAATCGGGCTCGAGCGCTCCCTTCGACCCGCATGACATATCGGGTGTCTGGTATCGAACCAGCCCGATCCAGACTTTCAGCGCCGTGCCGAACGTGCAACCGGGTCTGCCCCGCACGATCGAGGGCGGCCGCGGTCGCGGCGCTAATCTAGTCGAAGCGCCTTTTACCCCCGCCGGGAAGGCTGCCTACGACAAGAACAAGCCTGGATACGGCCCGCGCGCTTCTCCACCCGCGTTCGGAAACGACCCCATGGGTACCTGCGATCCGCTCGGCATTCCCCGTCAACTGAACGCCGAAGTCGGCTCGTCGCATCAGACCTGGGAGATCCAGATGACCAAGGACCGCATATTTCAGTTCTTCCAGTGGCATCACGACTGGCGCGAGGTCTGGACCGACGGCCGGTCGCTTCCCAAGACCGACGATTTGGAGCCGAAGTGGGACGGCTACTCGGTGGGCCATTGGGATGGCAACACGTTTGTCGTTGATTCGGTCGGCTTCGACGACCGCACTTGGCTCGACAAGTTCGGCTACGCGCATACCGAACAAATGAAGTTGCAGGAACGCTACCGCCGTCTGGATCACGACACGCTCGAACTCACCATGACGCTGACCGATCCCGAGTATTACACCAAGCCCTGGGTGAGCGACACTAAGATTTTCAAGCTGAACTTTTCGCCTGTTAAAGAATTCCCGACGGGCGAGCCCAAGATCAAGAATTGGGACGAGCAAGTCTACTGCGCACCTTCGGAAGAGTACCGGTTCAACCAGCGCGTTCGCGACGGCGCCGGCGGCAAGAGCACCCAATAGACCACTGAAGCGCGCCCCAGGTCAGCCTAGGTCTTCGCCTTCGGCCACACCACGCCCTGATCCTTCTTCGTCACCGGCGCCATGCCTTTGTACATGAACTTCTGCACGCGCTGGCCGTGATACGTCTCGGTCGTAAAGATGTTCCCCTTCGAGTCCGTCGCGATGCTGTGCACCGCATAAAACTCGCCCGGCTGCCGTCCGCCATCCCCAAAGCTGGTGAGGATCTGCATCGTCGGGCGATCGATGATGTACACCTTCTCGTTGGCCCCATCGGCCAGATAAATGTACTTCTGCTGCGGGTCCTTCGAAAACGCGATGTCCCACACCGAGCCGTCCCCCATGGTGTTCTTCGCCACAAAAACTTCCTTCACGAACGTCCCGTCCGGCTTGAACACCTGGATGCGGTCGTTCGAACGATCGCACACGTACAACAAGCCGTCATCGGCAAGCTGGGCGCAATGCACCGGATTGCGGAACTGCTGCGCCGGCGGATCGCTCGGATTATAGGGCGGCACGTTCGCGTCGTCCGGCCGCTTGCCATAAGCGCCCCAATGCCGCTTGTATTTTCCGGTCTCGGCGTCGAACACGATTACCCGATGGTTGCCGTACCCGTCGGCCACATACAGCTCGTTGGTCTTCGGATCGACAAATAGCTTGGCCGGTCCTTTCAGATTGTTGATATCGTTGCTGCCCTTGCTCTGGCCCGGATGCCCGATCTGCATCAGGAATTTCCCATCCTGCGTGAACTTGAGAATCTCGTTGTCCTTGAAGTAGGACGCGCCGCTGGCCGGTCCCTGCTCGTCGGTCAGACTCTGCGTCTTCGGCGGAGGTGTCCCGCGCCCGTTTCCGCCGATCCAAACGTTGCCCTTATAATCCACCGTGATTCCGTGATTCGAATCCGGCCAATCATATCCTGGCCCCGGACCACCCCAGTGCCCAATCAGGTTCCCCGCTTCGTCGAACTCCAAAACCGGCGGCGCGGGCTGGCAGCATTCCGACGCTGGCGGATTGGCCTTCATGTAGATCTCCTTCGGCTCGAGCGACCCCTGGCGATGAATAATCCAGATATGATCCTGCGCGTCCACCGATACGCCGATGGTCATGCCGAGCAGCCAGTGATTCGGCAGCGGCTTGGGCCACATCGGGTCTACTTCAAACCTCGGCGCCATCACGCTCGCCGCCTGGACCGCCTTTCGCTCCAAAACGAGCGAGGCAACTCCCAAGGTCGCGACTGTCACCGCGAAAATCACGCCAATCCGGAGATTTCGAGTCATTTTCCTGAGCCCCCTCTTCCGATGTAAGCTGTTCTTCACGGAGCATTATACGCGATTCAGGTTCATAGCGGCGATATTGTTGGCAGTCGCCAGCGCCGCGTATGCTCACGACATCCCCAGCGACGTCACGGTCCAAGCGTTCCTCAAGCCTTCCGGCCATCGTTTGGAGCTGCTGGTGCGCGTTCCGCTCAAAGCCATGCGCGACGTGATCTTTCCCGAGCGCGGCCCCGGCTACCTGGATCTGGAAAAGGTCGATCCGCTGCTGGCCGATTCCGCCATCCAGTGGATTGCCAACTTCGTGGATGTTGACGAGGGCTCCACCCGTCTTCCCCGGCCGAGCATCATCGCCACCCGCGTATCGCTTTTTTCGGACCGCTCGTTCGCATCCTATGAGCAGGCGCTCGCCCACGTCACCGGACCGAAGCTCCCCGCCGATACCAGCGTCGTTTGGGACCAGGTGTTTCTCGACGTCCTGTTTGAGTACCCGATTGCGTCGGACCAATCCAAGTTTTCCATCCACCCCGGCTTGGCGCGCCTGGGCCAACGCGTCGTCACGGTCCTTCGCTTCCTGCCACCCGGCGGCGCAATTCGAGCGTTTGAATTTACCGGCGACCCGGGCTTAGTCCGGCTCGACCCGCGCTGGTATCAAGCCGCTGGCCGCTTCGTCGAAGAAGGATTCTTCCACATCCTCGACGGTACCGACCATCTGCTATTCCTGTTCTGCCTGGTGATCCCCTTCCGGCGTATGCGTTCGCTGATCCCAATCGTGACGTCGTTCACCGTCGCGCATTCGATTACGCTGATCGCTTCGGCCTACGATTTGGCACCCGATGCGCTTTGGTTTCCGCCGTTGATTGAGACGCTGATTGCCGCGTCAATCGTGTACATGGCGCTCGAAAACATTGTGGGCACCACCAACGTGAACCGCCGCTGGCTGATCACCTTCGGATTCGGCTTGGTGCACGGCTTCGGATTTTCGTTCGCCCTCCGCCAGACGCTCCAGTTCGCCGGCTCGCACATGCTAACGTCGCTACTGTCGTTTAACATCGGTGTCGAGCTTGGCCAGCTTCTGGTGCTGGTGCTGCTGATCCCCCTGCTCGATGCCTTCTTCCGCTATGCCGTCGCCGAGCGCATGGGCACCATTGTTCTTTCAGCGCTGGTCGCGCACACGGCCTGGCACTGGATGATCGATCGCGGCGAGCAACTGAGGCAGTTCACGTTCCAGTGGCCGGAGCTGACCGTGCCCGTGCTCGTGACGGGCTTGCGCTGGCTGATGGCCATCGTCTTTCTCATAGGAGTGCTCTGGTTGATCTCGCTCGCAGTGCGCCGCTGGCAGACCCAAGCGCCGGAAGAACAATGACCATGGGCCGACGATTGGCCTATATGTTGCCCGGCTTCGCAATTGCCGTTGCAAAGTCTGCAGACTAATGAACCAGCTTCTCTACATGCCAGCCATCACTTGCCTCGCGGAACAGAAACGAGACGGGAGCGTCTTCCCGAAAATTTCCGTGCTTCACTCCCATCAACGGTAATGGACTTGAGAAGCAGGAGTGCGACATCTTGACGGCGGCCTTCGTGTCCACCAGCTTGGTCCCCTTCGTTTCTCCGTCGCGAATGCCAGACACGTCCACTTGCAGCAGGAATGCCCCCCGGACCTGCGCGTAGGGTTGATGATAGGCGGGTTCTATCGTGGGGTCATCACCGAAGTTGAGTTCTCGTCCCTTAGAAGTTAAATGAGCGGTGCTCCGGTCCTGCGATATCTGCGTCGGAGCCTCCCACAATTCCGATTGCACGCCGCAACCGAGCTGGGCCAGAGTAACCGACACCTGCTCGCCATCCAAATTTACAGCATTGGTCTCCAGGAGTTCCTTGGCCATGTCTTCATCAAACTCGGTTTTGCCTCCACAAGCCGCGGAAGCCAGCGAGAGCACCAGGACTGCTCCAAAAAGCAAGCGGGGGCTCACGATCTGTTTTTCGCAACCAGCTTTACGGCGCGGCCTGGGCTGTCGACCGGTTCTTCCGATCTCTTGAATTACCATCACTTTGCACCCTCTTTCTCATCGACTGCGCCGGGATTTCACTTTAGCCGGTTGCCCCGAGCGCGAGGCTCGCGCGGCCGCTTTCAAACGAACTGTTGAGCACGAACTTATAGTGCGCTGTATTTGTTCGATCTCGCCTTGACTTTTCCACAATCGCCGCGATACCATTTCTGTTGCAGAATCAGCAACTAACAAGCCTTCGCGCGTCCCAAATCCGCGCGGAATAAAGGGGTCATCACACAGGACTTATGAACAAAAAGCAGATCAACGTCGCCATCATCGGAACCGGCTGGTGCGGAGGCATACGCGCGGTCGCCGCCGCCGCGAGCCCTTGGGTCAACGAGCTTCACATCGCCGAGATCAAGGAAGACCGCCTCAAGGAAGTCGCCGACCAGACTAAGCCCGTCACCGCGACCACCGACTATCGCAAGCTGCTCGAGAACAAGTCCATCGATGCGGTCATGATTTCGACCACCCCTGAGCCGACCCACTATCCCATCGCCAAGGAAAGCATGCTGGCTGGCAAGCACGTGTTCCTCGAAAAGCCCATCTCGCTCGAGCTGTGGGAAGCCGAAGAACTGATCGCGCTCGCCAAACAGAAGAATCTGTTCTTCACCATCGGCTATTCGCAGCGCTTTAACCCCAAGTTCGCCTACGTCAAACGATCGATCGAGGACGGCACCATCGGCGAACCGGTCAGCGCGCTCGTCAGCCGCCACATCACCCGCAACCTCGGCAAGAAGATCGGCGGACGCGTGAAGCTCTCGCCGGCCGCGATGGAAGCCACCCACGATATCGATTTCGTGCTGTGGTGCCTGGCCCCGCGCAAGCCCGTCCGCGTGTACGCGCAGGAAGTGCACAAGATCATGAAGGGCCAGTACAACGTGCCCGACTGCGTTTTTGTCATCGTTACCATGGATGACGGCACCGTATTCACGATCGGCGCAGGCTGGGTGCTGCCGCCGGCGTATCCGAATTTCTCGTCCACCTGGATCGAGTTTGTTGGCAGCGAGGGCGCCGTGATGGTCGATGACACGCATCGCGACGTGTACGTCACCAGCCTCCAGAAGGGCATTCAGTTCCCGATGTCATCCATGCCCGGCGAACAGGTGAACCACACCTACGCTGGCCCGATGGAGCGCGAGACGCTGCATTTCCTGGAATGCATGGCGCTCGGCAAGCAGCCGCTGGTCACCGCCGAGCACGCCAAGATGGTGATGCAAGTCTACCAGGCCGCCGACCTTTCGGCCGAGACCGGCAAGCCCGTCGACGTGGTGGTGCGCGAAACCGAATTGGAACCCGCCGGAGTGCGCTAGCCGGAGTGATATAGACTAGTAAACGTTCGATTCGGAGCACACGCTTTTGGCCAGCCATCACACGGTTCTCGCAGAATCCGGCAAGACCGGTGCGGATAGCTTAAGTTCCAAACCAACCAAGACCCGCTGGTGGATCCTTTTTCTGATCGCCGGCATGTATCTGATCTGCTACATGGACCGCAGCAACATCTCGGTGGCGCAGCCGGAGATTGCGAAGCAGTTCGGTCTGAGCAAGAGCACCATGGGGCTGATTCTTGCCGCGTTCACCTGGGCCTATGCGCTGGGGCAAACGCCGGCCGGTTGGCTCGGCGACCGGTTCGGCCCGCGAAAGGTCCTGACCGTCATCATGTTCTTCCGCGCGACTGCGGCGGTAGCGACCGGCGCAGCTGTCGGTCTCGCGTCTCTTTTCACCGCGCGGTTCACGCTGGGCATCGCCGAGGCGGGCGCATTTCCGGTGGCGAGCCGCGGCATGCAGCTCTGGTTCCCCCGCTCCGAGCGCGGCCGCATTCAGGGCACAACCCACTTCTTCAGCCGCCTCGCTGTCGCCATCACGCCGATTGTCGCCACCAGCATCATGGCAGCGTTCGGCTGGCGCGCCGTTTTCTTTATATTCGGATCGCTCGGCGCGATCTGGGCGGTCGGTTTCAGCATTCTGTACCGCAACTACCCCGAGGAGCATCACGGCGTAAATCGCGCTGAACTGGCCGTCATTCGCGGCACCAACCCCGACGGAACGCTCAAAACGCTGAACACCGTGCGCCCGAAGACGCCATGGCGGGAGATCCTGCTTTCTCCGAACATGTGGTTCATCGCGTCCGGCTACGCGTGCTTCTTCTTCGGAACGAATTTCTATCTGACCTGGTATCCGACTTATCTGCGCGAGCATCGGCACCTGTCGCTCGCCGCGCTCGGCCTCTGGGCGACCGTCCCGCTGTTTGCGGGGATGGTCGGAGACCTCACCGGCGGCTCGCTTTCCGATTTGATCTTCCACCGGACATCCAATGCGCGTCTGGCCCGTCGCGTCGTCGCCGCGCCGGGATTCCTGCTCGCTGCGGCGTTCGTTATTCCGGCGGCACTGACCTCAGACACAACCACCTCGATTCTTTGCCTCGCGGCGTCGTTCTTCTTTCTCGAATGGGTGATCGGACCGGCCTGGGCGGTGCCGATGGACGTCGGCGGACAATTCAGCGGGACGGTGACCGGCATCATGAACATGGTCGGCGCATTCGCGGCATCCTTTACGGCGGTGGTCTACGGGAATCTGTTCGGCAAAGGATTCTGGGTCGCGCCCTTTATCGTGAGCGCGGCGGTGATGGCGCTGGGCGCGCTGATCTGGATCTTCCTGATCGACCCGGAAAAATCGGTCGTCGGCGCCGTAGCTCAAGACGCCTAGGTGCCCTCCCGCATCACGGTTGAGCGGACCTCTCCCGCTGACGTAAAGCAGAGGCAGATCATCGTCAAGCTGGACGGCGAGGAGTTCGCCACGCTGATGCACGGCGAGACCGCGACGCGCGAAGTCCCGCCCGGTGAGCATCGTATTAAGTTCGATAACACCTGGGTCTGGAAGAATCTGGACATTAAGCTCGCCGAGGACGAGCATCTCAAGTTCCGGGTAATCAATCGCGCCGGCCGCCTGACCTGGTGGATGGTCGGGGTGCTGGGCGCCGGTCCCATGTACCTCACCGTGGAACGCGACTCGGCATGAGCGAGGCCAAGCTCACTAGCACCCTGCCGCCTTGTCTCCTGCCTGGGAAACCGCCCCGTTCTGGACGATACACGATTAGCGGTACTATTTATAAAAGGAGTCTCGCGTATGAAGCTTCGCGTGACGGTGTTCAGCTGGGTAGTTCTCCTTTTCGTCTGGTTGCCCGCGCAGGCGCAGCCTGTGATCTCCGCTCAGTCGGGCTTGCTTAGTTTCTCCGAAGGCGCGGTCTCGCTGGATGGGATGCCCATCGCCCAGACGTTTGGCAAATTTGCGCAAATGAAAGACGGCTCCCAGCTCGCCACCGAAGACGGGCGAGCCGAGGTGATGCTGACGCCGGGCGTGTATCTTCGCCTCGGAGAAGACACCACCATCCGCATGGTGTCCAACCGTCTTTCAGACACGCGCATCGAGTTCTTGCGCGGCGCCGCTATTGTCGATTCGGCGAATGCCACGGCCAAGACTCCCGTCACCATCGTTTGTATGAACTATCAGGTTCAATTGCACGAACCCGGCCTATACCGTTTCGAGTCCATTCCGGCCGAGCTGCGGGTTGACAAAGGCGAAGCCGAGGTTTTGCACTATGAGAAATCCACTACCGTGGAGGCGCAATCTACATTTTCCTTCATTGGAGGCCTCACGCTGCGAAGCTCCTCCGGCGGCCCAGACGATGCTTTGGACAATTGGAACCGTGAGCGTAACCAGGATATTTCCGCAAGCAACGATCAGGCCGGCAAAGCAACCGATCTATCCGCCGCTTTAGATAGCTGGCAGAACGACCCCAACGCTGCCCTGGGCGCGCTAGGAATGTCGGGCTATCTGCCGCCCCTTCCTCCCTCCAGCTATGGCTACACGCCGAGCTATCCGCTGGGTAGCCCAGGTCTCGGTGCTTTCCCCGTAAATCCCTGGGGATACGGCGTCATGAACCCGTTCGCCATTTACCCGCTCCCAATATATGGCTACTATCCCTACTCGACGTTGGTCGGGCCAGGCTACCTGGGGTCGAGACCACTCCGCGGCGGTTTAGGCTACTTGGGGTCTTCTACGTTCCGAAGTGGGGTCGGCATCAGCACCTATCGCTCTCCCATTGGGACTCGTCCGCTGAGCCCCGTTTATCGAAGCCCCGGTTCCATTGGACGCGTGGGCGCAGGCCGCGTAGGCGGACATCGATAGACCCAGATCTGCTGCGAAAGGTTGTAGAATCCTTAGCTGGAAGGAGTTCTCTCATGTCCACCACTCTGTCCGCGCCGCAGTCAGCAGCTCAGGCGCTCCATCCCACCCGGCTTTTATCCGACAAGTCACTTGCCTACGGCGTCTTGCGCTTTGCCTTCGGCATTAACATTTTCGGTCACGGCTTTATCCGGGTTATGACCGGCACGGACAAGTTCGTGGCCTGGATGCTTAAGGAGATGCAGGGCACCATGCTGCCGGAGGCCATTGTGCGACCCTTCGCCTATGTGGTCGCATGGGGTGAGCTTCTGCTCGGACTGGCGCTGATCCTGGGACTCTTTACCAGAACCTCTCTGGTGCTGGGAGGCCTGCTGATTGCTGCTCTCACCTTCGGAACCACGCTGCGGCAGGACTGGAACATTGCGGGGCTGCAGGTCACTTACAGCTTGCTGTATTTCGTCCTGTTGTATTTCCGCGAAAACAACAATCAGCTCTCGGTGGATTCCTTGCTTCTGGCGGGCAAGGGCAAGACGAATTAAGGCGATACGGCCGCGGCCGGAAGCCCGAAGCGCACCGATATATCGGTCAGCACTTCCACCGGCACCCCGTCCAGCGCTGTAGGCGGGAACTCCCAATGTTGCACAGCCTCTCGAGCCGGGGAGGCCAACAGCAGATTCCCGCTCATTAACTGCAACGTCCGCACGTGCCCATCTTTGCCAATCAATGCACGCAGGCGCACCGTGCCCTCAACGCCCGAATCTCGAGCGAGTTGAGGATAGGCCGGATTCACCGTGCGGACGGGAGTCAGCGCATGGATGGGAATGAGCTGATGCACGCCCCTGGCCGGTACCGAACGCACCGCGGCTGTCATCAACGGAACTTGGCCATTCTGGTTTTCGTGCGCTTTACGGAGCCACTGATCGGCCACCTGGATCTCGTGATCGTACTCCTCTTTCGTATCCTTTAGGTCGGCTCGCTCGCGAATCAAAAGATTCATATAGTCCATCGCGTCGGTGTACCGGGGATCGATCTGAAGCGCCTTTTCCAGATTCCAAATCCCGCTTTCGAGTATCGCATCGTATTGATCGCGTAACTGATGGCGCATCGTAGCATCCGGCAGAGGGCCCGGATCGCTGAATTTCAAACCCGCCTGGCCCCGCGCGCCCAGCCATTGTGGATACCATTTGGACCACGCGATCGCACCTAAGGATTGATAAGCCTGCTTCTCGTCAGGATCGATCTTCGCGAGTCTTTCGTACCAGAAAGCAGCGTGATCCAAGTACTGCACGGCCTGATTCAGATCTGTCGTTCCCTGAGCTTCCTGATAGTTCAAAGACGCCAGCGAGAGGACCACCGATTTGTTCTCAGGAGCCGAGCTCACCACTCGGGTGAACGACGCCTCGGCTCTTTTGGCGAGATCCAGATTCTTGGCCGAAGCGTCACCCGGGACATAAAGCGCCAGGCAGGTGCTAGCGAGAAAGGAATGCGCCTTGATATCGTCGGGCTTCTGATCGATGATTTTCTGTAAAAGCTCTAGGGCTTGCGGATAATTCCCGGCCTTATAGGCATCGATGCCCTGCGTGAGCCATTGCTGCCAGTCGGGCTGGTCAGCCTTCTGTTGGCCCATAAGCAGGGTCGCGATCGACAAAAGTAAGATGAGAGGCCGCATCGGACAAGTTTCTCTTCGGTTCTTACCACTATTCTGATTCTGCCACGATATTGCCTCTAGACGACCAGCTAAACTAGGAAGTTCCACTATGAATTTTCCTAGTCATACCATTACGCAGGGCCGAGACCGCGCGCCTGCCCGTGCATTTTTGAAAGCCATCGGCTACACCGATGAAGACATGCAGAAGCCGATCATCGGGATTGCCAATACTTGGATCGGCACCATGCCATGCAACTTCAAGTTGCGCGACCTGGCGGTCGATGTCGCCGCAGGCATCCGCGCGGCCGGCGGCACGCCCATGGAGTACAACACTATCGCCATCAGCGACGGAATCACCATGGGCACCGAAGGAATGAAGACGTCGCTGGTGAGTCGCGATTGGATCGCCGACACAATCGAGTTAGTGGCGCGCGGCCATATGTTCGACGGCATCATCGCCTTGGTGGCCTGCGATAAGACCATCCCGGGAGCAGCCATGGCGCTGCTGCGCCTGAATATTCCTGGATTGATTCTTTACGGCGGGTCGATTCTTCCCGGCCGCTACAAAGGCCGCGATCTGACCATTCAGGATGTGTACGAAGCCGTGGGCGCGAATGCAGCCGGAAAGATGAGCGACGAAGAGCTGCTGGCTATCGAGAACTCGGCGTGTCCCGGCGCCGGCGCGTGCGGCGGACAATTCACGGCCAACACGATGGCCACGGCGATGGAGATGATCGGGCTGTCGCCGATGGGAACGGCGGCGGTGCCTCAAGTGGATGCGCGCAAGCACGATGTGGCGGCGCGCTGCGGGAAGCTGGTTGTGGATGTCGTAAGGCGTGGCCTGCGGCCTCGTGAAATCGTGACGCGCAAAGCGATCGACAACGCCATCGCATCGGTAGCCACCACGGGCGGCTCTACCAACGCCGTGCTGCATCTGCTGGCCATCGCGCGCGAGGCCGGCGTTCCGCTCCACATCGACGATTTTCAGACTATCAGCGAGCGCACTCCCCTGCTGGTGGATTTAAAACCGTCGGGCAAGTTCGTGGCAGTGGATGTAGATAAGGCCGGCGGGATTCCCGTCATCGCCCAGCGTCTGCTGGAGGGCGGCTACGTGGATGGTTCCGCAATCACCGTGACCGGCCGCACGTTTGCCGAGGAGGCTAAGGACGCCAAAGAAACTCCGGGCCAGGAGGTGATCCATCCTCTGAGCAAGCCGATCAAGAAAAGCGGCGGTTTAGTGATCTTGCGCGGTTCCCTTGCTCCGGAAGGGTGCGTCATCAAGGTGACCGGCATCGAACGGACCGAGCACCGCGGCCCGGCGCGCGTCTATGACACCGAAGAATTGGCCATGGCGGCCGTACAGAACTGTAAGATTCGCGCGGGCGATATTGTCGTAATCCGCTACGAAGGGCCGCGCGGCGGTCCAGGGATGCGGGAGATGTTAGGCGTCACCAGCGCCATCGTGGGGGCCGGCTTATCGGATAGCGTCGCGCTGCTCACCGATGGCCGTTTCAGCGGCGCCACCCGCGGATTCTGCGTCGGTCACGTCGCTCCGGAGGCCGCTGTGGGCGGGCCGATTGCCGCGGTCGAGGAGGGCGACTCGATCCGCATCGACATCGCTAATCGAACCATCGATCTGGAAGTGCCGGCGGAAACCATCCGGGAACGGCTCAAAAAATGGAAAGCGCCCGAGCCGCGTTACCGCTCGGGCGTCTTCGCCAAGTACGTTGCGCTGGTGGGATCGGCGTCTGAAGGAGCTTTGACGACGCCGCAGTAAGCGTCTCTATGCCGATGCCCCGGCCTGAAGGTGCGCATCGATCATTTTCTGGACATCGGTCTTTCCGACGGCCCCGACCTTCTGCTCCACTACTTTGCCGCCCTTGAACAGCAGCAGCGTGGGAATGCCTCGCACGTTGTAGCGCATGCTTGTCGCGCCGTTTTCGTCCACGTTCAGCTTGCCGACCTTTACGCGGCCCGCATAATCATTCGCGATGGCGTCCACCGTCGGCGACATCATCCGGCACGGGCCGCACCATTCGGCCCAAAAATCGACTAGAACCGGAGTATCCGAATTCAGGACGTCCTTATCCCAGCTCGCGTCTGAAAAGGTAAGCGTGTTCGCACCAGCCATAGTTTTGTCTTCTCTCCCACATAGTGATGTTGTAACCGGTTAAAAGGATTCAACTGGCCGACACCCGCTGGTACAGCTTTTGGTACTCTCCAGCCGAGGCGCTCCAGGAAAAGTCCTTCTGCATCGCGCGCCGCATCCTCCGAACCCATTGACCTGAATCCTGATAGGCACCCAAGGCCGCGCGAATGGCTTCGAGGAACGCCAGTCCCGAGTAATCCCGAACCTTAAACCCGGTATCCTCATCAATCGTATCATCCAGACCGCCCGTGGCGCGAACCACCGGAATGGTCCCGTATCGCAGGCTGTAGATCTGGTTCAGGCCGCACGGCTCATAGTGGCTCGGCATCAGAAAGATGTCGGCGGCAGCTTCGATGCGGTGCGATAGGCCTTCGTCGTAACCAATCCGCAGCCCGACTTTATCCGGATACGCGCGAGCTAGGTCGCGGAACAACGCCTCATACTCCGGCACGCCTGAGCCTAGGATCACTAGCGCCAGGTTCTCGCGCATCAGCTCGTCGGCGATGTCGGCGAACAAGTCGAAGCCCTTCTGCGCCACGAATCGCGAGATGATACCGGCCAGCGGGCGGTCTAAATCCCAGTCCGGCAACCCATACTCTCGTAAGATGGCCCGTTTGCATTCGCGTTTGCCCGAAAAGTCGTCCGCCGAGTAGCGAGCCGCAATATGCACATCCGTTTCCGGGTTCCACTCCGCGTAATTAACGCCGTTGACAATGCCGGTGATGGGGCCGTGCTGGCGCAGAAACCCATCTAGCCCGAAGCCCAGTTTGGGCGTTTGGATCTCTTTCGCATATCCCTTGCTGACCGTCGTGATCGCGTCGCTCCACGCGATTCCCGCCTTCAAAAAATTGACTTTGCCGAAAAACTCCAATTGGCCGGGATTGAAAAACCTGCCGTCCAGCGCGATTTCCGGAAGCACCTGCGGAGGGAACATCCCTTGATAACCGAGATTGTGGATCGTGAACACGTGCTTCACTCCCAGGAACGTGGGATCCGTGGAGAAGTTCTCGCGAACGTAGACTGGCGTTAGCGCCGCTTGCCAATCGTGCGCGTGCATGATATTCGGCCGGAACAAGTATCGCGCAACGTTGACGCCGGCCATGGCCAGTACCGCGAAGCGCATGTAGTTGTCGGCGAAATCCACCGAGCCCGCGCCGTAGATTCCATCGCGGTCGTACAAAGGCGGGCAGTGCACGAAAAAGTAGTCGACGCCATTTTCGGTGGCCCGAAGAATGTCCACCAGGTATCCGGGCCCCAGAGGAATCCAAAGACTGCGATACGCCTCGCGCGGACTATGGGGATAATAATTCTCGCGGTACGCCGGCATCACTACCGCGACATTTTCTCCGCGCGCGCCGAGCGCAGGTGGCAATCCGCCGAGAACATCGGCCAGACCGCCAGTCTTTGCAAAGGGCGTGGCTTCCGAAGCCACCATCAGAATGTTCATGAGCGCTCACGACTCGACTTTTTAGATTCTGATTTCTTTGTGAACCGCGTCTAAAATGCCGTTGATGAAAGCCACCGATCCTTCGCCCGAAAACTGGCGGGCCAGTTCCAAAGCTTCATCAATGACCACGGCGGGCGGCGTCTCGTTGCGGCTCATCTCGTAAATCGCCAAGCGAAGGATGTTGCGGTCCACGATCGGCATGCGCTCCAATTTCCAATTCTCAGACTTCTCGGCGATTTGATGATCGATGTCCGGAGCCATCTCGGAAGCGCCCGTGACCAGTTCCTCCATGAATTCATCACGGCCGGGCTCCGCTTCTGGACCGTCCGCCCCCAGTGTGTCATAAAACGACGTGATCGCCTCATGCACGGGTTGCTTGGTCATGTCCCACTGGTAAAGCACTTGCAACGCTCGGAGACGGGATCGGTGACGGGCTGGCATGGCTCCGTACTTATTTTCGCAAGTGCCGCATCAGATTCGCCATCTCGATGGCGGTCATCGCCGCGTCGTAGCCCTTATTGCCGCTCTTTCCGCCCGCGCGATCGATGGCCTGTTCGACCGTGTTGGTCGTAAGGACTCCAAAAGCGACGGGCACGCCCGTTTCGAGCTGAACTGCGGCGAGCCCAGTGGCCGCCTGCGCCGCAACGTGGTTGAAGTGCGGCGTCTCGCCCCGGATCACGGCGCCCAAAGCCACCACCGCGTCGTGCCGTTTACCGGCCGCAAGCGTCTTGGCAGCTAGCGGCAGTTCCCATGCGCCCGGAACTTTTACGATCTCGATGCTTTCGGCGGCCGCGCCAGACCGCTTCAAAGCGTCGAGCGCACCAGCCAACAGGCGCTCGGTGATGAAGTCGTTGAATCTCGCGCAAATCACCGCAAATTTAAGCCCGCTGGCGCCGAGATTTCCTTCCGTCACTGAGGACATATGGGATAATTTGGGTTCAGGCCTCTCATTCTACCGCATGGATCCCGAGTTCATACGCAACTTCTCTATCATTGCGCACATCGATCACGGCAAGTCGACACTGGCCGACCGCCTGCTCGAAGTCACCGGCGCGCTCTCGCAGCGCGAAATGATGGAGCAGGTGCTGGACACTATGGATCTGGAGCGCGAGCGCGGCATTACCATCAAAGCGCACGCCGTGCGGCTGAACTATAAAGCCGACGACGGGCAGATTTTTCAACTGAATTTGATCGACACGCCGGGCCACGTGGATTTTAGCTATGAGGTGTCTCGCAGCTTGCAGGCTTGCGAAGGAGCGCTGCTGGTGGTGGACGCGACGCAAGGCGTGGAGGCGCAGACGCTGGCCAACACCTATCTGGCCCTGCAGCACAACCTGGAAATTATTCCGGTCATCAACAAGATTGATCTGCCGTCGGCCGAACCGGAGCGTATTCGCGAGCAGATCGAGCAAGTGATCGGGCTTCCGGCCAAGGACGCGCTGTTGGTCAGCGCCAAGCAGGGAACTGGAATCAAGGATGTACTGGAAGCGATCGTGCACCTGATTCCGCCGCCGCAGGGATCGCCCGATGCGCGGCTGCGCGCCTTGATTTTCGATTCGTGGTTCGACCAATACCGTGGTGTGATCATTCTGACGCGCGTGGTGGACGGCCGTCTGCGCGTAGGGCAGAAGATCCGGTTGTGGTCCAAGGCCGGAAGCTCCTTCGAAGTAGAAGGCCTGGGCTATCAGTCTCCCAAGCCGATTCCGTGCGAGGAGCTTGCCGCGGGCGAAGTCGGCTTCCTGTTCGCCAACATCAAGACCGTTTCCGACGCGCAGATCGGCGATACCATCACCGGCGCCGAAAATCCCGCGTCCGAGCCGCTGCCCGGTTTTCAGGAAGTGAAGCCGATGGTCTTCGCCGGGCTGTATCCGGTGGAATCGCATGAGCACGGTCGCCTGCGCGAGGCATTAGAAAAACTGCGTTTGAACGATAGCGCCTTCAGTTTTGAGCCGGAGAATTCGGTCGCATTGGGCTTTGGATTTCGCTGCGGTTTTCTGGGCCTGCTGCACCTGGAAATCGTGCAGGAGAGGCTGGAGCGCGAGTTTGAGATCGACCTGATCACCACCGCGCCGGGCGTGCGCTACAAGGTGACCGCGCTCAATGGCTCGATTATCGAAGTCGATAATCCAACCAAGTTTCCAAATCCGGCCGAGATCAAGCAGATCGAAGAGCCGATCATCGACGCCACCGTCATCACGCGCGAGGAATATGTGGGCGAGATCCTGAAGCTGCTCGAAGAAAAGCGCGGCGTGCAAAAGAAGTTCGAGTACATCGGCACCGGCCGCGTGCTGCTGCTGTATGAGCTGCCGCTCAACGAAATCGTGCTCGATTTTTACGACCGGCTGAAATCCGCTTCGCGCGGCTACGCTTCTCTCGATTACCATCTGGCCGGCTATCGCGCCTCGCAGATGGTGAAGCTGGATGTACTGGTGGCGGGCGAGCCGGTGGACGCGCTGTCGATGATCGTCCACAAGGAGTTCGCTTACGAGCGCGGCAAGATCCTCATCGAGCGTTTGCGCAAACTGATCCCGCGGCAGATGTTCGAGGTGGCGCTACAGGCCGCCATCGGCAATAAGGTGATCTCGCGCGAAACCATCCCGGCCATGCGCAAAAACGTGCTCGCCAAATGCTACGGCGGCGACATCTCGCGCAAGCGCAAGCTGCTCGAAAAGCAAAAAGAGGGCAAGAAGCGCATGAAACGCGTGGGGCGCGTGGAGATCCCGCAAGAGGCGTTCCTGGCGGTGTTGAAGGTAAGCGGAGAGAGCGAGTAGCTATTTAAACCGCTCATGCTCTTCATGGTGCTTCTCTTTGACAACGATCGTAAATTCGAACAGTTTTCGAACCGAGAATGATGCTTCCAAATCGCCCTTCTCATACAGCCCGTATAGTATAGTTGCCGCCGAAAAGAGGATCGCTGTAACTGTGACGCATTTCACGGTCATTCTCCTGAAAACGAAGTGTGACTGCGGGGATGCGTGGACCGCGGGGTGTTGCGTGGAACTACAACATCGATATTCAGGCACGTCAACCAGTCTGGTAATATGGCTGTATGGCGTCGCGCAAAATGACATTTACGCTGCCAGAGGACTTGGCTGCGCGCTTCGTCCGCCGGGTGCCGGCCCGAGGGCGGTCGCGGTACGTCGCTGACGCCTTGGCTAACAAGCTCGCTGAACGGGAAAAGCGCTTGATTCGGGCGTGTGAAATCGTCAACGAAGACCCAGAAGTTAAAAAAATTGAGAAGGAGTTCGACGCGCTGAGAGATGAAATCACCGAGCCATGGGAAGATACCCCGTCGCGGTGAGATTTGGTGGATTCGGCTCGATCCAACCATAGGTTCCGAGATGAGCAAGACGCGTCCCGGCGTTGTGGTGAGCGCCAACCCGCTGAACGAGCGGCGCCGAACTGTTGTCGTCGTTCCTCTTTCTAGCTCCTCCAGATCGGTGCCACCGCTCACTGTTCGCGTGAAATGTGCTGGACGTCAAGCGGTCGCAATTGTCGATCAGGTGCGAGCGGTTGCGAAAGAACGGCTCACGAGGCGCATTGAAGAAATATCGATTGAGCAACTCGAAGCAATTGAAGACGCTTTGAGGCAGATTTTAGAGCTTGACTGAATCTTCACACGAAACCTGGGGTCTTCCGGCGTAAGCTAGAAGTAGCGCATGATCGAAACACAAGCTGAGCCCGAGCACATCGCGATTTCCAAATCCAAGGGCATTCAAATCGACTGGAAGGGCGGCCACCACAGCCAATATGCCCTGGCCTATTTGCGCGACGAATGCCCCTGCGCAAGCTGCACCGGCGCTCACGGCACCGAGCCGCAGAAAACCAACTATGCGGCGGCGGCGCCGAGCAATCCGTTCCAGATGTACAAGCCCGTGCTGAAAATGCTCAACGTGGAGCAGATGGGCCACTACGCCATCCGGATCGATTGGAGCGACGGCCATAATACCGGCATTTATTCCTACGACCATCTGCGTAAGATCTGTCCCTGTGAGCAATGCAAACCGGCTTAGCTGTTACCATGGATTTTCGATGCGCCGCGCTGTCGTAGCCTTGATCAGCTGCCTCTCGGCGGCCCTCCTATCGCCAGCTCCAGCTCAAAATACCGGCCTC
>Ga0182024_10005465_pt1 | contig 28506 bp, 17 predicted proteins | sample P32metaG_FD_120480 | JGI IMG/M metagenome (GOLD analysis project Ga0182024, IMG submission 120480) | Permafrost microbial communities from Stordalen Mire, Sweden - P3-2 metaG (Illumina Assembly) | ecosystem: Environmental > Terrestrial > Soil > Wetlands > Permafrost | place: Sweden: Stordalen...
AAACAGAAGGCAGCCAGAGCCGAACGCCTGAAAGACCTGCTCGCCGAGGACAAGAAGGATGATGGGCTGGTGTTCGATGAACTGGGAGTCGATCACGTTTTCATTGATGAGGCGCATTATTTCAAGAACCTGGAGACGCCCACCAAGATGGAGCGTGTCGCCGGCATCCAGACCGGCGGTTCCGAGCGGGCCTTCGACGTGTACATGAAAGCCCATTACCTCGACGAGCAACACGCCGGCCATGGGGTGACGTTCGCCACCGGCACGCCTATCAGCAACACGATGGTCGAGATGTTCACCATGCAACGCTTCCTCGACCCGGCGGGCCTCCGAAGCCGGGGGCTGGAGCCCTTTGACGCCTGGGCGGCGACGTTTGGCGAAGTGGTTGACACCATGGAAATCTCCCCGGACGGTAAGAGCCTGCGCCCGCGAAGCCGGTTCGCCCGATTCACCAATCTGCCGGAACTTCAGCAGATGTTCCGGGCCTTTTCTGATGTGCAGACCGCCGAGATGCTGAATCTGCCGCGCCCGGGATTGGAAACGGGCAAGCCGATCGTTGTCGCCTGTCCGATGTCTGAGGAGCAGCGCGCCCTCCAGGAGGAACTGGTTGAACGCTATGAGCGCATCCGCTCGCAGAAGGTGGACCCAAGGGAAGACAACGCCCTGGCCATCACGACCGATGGACGCAAGCTGGCAACCGACGCACGGATGCTGTCGGCCACGGCGCCGGATTTCCCCGGCTCGAAGGTCAACCGCCTTATCGAAAACATTGCAGCCATCTGGGACCGGACGGCGCCCACGCGCGGCACGCAGATGATCTTTTCCGACATGGGAGTCAATCCGACGCCCTGGGGTTACTCGCCCTACGAGGAGATAATCAGAAAGCTGGTCGCCCACGGCATCCCCCGTGACCAGATTGCCGCCATGGGCGACGCCGAATCTGACGCCAAGAAACAAGCCCTCTTTGAGAAGGTCAGAAATGGTTCGGTACGCGTCCTAATCGGCAGCACGCAGAAGATGGGCACCGGCACGAACGTACAGAAACGCCTCGTGGCTTTGCATCACCTCGATGCTCCCTGGAAGCCGGCTGAGGTCGAACAACGCGACGGCCGCATCCTCCGCCAAGGGAACGAAAACAAGGAGGTGTCGGTATATCGCTACGTCACCGAAGGCTCGTTCGACGCCTACATGTGGCAAGCCTTGGAAACCAAGGCCCGGTTTATTTCGCAGGTCATCACCGGCGACAACGCCGCCCGCCGCGCTGAGGACATCGGCGGTCAGGAACTCTCCTATGCTGAGGTCAAGGCGATTGCGTCAGGGAATCCGGCGGTGCTGACCCTCGCCGAGGCGGATGCCGAACTGCAACGCCTCTCTGTGCTCAAGAAGAACCACCTCGATGAACAATTCGTCGCCCGTCGCCGCGTGCGCGATTTGCCGGGGACCATCGCCAGTATGTCCGAGCGATTGTCCAAGCTGTCGTCGGACGAGGCCACCGCGAAAGCTCACGCTACCGATTCGATCGCGATCGGTGGCCGGACGTACCCACGCGAAGACATCCCCGATATTCTGGGCGGCAAGCTCGACGGCTTGCCGAAGTATGTCACTGAAACGACCCGCGTTTCGTTGGGCACCTTTCGTGGCTTACGCTTCGGACTCATGCTTCAGCCGCTGAACCCACCGGACGTTTATCTCGAAGGCAACACGACGCGCCAAGCGACGCTTACGCGGGAACACCAAGGACCGCGTGCCGTCCTGAACGCGTTGGAACGAATGGCCAGTGCCTACGGCGCTGCATGCGACTTTGTACGACAAGACCTAGCCATCGCCGAAGGTCAACTTCGTGATTATCAGGCAAGGCTCGGTAAGCCCTTCACTTATGAAAGCTACTTGTCCGACCTGACGAGCTTGCGTGACCGGCTCAAGTCCGGCCTTTCCGGCGCGACGCAGAAGTACGGAAGAGGAGAAGGGCCGAGTTGTTCCGAACTGGCTGAGTGCATCAAAGCAATGAAGGCTGCACATAGCGTTGAGGCTACACCGCAACGTGTGCGGCATAAGCACTCATCCTCCGAGGAACCGATCATTGCACGCATCCGCCGGCGGACGCGGGCGATACAGGTCTCCGATCGAGCGACGGAACCCGACGCTGGCACGTCGTCAACACTGGCGTCCCGGCCGACTGAATCCACGGCGCAGGCCACTTCAGCAGAACCTACGTCTGGGATTGCTGCTGGCCAGACCCCCACACATCAGGATCGCTCCATCAGGCCCAATCGAAGTTTTCAGGAACGTGGCGAGCAACGCAAAAAAGGCGTCCATTTTGATTTTTCAGTGCATGGCAGCACGCGATGATAAAGGAAAATCAAATCGCGACGGTTTCGGACTAGGTTTGTCCGAAAGTCCGCAGTTTCGACTCGCCCACCGGTCGACTGCCAGGCTAAACGAATAGGGATATCCGTGGTATTCATCCCAAGGAGTTGCAGCCTATGGCAAGTCCTATGGAATATGGAGAGCAGCAAGGACCGGCCTGATTTTGCATACTACCCAAGGCGTAACATTCGGAATTGCGTTCCGAAGTTGATTTCGCCAAAAGTCGACCTCGGGCAATAATTTCTGACGCTCCGGCCCACCAAGTAATCGCCGAATTGCGCCGTCAGTTCCCGTCGCGATGCAAATAAGAATCGTGTATGCGAATAGCAGGCGTTGGCGATCTACATCCTTTGTGGATTCGCATGCGACCGCAAGAACATGTGGCAAATGTGTCCTCCAACGTTCATCTGTTTGAACTGGGAGGCTAGTCAGCGAGTCAAATAACAACTCCAAGCCTGATGGCGCCAACTTACCAAACACCTTGTCGCGCCACTCTGGGTCGTTAAGTAGGCTCCAAAGGCTGTCCATCGGCAGCAATCCCTGGAGTAGCCGTGATTTCAGGACTCCGAGGAAAAAAATCTGCTCTCGCTCGGCACTTTGGGCTACGACACGCAGGTCTGCGATAATGCTGTTTGAATCTGCATTGGCTTGGCGCGCCTGCGCCGCAAAAGCCAAGAACTTTCTCGTAGAGTCATCCGATGTGATGTCTGACCATTCCTCGGCAATGGGGGAAACACCACCGTCAAACCCATAGACCCGACGAGCAGAGTCCTTCTCCGTTGCTGGGAACATGGCGAGCGTGCTAGCAGCAATGCCAGCACCAATCGGATCAACGAGGGTTGTCGGTACGATGTGCGGAACGGTTGTAGCCAAGTTATCTTGCAACGCAGTTCGCCATTTCGTCAACAATTGTGTGTCCGCAATTGTTGGGCAGCGACCAGCCAATTGACATTGAAGAGATAACGCCCACGGTGACGTCATGTTGCTGGTGGCGTACGCAAAATCTGAATACTCTTCTCTCGGCCGTGCCAATTCGACACCTATACGCGACCAGTGGACCGCAGGCGAGAAGACTTTCTCGGTAAGCTTGCCGGAGAGAGCTTGGCCAGCAGCTAGCGCCATCTCGACACGGTCTGATAGCCACCAACTCAAGACTGTGGTCCGCTCCGAATTACCACCGGGTAGTTGACAAGAAAAATGATCAAGATAATGCCGAGCTAGAATGGAGCGTCGTTGAAGGAGGGCCGCCCAGCCAACTGCTGTGCCATCGGTTGGTGCAATTGCAATGATCTGAGCTACTTCAACAAAAAGCCTTTCTTTAGCATTTGCAGGCATGAGGTTGGGGCATTCAATGAACAGAAGGCACGCGTGATATCGCGCCAATGGACTAAGTGTCTTGTCCGCCCAATCCCAGACCTGTCCCCAAACCTCGTCGGAGTGACCTCCACGGACTAGCCATTCATGGATTGGTTTGGCAAGACCAAGAGTACCGTGTAGTGGAATATGACCAAGCTTTAAGTAGAAATTGCGGCAAATCTCTTGGATGTTTGATTGCTTGCCGATATCAATTAGAAGCCGCTCGATTTCGGACCGTTGACTGCTCGGCTGCCAAATGCCAAGGTCAATAGAGCCAACGGATGCCACCGATGGCTGGAAGACCGCCTTGGCATATTTCAAGGCAGCCTCCTCAAAACCTTTCGCAAGTGCCTGCTTCAGCCCGGCCAAACTCCACAGCAGATCATCCGCCAAGGCGTCGGATACCAACAATGCTCCCGTACGCCATTTTGTCTCATCCTGGCCGACAATATCATTCCGGCAATGTTGCAGAAGTTGGCGACTTCGCGCCGTCATCACGAAGTCGTCCGAAGCCGCACATTGTTCCAGATAATCGAGCGCCGCTTCACGCAGTGCGGTCGCAGGATTTAACAATGCGTCCATGACCTCGACGGCAAAATATTGCGTCTCTGCTGCCCGGACGATCCGGTATACCATGGGACCTGCGGGAACGGCATCGCGTTCCGCATGCTTTGGATTCTTAAGCAACTCTGGTGTCAGACCGGATTCGCTTGTTGGCTTACTACGCTCCATGAAACCATTCTTCTGAATGATCGTGACAGTTCGGGCGTCAATGTGCGTTCGGTGGTGGAGCGCCGTCGCCAGCATCCTCCCATAGAAGGTGTGTTTAGCCTTAGCCAAATCAGTGTCAGTCAATGTCGACGGCATCAATGACTCCCGTAACTAGCCTAAGGTATTCGGCTTCATCAACGTGGAAGGCGTCTCCAATCGCGCGGAGGGCACGATTTGCTCGATCAACATCCTTGGCAGTCGCGGTGCAAACCATTGCTCGACCGAATACAGCGCGCGAAGTGACAATTCCAGTTGAACCTTGCAGCCCCTCGTGCAGCCATCGTGGTGGGGATGGCAGTAGCTCCGTTAGTGCCCAATTTGTCAATTGACGCGCCATGTCGTCCGTATAGGTCTCATCCTGCCAAAAGTCGACGATAAATTCAGCGATGTTCCCGACCCAGGCTTGGTAGAGCGCCACAGCCATTGGCAGAGGTGGGTCGGTTAGCTCGGGGCCTACAAATAGACCCGGATCGCGCATGCAATCATGTGCATAGAGCGCCACATCTTGGAGATCTTTGCCTGGCAAATTTGCTCTAAATTTATCGGAGAGCGATTTCAGCGCGGCGGGTGACGGAACCAGAAAGCGATAGCGCCAGCGAAGGAGGGAGAGAAGATGCTGGCCAAGCTCTGAAGCAGTTAGAATACCAGACTGATGCAACTGCAAGAGAAGAGCATCCGTCCCGAAAGCCGCGAATGGCCGTAGCGGCTCGGAATTCAGACAAGATGCTTGGAACATTCGGTCGTCAACCAACAGTGGAAGGTTCCGCTCATTTGCCAAAAAAATTGCTGCAAACGGAACGTCGGCCGATTCTCCTCCATTGTCCCGGCGTTGGCTCAGTGTTGGCGGATGGGGCGTTGAAACAAACCGACTGTCTTGTCGAATATACTGCCATAATGCTGATTGCCAATTACGGACCTCCTCCTGAGTGTTCAATGCGTTCAATCGACCGAAGACTTCGTTTCGATCTTCTGGAGATATTGTGACGACATATAAGCCAAGGACCGCGTTAAGACACCCCTGTGAGGAAAGTGTTTCAAGTGTTGAAAGTGCGAATTTGACTCGGCCGCCAATCGGTAATGATGGGTGACTGCCGCTTGTTCGTTCTGGATGGAGTGGTAGGCTCAAAAGCCGCCGTAGCGCATCATCAGGTATTCGGCCTCGCAGATCATTTGCGACGTCACGCAAGCGATACTGAGACGAGACCTCGTTTGATTCGAGTGTATGTTCATCTACATTGGGAATTTGCACATCAATTGTGACGTCTGCAACGACTATTCGTTGCGCGTCAATGGCATGACCAAGCTCCTGCACGGATGTTTTTCTCGTAAGTTGGTGTAGAACGAGTGATGACGCTTCTTCCAGTGCATATGAATAGTAACCTGAAGGAACCAAGATTTGTTTGAAGAAAGTGCCTACTTTATCCAAAAGGTTCAGCCGATGAAGAGTAATCAGTGCCGATAAGTCAGCAACAATAATTGTGCCACCGGCCGGACATTGGATCGGCAGTAAATGACGCTTTCCGTCAGCATCCTGCTGTGGATGGAGCGCATTGGTCGCGTAAATGCAGTATTCGGCTCGTGTTATTGGATCGTCACCGAGCCACCGTAGCTCCTGAGTTCTTAGCCTCCATCCCCAATACGCACCTCGCCGAGCTCCGATCTCGATCAAAAGCCACGGCATCCCTCCGCGCAGCAGGTCTTGGTGAATAGCCGCGTGTCGTTGTCGCTCGTTCCCCATCAATTCGACAAGTCGGTCCAGCGACCATTCCTGAAGGGTACCTTCTGGGAGCTTTCCTTCCGTCTTGAGCTGCTGAAGTTTCAAGAAGGCTTGATGAGCTTCCGCTTCTTGGCCTGCAGCGTGACCAAGTTGCATGTAGGTCAGGAGAAATCGCCATTCCAGCCAAAACCGTTCCTTGAATGGAGTCAGAGACTCAAAGGCCTCTTTACTCTTGCCTTGTGCTTGGAGGATTCCAGCCCTTCCGGCAATTGCGTGCAGGGATGGATCTGTGAATGAACAAGCTCTTTCGTAAGCGGTCAGACTTGCATCCAACGCATTGCACCGCGCCAAGGCGATTGCCTTGTTTAAGCAAAGCATTTCATCGGTCGGATTGGATTCACACAATATCCCAAATTGTTTTGCTGCTTCCTCGAATTCGCCCAGTTGGGCATGAATGGCTGCCAAACGCTTGCGAGCAACTTCATCACGTGGATCAAGAACAAGCAGTTCACGGAGAGCATCTCTGGCATCGGGCAATCTGGACTGGCGTATGGATAGCTCCGCAATTTCACCGAAGAGGCCGGGATGCTTCAATCTGCGGGCGACCGATTGCAACTCAACAATCGCACCATCCGCGTTACCTGACAGCAGTAAGAATTGTGCCTGCATTTGATGCCAGGTGGGATCATCCTCGTCCTTCGTGTCGCTTAGCGCGGCTTGGGCAGTGGACAAGTCGCGCGATCTCAACGCCAACCCGGCGCGTGCTAGGGAAAGCATTCGACCATCGTCACTCAACAACTTCTGAGCAACACTCTCCAAATTGTTGCCTTGATCGGCCGGGATATAATTGGTGATTTCGAACAACGTAAAGTAGAGCTGCTGGCGCTCGCCCGGCGTCTTAGCGGAATCAACGAGATTCAGTGCTGCGTCGTAGGCAGCCTTATAATTATGCAGGAGCTCACTCTCGATGATAACGGCGAGAAACTTCGCGTCGAACCGAGTAGGATAGTCCGCGCGCAATCTTGCCACGATATTGTCAGGCGGGTCGATGGCGCGTGAAAGAACTATCCTGGCAAATTCAATCGGGATGGGATGTCTCTTAGCCAAAAGCGGAGTCAGTTGAGCCATTAGCGACGAGCGTGCTAAGAGATAATACAACTTCAATGCTTGGATGCAGGCGATCTCTTCAGAGTTTGTCTGGATTCGCCCATTTCCGATGACAATCTGGATCAGCGGTTGCAACGATAACTCAACCTCTTCAAGGTCCGCGCGTTCCTGCGGCGTGAGTGTGCCTGGCACAACAACTGCCCCAACCTCGCGTTCCCGCAAGGCTCTAGCAAACGCGGAGTCTGCGTACATGAGCAGGCATTTGCGGCGCAGAGTAGGATTAGGTTGTTCGCTTGCCCACTTAACGACTTCTGACGCACGCTTCAGGTCATCGGCAGCTACCAGCGCCGCGACGGCCAGATCACACCATCGCTCGTGAGGTGGCAAGTCGCGCACAACCGCTACGGCATCAACATACTTCTTGAGACGAAGAAGAATCGCGAGCTTGCTGCGAATTGACTGAGGATCGGTTTTCCCTTCAAGAGGTTGAAGCGCCATTTCGTCATGATCTGAGAAAAAGTTGGCGAGAGCCTCCAATCCATCCAGACCAAGTGTGTCGGCACTGACGACACCAGCGGCTTCGCGTCGCGCCTCGTCCAGCAAATCTTTCGCCCGCGAGTTCATGGGTTTACCTCGGCGTCCCTTTGGCCATCGAAGAAGAGTTGTATCCGGGCAAGAAGTACAAGGCATCGCGCACGGTCTTCGCCTGAGAGCCATTGGCGATTTGCATTGAACCAGGTTTCCAGTTCTAGGGAAACGGAACTTAGTGTGTGGCGGTCAAACTCATCAAGGAGCCGCTGAATCTCCGTTTCCCAGTTACATACACGAGCCGAGAAGTCTTGTGGTACAGCGAGGCGAGCGGCAAGCTGCGCGAGTTGGGAAACAACGCTGGGATCAATGACAGACTGGCCGCTGGGTATTAAGTTGATTGTCGTATTGTTGACCTGCTGTGCGATGTAAGTGGCGTTTATGGAATCGCCTGCCACCGAACCTGTAACGTGAACGCCAATTACAGCCCCCGACAAGCTTGGCGAGCCGGGGGCTAAGCTTTTGGGCGATCCGGTGGCGGGTTGTTCGTTGCGACAATATTCTTCTTTGCCTTTATTCCATCGAGTTCAACGCCGCCGCCTGTATTGTCCTTCGCATTAACGCTCCCCTCCGTCGTTTCCGCATTCTTGATCGAAACTCCAGGGGGTTCCGAACCCTGAATATGCTCAAATTTGCCCGTAAGGGGGTTTACGGAAGTGGTGGATGATCCGCGTCTTCTAGAGAGCATTACCAGCCCCACGACGAATAGGAAAAGCACACCCACCAGACCCGCAATCTCGGTTCCGGTCATTATTGTATCGTAACTTCGCATCAAGGTTGCCGCAATCAGGTTGGGTAACACGGGTCGGGCAACTTGTCATACTGGGTTATCCTTCATCGCATGGCTTCGAGCAATCCGCTACGGAGCATGCCGTCAAAGAACTCGGTGATTGATGTGGCTGTTGGCTCTGATTGAAAAACGAGCCCAAGCTCGATATTGCGGTGATGCGCGGCCTCCGTGAAGTTTGCCGAGGAAACAAAGACGTCGCGACCATCAATCACGACACACTTGGCATGAAGGCAAGCGCGTTGTTGTTGATCGGGGTCCAGCGACCGTGGATCAAAGTACACGCTGGGAAACGGGCGCTTCGCTGGCCATTGGCTTTGCCGAAACCGCTCGGAGAATCGGCTAATCAGCGCGGCTGACGCCGTTGTGTCACCATGACCACGCTGAATATCCAGAAAGAGACGTACCTGTAGGTCGGGTAGTTCAAGCATCCGATCGGCAAGCGCCTGAAAAACCCGTTGGCCCTGATGGACGGCATAGCCGGCAACCAGGACGGTTCGCCTAGCATTTGCAAACAGGTCTCTGACAACAACGCTGGTATCGCGGTTCGCTACGCCGTTGACTTCTGGGCCGGTCGTAACCAATTGGACGATGTCGTCAATGCGTGGGCGCTTCACTCGGTCCGCGCGAATTAGTTCCAAAACTGTCGCGATCTGGTCAGCGGTGAAGCCACTATCGGCGAAGCGATTCAAATCCTCCAAAAGCGCCTGTTCATCGTATCCGGGGACGATACGGTGAAGGGCGACAGAGGAGAACGGAGCGGAAAGTCTGCTGGAGCGTAGCGCGCCTGCAATTTCCTGCATGTCGCGGTCGGGCAGTTTGAGAATCGCGTCCATATTTATGTAGTCTGCGAAAAGAACTCGATGCCGAGATTGTCGACGGTGGAGACGACGAGAGCGCGGTCGAGGAAATCATTCTGTTGTTCACAGGATGTCTCGGCAATTAGTAAACATCCGTGACATGCCGCACCATGCAGAAATCGGTGCTCGTGCGTGCTTTGCGGTTGGTGCTGGGCGCATACCGGATCGTTGGAACACAGTTCACCCAATTTGAGGGCATTTTTGATGTGCTCGTGAATCCGCCGGCCTACTTGTATCAGGCCCCCAAGCGTGCCTTCGGAATCTGCCGTTCCCGTGTAGAGCAGCACGCCTTACCCGACGCCCGGCATCGCATAAATGCGCTCGCGAATCGAACTGGCTGGATATCCGCATTCGAGGGCAACGGCTGTGATGAGCATGTGCGAGAACGAGTGCAGTAGGAGATACGGCAATCCTGGAAACCAACGGTGACTTCCCTGGTGTTCGTCGAGCCAGCAATGAAAGCCGGCGTCTAGCTGCCGTCCTCGCTCTACAACGTCTGAACGCTCGATCCACTTTTCGATAGCCTCGGTGCTGAATTGGAGGAAGATTCCTTCACCCTTGTTCTCGACGGCAGGGAGCCAGGAAACCTCGCGAGCCAACGAAGCTCTCCGAACTCCCATTTCAAGCTCGCCTTCAATGTCGGGTGCCGCGGACTCGAACCGTGTAAAGCCGACCTGGGCGACGACTTCGCGGAGCCGATGGACAAGCACAACGCGAGCGATTGACCTCATCCATGGGTAGTCCCAAGATGCCCTTGGGAGCGAGCGCGCATAGAAATTTCCATTGGGTCGATCTTCGCCGATATCCTCTTTCGTTGCGATGAGCGTCTCCAACTCCGCGACCTTGACCTTCTTCTCCTCCTTCGGTGAGCCGCCACGACGCGTAAGTATTTCATTCAAGGCTTCTTCGTCGGTTATTCCGTCAAGTGCGGCCTTAACCTTCGTCTTCTTGCGTTCGTAACGAAGCTGGTCAATGTCTTCGACGGTTTCAAGATACTCCCAGGCGGCATCGACCGCGTGCTTCACCGTTTCGTCGCGGTCTGGTAGGGAAATAACGCTCATCAGTTGCGGAAAATACGCATTGCTCGCGGTGCGAATGAGTAATCGGTTGGGCTCGCCGCACGGTTCTTTTGTGTACGCCCCAAGCCAAGGGCGATTGCCATCGCAACTCAAAAGAGCACGATTCTGTAGTTGCGCGGCCTGGGACATATTGCGTTCGGCTTTGCCGCATTCGCATCGAATCCAGACTTCCGACAGATCGCCGCTCGTGCCACGTTCGTCAATCCACAACTGACGGTGCTTGCCGGAACATTCGGTTGGACCTCCGTGAACAAAGGCATACCAGTCGATATCGCCGATGTGGCCGCAACGGCAGGCTCGCACAAAGCGGACCGGAACAACGGCACGTTTCGTTCGATTTCGGTCGATGAACTTACCGCGTGTTAGCGCTTTGCGATGGACAAGCATTCTCGATCGCGTACTAGATTTGGGATCGCCGGATTCCAAGTCCTGCGTGATGAACCACTCTGGAAACTGAAAGCAGTCAATTCCAGTAGCCGGTGCTGTTGGGTCTTCCTGCTCTACCGGCGGTGCATGTAAGCGAAGCGCCGGCACTTCCAGAAGCTCGGCCAATTTGCGAGTGAGGCGCGGCTCGATGATTTCATCGCCTCCCTTCGACCAGGAATCGAGGCCGGCCACAAGCACCGAATGGTTTGGCAAGTCGAGCATGGCGCCGGGGCCGAATGTCGTGACGACCTGGCTCTGACGCATTTGTCCATGGGGCTTGGCGGTTGGCCTTCGGCTCATACTTCCTCCTCCTCTATGGCCGTACCGTCCAACTTCTTCATCCAGAGATTTACGCTCGGTTCGACATCTCTCATGGACCGATTGGCGCGAAATTTCATCTTCGGATTCTGTACCGGCAGATTCCTGAGCTCCGGATTCAGGAACTCGTACAACAATCGCTGCGCGCTTCCGACTTCCGATTGGTATTGGAGCGCCACACCGGAGTGACTGAGGTCGGTGGCCAGCTTACTCCAATCATCCAGCAAGTCATGGGCGCGATCTCGTACCCGCTGCCTTACCGGTGTCGCTTCGCCAGATGGAAGATTGCAGCATTCTCTCGCACGATCTGCCAGTACCTCCACGGCAAAATCGAGTTTCGCTCGCTGGGAAAGGATTTCACCAGCTCCTTTCGGCGGAGTCATTGGCTGATGCCCTTGGCGCACCAGCGATACCAGCGTGCCGGCAAGCCCGCGATCCAATGCGCGGGGTGAAAACGGCGTAACGCTGGTTGCCTCGACGCTGCGGTAGAACGACTCGTGATAGGCTGCAAACCGCTCATAATGTGAGCGGTCGCGCGGCTTGTGGATATTGAGAATCGTGATGACAATCCCCGGCCGTTCGTAATCTCGCCCGACGCGACTTGTCGCCTGTATGTACTCCGCGCTAGTCTTTGGTTGGCCGTAGACCACCATCAGGCCAAGTCGCGTGATGTCGAGGCCCACCGAAATCATATTGGTTGCAATCGCAACATCAGCCCGGTCCTTTTCGCTGTGGAGCAACGAAAGGCGTCTCTTGGCCTCCGATACCTGCGCCGTGCTAACACGGCTCGTCAATTCCACCGGCTCGTAGTCAATCTCCCGGTTCATAAATGAACCTTCGGAATCGCCGACACGCTTGCGTGTGGCGTAGCCTGCCAGCCGGTTACGAACTTCATCTTCAATGAGACGCCGTGAGCCTCCAAGTTCTCGCAGGCTGTTGAAATAGCCGAGCAAAGTCATGTAGGAATCGGCCGGGTTGGACGGATCGCCCTTTTTGGCCAGTTTGGAATACCACTTCTGCGCCGCTGAAAGCAGAACAAGATAAATACGCAGCATGACCACCTTGGGGCTGCGTCCTTGAGCGGCGATGCCAAGGTAAAGACGGGCGTTACTGTCCTGGGGTGATTCCGTTTTGGCAAAGAATGAGTTTCGTTGATCAGGCCCCGGTGGCGGGAAGATGTCCACCATCCGGCGATTGAATAGTGCTCGTATCTGGCTCTCGGCCCGGCGAACGGTCGCCGTCGATGCCACGATCTTCGGGCGAACCTTCTGCTCGCCGATCAGGCGCGATGACAGTTCATCAATGGCCGTCTCGTACAGACCAACCATTGTCCCGAGCGGCCCGGAAATCAGATGCAATTCATCCTGAATAATCAGGTCCGGCGGCAACAAGCGGTCTACCGGCATTGGCTCGCCGGTTGTCGGTTGGCACGGTCCATAGAATCCGCCAGCATCGTGGCGCTGAATGCGTCCAAAAAACCCGCCCACTTCTCCGGTCCACGGCATCGCCGCGAATTTATCCACGGTGGCGATCATGAAACACGGCAGTCGGCGATAGATCGGCTCATCCACGGCCAGAATCGGAAGCGGATTCCCCCGACTGAATGAGCAGTCGCGGTTCACGCAGTTCACACGCAAGTCGGTTGGCGTATCCGGGTTGGGCGTCAACTTGAACGAATTCTTGGTGAACTTTGTCCCGCACCACGGGCACTCTTCGAGCGGAATCGGCGACGGTTTGCGGTCGTCGTTCTGAAATGCAATTGTCTTAGCGCGGGCCGACTCCCGATTCGTGTCGCCTTTCTGCCCCATTCGATTTGGCGTCGCCGCTTGCCCGACCCACAAGCCGATTTCAAAGGGCCATTCGCCGAGTTTTTCAACATCCTTCTGCCGTTCGAGTTCGAGGGCACAAATCAGGGTTGAAGCGCGGCCAAGCTGGTCCAGCGTAAGCAGGCGCAAGGTGTAGCGCATTAAAACGCTTAGACCAGCGGATTGAATGCCAGGATTGCGCAGCCGACGGAGAACGACCGTAAACGCCGCCAGTCCGAGATAGGCTTCGGTTTTGCCGCCGCCAGTCGGGAAGAACAGCAGGTCTACAACCTCACGGTCCGCGTGGGTAGGGTCTATCAGTCCCTTGAGGTTCATTAGAATGAACGCCAATTGGAAGGGCCGCCATTTCGGGGTGACTGATTCCGCGGGCTTGTTCTGCATGACGCCCATGCGGCGCTTCGCGGCCAGCGCCATCGTCCGGTTGGCGATGCGAAAGGCTTCCAGACATTGGGCGTCGCCAAGAAGATCGATTCCGTGCTGTATTCGATTCGCTGCGACTTGTGCCCGGTTAAGTAATTCCTCGCCGGTTTCCTTCCGGCGTTTCGGCGTTTTGGGCATGGCAGCCCGCTGGTCCACGATCCATGCTCGATATTGAATGACAAACTGGCCAAGTTTCGACTTCGCCTCCACTCCATCCGCAAGCAGAGCAAGCGCGTCCATGGATAGCTCGACGTTTTGCAGGTCCGCTGGTGCAACACGCTCCACTTCGGCCTGTGGAATCCAGCACGAGCGTACAAGTCGGCAGTGCCCCTCAATCATCACGGCTTCGGTCGCCACGCTGTGCCCCACGGCAAATTCACATGCATTGCGATACTGAAGGTCGGCCACCCGCTCATCCCAATCGTCACTCTCCAGGCTGCGCAGGTTCGGGCGGGGAACGAAGGATTCGTCGCCGGACACCTCGATAAGCGTCTGAAACGCGAATGCCACGTCACGGATTTCGTCGGGGGCCGGTTTCCGGCGGTTGACCAGAAACACCGACACCGATCGCGTCCCCTTGGGCAATCCGCCGTCCGCGCCGTCGCTGGCAACGGGGCGGACTGACATCGCCACTTTCAAGCCGCCGCTGCCTTTGACTTCCTTTTCGTGGGGCTGCTTGGTCGCGTTCGGCACGTCAAGAATCACTTCCTCAGAGTGCTGAGTGCGTACCCATTCTTCAGACCCACCACTGCCTTCGGTGGGCTTCTGCGGTTTGTAATCCCCCCAGCGGACAGTGACCGTCAGCCGTCGAGCGGATGCAGGAACCAGCACGCTTAAGCCGATCGATGACGGCAAATATTTTTGACGTGCCGATGCCGGCTCAGGCGTTGTCGCGTCGTCGGCGCCGCCTGGAGTGGCTTCGTCTACTTCTTCGGTGCTATCCTCGTCTGCTCGCTGCTGCGGGTCAGCGTCGAGCGGAACAAGAAATCCAGTGAGATACCAGCGAGATGGGGCCTGGGGCAGGACTTCCGTGAGCGAACCGAGACGGTCGCTTGGGCCGACCAAGTCGAGCTTAAGGGCATCGGATAATTCGCTGCGGACTTCGACGGGTTTCACGGTTTCAACCTCCCCGCTGCAATGGACACGAGACATTTCGCCATCGCAGTATACCTAAGTTTGTTCGGGCGGGGCTATCACCCAATTTGCAGCTTTTGCCATTCCTCGTTTATTTGATTTTGTCTTGGTTCCAAAGACGGAAGCATGCGCCGGTTCGTCTGGCAGAGGAGTCCGAGCAACGCTTTGTTTGTTGTGTCGCGCCGTGCCAGCACTAATGGCCGCCAAGGCGTATCCATCGTATCCCGCGAGGACATTTTGCGCTGTCCGCTGTGTTTTTGCGACTACATCGGCGAGCAGAACCGATAGTGGGCTACCATCTTCACTGTCATCAAACGCCGCCGACGAGACACGCGGGCCACCCGCATTTTCATCTCGAACGATCCACAACGGATAGACGCGACGCCAAAGGGCGGCGTCGTCGGAAATCGTAGAATCGTCCTCAAGGGGCGGACCACCCATGGCTCGTCACTCCAAGTCCAGGGAAGGGTCATGCTCTCGACAATTTCGAGATCGCCTCGGTGAGCGGCTTGAGGTTGACGCTAAGATCGGTCTCCCACGTATCGTCATCGCGCTGATCTTCAAAAAGTCCGCGGATGCGAACCGGCGACAAGAACTCCACTTCAAGATCGATACCCCGCGTGTGCCATTCCAATTGAATGCCGCCCTTGGTAGTGGGCACCACTGCCGGCGCAGGAGTGTCGTCACGCATGACGCTGGTCAATAGAGATATCACCGCATTAACCATGGATGGATCAATGCGCGGCGCCCCGAAACGATCCCAATTTGCCGGCAGTTGCATCAGGCTTGCGGCTGCCTGGAGCGTTGGCTCGTACCAGGTTAGGTTGTTCCATTGTTGTAACGACGACGACAATCCCCTGGGCCTCCAATTGGAGCGGCGCTCGATGCGCGCGGCCAACTGTGGGGTCTCCGATCTATCACTCGATCGGCTCGGCCACCATTGGGTATCGGTGAGATACTCACGATTGCTAATTGGGGCTGCTTCAGCCAGCATTTTGGATTCTCCATTCTCTGTGCATCTCTGGTGTTGTTATCGACTTAAATCCCCTCACGACCCAGTTCCGGCCTAAGTCCAGGAACTTCATTACGCCATCAATCCCCTCTTTTTCAGGCCGGCCGCGTGCTGTGAGACTCAAATGAAGCATGGGAAGATCGTCCTTCACGCCAAAGACGGGTGAGGCTGATACATGTAAACGGCCGATGGGCTCGCCGGTTGCACCGGAAATGACAAATTGCAGATTGGTGTTTGCCTCCTCAGCAGCACCTAGGAAATTGTCGCTGTAATGGCGTTGAAACACCGTTATCGCTTTATCCAGGTCGCCGTGATTCTTCCAAACAGCGCCGGGAACGATGTGATTCACATAGCTTACTTCGCACTGATTCGGCACAAACTGCCCCAAATTTTCGCGCTCTATGAATTTCACGAATTGCCCAAGCTCCTCTTCAAACGCCTTGCGTAAGCGTTCATACCGGGGATATTGATCTCCCTCGCCGGCCTTTCGCCAGTTGTGAATGAATCGGTCCGTTTGAACTTGGATCAGCTCAGTCCCCTCGGTATTCAAGAACCAGCACCGCGGCGCGGGCGGCTTGGACATCATTTGAAACGCGACCCCAAGGAACGGTCTCCGGGCTGCACCAAATCGCTCAACCTGCGGTTCAAGCGGAGCCTGCTCTTCGGTAACAGGCAATCGGCTGCGAAACTCCTGCCATAAGAGGCCGATTTGTGGAGTCCCAAGGCCCTTAAGGGCATCAAACTGCACGCTAAGGGCCACTTCAACCACAGGGGGTTTCTGGAAGCTGGGAAGGGGTTCCTCTTGGTCGCTCATAACCGCTTCTCCATCCCCTGCTTGTGTACACTCAAATGATAGGGTGGGCAAGCAGGTGACCCAAGGAATATCCAAGAATCCAAGGATTATGGCGTAAATAGGTCCGGGGCGGCGGTTTTTGCCATTTTGCGCTTTCCGCCTTTCGGTTGATTTTGAACGGTGGCGCCCGCCAGTCGTTCCGCTTCCGCCCGTTTGGCATTCAGGTCCAGCAACCGGGCCAACACCTCATCCCTTACCTCGTCTGGCCAGCGGTAACGCCACGGCTTCTTGCGGCCCCGCCCTGACGACGGCGTGTCATTCTCGTCTTCCTCTTCTTCGTAATCCAGCAGGAACTGGCAGTCGGTGGGAATGTCGGTCCAGCCGTAGGCATCAAGAACGACACGGTCCATCTCGGCGTGAAGTTCGCGCAGCCGTAAGATTTCGCCCGAACGTTCGTTAGGATCGTGGAAGCTGTTGTAGGTTTCGGTCAGGCCTTCAGTGTTCTGAACCATTAGGGAGGCGCGGAAGTCGTAATAATTCCTGCCCGCGACTTCAGCCCTTGAATCTGTGTCGCAGTTCGCCGGGAATGGGAACGTGAGGAAGCAATCGGAGGGATTGTATCGGGACAGGTCCATGGCTGTGCCGCTAAAAAACCTCGCCCACAATTCATGGACGCGGGACTGCATGACGCAAAACCTCGAGTTATTCGAGAACGCAAAGACAACCAGAGAATGTGCAAAAATCCGATCCGGTGGTTGAAATGCCAAGGCCAAATGGACATAAGCTTGTGCGCTGTTGACGAGCACTCGCTTCATAGGGCGGATGGTATCGTATAGATCTTGCCTGACGCGCCAGAATTGCCACCAAGGGAATTTTACCAGTTCGGCACTTTTTTTAAGTCGGTCTGGTTTGACCTTAGCTTCAACGATTGCTAGTAAGTCAGGCCATTGCTTGGCCTCTTCAAGAGACATTTCGCCAAAATTAATCACATAGCGAATTGGAGTGCCGGTTGGAGAACTATTCAAATCTCCTCCACCGATGTAAGGAAAAATGCGTTCCTTATTATGTGGTGATTTCTGAATCAGTGCATTCATGACCGCAAGCGATGTGGCCTCGCTGTCGTCGTCCTCAAAGAGAAATCCTTGGCCCTTGATGTCGCATCCAATGAAACTGTGGCCTCGATTTGCCATGAGATCGATCGGAGCGCTGTTCCCACCTTGGTGGAATAAATAGGAAGTGATTCTTTCCACTCGCTTGTTGTTAAGTTCTGCGGATTCGCAAGGAATTCCCTTTTGAATATTGATTATGCTCACGACGACCGATGCGTCTCCCGGCCATCTAAAGCGTTTGCACGCGCAGTAGATAAATCCGCCGTGGTTGCAGAGGTAGCCCAATCCTGCGGCTCGTGTATCACCTTGAGCAATGGTGTTGGTGGCAATCAGGCCGAAGCAGCCGTGGTTTCGCAAAATAGAAAAGGAGCGGCGGAAAAAATGCGACACGAGGTCGGCATTACTATTGGTTTCGTCATGAAGACTTGTGAGCCAATCGCGATATGCGTCGCCGAGCATCGTGCTCACACGCTTGCCGCCTAAAAACGGTGGATTGCCTGTAATTGCGTCGAATCCGGCATGTTCGCGCTCAAACACTTCCGGAAACTCAATTTCCCAGTGAAATGGTTTGATTGCTGTCGTCCCCGTCCCGAGTGACAAAAGCGCATCTCCCGGTCGCAAGTTCACGTTCATTGTCCGCAAGTATTCCGATACGCGGCCGAGCAATTCGTTCCGTCGCTCGATGCGCAGCTTGTCTTTCTCGGCCCCAAAAAATGCCGCGATTACGAGGTCGCCGAAGAAGCGGACACCATCGAGCCGGTCGTCCGCCACGGCGAGTTTCTGGCGTTTGGTTTCATGCGGCACTCGGTCACCGGCGGCGAGAATCTCTTGCCGGTACGCAGTGGCATCGCGGATGCGATCCTGGATGAACTGCTGGCCAAGCACCATCTGCTTGTCGGGTTTCCAGTGAAACTCCGAAATCTGCTTTCGCGTGAGGCCGACGAGCGAGTCGCCGCATCGCAAACTGTGGTCGAGGAAGGTAAAGGGATGATCCTTGGCAAGCGTGGCCAGCCAGAGGGAAAGCTTGGCAAGATCAACGGCCATGGGATTACGGTCAACGCCATAAAGACACCGCTGGGCGATGATGCGGCGGGCGTGCAATACTTCATCTTCATCAGGCGGGAGGACGGGAAGTTGCTTGTGCGTGTGCCAAGCTTTCACCAATTCATCCCCAAGCTGACGGCAGACCTCAACCAAAAATGCCCCTGAGCCCATCGCCGGATCGCAAACCTTCAAGTCGAGAATTTGCTGCGGCGTCGGCTTTTCGCCGAGCCGTTGGAGAATGGGCCGCAAGGTGGTTTCAACAATGGGCGCGGTGAGCGATCGGGGTGTGTAATTGCTGCCGCTTCGCCGGCGTTCATCGGATGGGATCGGCACCATCGCGCCCTTGGGGATGGGCGACGGCGTGGCACTATGGGCGATGCGCCGCTCTAACGCCGCAAGAAGATCCGTCACATTGGTCGCATCTTTGAGTGCGGAGGCGGCATCCCCTGAAACCTCCTGGTCGGTATTTGCCTTGAGCCACTTTGCCCGATCTACACCTGGAATCCCTACCAGCTCCTCCAGATTGATCGGCACTGGCGCGCCCAGCGGCTTTTTTGGCTTGATGGCGATGGTCTGCCCCTCGGCAACACCGAGGCCAAATCCCATTGACACTTCGTATACGCTGCCTATTTGCTCGACATCGAGCGTGCGGTAGCTGAGGCGCTCGCCATCGAGCATGAGCAGGTTGTTCAGAACGCGGAAGACGACGCCGTCGGAGACGTGAGGAATGCGAATGTCGCCGTCGAAACGATCGCGGGGCGTTTTCCAAGGCCGGCCTTCAAGGAAGTTATAACGATCGGGATCAAAGAGGTAGCCGTGCCGTGGCGGAATGCGTAGCCCGCCGTGACTACCGCCCTCATAGATAAGGCGAAAGAGAGTGAGAAGCTGCGCCCATGCCCCGTAACGCTGATTCATCGTGTCAGGGTAGCGGCCGTCATCGGCGCGCAGCCGCTCGAACAAGCCGGTTACGGAGTAATAGTTGGCGTAGACAGCGTCATTAGAAATAAGGCCGCGGTCCTCGGCGTAAAGAGTGAAAACGAGCCGCATCAGAACCGTGAGCAATCCGCCATATACGTGATTGGGGTCTTCGGCCAGAACGTCGCGGAGCAAAGTGCCCTTCACTTGGTCGTCAGCGGCCTGAAAGCCGCGAACAAGCTCGTAAAGGGACGCAAGTACCTGCTCGGCGAGTTTGGTTGAGACGACGTTTTGGTATTTACGACTGTCGGCAAGGATGGCTGGAAGACGCTGTTTTTCGCCCAGACTGAATAGCCGCTCATCGCATAGAAGCATGTGCAGGGCGGCAAAAATCGGCCGTCCGGCGACTTGTGCCATTTCCGCCACACTAAAGGTCATGTATCCGCTGGTTTCCCCGCGTGGGGCGTACACGATGCGGATTTGCCGGCCGTTGCATAGCAGGCCAAGCGGAACGCGGGTTTCGCGAAGCAATCGCTCAAACTTCGCCTGCGGAGTGGCCTGCCAATTGCGATGGTCGGCCGTCGCGACGGAATCGAGTTGGGTATCCAGCGGGTGAACCTGGATAAGCATCATCCACGGGTGCTGTGGGTCTTTGGGTTCCTGCTCACGGATGACATGTGTAGGGCGCAGCGTCTCGTGATACTCAGGAAGAGTCACTTCAAGGGCGGAATACTGGCTGTCGCCGGTATGAACAGGTTCAAGGTCGGTCTTCCGCCAGTTGAAGACGATGTGAACAAAATCCGCGAAATCACGAATTTCGGGAATTGGCGTGTCGGACTTGTCCTTGGGTAGGCAGGAAAGAAACCGCTGATGATCGGGCAGAATGTTCTTATTGATGTGGGCCTGGGCGGCGAGCAATGCCGGGATCGAGACGACCAGACCGACCGGCTGCATGTAGCCGAGCCATTCCTGATGCGAGATTGCTTCGGGGTCGCGCGACATATTGATTAGCCCGACACCGGCCAGAGATACACGAGACCAACTGGTTCGATGCGCGTTGCCTTCACGTTGTAAACGTCGCGGATGCGATCCGGCTCCGAACGGAGTTCTTTTTCAAGTGCTGTCAGGCGTCCGGCCCAATATTTTCGATTGTCATTCAACTGCCGCATCTCGTCATCCGCGAAGCCAAGTTTTAATTGTGCATCCGGTTTGTCGTGCTTGGCGACCGTGTCGCCGATGTGCTTCCTCTGCATTTCGAGGATTTCACGCATCGCCTTGGCTTCCGCTTCGCCGCGTTCGCGGAGCTTCTTCCTGGCATCGACTGCGTATTCTTCGCCGCGTTTCTGCAAGTGCGGCAGGAGTTCTTGCACATCCCGCGGGGCGGACGATTGCAGTTGCTTGAGAATCTGAGCGGCGACGCCGCGGCCGGCGCCGGTGACGAGCGACGCGTCGAGAAGACTCATGGTTTTCGTTTCGGACTCTCGTGCATAAGGGACCAGCTCGCTCTTTCGCGTTGCCGGATCGGCCCATCTGGCTGTGATTGGGACAAGTTCTTCATGGAGCCTGGCGGCGCCAGGGCCATACAGGCAGAGCCTTCCAAGCAGAACAACGCGTGGAATGGCATCGGAGGACTGGGCGAGGCAGGCACGGGATAGATCGTGATGCACGAATCCCTGAGCAGTGAAGCGGCCAAGAAGTCGTTGCACAACGCGATGCTCAAGATGCAGGTGAACAACGGAATCGTCCATCGTGCCTGGGTCTTTGAATACGACGGGACGGATGGGTGAGGTTCGCCGCCATTCCCACGGTTTTTGGTCACGCGGCTTAGGGGCGCGAAGTGTGTCCATCGTGTCGGCCCAAGTGGGGTCCGCGCCTGTACGCTGATCGAGTGCTGGGAAGCGGCAACTTGGCGGTTCCTTGGCTCCGGCGCTTCGAGCAATTGGCACAAGCGGCTCGGCACCGACAAGTTGCAGGGCACAGGAAATCGCGGACCTGAAATGTTCCTCATCAAGGCCGATGCTTTTCTGGGAGTCCGCGAGCAGACTACGCAGATTATCGATTTGGGCAGTTAAGGCTTGCTGGCGCTGGCGAGTCGCCTCCAGTTCCTCGACGACCGCCTTCTTGCTATCGGGATCAAGGTCGGCAGTCTCTATTTCTTGGACCATGGCCGCGACGTTGTTGCGACGAATGCCGGCGCGCAGTGTTTCAGTCAGCCGGGCGTCGATGACTTGGGCCAAGCTGCCAAGTTCACGTTTGATCGTCTCGGTTTTTCTAACCAACACGGAAAGGATGCGATCCTCTGGCCGCTGCTTGTAAACGAAGTAATGACAGTAAACGTCATCACTGGGCTGGAGTTTTCGGTCGATACGGCCGTTCCGCTGCTCCATGCGGCTCGGATTCCACGGAACATCGAAATGGAAGAGATTCCAGCAATGGGCCTGAAGGTTAAGCCCCTCGCGGGCGGCGTCGGTGGCGATCAAGATGCGGATTGGATGTTTGCTGGGGTCGGCATTGAAGGCAAGTTTAATTGCTTGGCGACTGAGCACCTCCGAATTGTCACCGCTCGTTTCGGGAGTGTTGCCTGCAAAAACGGCAATTCGGTCCTCGGCCCGGTCGGTGAATTCGATTGCGGCGGAGAGCTGCTGGTACAGGTATCGCTTTGAGTCCTCGTACTCTGTGAAGATGATGACTCGCGTATCGTTCCATGCGACCGGCTTCGGCGGACGCTGGCCGAGCTTCTGCAGACCCGGACACATCTTGGTGCGAATCCAGTCGATGAGTTTGAGTACACGGGCATCGGAAAGGTTGCGGCTGTCCTCCGCAATCTCCGTCATTTCATCGAGGAGTTTTTGTTCGCGAGCGAATATCTCACGAGCCTGGGGCGTCGCAATGGCCGACGTTGTTGCTTCGGTCGCGGCGGTTACTTGAAGGTCTTCTTCAAACTGCAACTGCTCGGTGGAAAGGGCGGCACGGTCGTCGTCGTTGCCAACGCCCTCGGTGAGTAAATCGAGTCGTCCGGCAGCCGAAGGGGCGGGCGTTCCATGCCCAGATTGAGCCTGTTCCCATTGCCGTTGGACTGTTTGGCGGTGGACCCGGAGCGTGCGGGCAAAGGCTTCGATGGAGGATAGAAGCCGCTGTTGCAGGCCGGTAATGAGTAAGCCGGCCGTGGCTCGCTTACGCTTTGTTTCATTGCTGAGGCGCTGCTCACGAAGAGTCCGGTACTGATCGAGTAGTTCGGAGAGACGAAGCTCTGGCGCCCCGGCTGGCAAACCATCAATATCGACCTGCTCCACATGGCGCTTCGGAAACCCGCCAAGAATTTCACGGATGTCATCCTTGAGGCGGCGGACCATCACGTCATCGAGCATCTTCTGCTTAACGGGCACGCCGCGGCAGAAACGCTGAGGATCAAGGATTTCCAATAGGGCCGAAAAGCTGTTGGAGTGGCCGTTGTGCGGCGTCGCGGAAAGAAACAGACGGTGCTCAAATCGCGGGGCTAGGTCGCGGATGGCTCGCGTGATGTGAGAGACTATCGCGTATTTTTGGCCGCTGGATGGTGCGGCGTGGTGTGCTTCGTCAAGAATCAAAAGCGTTCCGCCTCGGAAGTCACCTAGCCAATCTCGCAATGGCCCGGCGTATGCCTCGTCAATTAAGAGACGATGCGACACAAGGAAGCGGGAGTGGGTGTCCCACGGATTTACCCCGAAGCCTCGGTCCTGGCGGACCTGTTTCATGTAGTCTTTGTCTAGAATCTCGAAGGTTAGGCCGAAGCGAGCTTCCAGTTCGTCTTTCCACTGATAAAGCATTGACGGTGGGCAGCAGACCACGATTTCCCGGGCCTTCTTGCGCAGCAGCAGCTCGCGAGCGATCAAGCCTGCCTCGATGGTTTTCCCCAAACCAACATCGTCCGCGATGAACAGATTGACTCGCGGAAGACGCAACGCCTTGCGAAGGGGTTCCAATTGATAGGCGTCGAGCCGGATACCGGCGCGGAATGGGGACTGAAACAATCGAGGATCGGTCGATGTGACGCAGTTCCACTTGAGGGTGTTCAGGTAGGCGGAGAATACTTGCGGTTGGTCGAACCCGCGTTTGGCGATCGCATCCCACGCCTCACCAGTGAGAATCTCGCGGTCAATTTCCCGGTCCCATAGCACTTCGAGGGGCTGGCCCTGCGCATCATCATCAACGCAAGAAAGTGCTACTAGCGTACTATCGCCGGCGACCGGCGCGCGGATAGTGCGTTCGACTAGATACAGGCGTTGCCTGACGCGGGCAATCTGTCCAGGTGTCGGCATGTCAGTTGCGCTCATGTTGATCCCAATGGGAATGATAACCGATGTCGCCGCCACAGGTCAGGCGTCCCTCTGAATGCAAGCCTTCCTCTCCATGCGGTAAAGCGGCGACGATTTGACTGAACTGATTGCCATTACCCTGAGAGTTATCCACAGGTTTGCCGACGTTTATAGGGTCAGCGGCAGTTCTTACAATGATCATGGTGCCGACGCCGTCGCCAGCGTGCTGGGGCGCGCTCCGGCGTCGGCCCGGATTGAAGGCTGCTTTTTAGTATAAGAAAGAGCAATGCCGTAACCCCTTGATCCATCTCAATCGCGACGGACAGTTTCTGTCCGCAGACGGTCAATTGCTGGTCGTAAATGGCCAAAAACCCCTTGCAATATTGGTCGAATAGTGACAGGGTGCTGGTAGATTCTGACCAAATTCGTGGGGGGTAAAATGGCCGAAAACGGACAAACTTCGCTACCAAAAGCTAATCGGGTCGCCATCAAACGGGGGCTTCCAGTTTACCGCGTGAATCCCAGCATACCGCCATCGAATGGCTTGGCGACTCGACAGAAGCGTTTCCAGGTTCCCGGCGGCAAGGCGGCTGTAATCGTGGACAACGGCACCGGCGAAATCAAAGGTATCGGTGGCATGGGTTTCTGGTGGCAGGAGGAAGTGGACGCAAGCCGATTCGTCAAACTGTTCCTGGACGGTATCAAGCAAGCCTGCGGCCTATCCAAATCAGGAATGGCGGTTTTTGAACTGGTGTATCATGAGATTCGCGAACACCCCGGCAAGGACAAGATCGAATTGAGCCAATACCTGGCCCAGGATCGCGGCTTGAATGAACGCACATTCCGTCGGGGCCTGCGGGAATTGCTGGAAAAGGAATTCTTGTACCGCAGCACCAGCGACGGTGTTTTCTTCATCAACATCCGGTTCATGTTCAATGGCGACCGGCTCGCCTTTGTGCGGACGTACCACTTGAAAGGGGCAAGCCGCCAACAGGAATTGCCGCTGTCCGAACCTCGGCGGCTGCCCAGCCAATCGGCGTCAGAGTGATTGTCCAACGCGGAGCGACTTCTCGTTAAGTATCGCGGCGGCGCTGCGGCGCACATGTTCCTCTTCGTCCTCGACCGCAACCTTGGCTAGCAAAGCTTCATCGGTGAGGTGATACACGGCCGCGCAGCGGATATTCCAATAGCGGTCCTCGACAGCGAATTTGGCGAGTCGTGCCTGGTCGGTCAGCCGCTCCACGGCTAGAGCGCGGACGTCACACGGCGCGTCGGCGTCGGCGACCTGTGCAAGTAGTGCCTGGTCGGTCAGCGTCCACACTGCCGTCGTACGAACATTCTTGTTTACGTCTCCGATGGCGATTTTGACGATCAACGCGTGGTCAGTCATGTTGTGCAAGGCGGCTCGGCGGATGAATTCGTTTTCTTCAGTGGCGAATTTCGTTAGCAACGCTTGGTCAGTTAGGTTGAACACGGCGGCAGCACGCACGACGGGATCCTTGTCCTCGGCGGCAAATCTTGTCAGCAATGCCTGATCGCTCAGGTGCTTCACGGCGGCTTCGCGGACATCCGCATCTTCGTCTTCGTCTGCGATCTTTGCGAGTACCGCCTGGTCGGTTAGCTTCATTACTGCGGCCCTGCGGACAAACTCATCCTTGTCTTCAACGGCGAACGTGGCGAGCAATGAATGATCGGTCAGGTTGCCCACTGCGGCTGCGCAGACATACTTGCCCTCGTCCTCGACAGCGATCTTGGCGAGTAACGCCTGGTCGGTCAGCTTCATTACGGCGGCCTTGCGGACCCCCGCGTCCTTGTCCTCGACAGCGATCTTTGCGAGCAGCGATTGGTCGGTCAGGTTGCCCGCGGCGCGCTCGCGGACAACCCAGCTCTCGTCCTCGACGGCGACCTTGGCGAGCAACGATTGGTCGGTCAGCTTACTCACGGCGGCGCTGCGAATATCCTCGTGACTGTCCTCGATGGCGACTTTTGCGAGCGCCGTCTGATCTATTAGCTTGTGCCACACTACATGCCTGCGAATCGTCCAGTCTTTGCTTTCCAGGGCGATCTTTGCGAGCAACGACTGGTCATTCAACCTACAACGTGCAGCGAAGCGAACCTCCTCGTTAGAGTCCTCGACGGCGACCTTGGCAAGCGCCGTCTGATCGGTCAGCTTCCATACTGCTTGCCTGCGAATCGTCCAGTTAATGTCTTTGATGGCGATCTCGGCAAGGAACACTTGCGCGGTTGCAGGCGAATCAACAGGCTGTGGCGATGTAGCCATGAACGGACTATACCCAACTGAAGGGGGAGAGTGCATAAAATCTAGCGATGCCCGTTCGTTCAACCAAAGGCATGACGAGCCGAATGGACCTTGCTTCGTTGAATTACAGCGGGCCAGGTTGGCCGAACTTGGCGCCTATTGCATGTAGCCGTTGTTCTTCAGCCACGGCTCAATGGCCTGTTCGAGGATGTCCTGTAGCGTGTTAGGCTCGACACCGTTCAACTGACGTTCCAGCGATGCCCGTTTGAGTGCGGTTGCGAATTCTGGCCGTATCCGGGTGCTGACCGGCACGCGACTGAGCGGTAATGGAACGGCAAGCGTGTCGATCCCCCTCTCGCCGGCCTTTGGCCCGTGAACAAATTCCCGCTCAAGCTGCGGATTTACACTCGGAGCGGAGGGACGCGTTGGATTGAGTCCGTCGATCAGTGGCCGTCGCTCGTTCATGTATTCCTCCCTATGGTAGTGATAACGCTCTGGCCGTCCGGGGTACGGCTGCGAGCGGCAGAATTTCACAGAATATTTGCGTCACTTCGTTGGCGGCTTCACGTGCCCGTGATCCCATATTCCAGACGACTTTGCCCTGCCCCGGTGCGTCGGCATAGATTTGGCGAAGCGTCATGGCCTGGGATGCCAGCGGAAGGTTCAAAGCTGCGGCGGCATCAATCATGTCCGCCGTCAGTCGGTACGTCTTACCGACCATGCTCAGCACCATGACGGCCCTGGGCAATCCGCCCCGGATGTCCTGCGATACCCGCAAGACCTCGGTAGCCTGGGCCAACGCCCGGACCTCCAGCATGGATGCCTTTGCCGGCACGATGGCGAGATCCGCCCGGAGCAAAAGGGCACGGCTGGTTTCCGTCTGGCTGCCTGGTCCGTCGGCGATGACGTAATCGGTGTCGGCGTTCAATTGTGGTAGTTCGTTGAGAATCATGTCGGGATTGTCGAGCCGAACGGCCTTCACCTGCGGCACGGCCTCGCGAATCCACTCCATCGAGGACTGTTGAGTATCACAGTCGGCCAGGGTCACGCGGTGGCCCTGCTCGTGGAGCCAGCCGGCCAAGTGGACGGCAAGCGTTGACTTGCCGACCCCTCCTTTGCTATTGGCGATGACGATGATCATCTTCCATCAATAGCACGTTTGCATGTCATCGCGCAAGCATTATTTCATGTCGGCGGGTTGGGGTCCTTTCACGCCGGCATGATTTCATGTTTGCCTGCCGTGGTGCTGGCAGGTCAGGCGGATTTCACGCTGTTCTGCTTGCCGGCCTGCTTGCTGGGTTGGTTTCTCGCAAGCATGCCGTTACGCTGACGAGCGGATAGAAAAGCCATCCATTCTGCAAACATGCTGGCAAGCCAGCCGCTGAAATTGCCACCCCCGCACCATCCATCTTGCCGGCTTTCAGGCAGGCCTTTTTGCTGGCTGGCCATCATTTTCACCGTGAAAAACTTCCTAAGCACTGCTTAGGGGAGAAGTGTGACGTAAAAATGATTGCTTGCGCTTCTGCATTGGCTGCGGATGCTCGTGAGACGGCCTATCGAATTGGCGTCGGTTTTGGCGCGTTGGCAATGGCGTCGGCGTCTGCCCTGGCAACCAGTTCGGGATTGTGCTGTATCTGTTCGGCGTGACGCCTCGGCGCGTTACTCAACGATGTGGGCCACGGCCGTTTTCGGATGACCGCAAGCAGGCCTGACGGCGGGCGAAAGCTGCAAGCTGGTCGGCGGCTGCCTGGCCGAAGTCTTCGGCATAGGCGGCGACGGCGGAGCGGAATAACTCCTCAAGCCGGCCGACTTCACTGGGAATGCAGGAATGGCGGGCCTGCTCGATGGCCTCCAGCAGGTCGATCAGCTTTTCGGAGTGATGCAGGGTGATGGACCGCACCTCATCGGCGGACGGTCGGATGACGCGCCCATTGTCATCTTGACCGAAATGGCCAGCGGCGACGGCGGCAGATAAGGGCCTGGGCACCGGGAACCGGGCAGTCACCGTTCGGGGATGGGCCGGTCTGCGAACCTCCGGCTTCTTGGGAGCCGGGATGGCAGGGAGTTTCGGCTCCGACACCGGCGCCACGGGCGGCGGCGAGTCCTCTATCTTCGGAGCGATGGCCGGTCCTACCGACTGAGATTCAACAATAATGTCGATGCCGGCGTTGCGGGCCCGAACCGCAGTGCCAAAAGCCTCTGCGGCCTCCTCGCCAAAGGCCTGGGCGTAGGTATCAATGAGCGTTTGCCACCAGAGTTCAAGCCGCTGGGCTTCATTGAGCAACTGCTTCTGCAAACGCTCCTTGTCTTCCGGGGTGTTCG
>Ga0182024_10005466_pt1 | contig 28502 bp, 30 predicted proteins | sample P32metaG_FD_120480 | JGI IMG/M metagenome (GOLD analysis project Ga0182024, IMG submission 120480) | Permafrost microbial communities from Stordalen Mire, Sweden - P3-2 metaG (Illumina Assembly) | ecosystem: Environmental > Terrestrial > Soil > Wetlands > Permafrost | place: Sweden: Stordalen...
CCATTGCGCTCCGGTGCGCAAAATCCATAACACACCCTCCAGCACTTGCCGAGTGTCGCGCCACGGACGACCCCGCCGTTGGCGCGGTGTCCTCGGCTCGACTACCGGTTTGAGCACTTCCCAATGCACATCGGTCAGTTCCATATCTACCGGTGTGCCTGTAAATTCAACTCCGCACAATTACTTAGTGCGGTTCGTATTTATGAGATAGGTTCTAGGCAAAAATATGGGAACGACCAGCGCGTGGATACGGGTTCTTTTTTGGCGGCAGGTTTTGAGGTGCCCGATGGGGTTCTAGTTTTCGTACATGAGATGGACGTTCCGTTCGCCACTACCTCCGCGCTTTTATTCCTGTCAGAAGCCCCTCAACTGCCTGAATTAGGGCGGATGAATCGTTCTCCAGCGATTTCTCTGATTTCACAAAATACGCGGCTGCACCCTCGTTCAAGAGCTTGGCTTCATTGGCTTGACCAAGTCCGCTCAGCACGATGACGGGGATGTGTTTTACGAGCACGTCGTTTTTAACAGCACGAAGGACATCGAGTCCTGACACTTTGGGCAACATCATATCGAGCAGAATAAGATCGGGAATATGCTCGCGAGCGGCACGGAGACCCTCCTCGCCGTCCCCGGCATGGATAACACCGTACCCAGCCTTGACGAGCGCCCTTTCATTTGCAATCCGCTGGAATTTGCTGTCTTCGATCAAAAGTATTTTCATCTTTCCTCGCTTGGTCAGCCTTGTCTGCAAGTCATTCTCTGAAGATGTGCATCATCTCTGAACAGCGGCGCTGCGCGGTGGTTCCTTCCGTCCGTTGACTGTACGTTCCTTTGCACGCGGGGATGCCAGCTATCTGCTCCGATCAGTCCGGCGTCCTGAGGTTGGACGCCTGGGATCATCGCGCCCCGAAGTGTTTGAAACCCGGCCTGCCTCTCAACGGGACTGAGACGCAGCTAAGGCCTCACCCGAAAACATGGGGTGTTCGTTGGACACTGTTATCGAAGCATCCAGAACGTTCTCGTTCAAAATGTCGGCCATCTTCTTTGCCTGTTCTAGCGTGAGACCACCCAGAAGATTCAAGCTCAGCGTAGCGTGGTTTAGCACAGACACGGCTCCATGGAGGAATTGAAGGGTGATTGTTGGCCGCACACCCTCGTCTTTTTTCGCCACAAAGCGACACGTTCCGCGTTCGATTCTTGTATCCGGCATGTGAACCTTGGCTTGTCCTGTTCAGGAGAATACTTTGGGCTTCATGCTCGTGTCTGAGCAATAGCGCACAGTCCATGAAAACCTTACGTGGTTTGCGAAGGTGATAATTCCAATCTGATCGCGCCGGGCTTTTTCAACGCGCGGGAGTGGCCGGCTAATGTCGGCGATTCTCCCAGCTCGGTACCCAGATCTGCAGAAAGCGATCTTCCAGCAACAATTTCAGAATCAGCTGGGCATCCTGGCGATCCGTCTTCTGCTTGCGCACCCGCTGGCTCCGGACCTCGGCTGCATCTGCGGTCCACAGCTCAAGCTGTAGTTCAGAAAGCAGTCGTTCAAACCAGCGCGCACGTCCACTGGCTTTGGCTCATGGTACCGGCTTCCGATTCGGTCTGATTGATCCAGCAGTGAGCGCGTTGGGTATATAGGGGGCACGAGAATGAACACGAAACTTATCGGAATTTTCACTGCGCTTCTGTCGTTCGCTTCGATCTTGCGGTAAACCCAAAACCGCAACCATGAAATCGGGCGCGTTGAAGTTGCCCCAACCGGCACGTTGAAGCTATCGCGTCGCACCTTGAAGTGAAGCGCCGAGTCTGTTGGCCATCTTTACCCGAGGAAGTTCTGGAACGCTGCTGAACGGCCCCTTCATGACCGTTTTGGTATAGCGATTGTATCGCCGCTTCGAATTGTCAGTTTCAAGTCGTTTTCCCCGCCTGGTTTGGTGTAGAACCTAGAGGATGTCCTGTGTTGATGTATTCGGAAAACGACTGGTAGGGTTCAAATTCCATTCCGTTATTTTGACGTTTTGCTGGTGGGAGGGTTCGTTTATGGAGGTAGTTATGAAGAGAAGTCTTGTGTTGATGTTGGCGGTGGTCATTCTGGTAGGCACGGTTTTCGCGCAGGTCAATTCCGCTGCTCCGCCCACCCCTGCCTTTTCTCAATCCAGCCAAGCTGCGGCGTCGGATCAGGAAGCCTCGCCGCAGGATATGGGCCAGAATACGGGGTCAAACGATCAGTTGCCGCTATTCCGAGTGAAGGTATACTCGCGCACCACTAAAGCGGTCAACTACCGGCACCGTGGCGGTTCTACCACGGTGGACTTCCGCGGCACAGATCTAATGCCATCCGTTGGGGGTCATGCCAAGGTCGATGGAAAAGCGGGACGCCTGGCAATCAGCGCAGAATTAACGCGACTTGCACCCGCGAACAGTTTCGGTGGACAGTTTCTTACGTATGTTTTGTGGGCCATCACCCCGGAGGGACGCGCCGTTAATCTGGGCGAAGTGCTTCCGGGCGACAATGGCAAGGACAAGATCGATGTCACTACCGACCTGCAGGCTTTCGGCTTGATCGTAACTGCCGAGCCATATTATTCGGTGACGCACCCCAGCAACAAAGTGGTTGCGGAAAATATTCTGCGTCAGGAAACCAAGGGCTTTGAAGAACCGATTGACGCCAACTTCGATGTGCTCGAAGGTGCGCAATACACGATCGACATCCCAGCCGAACGGCTTCCGTCGAGCGAAACCAGCGGGAAGGTGCCTCCTTTGGACCTTCTTGAAGCGCGAAATGCGGTAGCCATCGCCACGGCGGCGGGTGCGGAGCAATACGCGCCCGACAGTTTAGCGAAAGCCCAAGATATGCTGCAACGTGCCGAGGACTACTACCAGCGCAAGCAAGGGCGCACGCCGATTGGTACCGCAGCGCGTGGGGCTACACAAATGGCGGAAGACGCTCGCCTGTTGACCTTGCGCCGCAAAGAGCAGGCGCGCATTGAGGCGGAACGACTCGCGCACCAGCAAGCGCAGGAGAAGGCAGAAGCAGACGCCAGAGCTGCGCAGCAGCAAGCGGTACAATCCCAGGCGCAAGCGGACGAAGACGCGCGCCGCCGCACCGAGGCCGAACGGGCGCAAGCAGACGCCGAGCGCGCGCAAGCCGAGGCCCAGCGGCAGCAGGCGGCCGCTCTCGCGGAGCAGCAGAAGGCCCAGGCCGAGTCTGAAGCTGCACGCCAGGCCGCCGATCAGGCCGAAAAGCAACGACAGGAAGCGGTTCGCCAAAAGGAAGAGATGCGCGCCCGTTTGCTAGCGCAATTGAATCAGGTACTGCAAACCCGCGACACAGCCCGCGGATTGATCGTCAGCATGCCGGACGTGCTCTTTGATTTCAACAAGTACACCTTGAAACCGGAAGCGCGCGAGCGTCTGGCCAAAATATCGGGTATTGTGCTCGCCTATCCCGATCTCAAGCTGGAAATCGAAGGCTATACCGATTCCATTGGCAGCGACGAGTACAACCAAACTCTTTCCGACAAGCGGGCCGAGGCGGTGCGTGATTATCTTGTAACGTCGGGAGTAACTACCAATAACGTTACAGCGCACGGGATGGGGAAAGCCGACCCTATCGCCGACAACAGCACGACCGCTGGGCGGAAACTGAACCGGCGCGTGGAAATGATCGTCTCAGGGGACGTGATCGGAAATCCGTCGGGGCCTGTATCTCCTGGCGGACAAGTTCAAGGCCAGCCGTCCGCGAATCCTCAATAGGGCAGAGCGAATATCTTGCGTCCATGGAAAATCCCGATCCACGGCACTCATCGAATGGATTGCATTATTCGTGGCCAACCTTCGCGTTTGGGTGCGATCCGGCGAAGCTTTCGGCGTTGAGCAGGGTTATCCACGAAAGGAGCCGCAATTGCAGCGGTTTGTGTGATTATGTCGGTACCGACCTGCCCCCCTTCCTGCCCTCGGCGTTTACCAGACTTCCAACGATTCTAATTCTCTTAACCGTTGCCGCTTACGCAAGTCCGACAGTCACCGTCATTTCTCCAAAGAGCGGAACTGCGGCCGGGGCACCGGTCTTTTATGAAGCCTACGCAACCAGCCCGGAGTGCTCCGCGGGAATCTCCGAGATGCGCATCTATACCGCTCCAGGTGTAAATGCCTTCACTATCGGGGGGGCCACATTGAACATTTTCTCAATTTGGCTCCGGGGGGTTGCTAGGGACGCTTCAGCATTCCCTCCGAATCAGGCATCCTTACGGTACGTGCTTAATTTATTGGCCGTGTTTGGCTTTCTTGCCGTCGTCCTTGTGTCCAAAATCGATGCCAAACTGAGGTTCTGATTTCGTGCCCGTAATCTTGACCGGAATTTCTGTTCCTGCGCCGTTCTTACTGAAAAATGGGTCCACCGGTTTTAACAGTATCGACTTCCACCCCGTTACCATTTGCGACAGCTTCGCGTCCATGCGCGCGTTGCCATGGAAGTCAAATTCGTTTCCATCCAGGCTGTAAGTGCCAGTCAAGTCAACGCGGGTGCCTGGAACCCGGAACTCTAGTTGTGAAAAAGATATAAGCCCATGGCTGAGCTGGAATGTGCCCTGCAACTCGGAGTGTGCGTTGTCGGGAACATTGTCCTGAGCCAGCTTTGGCTTGCCCTGACTCCTCATGCTGAGCGCGTCGACCCTCCCCTGAATTTTGTCGTTTGTGAAATGCGCGCCAGAAACCTGGAAGTTTCCTGCTAGCTTCAAGCGATTGGCAACGTCGGGCTCGCCGGGCGGCAGCTCAAACTTCGTCTTCAACCGAACTATGCCGGTCATGATCGGGGGATCGGTTCGTATCGCCAGTTTCAGCAGGTCTTCGATCTTTCCTTTCTCGATCGCGACGTCGAGCTCCACATGGTGCCCTCTGGGGTCTTCTGTTCGCACCGCTGAGCCATTTGCCACCAGCCATGTAGTCAGAATTCTTGCGTTTACCGGTTGAAGGTATACGTCTCCACTGGTTCCGTCCACAATCGCGTGAAAGTCAGTATGCAGGGGGACCGTCCGCCCGCTAATCGCAATGCGAAAATCTGGAGTGTCGGTTGCACCATCCACGACAATGTGATCAAGAATACCGGCATACTTTCCAGTGGATGAGAGAATCCCGCCAATACCCTTGATCGTGCTCAAATCCGCATGGTTGAACGAATAGGTCCCGTTCACCGGAGTGTCGCGCGGGCTGTCTGCCTGCCATGGGCCAAACGATCCGCTGGAAAAAACATTTCCAACCGGCTTGGGATTGGTCAGTTTCGCATCGAAATGCATCGGAGAACCGGGCCCGATCGTCGTCATTTTCAAGCTCTCGATGTCAAATTCCAGTGGCAGCTTGCCCGGTCTCAGAGTATTGACGATCAGTTGTGCGTTGTCACAGACGAACTGATCCACAACGATCTCTATTTTTCCCCCCTTGGGCCCCATGTTCGTCATCTTGCCGCGCTGTTCCCTTGGCGGTAAATTCAACTGCAATCCTTTGACATACACCGTGTCGACATGCTTAGTAGCGCGAAGAAAGTCCAGAATTCCCATGCGAAACCGGAATTCTGCAACACTGATGATCGGCTGAAATCCTGGCTCGTGATTGTTGGGGTCTGTGTCTCCGAAAATTCTGAGCCCGGCGCCCGAAACCTGAAGCCCCTCGAGCAGCGAGACATGGAAGGCATCAAGCTCAACTTTGCTTTTGAATCGGGCAGACAGAGTCTCAATCACAGTTGCACGCAGGGTCGGCGCGGCGCGGTAGATCACAATGACGACCAAGGCGCTCAATACAATTAACAGTAGAGCGATTCCGCCGATCCAGCGCCAACGGCTGACCGGCGTGTTCCTCCGCGGCGGGTTTTGTTCGCTTTCTGACATGAAGGACGAGGTGCTTGAAGTATATTCAGTAAGACGGGCTAAGGAACAGTCGCACCGCCGCTCCCACTTGCCTCGAAGGGCGGCCGAAGTCGCGGCCAAGGCGCTGCGGGTGTTTTGTCACGTGGGTCAATTCGTGGGCGAGACAGCCGCGAGGAACTCGTTGCCGAACTGGGATCCCCTTTCCTGTGCGCCGACCTCGAACTACACCAAGAACCGCGGGAAGAGAACGCCGCCTATATCGCGTCGTGGCTGAAAGTTCTCAAGAATGACAACCGCGCCATTTTTGCGGTAGCCGCCCATGCCCAACGAGCAGCCGATTACCAACCAGAAAGCCGCCACACAGGGTCCCGAAACCTGCGCGGCCTGATTTTGATCCCCAGCGACCGAGCCGGGTGAACCGAGTCGATCAGGGAAGAGATGGGTAGGTGGCGCCGACGAAGTCGCCAGTTGTCGTACAGCGACCAGCACTCCGGGTAACGAATGGGATGGTCCGCCGCCTTTACACAGCTGGGGCATAAGAGGCGTACGGAGGAGGCATCTCATGGAACTGGACACGATCGGAATTGACCTTGGCAAGACAGTGTTTCATTTAGTGGGCTCAACCTGCGTGGCAAAGTTGTGGTGCGCAAGAAGTTCTCCCGAGCACAACTGCTGCACTTCACCGGCAACCGCTGCGTCGAGTTGATTGGCATGGAAGCCTGTGGGGGTGCACATTTTCTTGGCCGGGCCCTGCGAGAGCAGGGGCATGAGGTGCGACTGATGCCGGCCCAGTACGTGAAGCCCTACGTGAGGACCAACAAGAGTGACTACATCGACGCCGAGGCGATCACGGAGGCGGTCGGGCGGCCGAGGATGCGCTTCGTACCGATCAAGAGCGATGACCAGCTGGATCTGCAGTCCCTGCACCGGGTGCGCGAGCGTTGGGTGATGCGCCGCGCGGCGGTCATCAACCAGATGCGTGGCTTGCTGCTCAAACGTGGGATCACTCTGCGAAAGGGACGAGAAGCACCGGCTCGAGTATCCGTAGCGGAGCGAAGCCCTGTACAGCGCAGCGCAGCGGAGGCGGCGACACATCCAGCTTCGACCTTCTGAAGCGGGGGCGCTCTTTCATAATGCATTGACCCGTAGTGGCTGAATCTCGGCCCTTACGCTGCTGGGGTACAGTGAGCCCAAACCCACCTATCTCGGGATCGCCATTTTGATCGCAGCCGCCTCAATCATGCGGGCTTGCTTCCCTTCTTCTCAACTTTCTTCTCCACGAACGCCTCCTCTGCCCGTCCACATTTCAGAACAGTTCTGCGAAGATCGCACTACGGTCTCGACTGAGGATGGCTCTGTGGATGTCGCCCGCCCTTAGAAGAATGGCCATCCAGACAGGGCTGCGATATCATCCAAGACAGCGGAAAGAAGCTGATCAAAATGGACTTCCTCAGATATCGGCACGTTTCCACAATTTTGCTGCTGGCCGCGCTCGCGGCCTGCACTCAACAACAGAACTCGCAGGAACTGAAGGAGAAAACCGCGCAAGCAACGGCGGAGGTGAAACGCGATGCCAAGGCTGTGGCGGCAGGGATACGGGAGGGCTGGAGCCGCGACAAGCCACTCGATTTGAACACGGCCACAAAAGAGCAGTTGCTGAGCCTGCCGGGCGTTACTGCGGCAGAAGCAGATCGGGTGATTGCTGGGCGTCCCTATAACGAACCCGGCGAAGTGGTGACGCGGCGCATCATGCCGAAGACCGAGTATGACAAAATTGCAGACCGGGTCACGGCCAAGAAATGAAGTGATTTTCGAAGTTTTCTAGCCGCGCCCACCAGCATCGACGAACGGCTCAAGCAGATCGCCAAGAGTTCCAGCGGGTTCGTTTTGCGCGGTTTCTGCCGTGGGCCGCAAGATCGCATAGAGACCGTGAACCCGAAAGGGAAAGAAGATGAAACTTCACCGCCAGTTTTTGGTGAATCTGTTCAGTTTGGCGTTCGCCTCTTTCAGCTCCGCACAGTCTCCACCCCTAAGGGCCAAACTCGACGATCTAGCCTTCCTCTCTGGCCACAACCGGGGCGAGATGGATGGCGGCATCATTGACGAGCATTGGAGCGAAGTGGGCGGCGACAGCATGATCGGCAGGTTTCGCTTCATCTAAAGATGGCAAAGTCCAGCGCTATGAGTTCCTCGCCATCGAGCAGGCCCCCGAAGGCACGGTTCTTCGCATCCGGCATTTTAGTCCCGGACTCGCTGCTTGGGAAGACAAAGACCAGACCCGCAGTTTGCCATTGGTCGGTTTCAAACCGGGAGAAGCGGTTTTCCAGTACCGATAAAGCCACAACGATGACCTTCCGCAGCACCAGCAGCAGCACTCTTGAAGTCACCATCGAACGGCCTGGCAAGAAGACCGGAGTCTTCGCCTATGCGCACAACCCGGAATGAGCTTTGTGCCCCTTCGCGAAATCACAATTATCCCACGCTTGGGATTGTGACCCAATCTCCCTGCTAGACTCCTATCGAATGGCGCCAAAGTGGACAAATAGTGGACAAAATGTCGACCTAATACAAATTTGCATTGGTTCTCAACAGCTTAGAAATGCTAACAAAGGGTCTGGACGACCTTTACGCGTGAGTTCGATTCTCACCCGCGCCTCCATTTCTTTTCTTTTCTTTTCTTTGCAGTTGGCCGGCCTTCTGGTCTTCCCTGGCTCGAAAGTTAGTTTGCCCGCAATGCATGTTGTTAGCAATGCATTGACTTGCTCGCAGTTGGCCCCTAATATGGTCGCGCACAGAGCGAGCCGTCTTCATGGATCGGCCAAACCATCTCGCACTACCGCATGGCCGAGAAAATGGGCGGCGGTGGCGTGGGTGTGGTTTACAAGGCTGAGGAACCGCGACTGCATGGTTTTGTCGCACTCAAATTCCTGCCCGAAGACGTTGCCCGGGACCCTCATTTCAAAGATCAGAAGGGAGCTTGGCTCATGCTGGAGGTTCAGACCAAGCACATTCCACCTGACATAGTTGTCCTGGAAATAAAGGGAAGAATCACCATCGGCAGAGATTGCCAGCACCTGGAATGGGCCGCTGACAGCCTGGTGCGTGAGAAACGGAAAAAGATCATCTTCGACCTGACCGGGGTGACGCATATTGACAGTACTGGAATCGGGATCATCGTGATGTCTGCCGGCCAAATCAAGGAGGCGGGAGGAGAGTTGCGAGTGGCAGGCGCCACCGAGCACGTGGAACACGTATTGAAGATGACCAATATAGATAAAATTGTTGCATTGAACCCAACGGTGAGGGAAGCGGCTGTGGGCTTCTAAGCCGGGCGATCCGATTGCGGCCCGCGCCTCCAATCTTTACGGATTTCCCACGATGGCAGTAGTTTAAGAACAAATACGATTGTTCCCGGTGCTTTTCCCCTCGGTCAGCCCGACTGCGGCCGCGAAATCGAAATCCCTTTTCTTGCTAGACTTCCAGTTGATCCTTTTCGACGGAGGAATCCTTGGCTCGATTACCCAAAATTCTCCCGGCGCTCAAAAAGCGTGCCGCTCAAATTCAGGTGCTACTGATGGACGTGGACGGTACCATGACCGACGGCGGCGTTACCCTGCTCTCCCAACCTGACGGCACCGCTCTTGAAATCAAGACCTTCGACGCCCACGACGGACAGGGTCTCACCCTTGCCCACACTGCCGGGCTTCGCACCGGCTGCATCACCGGCCGTGAGAGCGCAGCCCTGCTTCGCCGTGCCCATGAAATGAAAATGGATTTCATTTATATGAAACAGCCAGTGAAGATTCCTGCCTATGAAGAAGTCCTGAAGAAAACAGGCGTTCCGGAATCTGCGGTTGCCTTCGTAGGTGATGATTTGCCGGATCTACCGCTCATGCGTCGCGTCGGCCTCGCAGTCGCTGTTGGGAACGCGGTACCCGAAGTAAAGAAAGCAGCGCACTTCACCACCAGAGCGGTCGCAGGACAAGGCGCCATTCGTGAAGCCATTGAACTCATCCTCAAGTCAAAAGGCATCTGGGAAGAAATGATCGATAAAGCACGCGCGTGACATCAGCTCACGGAGCATTGCCCTGCCGAATTTTGCCAATGCTCCGAAGATGTTGCCTATAATTTCGTCATCCTCGCGGATACGTCGGCTGCACTTATGAAAAAGGTGTCTGGCGGAAGATTGCTTTGTTCCACGCTCGAAAGTCTCGGCGTCAAGCACGTATTCGGTTTGCCCGGGTCGCAGAACGTAGAGCTTTTCGAGGCACTACGTCAGTCGACCCTCCGTACCATTCTCGCGAACCATGAACTGGCAGCCGCGTTCATGGCCAATGGCTATTACCGCGCGTCCGGCAAGGTTGGCGTGCTGACCACGATTCCCGGCCCAGGATTCGCTTACACCGTCGCCGCTATCGCCGAAGCGTCGCTCGACTCATCGGCAATTCTTTATATCGCCAGCAAGCCCCCCGACGTCGCCGGAAAGAAATTCAACCGGCAATCGATTGACCAGCGGGCCATTCTCGCGCCTTTGGTGAGACGCATCGTCGACGTAGATCGCGCGGCCGACATCGTTTCCAGCGTGCGGGAGGCGTATGCTGCAGCCACTGCCTTTGAACCGGGGCCGGTCATGCTGCACATCGACCCGCGAGCGATCTCCGGAGAATTTGACGAAGACCTAGCTGGCGCTGCGCCAGCTCCGGCACCCAAGCAGCCAGATCCGGCGCCGGTGGAACAAGCAATCCAATTACTGAAGAGGTCACGGCGAACCGTGCTCTTTGTCGGACAAGGCGCGAATGAAGGCGCCCAGCAACTTCTCGAACTGGCGAAACTCCTGCAAGCCCCAGTGATCGCGACGCGCTCGGCACGGGGTGTGGTCCCAGAAAATCACCCCCTCTCGTTGACGTTCGTGTATGCCGACCCAGCCACGACCTCACTCAATTCGTTACTCGATCGCAGTGACCTAATTGTCGCCATCGGCTGCAAATTTTCACAGAATGGTACATACGGCTTTCGACTCCGTTTGCCGCAGGAAAAGCTCATTCACGTGGATGCGTCCAGTGAAGTGCTTAACGCCAACTATCCGGCAAAGCTCGCCATCCATGCGGACGCCCCGGCGTTTCTGCATGCACTCCTGCGCTCTGCCGAAGCTTTGAAGTCGCGAAATTCGGAGTGGAGTATCGAGGAACTCGCGGGTTACAAAGAGTCTGGCGTCCAGTATGGCAACGAACCGGAACCGCGGGTGCATGGTGTGAATCCTCCTACCCCGGCGGGTTTCTTCGCCATGCTCCGAAGAGTGCTACCCGCCGATTCCTGCGTGGTCACCGATTCCGGATTGCATCAAGTGCTCACGGGACGCCACTTCCGCGCACATGCGCCGCGCGGCCTAGTTACACCCTCAGACTTCCAGTCTATGGGATTTGGGCTGCCATCAGCCATTGGCGCGAAGCTTGCACAGCCTGACAAGCCGGTGGTCGCATTGATCGGCGATGGCGGGCTTCAGATCAGCGCCATGGAGATGGGGACGGCGGTGCGCGAACAGATTCCACTCACCGTGATTGTCTTTAACGATGGCGTTCTCGGGCAAATTCGTTTGCAGCAGTTCTCGCGTTTCGGACGCAGTCATGCCACCGAATTGCTCACACCCGATCTTGCGCTTCTGGCCCAGGCGACCGGAGCGAATTATCTCTACTTCGACGGTGACGCAGAGAACGCCTTGCGACAGACCATCAGCAGCGATTCGGTGACGCTAGTAGAAGTAAGTGTCGGAGACAGCAACGCTATCCGGGTTGACCGCGCCAAGGGACTGGCTCGTCACACAGCACGACGAGCGCTCAAAGGTTCCATTCTCGGCTGGGTGAAATCCAAGCTGCGCGGGTAATCTTGCCGCTAGCCCTTCACGCTAATATTAGAGAACGACAGCACGGCCTTCCCGGAGGTCGGGCGGCCCATCGAGGTTGCCGGACGAAACGTAGTGAAGGTCATGAAATCGATGAGCATGCTCTTCACCTGCGGCGATAAATCTTCCGCATTCCGGCGATCAGACAGAACACGGTAGTCCTGCACTCTGCCGTTCGGGCCTACGTAGGCTTCGATGACCAGTGAATCCTCGTTGATGGAAGTAAGTGACGTTCCAAATGCCGACTGCTGTAATTGTGGGGCAGTATAGATAATCAATGGGACATCGGGATTGCCAGCCTGCAAGGGCAGCGCGGAAAAGCCCATGAACATGCCAAAAATCAATACCGCCACAGCTAGACCGGCGGTAGCTGGGACCATGAACGCTTCGACCACGTTCTGCAGGCGCAGGCGCAAGGCGCCGAAGTACGGGTGCTGCGAACGACCCACTTCCCGCGAAATTGCCAGACGAAGCTTCAGCGACAAGTCCGCCGGCGCTTTCTTGCGGCCTACGGTCGCCAGCAATTGCTGAGTCCGTTGCAGCGCGGCGTATTCTTGCCGGCAAGCACCGCAACCTTCCAGGTGCTGGCTAATCAAATGCATCTCTTTCCCGGTCACCGCGCCGTCCAAATACGACGAGAACACGGATGTAGCTTGGGCACACTTCATGGCATCACCTCAACTTCCCCGCCATCGGAAGAACCCCGGGGACATATTGCAACTTTCAGTTTGCGCTCTTGTGGCGCTCTTAGACCTAGTTCCGGCCCAACTTCGCGGACATATTTCACCAGACGCTGTTTGAGTGCATCTCGACCGCGAGTCAGCCGCGACTTCACGGTCCCGAGCGAGACTTGGGTGATTTCCGCGATCTCCTCGTAAGACATTTCTTCCAGATCACGCAGTACCACGGTTGTCCGGTAGGGCTCAGGAACCTTGCGCAATTCCTGTTCCACTCGTGCCCGGATTTCTTCCTGGGCCAGGTACTCGAAAGGCGTGTTTGCCGGATCGACCAGCATGTCTTTGATGCAAGGCGCCATCTCCGACAACTCATTCGTTTCTGCTGGCTCTATGGATGTCTCTTTCGCTTTGTGCCGGAACCACCAGCGTCGCCGGTTAGACGCTTCATGAATGGCAATGCGATAAATCCAGGTCTTCAGACTTGATTCGCCGTGGAAATGCTTCATTCCCCGGAACACCTTCAAGAAAACTTCCTGCGTGGCGTCGGCGGCATCCGCTGGATCGCTGGCCATGCGATAGACCAGACTGTAGATGGGCTGATGGAATTCGCCAATCAGCCAGGCGTAGGCCTCCTCGGACCCGGCCTTCAGTTCCTCGATGATCGCCGCTTCCTGCGTCCGAATTCCGATCGCGCTTGCCAGGTCAGCCAAACTGGTTGCTCCCGCCATGGTCGTCACGACGTCACCCCCATTATAGGTTTTCCAGATCGCACGCGCAGCTGAAAACGCGATGATTCAACCTTCGCCCACACCCCTACATAGACCCCGCCGGGCCGCCCAGGGTTCCCGGTCGGAAGGCATTCTTTTTCAAAGAGTTATGAGGGGCAGTTCGGAGGACACACCCAACCCGAGCCGAATACACAACGCCGGCTATTTGCAGGTTACTGGGGTTGAGATTGCGGTTTTGGACTCGGATTGCCCGCAGGCGCCGTGGCGGTGCTTGGCGGCTTAGTCGTGCTCGGAGTCGTGGTCTTGGCGGCGGCCTTCTTTTTTGCCGGTGGCTTCTTGACGGGCTCGGTGTCGTCGATAATCACTTTCTTCGGAGGCGCGGAAACTACGGCTTGTGCATTGTGCACTTCCGTGCGCAATTGGGTCAGCTCCACTTCCTTGGATTCAGCCAGAGCCTGCATTCGCTCCGCGAGGGTGCGGCGCGCAGTTTCAATCGTGTTGAAGTCGTTGTCGAGGGACTGGAACTCATCTTTTGAACCGAACGCTCCCGCGGCTTCGACCACCGAACTGAGCACATCATAGAGCGCGTCGAGGTTGCGGTAGAGTTTAAAACTGGCAGCAAGGCTCTCAGGAGAATTTCGCGTCTGCCCAATAATCTCCGGCAGAGCTGTTTTCAAATTGCGCTGAATGGATTCGACATTCGCCTGCGTCTGCCGCTTGGTCGTCGAGTCGGTCTTCCAACGGTCAATTCGCGTCCCGGCCAGGTCCACCTGTGTGGTTTGCGAAACCTGCTCCAGTTGCGTCAGCAACTGATTCAGCTGGCTGACCGAAGAATAAGAAACGGGCGCTGAAACAGCCGGCTGGCTCGGAGACGTCACCTGAGCCGAAGCCACTGCCGCCAACAGTGGAAGGAGGAAAAAACATTGCCGAATGCCGATGGAGTTTCGATTCATAGTTCGGGCTCGCCCTCGATGCCCTTCAGCATACTAATTATGACGATTTTCGCAAAATGGATGGTGCCTCGCGTTTGCACAAATCGCAGGCGGAGGTTTGACTATCTAACCTATGTAAGCGAGAATTGATCAACGCACTGAGTAGTTCCCATCCTGTAAATTGGGCCTGTGGCGCAGCTGGGAGCGCGCTTCCATGGCATGGAAGAGGTCGTCGGTTCGATCCCGACCAGGTCCACCAAATCTCTCAACAACTTAGACAGGGCAATGGCTCGGGGTAACGCCGTTTGTGTCATGGTTTGTGTCATAACCCGCCGTTTTGGTGCTCACGGCAAGGGCTTCCATCGCTGTCCGCTTCGCTTCCATCCGCACGTGACTGTATCGCTCCAACATGCGACGGCTCACGTGTCCGGCAATCGCATGATCGTTGAATCCGACGTGCCGTTCTACGCAAGCTGAGTAATGGCGCAGTGGCGCAGATCGTGGAAGCGGAAACCGGGAAGGCCGGCTTTCTTCGTCAGAGTTCTCCAAGCCGTGCGCCAGCTTTTCAGATGCCGCGTCGGGTCAAAGCCAGTGATGTTGTAATCGACTACTCGCTTGCCGTTGAATGTGAACTTGGGAACGAACGCGGCAAAGACGTAATGCGACGGCTCAACCGCGCCAAAGCCCTCTGCCCTCCGACGAAGCCTAGCAAGAGCCGAAAGAGCCATGTCCGTAAGAGGGACCACCCTTTCACCAGCAGCCGTCTTGGACGTGCGAATCGTCAAAGAGCGGGTGAATAGATCCACGTCGCACCATTGCAGCCCTTTCAATTCGCAGCCTCTTGCGGTGATATTCAGGCAGAGAATCGCAGCAAGGTAGGCGTCTCCCATTCGGGCCGCATTACAGCCGTTTTGAGAAGCCGCTGCTTCTCATCCTCAGTGATCGCCCGCCCGATGGTGCTTGGCTCTCTGAGGGGCCGTATATCGTCGGCAACACGCGCCCAGAGCTTCGCTCGCTTCAGGATGCGCCGCAGAATGCCCAACTCTGCGTTGAGCCTGGCCGGCCCGACTTCCTGTTCCGCCCTCCAAGTCCGGTAATCGGTGATCCGCTTAACAGTGATGGCCCTGAGCAGTCCCTGTTTGAAGTAAGCCCGCAATTGCACCAGGAGTTGCTTTTCCTTCGCTTGGCTTGCGGTCGCCAACTCCAGCTTCCGGGCACTCGTGTACTCATCAGCGGCCTGTATGAAAGGCAGCCGAGCAAGAGCGGTTGTAGTCCGGTCGGGCCACGTTACCAGTTCGCTGGCAATAAATTTCCGTCTGACACACAATGTGACACGAAAAGGCGACATGAATGCTACTTTTCTGATTTTTCTTCCAAATCGAAGACGTGAAAATGCGTCGCTCCCGCCGTGCAAGTCCGCCTCCTTTGGCAACTCTTCGCCTCCGAACAACCGGAAAAACGGTCCAGAACGGCAGAGAGCGAAGCGGAATTTGCGCGTTGGAGGGCGTTCGAGGCGCCGGTCACGATGCGGACTGAGTTTCGAGCTGCAACGCTGCGGCAGGCGAGTCCTGTGAGCGGGAAGTCTGAAACATCTGATGAATCCAGGCGGGTAGTGCAAGGCTCAGCAGGGTGAGAATCGTGAGCACAAGTTTAGCGGCGAGCGGAAGCATGGTGATGGTATGAGCTTCGAATCGCGCGATCAGCATCGAGAACATGAACACTTGCAGCGAGTGGCCGCCAAGCAGATTGAAGAATTTGAACAGGCGGAATTCCATCAACTTCCAATCCACGTCACGCGGAATCCACCAGAGGATGTAGCCCAGGCAGGCTGCGTCCAAGAATCGCACTGGGTTGTGATTTGGGTGGCCAGAGAACCCCAGCAAAGGTTGGTGGCCCACCAGCCAGAACAAGTGTCGGTCCACCATCAAAAGCGCCGCGATGACGATGCAAGCTGCCAGCAAAGTGCGCGACTTCAAGACACTAAAATCAGTCGAACTCACTCGCCGATAACCGAGATATTGACCTGCAACGAAGTATGCTTGCCAGGCGCAGACGTTGAACGTCCCCAGATCCATCCAGGGAATGCGATGACTATTGTCGCCCAGCCCGGCCTGTGAGACCGCCCAAAGTCCCGCGCTGACAACACCGATCAGCCAGGCCCGCCCTTTGGTGAATTGCTTCAGGACAATGGGAGTGAATGCGAGGAAAATGCAATACATCGGTAGGATCTTGTCGAACCCTCCTTGCTGCAAGAGCAGTGAGCCCAAAACGAAGGACTGGAGCGGATGCGAAGCTCGAAAGGATTGAACGCCCGACTGGAATGTGAAAACGACGCCCAGCGTTATCAGGACGACGTGGCAAAGATAAACGACCCGGGTTCGGCGGAAAATTTTTGCCGTCATCGCCGACGGCCCACGCTTCTGGCCAACTGGAAGGTAGACCCAAGCGGAAACCAGCCCAGCCATGAAAACAAAGCCGTCGGGCGCAGCCGCGTACCCGAAGGAGTACTCCGTGAAACGTGCCAGGGGGTTGGGGAAGTGCCCCAGCGTCATCAAGACCAGGAAATACCCTCGCAGTGTATCTACGCGCCAATCCCGGCCCATAAGGACGAGGGAGCAAGCCAATCTCCAAAAAGGGGCATAAAGCAAAGAGTTTATGGGTCGGAAAGAAGAGAAAAGCAAGCTATTGCACTCTTGTGGAAGAATATTCTCCTGCCTGCAATATTCAGACCCAGCGGGTAGGTGCCAGGGCGGTAAGCGGATCAAACCACTTGCAACTAGTACGACCCTCTTTGACGTTTACTACTCCCCTATGACCCTGGAGAAAAGCGTAGCGCCTATGACAGATTCTTCAGATGACGTAAGCAGCAAACGCTTCAGTGCTGCTGCCGAGAAAATGCAGAGCGCAGGCTTCGCGGACGCCGAACAGAAGCAAACGCCAGTCGATATGGCGGTCGAAAGCTGGATTAAGTTGCGGGAGAAACGTCCAGAACATTTCGGGGATACTCACCTCGGCGCGACGGAAGGGATCGAAAGTGTGACCGTAGACCTTGCTTTGCCTTCTCGCGGAAGGCGTGAACGCTCCATGATCTAGACGCATACGGGGCCATGCCATTCGTGGACAAGGCAATTACACTGACAACCGGATTGTTGGTGTAATTGATTCCATGACAATGTCGGCTCCTACGCCCGAGTAAACTTTGGTGGTGCCAAGCAACCAAAAAGGCTCAGGAGATAAGGAGCCGAACAATGATCATCCGCAAACAGCGCCTATAACTGTCCTCCAGGCTCACTAAATGCAGGACAAGTTGCGGGACAGCCTTGCGGCTCCAATTTGGCTCAGAACAATTGCAGCGTGCTGGCTTCTGACATCCAGCGGGAAGAAATGGAGTTGGACAAGGATACAAAACGCCCGTCAGTCGGCCTGCTCCCAAGACCCTGGAGGCCAGGAATGTCTGGGACTAACTAGCAAATATGAGCAAGAGTTGGCTCGACTGCAACAACTAGAGGCAGAATACGAGGCCTGTCGGCACCACTGATTTACGCGGCGTCGTCCTCGATTTTTATCCGCAGTGACTTGAGAAATTTCAGGTCCTGATCGCTGATCTTGAACTGGGGATTGCTGGTCAGGGTGGTCACCAGGGAAGTCTTGTCGGTGGACTTTTCTCCGGGCTTGCTGACCCCAATGGTGGCTTCCAGCACGAGGAAGATGTCATATCCTCCGTCTTTGATTCTGGAAACGACTTCGGCAATCTGCTCCGAGTCGGCCAAGGACTCATTGATCGCCTCGCCTAATTCCTTCATCAACTGCTTCAGTTGCTGGTCCACGTACCCCCCTTGGTATGCGGGTTTTCAGGCCTATCCAATGCCTTTGGGTCAGGCTACCAAGTCATTGGATGCCATTCGGCGGGAGGATGGTTCAGGGCCATATCCTCACGCGCGATTATTGTAAACCCGAACACTGTTAAAATCGATGCCCATGGCAAATGTCTCGACAACGCGGAAGTTGGGGATTCTGGCACGAGTGGCGGGCCAACAGATTGCACGCACCAAAACCGCTGGCGCGCTCTGGAAAGCAGGGCGTGCAACGGCAAGCCACTTCGGACGCGTGCTGCACCAGCTTTGGCTTGAAGTTACCGGCTTTGTTTTCCTGATCTTGGCAGTTTTCGGGGCTTCGGCCATTTTCCGGGAATATGTGAAATATCGTGCAGGTCAAACCAGTTCCGGTCATGTGGGGATCGCAATCGGCTTCACCCTGATGTTTGGGTGGTTCGGCGTGAGTTCGTTTTGGCGGGTGTGGCGAAAAGGTTAGAACCTTTAACTCCCTAAGGACACGACGTGACGCAGAAGAAGCTCAAGGCCGATGTCCCCTCCGACCCGCAGACTTCGTCCAACATTCCGGTCCGACCACTCTACGCACCCCCTGATCTAGAGGGTTGGAACCAGGAAGTCGAAGCCGGCTATCCCGGCGAATATCCCTATACCCGCGGTGTTCAGGCGACCATGTACCGGGGACGCCTCTGGACCATGCGCCAGTACGCCGGCATGGGCGATGCCGAGGAATCCAATAAGCGTTACAAGTACCTGCTGGCCAACGGCACGACCGGGCTTTCCGTCGCCTTCGACTTGCCCACGCAAATCGGACTGGATTCCGATAATCCGCTCGCCACGGGCGAAGTGGGCAAAGTCGGGGTCGCGATCGATTCGATCGAAGATATGCAGCGCCTCTTCGACGGCATCGAGTTAACGAAGATTTCCACCTCGATGACCATCAATGCGACTGCGGCGATCCTGCTGGCGCTTTATGTTGCAGTCGCCCGCCGCCAGGGCGCCGATATTCGCAAGCTTTCCGGCACGGTGCAGAACGATGTGCTCAAGGAATACATTTCGCGCGGCACATATATTTATCCGCCACAGCAGGCGATGCGTATCATTACCGATCTATTCGCCTGGGCCAATGAGAACGTTCCTGGGTGGAACACGATTTCGATTTCTGGCTATCACATGCGCGAGGCTGGTTCGACGGCGGTCCAGGAAGTGGCGTTCACCCTAGCTAACGGTATTGCTTATGTACAGGCCGCGATCGACGCCGGGCTCGACGTAGACAAATTTGCCCCGCGGCTTTCATTCTTCTTTAACGCGCACAACAATTTTCTGGAAGAAGTCGCAAAATTTCGTGCTGCCCGCCGCATGTGGGCGCACATCATGCGCGATCATTTCAAAGCGAAGAATCCGTGTTCCTGGATGCTGCGTTTCCACACGCAGACCGCGGGATCGACGCTCACCGCGCAGCAGCCGGAAAACAATATTGTCCGCACGGCAATTCAGGCCATGGCGGCGGTCCTCGGCGGGACGCAGTCGTTGCACACCAATGGATACGACGAAGCTCTCGCCCTGCCCACTGAGCAAGCCGCGCGCATTGCTTTGCGGACCCAGCAAATTGTTGCTTTCGAATCCGGTGCGCCGCAAACGGTCGATCCCTTGGCGGGTTCTTACTACATCGAAGCGCTGACCAATGAGATCGAAAAGCGGGCGCAAGAATATCTTGACAAGATTGAAGCTCTCGGCGGCATGATTAAAGCCCTGGAGCGCGGATACATTCAGCAGGAAATCCAGAACGCCGCCTATCAATACCAGCAGCAGGTGGACCGCGAGGAAGCGATCGTAGTTGGGGTAAACCGCTTCACCGTGGACGAAGAAAAGCCAATTCCGACCCAGCGCATTGACGAATCACTGGAGCGCAAGCAAGTCGACCGGCTCAGAGCTTTACGGGCGCGCCGCGATCAGAGGCTTTGGCAGAATTCCTTGAAGAAACTCGAAGAGGCCGCCCGCTCCGGGGCGAACCTGATGCCGCACATCGTCACTGCGGTGGACGCTTACGCGACGGTGGGCGAAATCTCGGACACGCTCCGGAAGCTCTTTGGCGAGTACAAGGAAGCAGTGGTGATTTAGTCAACTGGGTGAAGGGCGTTCGAAAGCGCAGGGTGAAGCCGGAAAAAACTAACCTGACACCTTATAGTCGCAGGCTTCCCGGCAGGGCTTACAATAGTACAAGCTATCCTCGCAAAGGCGAACTTCCATCAGCGATTGGCAAAGGCAGCAGTATTTTTCACAATCGCATCGGTCTTCCGTCATCTCACACTGCATGCAACGGTACTTCGTCTTGGTGGTAGAGGTAGACATGGGCGAACTGTACCGCGAGAGGGATGCAGCGGGAAAGTGCCCTTAGTAACCTGGACCGGAAGGTCTCGAGTGACCGGTTTTGAGTGGCGGGAAATCAGCACCTATAAGCCAAGACCTAGCCTGCGACCTGCCGCCCATCGCTTGTTGAACCCCGTACCACGCGCATGTTAGGGTTAATATGTCTCACCATTTCCCAACCACTGCTTTTTGATTGAGGTTTTCATTGCCCGCTGTTGAGGCGACCACGCTGACTGTCCGCAAGACCGCGCTTAATGGCATCCATCGCCAGATGGGAGCCAAGATGGTCGAATTCAACGCCTGGGAGATGCCGGTTGAATATCCCTCAGCAGGCGGCATTATTGCCGAGCACAACGCGGTACGGACCGGCGTGGGGATTTTTGACGTCAGTCACATGGGCGATATTCGACTCGCCGGGCCTGAGGCCCTCGCCGCCGTCCAACATATCTCGATGAACGACGCTTCCCGCCTTGCCATCGGCCAGGCACAATATTCGGCGTTGCTTCATCCACGGGGAACCTTCGTCGATGATGTGATCGTGCATCGGCTCGGAGAGGACGATTATTTGCTGGTCATCAACGCCGGGACTCGCGAAAAGGACTTCAATTGGGTACGCGACAACACTCGCCAGCTCAACTGCAAGGTTGAGAATCTTTCCGACGATTTCACCCAGATCGCGATTCAGGGCCCTAAAGCTGTCAATCTGCTGCAGAAACTCGCCGATGCCAATCTTTCCGCGGTCAAGTTCTATTGGGTCACACGCGGGACAGTCTGCGGTCTGAAAGACATTCTGATCGCTCGCACTGGCTATACCGGGGAAGACGGGTTCGAAATCTATATTCCCACCGACGAAGCCACCAGTGCCCGGGTGTGGAACGAAATTCTCGAGGCTGGCAAAGAATTCGGCGTGGTGCCCTGCGGTCTCGGCGCACGCAACACTTTGCGCCTGGAATCCAAACTTCCGCTCTATGGTCACGAAATTTCCGATACGATCAATGTGTGGGAAGCTGGACTCGACCGCTTTTGCAAAATGGAAAAGCCGGATTTCATCGGTCATGAGGCGCTGGAGAAAGCGAAGACCGAAGGCCTGAAACGAACATTGGTTGGGCTGGAAATGGTCGAGCGTGGCATTGCTCGCGACGGATACAAGGTCCTGGACGACAGCGGTCGCGAGATTGGCTATGTCACCAGCGGATCGCCCGCTCCGTTTCTGAAAAGGAACATTGCATTGGCTTACGTACCGCCCGAGTTCGCGAATGTGGGATCAACCGTGAAGGTGGAGATCCGCGGCCAAGGCGTGAAGGCGCAGGTGGTGCCAACACCGTTTTACAAGCGTCCGAAAAAGGCTTGAACTACTTATAAGAATTGAGAAGGACACGAAGAAAGATCATGCCCTACCCAACCGATTTCAAGTACACCAAAGAACATGAGTGGATCAAATCCGACGGCAAGAATGCCACCATCGGCATCACGGACTACGCGCAAGGATCGCTTGGCGATATCGTTTTCGTCGAGCTGCCCAAGACTGGCTCCGAGATCACGGCGGGCAAGACATTCGGAAGCGTCGAATCGGTGAAAGCCGTATCTGACCTGTATGCACCCGCGTCTGGCACCGTCACTGAAATCAACAGCGCATTGGCCACCGCGCCGGAAAAGATAAACCAGGACGCTCATAGCGCGTGGCTGATGAAAATTACACTGACAGATCCGGGCGAGTTGAACTCGCTGCTTTCGGCGGCGGACTATGAGAAGTTTGTGGCCGAAGAGGGCGGGCACTGAATCTTCGTTCCATGGCTTACATCCAATTAATCTCCTATGCGCTATTTGCCCAAATCAACCGCTGACCGCGAGGCCATGCTCAAAGCGATTGGCGCGCGTTCCATTGATGATTTGTTCGCGCCCATTCCAGCGGAGTACCGCCTGGAGCGCGATCTCAAAGTGCCGCGCCAGATGGCCGAGTCTGAAATCGTAGACTGGTTCCGCGAGCGTTCCCGTGAAAACGGCGATGGACACGCCACGTTTCTCGGAGCCGGCGCCTACTATCACTATCGTCCGGTCATCATCGACTCGCTCATTTCACGCGGCGAATTCCTGACCGCCTACACTCCCTACCAGGCAGAAGTTTCCCAAGGCACGCTGCAATCCATCTTCGAATTTCAAACGATGATCTGCGAGCTCACCGGCATGGAAGTGGCCAACGCTTCGATGTACGACGGTTCGACCGCTGCTGCCGAAGCCGTCATGATGGCTGTCCGCCTCACTGGACGCCGCTCGGTAGTGATCGCACGCAGCGTCCATCCGGAATATCGCGAAGTGCTGGCGACCTACGCGCATCATCAGGGATTGCCGCTAGCCGCGATTCCGTTCACTGAGAATGGGCGGCTCGATCTGAAGGCTCTCGAACAGGCGATTACGCCGGAGACCGCGTGCGTTCTGATCCAGTCGCCAAATTTTTTCGGGACGATTGAAGATGTCACTTCGATTGCAGAGATCGCCCACAAGAGTGGAGCGATGCTGGTGGTTTCGATCGCGGAAGCGGTTTCCCTGGGAATCGTTGAGCCGCCATGCCAAGCCGACATCATTGCGATGGAAGCTCAATCTTTCGGCGTGCCCTTGGGATTCGGTGGGCCTTACTGTGGCGTGATCGCAACCCGTGAACAATTCGTTCGCCAGATGCCGGGCCGGCTCGTGGGGCAAACCACTGATCGCAACGGCAAACGCGGCTTCGTCCTCACACTGGCAACGCGTGAACAGCACATCCGGCGCGAGAAGGCGACGTCGAATATCTGCACCAACCAGGCTCTGGTGGGCTTGATGGTAAACATCTTCATGACGATTTATGGCAAGGTTGGCCTGCGGGAACTGGCGAAACAGAATCTGGCCAAAACCGCCTACGCCGCACAGCAATTCGGCAAGCACGCGAAAGTATTGTTCTCAGGCGCTCCTCGCTTTAACGAGTTTGTCGTCGAAACCAGCGAAGACCCTTATGCCATCAACAGCCGAATCCTTGGCCATAAAATTGTCGGCGGACTCCCACTTGAGAAATTTTATCCCGAGCTCGGCAATGCCTCGTTGTGGTGCTGCACGGAAATGACCACGCGCACCGCGATCGACACTGCGGCCGGCATAGTGGCCGAAAGCGAGCGCTCGGTAAAACCTTCAAAAGAAGAAGTGGAGGAGGTGGCGCGATGAAGCACATGACCCGCAAGGCCACCCGCCACATCAGCCAGAACGAAGGATTGATCTTCGAGAAATCATCCGCGGGCAAGGCCGCGTGGAAATTGCCGCCGCTCGATGTGCCTGAGGTAGACACGTCAGGCCTCTTAGGGACATCGGAAAGAAAAAATCTGGGGAATATGCCCGAAGTAAGCGAGATCGAAATCATTCGCCACTTCACACGCCTTTCCACCTGGAACTACGCCATCGATCTCGGCATGTATCCGCTCGGCTCTTGCACCATGAAGTACAACCCGCGAGTGAATGAGGTAGTGGCCCGTTTGGACGGCCTGGCCAATGCGCATCCCTACCAGCCAGAAAAGATTTCGCAGGGTGCCATGCGAATCATGAAGTCGCTGAGTGATTGTCTGCTCGAAATCACGGGGATGGACGCGATCACGCTCCAACCCGCAGCCGGAGCCCACGGCGAGCTGACGGGCCTGCTGATGGTGCGGGCTTATCATCAGTCCAAAGGTGTACCGCGCAAAAAGATCCTGATTCCAGACTCCGCCCATGGCACAAACCCGGCGACAGCCGCGATGGTCGGCTACGCCGTCGAAAACCTGAAATCGAACGCAGCAGGAATGGTCGATGTCGCGGCGCTCGAAGCCCAGATGAATGAAGATGTCGCGGCCCTGATGCTCACCAACCCCAACACGCTGGGGGTGTTCGAGCAGGACATCCACAAGATCGCGGACCTTATGCACGCCAAGGGCGGATTGCTTTACATGGACGGCGCCAACATGAATGCACTGGTTGGCAAAGTTCGTCCAGGCGACTTCGGTGTGGATTTGATGCACCTCAACCTGCACAAAACGTTTTCCACTCCTCACGGCGGCGGCGGCCCGGGATCAGGCCCAGTGGCGATCAAGAAAATTCTGGAACCGTTCTTGCCCACCCCCGTTGTGATCACCAAGTCCGATGGCACGCTGGCATTCGAGTACAACTGGCCGCAGACCGTTGGCCGGGTGCGCGCATTTTATGGAAACTTCGGCATGTTCGTCCGCGCGCTGGCTTACATTCTGGCCAATGGCCCCGACGGCCTGCGCCAAACTACGGAAGACGCCGTGCTCAACGCCAACTACATCCGCAAAGGACTGGAAGGCGTCTATGACCTGCCTTACACCACACCCTCTATGCATGAAGTAGTTTTCAGTGACAAGCTCCAGGCAAAAAAAGGTGTGAAGACTATGGATCTTGCCAAGCGGCTCATTGATTATGGCTTCCATCCCTACACCACTGCCTTTCCGTTGATCGTGCCGGGGGCGTTGATGATCGAGCCGACTGAAAGTGAATCCAAGGAAGAAATGGATCTTTTCATCGAGTCCATGAAGTCAATCGCCGAAGAAGTGGAAGAAGATCCACAGACGGTTCTGGACGCGCCCCACAACACCCGGGTTTCGCGCCTGGACGAAGTCGCCGCGGCAAGGAAGCCGGTGCTGCGCTGGAAACCGGCAATCTAACTACTCTCGGATTTCCATGCGCCGTGGTCCTTACAACTGGTCCGCGCGCTGAAAAAAGTGGCCGCAGACAGGATGTCCAAGCGGCCACCTGAGAAAGCCAGACGACTGTCGCGGAATATCGACCAGGCACAGCAAGCCGCAAACCGCCTTCTCACTCAGTAGGTAGGTTTCGTTCCGTTACATGGCAACGTCTATTTTTCGCGAATCAATACGGAAGCCTCGGTATTTTCCCAGCTCAGACTCAGGGTGCAGCCTTTGCCCTTGGGATCGAATGCGATGGTAAAGTTCTCAACCGGCGATGGGGTTTGGGAGACTTTCATGTCCACGCGCAGTAGTTCGTCGGCCTCGTATTTATACGGAATGCCCCACTCGCCGGTCTTCTTGTTGACGATGAGCGTCCACTTATCTGGATTCGGGATGGCAAAAATTGTGTAGCTGCCCGCGGGGATGGCTTTTCCGCCAACGCTCAGGTCGGCGTCGGTGACAAAGGTTGTAGCTTCATTCGCCCCGGCTCGCCAGACCTTGCTGTAGGGTTCAAGTCCGCCGAAGATCTTTCGTCCCTTCATGCGCGGGCTGGAATAATCAACGGTGATGGCCTTGCCATCCGGCAATTTACACTGGGCCTGCGCTGGAGGGCTGGGGCGCTGGCTCTTGTCCTCTTGAGCAAATGCTGCGGTGGTCACGGCGGCGATGGCGAAAATAATGAGGATCACAGCTAAAACTCGTTTCTTCATGATTTCTCCTTAGGTAAGCATTTGGCACTTAACAGTTGCATTTGGACAGCTATGGTCCACGGCGCTGCCAATTTGGAATCCGGTGCGGCTCAGGGGCCAAAGGCTAAGTGCCAATTGCTAAATGCTTTGACGTATCAACGACCATCCGGATAGCAAACCCCGGCAATTATGCGCCACACCAGGTGAACAGTACAATCTATCCATGCCTGTATTCGATGGGAAAGATGAAGAACTCGACCACTACGAAACCATGATGGGTGTGCCGCGGGGACGGCTCGCCGTGACCATGGACATGATCACCGACGCGATGGCACTGGTGGGACAGCATGGCGTCTACTGTCAGAGCCAGCGCTGGCCGGGCAAGCCGGTCATGGACATCCAGATCGTGATGAAGAACCTGACCGACGCGAAAGAGCTGATCCAGAGCGTGATGGAAGAGCTGAAGAAGCTCTCCCCTCATTCCGGTAACCAGATTTCAGGCTGAAATCTTAAGACGTTCAAGCTCAGCAAAGCGACAGGAATGTTGATTTGCAATTTGCCTGGCTAAGGTTATTATTTCGGCCCAATCATGGACACTGCCGACCCCCAAGAAGCGAGCAGGCTGCAAGAGCGGTATGCGCAGATGACCGATGAAGAACTTCAGGCTGTGGCCGACGAAGGCTACGAACTGACCGAGACTGCCCAACAAATACTGCAATCAGCGATTCGGCAGCGGCGTCTTGACATCCGGCTCAAGGACAAAGCGGCCCCAGAGCCTTCCTACGTCGAGGTGTCGCCAGACGATTTCGATCCGTCGGACTTGGACCTGGTTGTTGCACAGCGAGTGTGGGACCAAGCTGAAGCAATCCAAGTGAAGGGAATCCTCAATAACGCCGGGATTCCTTGCTTCCTGGGTCTAAACAATCTCGAGGATGTGAATGCATTCAATATAAATTTCGATAAGGGCGTAGACCTGAAAATCAGATCCATCGACCAACGGCATGCTATTCAGGCGCTCAAGGATTCTCTGCCGCCAGACCCTGAGATCGAGAATGCCGCCGACACCCTCGCGCGGTGCCCCAGGTGCCATTCCACGGAAATCGTGTTTCGGAGCCTCGATCTGCAACCGGGAACTGATTCGGCTTTTGACTCCAAATTCAACTGGAGCTGCGACGCTTGCGGACACCAATGGAAGGACGACGGCATCGAGCAGGAGGCCTGATATCAATGCATTATTAAGAGGCGTGCACTTGCACAAATACTTCGGTGACTGGAACAAGAAAAATAGCTACGGTTTCACTGTGACCATCACGACAGCGTGCGAGGCCACCACCGCAGAAAACTTACCCGTGAATTTTCCCAAATCTTTGTGTTGCCACAGGTCGCGGACGGCCGCGCTCAGGTGATCGGGATAACCAAGGTCTTCCCAGTTAACCGTGATTTCCCGCTCGGCGCTGCCGCGGTTGAAGAGAATCACAGCGCGATCGCCACCCTGCAGAGGCCGAGCTAAAACTTCCAGGTCGCCGTTCTTCCGCACCCGTTTGCCTTCGCTGCCCAACGGATCCTGATCGACTGCAATGACTTCCTTGTTGGTCAGGATTTCCTGGATTTCCGGCTTCATGTCGCGCAAGTCGTTGCCCGCAATCAGCGGCGCAGCGAGCATGGCCCACAAGCTGAGGTGGGAGCGGTATTCAATGGTTGTCATACCGCCGTTTCCGACTTCGAGCATGTCTGGGTCGTTCCAGTGCCCCGGACCGGCGAATGATTCAAGCCCATCCTGCTGATCCACGATTGCCAGCATGCCATTCGAGCAGCAACTTCCATCCGGCCATTTCATACTGCCCCCCCACCTGTCCTGGATGTCACCCGTGGTGCGCCAGAGGTTGCCGCCGACTTCTTTGCCCCAAAGCCACGGCTTGGCAGTGCCCCACTCACAGATGCTCAACACAATCGGCCGACCACTCGCATCCAAAGCATGGCGAATGTTGGCATACGATGCTTTTGCATCTTGCGTGGTGGTGTTGCACCAGTCGTATTTCAGATAATCCACGCCCCAGGCAGCGTACTGGAGCGCGTCTTGATATTCATGTCCGAGGCCACCCGGGCGGCCGGCGCAGGTCTTTGAACCAGCGTCAGAATAGATTCCGAATTTTAGGCCAAGCGAGTGGACATAGTCCGCTAGCGCTTTAATGCCGGAGGGAAAGTGCTCCGGATCAGCGATGATGTTGCCGTCTTTATCGCGGCTTACCTGCCAGCAGTCGTCAATCACGATGTACTGATATCCGGCGCCTTTCATGCCGGATTTCACCATCCCGTCGGCCATTCCCTTAATCATGTCCTCACTAACGTTGCAACCGAACTTGTTCCAGGAGTTCCAGCCCATGGACGGCGTAAGAGCAAGAGTGTTGAGTTGAGAATTGTTTTCCTGCGCAAACAGAAAGGCGGGAATCAATAAGGCAATGAGAGTAATCAGGGTCGTTGCAGTCGTTTTCATTTTGTTTGCAGGATTTTGTCCCCGATATTTGTACCAGAGAGTAAGCCTGTACGAAAGCATTAACGCTGACCGTGACCGGGGCGAGTGGCGCGGCGGAGTTCCACCACCGCGCTCTCTCAGAACCGGACGTGAGCCTCTCGGCTCATCCGGCTCCCAGTATCCGGCTGTTGGCGTATAGAAGCGGCCAGTGCGCGAAGAGCTCTGGGTTGATCTGGATGATACGGGCGAGCCACTCACGCGCGCTCTTCGGCTTTTGCTTGAAGCGCTTGAACTTGCGGCGCGCCCATTTCCTCAGATGGAAGTCGATTCGGCGCAGACTGTC
>Ga0182024_10005467_pt1 | contig 28502 bp, 23 predicted proteins | sample P32metaG_FD_120480 | JGI IMG/M metagenome (GOLD analysis project Ga0182024, IMG submission 120480) | Permafrost microbial communities from Stordalen Mire, Sweden - P3-2 metaG (Illumina Assembly) | ecosystem: Environmental > Terrestrial > Soil > Wetlands > Permafrost | place: Sweden: Stordalen...
GAAAAATTGGAATTTGAATTCCAGCGGCCTGATCTTATATCAGCGCCCCTGTGGAAAACACCCTTATTTTACGCGGGTTCCGCGAAGATAGCACGCAAAAAGGGCCATTATTACGAGCGAATTCGAAAAGTATGGTTCCAAAACGGCCCAATAATGCATATTCAAAGAGTTAATGGCAAGGGGCCGTGCGGCATTTCTGCCATTCATTCTCCGCCGGATGGACTGCGTACCCCCGCAGTTCCGCACCGCAATGCCATAATGTTTGATAGGAGAATTTCGATTTGAGCTGCGCGATCTGCGAGGTTCGCAAGGAAAAGCGCTTCTGTCCAGCGATTCACGGACGCATCTGTCCGCAATGTTGTGGCGAACAGCGCGAAGTCACACTGGATTGTCCCAGCGATTGCCCCTATCTGCGCCAGGCCCGCGAACACGAAAAGCCCCGCCCACGGGAGCAGTTCGACCGCGCCTCACTATTCTTGCAAGTGGAAATCTCTGAGCAGTTCACTTACGAGCGCGAACATCTGCTCATGGGCCTCAGCTATGCCCTGGCGCAAGCAGCCCACGCCGAGCGTAGCCTCAACGATCAAGACCTGATCTCCGCGCTTATGGCAATGTGCACCAGCTATGAGCGACTGGTGAACTCAGGATTGCACTACGAGCAGCCTTTGACCGGAGTGGCGCAGCACGCAGTTGCTGCCCAGGTTCAGGAGATGTTGAAGCAGTTTCGCGAGGCTGAACAAAAGCAACTTGGCTTCTCCAGGCTGCACGACTCCGACGTGCTGAAATCTCTTGTCTTCCTGCTGCGGCTGGCGCACGGGCGCACTTCAGGACGTCCCAAGTCGCGGGCCGTCATTGATTTTCTCTTCGCGCAGTTTCCGGAGAATAAATCGACCGTGGTTACACCGCAGGAAGCGGCGAGCCGGATTATTGTGCCCTAGCGGACTCACTGGGCGGCTCTCCCACCAGGTTTGATTATTGGTTCAAGCGCCTTGTCAATTGTCCGGCCGGGAGCACATCAAGCAATTCCCGCATCGTCTTCTTCAGAACAGGATGCACGACATCCGGCGCAATCTCCGCCATCGGCTCCAACACGAACCGCCGCTGGTGCATTGCAGGATGCGGAATCGTGAGTTCTTTCGAGTCAATCATCTCTTTGTTAAATAGCAGGATGTCGATGTCGATCGAGCGCGGGCCTTTTTTCTGCACGCGCCGCCGCCCCATCTGCTCTTCGATATGAAGAATCTCGGCCATGAGTTGTTGCGGAGCTTTGGCCGTCTCCAGTGCCAGCGCACAATTCAAAAACCACTCCTGCTCGGTAAACTCCACTGGTTCGGTTTCGTAAAAAGACGAAAGCGCGGTTACACGCCCTACCGCACTCAATCTTGTAACGGCATCGCGTAACTTGGCCTCGCGATCGCCGATGTTCGATCCCAGGGACAGATAGACGAGGGGCAACATTCCGTCAGCCAGTGTCAGCCTTTTGTGCGTCTGTTTTCCACTCGAAAATTCACGCCGTCAATTTGCTTGCCCGCCACCCAATACCTTAGTTACTTTCAAAACGGGGACGGGGTCGTTAGAATTTAAGCATGACGCTGGACTCCCTCCTCATTAGCCAGGACGTCGAACTCGTGCGGGTGCTCCGTCCGACGCTCGAAAAGCTTTCGATCCAGGTCGAGATTTGCCAGGAAGCCAACCAAGCCAGCGAGATTCTCATTACTGAAAAATTCGATGCCGTGATCGTCGACTGCGATGATGTGCAGGGGGGGCTGAAGGTGCTGAAGGGCGTGCGCGCTTCCCCGAGCAACAGGAATTCCGTCACCTTTGCAGTGCTGAACGGCAAGCAAACTACTACTCAGGATGTATTCGGCATGGGTGTGAACTTTGTTCTGCAAAAGCCCATCAGCACCCTGAATGCTACCCGGTGTTTCAATGCCGCCCTCAGTTTCATGGTGCGGGAGCGGCGCCGCTATTTCCGGGCTCCGGTGGAGATGCCGGTCCATGTGATTCTGGATGGAAAGGAATTCGAGGCCGTTAGTGGGAATATCAGCGAAGGAGGCATCTCGATTACGCTGCCACAGGCAATCTCGAAAGCTGCGAAGCCGCGCTTACAGTTCACGCTGCTAGACCCCACCGCAGTCTTCGATGTCGATACCGAAGTAGCCTGGCTTGATCTCAAAGGGCACGCCGGGTTGCGCTTTCAAAATCTTTCTCCTGAGTGCCAGGCGAAGCTCGATAAATGGCTGGGCGAGCGCATGGAACCGGAACCTCTCGCTCCGAAAGACGCTGCCTCTGGCCCGAACTAATCCATCACCCACGGCAAGATCCGCCCGACCGCTGCCCCTGTATCTACTTTGTCACTAGCATCCACCATTCCGCATGGCAAGCTGTTGGGATATCGGAGACCACTGCATGCTGCCTGCCGCATACCGCATTACACGCGTACAACAAACTCTGCGCCGGTTTGAAGAGGATATCCCGCTGCTGAACATGCGGGTGAAAGATCTTTCCGCGGAGCGCCAACGATCGGCGCGCCAGTTCGCGGAAGCTCTGGTTAACCAGACCCGAACCGAACTGCGCCGTCTACTCGAAGAGCAGCCCCGGGCCAGATCCGAAGTGGACGAGCTTCCCTGCGAACCCGCTGACTAGCAGGCCACCCGCCTTGATCGTCAATCTGTAGACACTCCGCCCGAGGGCGATATCTTGCCCTGGGATGCCCCACGAGTGTTGTTCGGATTTCGTAAAAATGAATATGCAGCAAGGCCCTCCCCGGCAGATATTCACTGTATCTACCCCTACAGGATTCGCTGTACCTGCGATTTGCCCCGCTTTGTGCCATGCTGAACTGGTGCCCGGCCAATATTAATGCGGAATCTTGAGGGAAAATCCAGATCGTGAGCGGGTCGAAGTCTTTCAGGCTCCAGCGCTGTCCGTATCCGTCTGTCCTAGTTTTGTAAAAACAAGGCTTCACGTAGGAAGCCAGCAGGCGCTTATGGCACAGTTTAGCTGAGAAGGGAGTTAAGGAAAGAATGGGGTCACGATTCCGGCGTAAACGAAAGCCTTATGTTGCTCCGCAAATCAAAAAATTATCCATCAACGAGGCTAGGGCCCTCTTAGCAACCGACTCAAACCCTGAAGCCAGGGAAATGGCGGATCTGCTGGACGCGTTAGAAAAGAACGAGAAAGAGTCAGGCCCCCAAGTTGGCCTTGAGTGGGAAAGCGAGTAACCCTCTCGCGATCCAATAACCGGCTGTTGGGGAGCAGGACGCCTGAACTAGATGCTGCCAGCAATGGCTTCGGCGGCGTAGGGGCCGGCGCTGTCCCTTTCCTCTTCCGGCAAGGTGACTTCCGCCCACAAACTCTTATCGCGCAAGATGCGCGAGACCAGCGCGGTGTGCATGGCATGGCCGGCGCGATCGGCGACAATCTTCCCCAGGATCGGCTTGCCCAGAAGCGCCAGGTCACCGACCAGGTCCAGCACCTTGTGGCGCACGAATTCGTCGGGAAAGCGCAGCGGCCCATTCTCGACTCCATCGCGCGTCAGCACAATGCAGTTCTCGCGCGAGGCGCCGCGAATCAGTCCCATGTTGCGCATGGCTTTTTCATCTTCGCGCGAGCCAAAGGTTCTTGCACCAGCGATGTTCCGGAGGTAGCTACCATTCGACAGTTCGACCTGGAGCGTTTCTTTTCCGATCAGCGGATGAGGAAAATTGATTGAGTACGAGACGGAATAGCTATCGGCCGGATGTACGGAAATAAACTTGTTGCCCTCCCGCATCTCCATTTCGCGAAGAATTTTCAGATATTTCCGCGGACGCCGTTGTTTGCGAATGCCGGCTTTCTGAATCATCTGCACGAAGGGAAGGGCGCTTCCATCCAGGATTGGGAGCTCGAGATTATCCAACTCGACAATGGCGTTGTCCACGCCCAAGCCGATAAACGCCGAGAGCAGGTGCTCGGTGGTCGAAATTAGCACGCCTTTTTTCATCAGGCTTGTGGCATAGCTGACGCGGGCCACGTTGCGGCTGATGGCCTCCACTTCAAAACCATCGAGATCGATTCGCTGAAAAGTGATGCCGCTGCCCGGAGGGGCAGGGAGGATTCGCATGGAGACGGGTGCGCCGCTGTGCAGGCCAATGCCACTGCATTCCACGGCAGAGCGAAGTGTCTGCTGCTGGGTCAAACTATCTGAGATATCTCCCGGTTGATGAATAGATTACAGCTATCCTAGCAATATGGACTGTGGTAAAAAAGCCACAGTCCGTAGCTTTTCCGAATAACACGCTTCGCAGCCGTTAACCTTTAGGGTGGGTGGGAGGCAACACACAAGAAAGGAACTCTTGCCCTTATGAGAGTGTTTCCTTATCAGGCTGTGCATGATCGGGAGCTTTAGCCGAGGATGGGCTGTGTTGGCTGTTCACTTCCGACCGTCGCTCGACAAACTCCGCCGCTCCTGAGAGTTTGGCGGCGGCAACAATCCGCAGGTGTTCAACGTGCTGCGTGATCAACAGTCGAAGTTCCGACAATAGCAACCATGCGTCCTCGTCGTTTGCAGCGGTCGCGAGAGTGCAGAGATGGCGAATTTTGTCTTCCAAGCGTCGGTATAGCACGAATCCTTGAGTACGAAGGCGCCTTCCGAGAGTAACAATATGTTTGTAAGGAAAGCATAAGGATGAAGAAGGATGTGAATTTTGGGTCTAGGTTTGGTGTCTTCGAAAATAGCCCGATCGGCGTGTCTGGCCGCGCCAAAGGGCAGCGCCGCAAACCTCAATGCTTCACCGGCTTGATCGGAGTGTAGTGAGAGTCGGGATCGAACATGGCCTCGTTCAGACCCTGATTCAAGTGCACCGCGCTCACAAAGCGCTGGCTTTGCATGTCGCCGTTGAAGTAGCGGGTAAACCCCCACGCGATCATCACGCCCTCCACGGATCGGTAGTTATCGTAGATTTCTTCTTCGACGTTGCGTTCTTTGTCGACAGGATCGCGCCAGGCGTAACTTTTCTTGATCGGCAGGTGAGTTTCGAGATCAAAAAAAAGGTCGACCGCTTCGTTCTTGGAATTAATGAGCGTGATCCGCTGCGCTGGAAGATTGCCCGCAAGCGCATTGCCGTCGTAGAACAAAGCTACACCGGGATCGTTGATCCAACCGCGCAGCAGCGTTTCCAGAGAGAACTTGCGCCGCCGCAGATAGTCATCCAAATCTTTCTTCTCGATCGGGTGCGGGCCTTTGAAAGTAACTTCGTAGGCTTTGTCGCCGGTGTAGATTACGGCTACGTCCCTTTCCTTGGTTAACTCGACGCGCTCCTTGTCGGGATATTCGATGAAGCGCCAGAAGAGGACTCCGTTGCTGGTGGGGCGCCCGTGATAAAAGCTGTAGGTGCGCCCTTCCTGTTCCATGTCGTGGATGCTCAGATATGCCTGGCCGCCGAGTGCGGCGATGGCCTGATCGATCAAAGATCGCGCCTTACGGGCATTTTCCACATCTGCCGAAGGGATGGATTGGGTTGTGCCGGGAGACGTGGCGGTCTGTGGGCTCGCCTGAGCCGAAGCGGAATGCGTGCCCGCGTGAATCATCGACAAGACAAGCGGGAGCGCCACGGCAACGATAGGAGACAAATATTTCATTCAGCCGTCATTGTGATGCGAGAAGAGGAATTGTAGCTGCTTGCAGGGTCCTTAATGTGAGTGACGCCTACCCCGCGAGTACCGCTCCGCCGTTCACGTTAAAGACCTCACCCGTGATAAAGCTGGCATATTCGCTACACAGAAACAGCACGGGGCCGGCGATTTCTTCCGGCTTGCCCACGCGGCCCATCGGGATCGTTCTCCGTATCTCTTCGCCGCTGCTGGGGTCATCGATCGCTGGTCTCGACATATCCGTATCCACCCAACCCGGCGCGACGGAGTTTACATAAATTCCCGCCGATGCCAGTTCCGTGGAGAGCCCTTTCACCATGCTGATGAGGGCGCCCTTGGTCGCGGAGTAGTCGCAATGAAACGCCTCGCCACGCTGGCCGCTGGTGGAGCTGATGAGCACAATATGCCCGGCGGCGGCTCCGTTGCGCGGCTGCGCTTTCATTTGCGCGACCGTATACTTCACCAATCCAAAAACCGCGTCGAGATTGATGGAGAGAGTGGAGCGCCACTGTTCTTCCGTCATTTTATCGATGGCGAAATCCTGCACGGGCCACACGCCGTGGTTAGCCACAAGAATGTCGATCCTGCCGAATTGCCGAACGACTTCAGCAACCAGGGACTTCCCAGCCGACGCATTCGATAAGTCGCTGGTGACTGCGCGGCAATTTGCCTCGCCGCATTCTTTGGCCAGAGCCTCAGCCTGCAAGCGCGCCTTCTGATAGCTGAACACCACCTTCGCACCCGCTGCGCTAAACAGACGCACCGTGGCCGCGCCAATGCCGCGCGATCCGCCCGTGATCAATGCAACTTTACCGGAAAGAGTTAGAGGAACTGGCATAGGCATCTAGTGTCTAGGTTATCGTTCAGAGTTGCAAGTGGAGGCGGGCACAGCGAATCACACCGCTTTACTGGCTATCTTTCGACGACGAGATTCTCTCCGACTTCAACTCGCGCAAAAGCAGGCGCACCAGCATTCCATCGAAGCCGGTGCCGCTCATTTTCGCGAGCTCATCGAGCGCCTGTTCGGGAGTTCTCGCCGCTGCGATCGATTGTTCCGTCACCATGTTCGCGTAAGCGTCAGCCAGCGCAATAATGCGGGCCCAGAGCGGAATCTGCTCACCCTTCAAACCGCCTGGGTACCCGGTGCCATCGAAGCGCTCGTGATGGCGCTCGATCGCCTGACGCATCATCGCACTGCGCGGAAGAATGCTGGAGATCTCCGCTCCCACGCGCGCGTGCATTCTGACGAGAAAGAACTCATCATCGCTGAGCGGGCCAGGTTTGTTCAAAATGCGCTCTGGCACAAAAATCTTTCCCACATCGTGGATCCGGGCCGCGTAGATGAGATCGACCGTCTCGTCGGCGGGCAAGTGCAGCGACCGCGCCAGGATTTCGGTATAGCGCGCGACTAGATCGCCATGGCCCGCGGTTCGCATTTCGCGCGATTCGGCGGCGCGGCTCAAGATCTCGATCGACTCCTTGAGCAGCGGAACGTTGCAGTCAGCTTCGCCGCCGCACAACTTCAGCAGCATCGACGCCAACTCTTCGAGATGTTCCGGCCCGGTGTGCTCGCGCTGCAGAAAGCCTTCGATGTAGGAGGAAATTTGCTGCCGCTGGGCCGCGAACTCCTCACCGGCGGCAAATTCTTCCGCCGCGGATACACGATTGCCGCCTGAACGCTTCGACACGTACATGCCGGCGTCAGCCACGCGGATGATGTCTTCAATCGAGAAGCCGTGCGTGGGATAGCTGGCGACGCCGAAGCTTCCGGTGATGTGATGTTCGCTCAACATGGGGTCGGCGGTAATCCATTGCCGCAAGCGCTCGGCAAGAACTTCAGCCTGCTCTGCGCCGGTTTCGGGCATGAGAATAATGAATTCATCGCCGCCATAGCGCGCGACTACGTTTGATTGGCGAGACTTTTGTTCTAATAGTCGTCCAACGCGGGCCAGCACCAGATCGCCCTCAAAGTGACCCAAGGTGTCGTTCACTTCCTTGAACTTGTCCAGATCGATCAGAACTACAGAGAAAGGCCGCCCAGAGCGTGAAGCGCGCTTCCACTCCGCCGATAAAGCTTCCCAGAAGAATCGCCGCGTCTTGATCCCCGTGAGCCCGTCGGTAATCGATTGCTGCTGCAGTTTCTGGAAAACGAATGCGTTGTGCAGCGCCGTGGCCAGCAAATCGGCCAGGGTATTCAGAATCAGAACGTCCTGCGGAGAAAACGCACTCTCGTTAATGCTCTCAATGTTTAGCGCGCCCAGCAGGGTCTCGCCGTAGGTGACAGGGATGCACAGCACCGAGCGCGATTCCGGCAGAATTGCGCCGATCTGGCCGGGAATGCCGTTCTGCACCAGGGCGCGTTCTCCAGTACGTGCCACGCGCCCCAAAATTCCGACTCCCAGCGCCACGCGCTTGCCCATGGCGTGCGCCGTCGCCCCGGCTTCGGCCTTGATCTCTATCTCCTTAGTTCCGTAATCGAGCAGTCCGATGCCGATGTGATCGAAGCTAAAGTTCTTTTGGATTTCTCCGACGATCTGGCCCAGCATGTGAACCGGGTCTTCACTGGAAATCGCCGTGCGGGAAATATTGTTGAGAAAAGCTAGTTGCCGTGAGCGCCGCTGTTCCTCAGCAAATAATCTGGCATTCTCCACCGCGACCGAGGCCTGTCCTGCCGCTGTGACAAGAACGTCGAGGTCACGCTGTTCGAACACGAACTCGCGCTCTCTGCTCATGGCAACCATTACACCCGCCGATTTATTGCCCAGCAGAATTGGCGCCGCGCACAGGCATTTCGCAGGATTCTCGGGCTTATAAGTGATGCCCAGTCGAGCTCGCGTCGTTTCCAGATCGGAACGGATCAGCAGCGGCTGCCCCGTGCGGATTACGTATTCGGTAAATGCGTTGTCGAGCTTGCGGGAGCGCTTGGGGAGAACGCGGCCGCCCTCCACTTCCAGTTCAAAGCGAATCTCGTCTCCCTCCTGAAAAGCGATGTAGAAGGAATTGGTATTGAAAATTTGCCCGAGTTCGGCATGGATGGTTCGCAACACTTCGTCCTGGTCAAGCCGCGAACTGATCGCCTGTCCGATCTCGGTGAGCAACTCATACTCCTGCGTACGCCGGTGGGCGTCATGCGCAATTATGTAGTTGTCGAGCGTAAGCCCGAATTGCAGCGCCAGTCCCACCATCAGCCGCGGGCCCGAGGTGCCGAACGCTTTGCGGTCAGCGTGAGGAAACAAAATAACGCCGAATGCATGCTCCCGCGTCTGCAGGCTGATCGCGGTTAAGTTCCGTATCTCGGCGTCGCTGAATACTTTTTTGAACTGGGAAAATGTTCCCGTCGATCCAACTGGCAACGGCTCAGTCAAGTGGAACAAGTCGCGAACGGTAAACAATCCCCCGTGCCGGAAGGCAAGTTCACAAATGTATTCTCCCGCCCCGGTACTCGTGAGCGACTCCAGAAACTCCGCCGAAAATCCCCGCTGTACCGATGGCAGCAAGCCACGCCAGCGTTCCGAGATGTAAATGACGGCTCGCCGCGTCGATAGCGCGCCGGTCAGCCGGTCCAGAGCCGATTGCATACTGGGAAGCAGGTCGTCGGCCGAAAGCAGGCGCCGCGGATCCACGCCCAGCGTGGAGAGCGCTAGAGTGTTCTCCTGCACCGCGTTGCGTTCGTTTTCAAACAGCACCATCACCATGGCGATGCCGAGCAGCATCTGCGGTGAGGGGCCGAGAACGCGGCCGACGCTGCCAAACATTTCCATCCACGGATTGTTGGACTGGTTCGAACCGAGTAATACCGCCCAAAGCGCCAGCGATAACGCGAGAAGCTGGAAGGCGACCGAGCCCTTGCGGTGAGCGTGCAAATAGAAAACAGCCGAGCAATACAGAAGCACACCGCTCAGGAAGTACACTGCCAGGCTGATCGGCCGTTCCCCTGGCGGTAATACGCTGGCCATCAGATGGACGCGCAGATCAATGCAAGCGGTCACCACACCAGCCAAGCTCAGCACCCAATCGTACCAGCGCACACGGAAAGGACCGCGAGTAAGGCGCGTGGAAACGAAGATGCAAACCGCCATCGCTACTAAAAATAAGGAACTGAAGAAAAATGCCGTCCGCGCCTGCGGCCGGTAATAGCGTAGCGCATCGAGCGCATAGTGGATGGAATAGCAGGCCCAACCAACTTGCCAAGCCCGGAAATAGGCCTGGCGGCTCTGCTGATAGAGATAGGTAAACAGCAGGCACAGCAATAATGCGACAACGCCGGGAATAATTACGATAGTGGTAGCAATACTGTTCATGGAATCCGGCGAAGACCTGGCGAGAAGACCTTCAGCGATTTCGAGCGAAAGCTAACGACTAATGTTTTCATAGCACAGGGTAGAAACACAACAGGATTTAAGGCCAATGCCCAATCCTTTCTCGTACTGAAATCAGACACTTACAATGGGCCACAGGGTTGCTTTGCTTGACGATAGTTTTCTCCGCCCCATACCATCGAAGTTCACCCATTTATGATCGATTCCGCTCCATCGTCTGGATCCAGGCCGCGCGTTCGTTTCGCACCCTCCCCCACAGGTTTTCTTCACGTGGGGAGCGCCCGCACCTTTATTTTTAACTGGCTGTACGCACTCCACAATGGCGGGACCATGATACTTCGCCTCGACGACACCGACGTCGAGCGCAACACTCAAGCCTCAGTCGATTCCATCTTTGAAGGATTGAAATGGCTGAACCTGATGTGGGACGAGGAGTACAAACAATCCGAACGCATCGATCTGCATCGCAAGATTGCTTGGGATATTTTTGAAAAAGGACTTGCCTATCGCGACTTCACGCCCGCGCACACTGGCGATGCCGAAAAATCCGGCGCGCAAGGAACCTGGCTGTTTAATCCTGGTGCGCGCGAGATTTCACGTGCCGAGAGCGACCGCCGTGCCGCGGCCGGAGAGCCGTTCGCCCTGCGGTTTCGCGTGCCCCGCGAAGGCGGCCAAGTCGTGCGCTTTACCGATGCGGTCTACGGCGAACAGATGAAGTCCGCCGCGGACATTGAAGATTTTGCCCTGCTCCGCTCCGATGGGATGCCCACCTATCACCTCGCCTCTTGTGCCGATGACGCCGATCTGCGTATCTCTCATATCATTCGCGGGCAGGACCATCTTTCGAATACTTTCAAGCACATTCTTATCTTCGAAGCTGCAGGCTGCACGCCGCCGCAGTTCGCGCATCTGCCGCTGCTGGTTGCGCCCGACGGGACCAAACTTTCGAAGCGAAGGCATGGCTCGGTGGTCAGCGTCACGACTTATCGCGACGCCGGATTTCTGCCCGAGGCCTTCATCAACTTCCTCTGCCTGCTCGGCTGGTCGCCCAAGAACGATCGCGAAAAAATGTCGTTGCAAGAGCTGACGGATACTTTCTCGCTGGATGGAATCAATCGTTCGAATGCGGTGGTGAATTTCAAGGAGCCGGCTGCAACTCCGGAGGAAACGTTCGATCCGAAGGCGATATGGCTGAATGCCGAGCACATTCGCGGCTTACCGGTAGAAGAACTGAGTGCGCGGCTACTGCCGATTGTGCGCGCGGAGGGATTCAACGTAGATGAAGTGAAGATGCTGCGCATCACGCCGCTCATCCAAGAACGCATCAAGCTGCTTCGCGACGTGCTCACCGCTGCCGATTTCTTTTTCGTCGACCAACTCCCTCCCTACGATCCGGTCGAGCTGATCCCGCAAAAGGGAGACGCGGCCATGGCGCAGAGAGTTCTGGCTCGCGCCCGCGATGTGCTGGCCAATGTGGAGTTCAAGCATGATCCGTTGGATCACACTCTGCGCGCGGCGGCTCAAGAACTCGGAGTAAAAGCTGGACAGATGTTTCAACCCATCCGCGTCGCTGTATGCGGCCGCAAGAACGCGCCGCCGCTGTTTGAAACGTTGGAGGTTCTAGGTAAGGAAACCTCGCTCGCCCGTATTGACCAGGCTCTGCAAAAGATAAGTTAAATTTTCGATTCTTGCATCGCAGCTCTGCTGAGCGTTATCTACTGAAGAGGCGGTTCTCCGCCGACGTCAGCTTCGTCTTTATTTCGAAACCACTTTCATCCAACCCCATAGAAAGGAATTCACATGAAAGCCGTGCAAATCAGCAAACCCGGAGGCAACTTCGAAATCGTCGAGCGCCCTGTTCCACAACCTGAGCGCGGGCAGGTCCGCATTAAGGTGGAAGCCTGTGGCATCTGCCATAGCGATGCGCTGGTCAAGGACGGCCTTTGGCCGGGAATTCAGTATCCGCGCGTGCCGGGTCACGAGATTGCCGGCCGCATTGATGCCGTGGGTGCCGACGTCACGTTATGGAAGCCCGGTCAGAGAGTGGGAGTCGGATGGCACGGCGGCCACTGCTTTCAGTGCGATCCTTGCCGCCGCGGCGACTTCGTTCTGTGCCAATTCGCAAAGATTACCGCCATCACCTTCGATGGAGGTTACGCCGAATACATGGTGGCGCCCGCCGAAGCCGTGGCATTGATGCCCGACGACTTGCCTGCAGCCGACGCCGCACCGCTGATGTGTGCCGGGATCACGGTGTTCAATTCCTTGCGCAACTCCGGAGCCCGCGTCGGCGATCTGGTCGCCGTTCAGGGCATCGGCGGACTCGGCCATCTCGGGATTCAATATGCCCGGCAAATGGGTTTCCGCACCGTTGCGATTGGCCGCGGCAAAGATAAACAACCCCTGGCCCAGAAACTCGGCGCCCACGAATACGTGGATACCAGCGCCGGCGCGCCCGCCGAAGCTCTACAGAAATTGGGTGGCGCGAAGGTGATCCTGGCTACAGCTCCGGATTCGAAATCGATCTCGGCTCTCGTCGACGGATTGGCGGGCAACGGAAAGCTCCTGGTCGTCGGAGCTGGCCTTGAATCTCTCACCGTGACTCCGCTGCAGTTGATCGGTGGACGGAAGGCGATTCAGGGTTGGCCTTCCGGTACGGCCAAAGATTCCGAAGATACGTTGCGCTTCAGTTCTCTTAGCGGCGTCCGGCCGATGATCGAACGCTATCCGTTGGAGAAAGCCGCCGAAGCCTATGACCAGATGATCAGCGGGCGAGCCAGATTCCGGGTTGTGCTCACGATGGGCTAGCCGAAGCGAAAAACGTGGAGCCCCGAGGAAGCGTGGAGCCCCAGACGCCCTCGTCCGGGGGGTAGTGCCACAAGCCTGTCTGGCTAGGACCGTGCCCCTCCACGGGCTCATTGGCTTGCGATAAGATCAAAGTGGAATGAATCCATCGCATCCCACAACCGACGCTGGAGAAAAAGCTGTGGCTGCCTCGCCGTCGCCTGCTCCGTCAAATTTTATTCGCGACATTATTCTTGAAGACATAAAGACCAGCAAGCACGCTGGCCGCGTGCAAACCCGTTTCCCTCCCGAGCCGAACGGCTACCTGCACATCGGCCATGCCAAGGCGATCTGCATCGACTTCGGCCTGGCCGACGAATTTGACGGACATACCAATCTCCGTTTCGACGACACCAATCCCGAGAAGGAAGAAACCGAATACGTCGAGTCGATCAAGGCCGATGTGATCTGGCTCGGCTTCCACTGGGACGGGCTTTTTTACGCTTCGGATTATTTCGACCAGCTTTATGAGTGGGCTGTCAAACTGATCAAAGACGGCAAGGCCTACGTTGACGATCTGACCGCGGAGGAGATTCGCAAATATCGCGGCACGCTTACTGAGCCGGGAAAGGATAGTCCATATCGCAACCGTTCCGTCGAAGAGAATCTGAATTTATTTGAGCGCATGCGCGGCGGCGAATTTCCCGACGGTTCGCGAACCCTGCGGGCAAAGATCGACATGTCGTCGCCTAATTTGAACATGCGCGATCCGGTGATGTACCGCATTCTGCACGCCGAGCATCACCGCACCGGCGACAAGTGGTGTATTTATCCCATGTACGACTTCGCGCACGGCCAGTCGGATTCCATCGAGCGCGTCACGCATTCCCTTTGCACGCTCGAGTTCGAAGATCATCGCCCGCTTTACAACTGGTTCATTCAGCAGTTGGGAATCTTTCCCTCGCGGCAAATCGAGTTCGATCGCCTAAATCTTACTTACACGCTGCTAAGCAAGCGCAAGCTGCTGCAACTGGTGCAGGAGAAGCGCGTGAGCGGGTGGAACGATCCACGCATGCCCACGCTCGGTGGAATTCGCCGTCGCGGCTACACGCCTGAGGCAGTAAGGAATTTCTGCGGCGCGATCGGCGTTTCGAAAACCAATGGTTCGATCGAGCTGGCCATGCTCGAGCACTTCGTCCGCGAGGATTTGAACAAGCGCGCGGCCCGGGTAATGGCGGTGCTGCGTCCGCTGAAAGTTGTGATCGACAATTATCCGGAAACTCAGGTCGAAGAGATGGAAGCGGTGAATAATCCCGAGGACGTGACTGCGGGCACACGGAAAGTGCCATTTTCGCGCGTGCTCTACATTGAGCAGGACGACTTCCGCGAAGATCCGCCCAAAGGATATTTTCGTCTCACGCCCGGCCGCGAAGTGCGTTTGCGCTATGGCTACTTCGTCACCTGCACCAGCGCGGTGAAGAACGAAAAGGGTGAAGTGGTTGAGGTGCATTGCACCTACGATCCCGCATCGCGCGGAGGCAATTCGCCCGACGGCCGCAAAGTGAAATCGACCATCCACTGGGTCTCCGCCGCGCACGCCGTCGATGCCGAGGTGCGGATTTACGAAAACCTGTTCAGCAAAGAAAATCCGAATGAAGTGAACGAAGGACAGGATTTTACAGCGAACCTGAATCCGAATTCACTGGACGTGATTACCGACGCAAAGCTGGAACCTTCACTCGCTTACGCCGCTGCGGGCAGCCGGTATCAGTTTGAGCGGCTGGGATATTTTTGCGTCGATTCGGATTCGAAGGCTGGGAACGCTGTGTTCAATCGCACTGTTGCGCTGAAGGATACGTGGGCCAAGGTGGAGAGGAAACAGGGTGGGAAGGGATTGTCATCCTGAGCGGAGTGAGGCTATTCGCAGAGCGAATGGCCTCGCGCAGTCGAAGGATCCCTACCCAGAGACGCATACCGGCGACTACACGGATTCTTCGCTTCGCTCAGAACGACAATGTCGGGCAAAAGCGGCTAGGAGGTGTGTGCTCATAATCCTCCCGCCAAAACAGAAGCTAGAGCGAATGCGGCCCGGGGTAGCACGTCAGCCCGTCCAGCTCAACAACTCTATCGGCGCAACCGAGAACAACTTCAAACCGCCAATCCTGCCTCGCCAAAAAAGGGTGAGACTAGGATTAGGCATCCGTCCCTAACTTTTCCCCTGCTGCGCAGTCTAAACGGCTATGCTTTCAAACGACGCCGCGTCAGGCATCCTCCCATAAATATGCACCCAACCATCCCCGACCATTTTCCCGCGCTGCTATTCCTCGAAATCTCCCGCACGGCAGCCTCCATGTGCACTGCCGGCATAGCGCTCCTGGTGATCGGGACGCTGGCCGCGAAGAACGACATAGCCCAAGCTCGAGGACTCGATAAGGTCGTCGCCCTCAGCAATCTCTTCTTCGCCCTGCCGCTGGCGGTCTTCGGCGCAGAGCATTTCTCCGCCGCCAGAGGCATCATGCAGGGGGTGCCAAAGTTTATGCCTTGGCCCCTGTTCTGGACCTATTTCGTTGGCGTTGGGTTGGTGGCTGCTTCCTTGAGCATTGCCACCAAAATTCAGGTGCGTTGGTCGGGCCTGCTGTTTGGGATCATGATGTTTCTCTTCGTGGCGATGATGGACCTGCCCGGAACGCTGGCCGACCCGCACAACCGGTTTAACTGGACCCTAATGTTGCGCGAGATGGCGTTCGGGGGCGGCGGCTGGATGCTTGCGGGAAGTGCGATGGCCACAAGGGACGGGCAAGGAAACAAGCTCATCACGGTCGGCCGCATCGTAGTCAGCATCGCGGCGATATTTTATGGCGTTGAACACTTTCTTCATCCAGTCAATGTACCGGGCGTCCCGCTCGAAAAGCTGATGTTCTTGTGGATTCCGGGCCGCCTGCTCATCAGCTATCTCACGGGGGCAATTCTTCTGGTTGCCGGGATCAGCATTCTGCTGAATAAGAAAGCGCGGATGTCGGCAACTTATTTGGGTACCTGGATTGTGCTGCTGGTGCTGTTTGTCTATGGGCCGATCCTGATCGCGTCGCTGGCCGACCCGAGCACCGAGGTCAAAGTGGAAGGAATCAACTACTTTGCGGATACGCTGCTGTTCGCCGGAGCGATTCTCGCGTTGGCCAGCGCGACGGCAACTCCCTCAGGGGCTAAAGCTAAAGTCTTTAGTGGTTCTGTGCGGCACGGTTGAAGCCGCGTCCTTCCCGAACGATCTATAAACATAATCTCAGAGTCACCACAGCATTGTTCTGAAGGCCGACGCCTAGTTATGCACGTGCGGGCTCTGCGCCGGATTAGCGTGGTGGGTGGCCGCTTCTTTCACGACTTTCACTTCAAAACTTACCGGCAAATTCTTCGGCGGATAACACGCGGCATTGTCGCACGCCTGGTAGCGCAGCACTCCGTGCATCACGTATTTTCCCGGTACGACCGACTTCAGCGGATGCACCGCCACGGCGATAGTGAAGTCGCCGCTATACACGCTCAGTTTTTCGTCGGGAGAAAAAGGAAAACTCGCATCCTCGCCGGCAGGATACTGAATCTTGCCCAAGATGATATCGGTCGGCAAATCCATCTTCAAGGCCGTGGGGATGAGGAACTCCGACTTCGGGGTGTTGGAGTTGATGTGGTAGCCCGGCGGCACGCGAAAATTCAAGTTCACCATCGTGGGCTGCGCGCGAGGAGTTGTGGTCAGCGGGACGGCCGCCATCGTGAGTGTGGGCGCCTTGCCCGGAGTCTGTGCGGATGAAACCACCGCGCCTGTCAGAACAACGAGCGCCAGCAAGCCGGACCGCTTCGTTCTCCTACTGGCTCTCTCGATAGTCCGCTGCTTCGTTTGCTGGCTCATCATTGTGGAGGAGAATTCTTTGCTGCCGCCGTGCTCGGCGCGGGCTGTGTCTTCAGCGCTTTCTTGATCGCGTCCTCGATCTCGGCCTTGCCCCTGAGCCCGATAATCTTATCCATAATTTTCCCATCGCGCGCAATCAGGAAAGTTTCCGGTAGCGCGGGTACTCCGCCATATGCATCGCCCACGGCTTCCTTGCCTATCAGAACCGGATAGTTTACGCCCATATCCTTGGCAAACTTGGCGATATCTGCCTTGCTGGCGTCATCCATGGCCACGCCGACAATTTGCAGGCCCTGCGAGCCGTACTGATTCTGCAGGTCGACGAACCACGGCATCTCGATTTTGCACGGCCCGCACCAGGTCGCCCAGAAGTTGAGAAGGATAGCTTTGCCGCGAAAATCCGAGAGCCGCGTGGTCTTGCCATCAAGCGACTCGAGAGAAAAATCCGGGGCTGGGGCCGACGCGGTGAGCGGGCGAAAAGGCATGCCGCCGGGGTTGCGCGCCTTGTGATATCCCACATACAGCATCAGCGCGACTACAAACGCCACAACTACCAGCACCAGGGGACTACGTTTCACAAAAATTCTCCCTACACCAATCCTAAAACGACCTTCAACCGAATTGCCGTTTGCGCGCCTAGATCACAAAGCAAACCGATTCAAGAACGAAAGCCAGTTCGAAATCATGGTAAAGCGGCCGATCACCAGCAATACTCCCAGAGCAATCAGCAAAGCTCCGGATGCCACTTCCAGCGCGTGCATGTGCGAGCGGAAGCGGCTATAAAATTTCAAAAACCGCTCAATGCCAAGCGAGGTAAGCAAAAACGGCACCGCCAGCCCCAACGAATAAATCGCCAGCAAGACCATGCCCTTTGACAACGTATCCTGCGCTGCGGCCAGCGTAAGAATCCCTGCCAGAATCGGCCCAATGCACGGAGTCCATCCAAACGCGAACGCGAAGCCAATCACAAACGCGCCCACCGGCGTGCTGCCGCCCTTCATATCATGCATGCGGGTATCGGCGTAGAGCGCTTTGATTTTAAGAATGCCGGTCAAATGCAATCCAAACAAAATGATGACTACGCCCGCCACCACCGCCAGCGTGTGTTTGTACTGCGCGGCGATCTGCCCAATTTCCGTCGAGATCGCCCCCAGCGTGATGAACACCACGCTGAAGCCGAGAATAAATCCGATCGAGTTGGTCATGACGCGCCGCATCAGCCGTCCCCGCGACGATTTCAGTTCATCCACTCCCGCGCCCGAAATCAACGAAACATATCCCGGAACCAGCGGCAGCACGCACGGAGAGAGAAATGAAATCAGTCCGGCGAAAAATGCGGCCAGCGGAAGTGGAAGGCTCGACATGCGTCTTTATTGTACCTGCCTGAAGTTGCTCTCTGTAAGATCAGACGCTTTTGTAGTGATTAAGTTGCACGCCGGAACCTAGTCAACGCTTAGGGGCAGGCGCAGGAGTCTGGGACGGCGACGCGGCAGGTTCGCCCACTTCCGACTGCCCTGCAGACGACATCTTGCGCAAAAACGCGAATGGCATCGCCGCCGTCAGCACAGCTCGCTCTCCCTCCTGCTTCACCTTGATGCTATCAAACAGCGCTTTTACTACGGTATCGGTGCCATGGGTGCCTACTGAAGCTTCAGCCGAGTGCGTGATGGCGACAAACACCATGACCTTGTCGGCAATCTCGCGGGCTTCGTCGGCAGACTGAGTAAAAGCCTCGGCGCGAATGTGAACCGCATCAGGGATGAGGTGCAACGGACTCAAATAGGTTCCTGACAGGACGATGGTGGCCGGCTTGGGGAATAGCGTGCTCCATCCCGCAGCGCCTGGCGCGCCTGGATCGATGCGCGCCACCGCCCACGCCAGACTCGCCAATTGCACATGCTTGTAATACTGCCGCAACAACGCGGGCCCTCCAAACGGAGAAGCCAGCCGCTTCGAGCGGTCGATCATGCCGCGGATCACCGCAGGGTCGTCGTGATTCGACGCGGCCACAGAATCGGCGTTCAACACGGCCACGCGCAGCGATCTGCCTTCCAGGAGAATTGTGAAGATCTCGTCGGAGTGATAATCCTCCACAGATTGAGCGACCTTTCGCAGATACGCCGTGAGGAGTTCGCTGTGGAACTTGCCGACCAGCACTTCAGAAAATCGCAGCTCGCGCGCATTCCCGCCGCTTCCTCCTCCCGGCCAACTCCCCGGATAGTGGACGGCAAAGGCCGCCTCGTCGAGATCGCGTTCGAACTGAAATCCGGTCTCGCGGATAAATCGCTCGTATTCCGGATCATGGCTGACGGCTGGCAGCTCCTTGCCCGAATTCGCGTAACGGACGCGGGTCAGGTCGAGATAGAAAAATGCGTCCGCTCCTGGCAGTAATCGTGCTGGCTCCGGCGGAGCGTGCTTGCGCAATTGGACGGCGAGCGCCACTGCCGCGGCAATGGCTACGACCGCGAAGAATATGGGGAGAGTGCGCCTAATTCGCATGGAGTGCGGTCAGGGCTGAATCATAACACCGTGTGGAGGTGCGCGCCTCAGTCGAAACGATTGCCTAACTACACCGCCACTTATCTCTTCAGCTCTGCCGGCCAGTCCGTCACCAACTGGAGCGGGACCTGCGCCTCTTCCTCGGAGTGGTTGATCAGCAGACGCTTTCCATCGGAAGTCACGTCGAACGACACGCCGATGCCGGGCGAAGCGGCGTGAAACAGGCGCTGCGGCGTGCCGACTTCGATCTCCGATCCCTTCGGCGTCACGGAGCACACAAAAATAGTGTCTGTAAGATCTTTGAAAAACAGCTCTCTCCCATTTCCACTCCAAGCAGGATAGGCGCCGCTATTGGCCGATACTCGCCATTTGCCTTTTCCCTCGGGAAAAGTGGTGATGTAAATATCCTGCTGTCCTGATTCGTCGGAGGCGTACGCAACCCAGTGGCCGTCGGGAGAAATTCGATAAGCCGAGAGGTTGGATTGCGGCGACGGCGGCTGCACGGCCGCAACCGGCTTGCCCTCACCGTTCGCGGGCCTTATCCAGAGCGAAACCATTTTCTCGCCCTCGCCCCAAAGGTAGGTTACATATTTTCCGTCGGGTGACCAGCCGGGGAGGTGGTAGTTGTTATTTTCCGCAAATAATGCATTCTCGGGGCCGCTGCCATCCGCCGATTTCGAACGAATCTCTACATTGCCGCCGCCGCTTGTGAGTTGCGCAGAAAAAATGAGGGTCTTTCCATCCAGGGACCATGCAGGTTCCTGGATCACCTGTTGATCGAAAGTGATCCGCGTTTTCGTTTTGCGCTCCAAGTCGAGCGTCCAGATGTCAGTGCCACTGGCAAAGGCCACGCGCTTATTGTCCGGCGAGAGCCGCACATCCCGCACGCCCAATAACGCTCGCGCATTCGCGGTAGCCTCCTGCGGGTCGTAGTCCGCGAGCGTCTTACCCGATCGGTCGAACATCACCAGATGGCTTTTTGCCGCGTCGGTACTGCCTCGCTGGTAAACCATCAGTCCATTCTGGGAGACTGCAAAAATGCTGCGCCACACGCCAACGTCGTCGCGCAGGTTATTCACCAGCGGAGTTGCCGATCCTGAGAGAACACCTTTCTGTGGATCGAAGGGCTGCGCCACCAGCGCCGTGTTGGCACGGTAGAGAAGATAGCCGGATGCATACTCTGCCGCCGAATCGCTCGCCAGGAGCAGGTGGTTTTCCGTGCTGTCGAGCGAGCCAAAGTAGATTCCGTTCGCCTTGGGATCGCCGCCGGTATGGCTGGTGGCAAGAAAAATAAAATGTTTGCCGTCAGGCAGAAACCACGGCCAACGATGGGTAGTGTGCCTCGCCCTGTCGATCACAGTTGCCGGTTCGGTGGTGCCACCTTGCGCGCTCACCTTCGCGAGCGGGCCATTAAAGTCTGGGGCGAACACGATCACATCATCGGTGCTCCAGCTTCCTCCCCGTGAATTTGGCGCATCCGCGATGGTTGCAACCGGACCGCCAGTAGCGGCGATCCTCAGCAACTTGCCGCCGGCAAAGAAGCCGATGAAGCGGCCATCCGGCGACCAGAACGGATGCGCAGCGCCCGCTGTGCCATCTAGTTGCTGCGCCGCGTCGCTGCCTAGCGCTCGAACCCACAGCAGTTTCGTTTCGCCAGAATGAGCCACGAAGGCAATCTTGTCCCCTTGCGGAGAAAGCACGGGCATGCCGCCCGCGTCGCCGGTGGCGTCAAGCGAAAATTTGTCGGGAGGTGGAATTTCCGCGTGAAGAGGTAACGGTTGCGCGGAGGATTTCGCCCACCGGTAGCCGGCGAATCCGGCAAGCGAGATGAAAACCGACAGAAGCGCAGCCGCAGCAATAACCCACTGCCGGTTAAATTCCGCGGAAGGTTTTCCGCTTTTGCTCTGCTTCGCTTCCGCAATCCAGCGCAGTTCCATGGCAACGTCGTGGGCCGATTGCAAACGGTCCGCGGGATCTTTTGCCAGGCATGCGGCGACTACGCGATCGAGCATAGGCGGAACCAGCGGATGGCTTGCCGTGATCGGCTCGGGATCTTTTTCGAGAATGGCCGTGAATACGCTGAGTTGCGATTTGCCCTCGAAGGCACGCCGCCCAGTGATCATTTCGTAGAGAACGCATCCGAAGCTGAAGAGATCGCTGCGCGCGTCGGCTTCTTTGCCCTGCAGAAGTTCGGGCGCCATGTATTGAAAGGTTCCCACGATCGAACCTTTCTGCGTGAGCGGCGACGCGGCCGAAGTAAGCGAAGCCAGATTCATTGTCGGCGTAGAAGGAGTGAAGGGGCCGACCGCCTGAGGCGAGACCGTGAGCTCTGGTTTGGCGAGGCCAAAATCCATCAGCTTTGCGCCCGCCTTGGTCAGCATGATGTTCGCCGGCTTCAGATCACGATGAATGATGCCTTGCTGGTGCGCCTTATCGAGCGCTTGCGCGATTTCGATTCCAATCTTCACAACCTGCTCAACCGGCAGCGGACCTTTCGCCAGGCGTTCGGCGAGAGTCTGGCCCTCCAGGTATTCCATGACCAGGAAGTAGGTGCCGTCCTGCGTGCCGATGTCGTGCAGCGTGCAGATGTTCGCGTGCTGCAGCGCCGAAATGGCTTTGGCCTCGCGCTCCATGCGCTGCTTCAATTCGGGGTTCGAGGAAAGATGCGACGGCAGAACCTTGATGGCGACGGTGCGGTCGAGGCGCATGTCCTTCGCGCGATAGACTTCGCCCATGCCTCCAGCGCCGAGTGGCGAGAGGATTTCATAGGGACCGAGTTTCGTGCCGGGGGCCAGAGGCATGCGGGGGAATTATAGACCGCCGTCCTATTCTGTTGCCGGAACCTCATACACGAGAGCAGAGTCGAACTGGGCGACCGGCCTGTCCGGCAGTTTCGGAGGGTCCATGTTTCTCTCCGCAAAAACTTTGCTAAGTGTGTCTTCGGCGACTTCACTTACGACTACGAATAGATTGTGCAATACCGGCGCATTAAAGTAAGTGATTGGGATTTGCTGCTGCCGGAAATAAAACTCCAGCGGAGCATCCGCGAGAGGCGACACAACTACCGAGTCCCCCTTAGCTAGCCGTGGCTTTAGATAGGTCGCTGTGGCCTCCATTCCCCTTCCTTCGTTCGTGGAATAAATCCATTCACTGCGTCGGAAGTGCCATGCGGCAAACAGTGACGCCGCCCCGGCCAGGAGGAGCATTCCATGGCGAATTCGCAAGCTTTTCAGAAGTGGGGCGGCCAAGAGCGCCAGGCCTGCGGTAGAGGCGACAAAATAGAGCGGAAGAGCGAACATCCAAACTCGCTCAAACGGTACAACGCGCTGGATAGAGAGCAGCAGGAAGATCCAGAGTGCGAGCGCCAAGGGCAAGGGGGAACGAAATTTGTCGCAACCGCGACGCCAGATCAGCGAGATTCCGAAGCCAGCCACCAGCGCGATAGTCAAAAACAGCGGTAGGTCGCGGTTCCATTCGCGCCAGGTTGACGCCAACGAGGGCGGAAGCTCCCGAATAAATTGGTGGTACCGCAATGACTTCACCCACCTGTTTGAGAACACCGGCCCTGGTCCGAACACGGCGAACACTGGACTGTACAACACTGTGGTCAAGGTCGCTGTGAGAAGGCCAGCCACAAATAAACGGCTGACGGTGCCTCCGGAGTTTGGAGCGGCATCCCCGGCGGGCGCGCAGAGCAAGAGCCAGAGCGCTATTCCGCCCAATGGGTACAGCATGATGGGGATGGTGTAGAGCCCGATCGAGGCCAGAATGGAGAAAAGGAAGCATGCGGTCCATCCCCGCTCGCGGATCATGTAGGCTGCGAGCGGTATCAACATCATGAACAAGAGACAGACAATCGTATAGCCCCTCGCGTTGGTCGAGAATTCGATCAGCATAGAGGAGCACGCCGTCATACCAGCCGCGAGGACTGCGCCCTCCGTACGATAGAGGCTGCGAGCGGCAGCGTAGGTTGCGGGAACCAGCAATAATCCGGCAATGAACGCCGGCAGGCGCAGCGCCCAGGGACGATAGCCGAATAGCACGTAGGTAAAGTGCACCAACAGCGTATGAAACAAATGATTGTTTGGTTCGGTGTAAAGGGACAGGGCAACGTAGAGAGGATTGGAGGCGTAACGCAAGACAGTGAAAGCTTCATCGCCGCGCATGGGCTGCGATAACAATGGAAGACGGAGAAAAGCGGCGAGAAGTACTAAAAGAGCCAGAGCGATGAGATCCGGCGCAGGGATGGCATTCCATTCGGATGCAATCGCCGCCACCAACCGCACCGCGTCGGTGGCTAGCCCTGCCAGGAATTGGCGCACCCGCCCACGGAAGATGAAGGTCAGAGCCGCCACGATGATGCTGGCGACTCCCAGGACTTGGAGCCGGAGCCGCATTTTCTGGTAAAAGTCGAGAGTGAAAAATGGAATCTGACCTGTCTTGGAGAGCTCCCGTGCCTTGGCATGCAGGAAATCAAAGGGAAGAAATGAAGCGGTGACGCTGGCGAAGCCCACTAGTAGAGCACAGCTTATGAACGCACCGCAGACAATTGTCGGTTTGAAAATTCTCGGCCAAACCCTCGGGATCGTTTCGATCTCGACGGATTCGATGGAATCGCTAGGCACGTCGTCAGACGCTTTGGCCACCTCGGCAGGGGCCCTGCCCTTTTTTTCAGAGTGCATCGTAGCGTTAGATTGGGATGAAGCTCTTTATGGTACGTGACGATGCGACCGCTGGGAAGCGTCCGCGGCACAGCCGTGACGGCGGCCGGGAACATGGAACGGAAGGGAATCGAATCGCCAATGTCTTGTCGAAGGAGTGGGCGGCGATGCCGCATAGACGAAACCTGAGCGCCGGATTTGCAGCAAACAAAAGAGTGGCGCACCGGAGTGCGCCACTTGCAAAACAATTTCCGCAAGGTTCTTCTACTGTTGCAGCTCGAAGGTTCCGAGCGTGAGTTGGTTGGCGTCGTTTTCGATGGCCACCGCTTTGGTGGAATCGACGAAGTAGAAAGTAAATGCGTCCTGGCTGCATGCGGTGGCGCCAACGCCGTAAACCGGACAAGTGGTGAGATCGAGTCCGCCAATGTACCCGGCGTAGATACCGGTTCCCGTAAGAGCCAAGTTCCCGTCCACGGACTGATCGGTGAATGTCGGCCCTGTGCCTGAGCTGAAGATCCAGTTCAGATCGGTCGTCCCTTCAAAGGCTTCGAGTCCATTCGCAATGATCTGGCCCGAGCTTTCGAACTCGTCGAAGTTGGTGATGTCCACGCCGCCGGCGTTCATTGCATAGGTCCCACTGAATGAGCCAGTGGTGAATGAGCCAGTTTGCTGAGAAGACGTCCCGGCGATGAGATCGTTGAGATCCAGTGAGATGACCATCGCATGGCCGTTTCCGTCTAGGTAAAGCTCCAGGTTGTAGTTAAAGAGAGGACTGGTCGTGCTATCGGTCAGATTGGTGATGGTTACGCGGCCGGTGCCACCATCAGCGCCCGTTCCGGATGCGTCAATCGTATAGCAGGGAGTAACAGCCGTCCCGGACGAGCAGGGGGTAGCTGCTACTTCGGCTGCGAGAACGCTTCCGCCCTGTGGGCTCTGCGAGTCAAGGTCGTTAAAACTCACGTTGCCCGTGACGCTGCCATCCGCGTTGAAGGTGAGAGCACCGGCTACCTGAACATATCCATTGGAGCTGCTGTCATTTCCAGTTGTGCCGAATACGTATGTGGAGCCGGAAATCGAACTGGAACTGAAAGTTCCCGTTCCTGTCTGGCTTACAGCGCTTCCACCCATGGGAATGCCGAGAGCATCCGCGCCGATATCCTCCACGAAGCGAATGTGGCCGCTATCGACCATATAGCCGAGTAGCGCAAGACTTGGGGTGGAACCGTCCGACAGAACCCCGCCGGAATATATGTTGAATGTGACCAGCCCGAGCGTATCGGGTGGGGTCACAGCGCTTGGGGAAATTACCGACTGTAAGGCATAGATGCTCCCCGCCCCCATTAACCCGATATCGAAGATGCTGCCGTTCCCCGAGATGTTGCCGGTTCCGCCGGCATTATCCACGTTCAATACGCCACCGAATGCTATCGGAAAATAGTATGGATAGGGGTCCAGGTCGAGCGAGAAAGCGTAGCCGCCCGATGGAATAGCGAGGGTTGTCGACTGCAAATCCAAAGTGCCTTTTGCGGTCGCCCACGTGTCGTATTCGGTGACTAGACCTTTCGAAACCGAGATTGGACTGACATTCAGGACCTCAACTCCGTTTCCGGTGCCTCCGGGGCAGGTACCATTCGATCCGGGCCCGATGCAGGTATCACCGGTTTGCAGGGTGATCGTCAGATTGGGATCGCCGGCGATGGTGCTGGTAGCGATCGTGCCGCTCGAAATGGTGTCATGGTGCTCACCGCTGCTGAAGTCGGCAAAATCCTGTTCGCCCGCAGTAATTGTCGTTCCGTTGCTTCCAACCGTGAAGACACCGGCTGAATGGAATGGACTGCCGGTGGCATCTTCTCCGGATATGGCAAAGACGTAATTTGCATTCGGAGCCAAAGTTTGCAGCCCCGCTGCGGTGGTAACGGTAACGGTGGAGCTGGCGCTTTGGCTGCTGTCGCTCACCGAAGTTGCGGTGATGACAACATTGCCCCGTGCGCTTCCCGGAGTGTAAACGGTAGTGGCGGCGCTGGCAGTGCTTGTTGGATTAAACGAACCGCAGGTTGACGAAGGTGAACAGCTCCAGGTCACTCCTGCATTCGCTGCATCGTTAGAAACCGTGGCGGCGACGCCCGCAGTCGTGCTAGGTGCCAGTGAAAACGGCGGAGGAGTCGTCATCATTACGGAAGCGCCCGTGATTGCGTTGATCGTGATCCCCGCAGTGGCGGCGACCACGCTGGTATCGTCGACCACGGTCGCGGTGACGACCACCTTTGCTGGTGGCGCGGTGACCGGCGCGGTATAAGTCACCGCAGTGCCGCTGGCAGACTGGTTCGAGCTAAACGTTCCACAGCCTCCACTGGAATTATTGCCGCAGGCCGCCGACCAGGCAACCCCGCCATTTTTAGAGTCATTGGTTACGGTTGCGGTCAGGGATAGGTTTCCGCCAGCGATCAAAGAAGCCGGAGTCGGGTTCGGTGCTGTGCTCAATGCAACCGATGGTGTGGTGTTGTTCGGCGGAGGAGTGCTCGAACTCGAGCTGCCACCGCATGCCGTTAAAGCGGCAATCAGGCCAATGCTGAATACTGAGAGAAACGATTTGGACAATGTCATATTGGAAGAAGTCGCCTTAGGAGAATTCACTGCGCACCTCCGGTGAGAACGGTGCGGAATTTGCTTTCGGCCAGGGCTGCGCGCGAGTTGGAGCTGATAGGACGGAGAAGAAATCCGTTCTCGCTGCGAACCGTAATCTGGCGGCCCGAGAAAATCAGCTGGCGCGCCAGCAAGTAATTCTTGCCGTGGATGGTCTCCATTGCGCCGACAATCTGGACGGGCGTGCCAGCCTGTAAAGACTCTTGCGTTTTCTTGGTCATGAACTGTCCCAAGTGGGCGTCGATCACGCCTTTTGAACCGGTCAACAGAAGATGCAAGCCGAAAGGACTGCCGGCTTCACGCTTGACGACCGCTTCCTGAACGACCCCATTGATGGTGATTTCGTGAGCCTTGTCGTAGCCGAGGCTGGACGGGCGAACAGCGCTGGTGCTCGGCGCGGTCTGGGCACTGAGTTGAAGGGTGCAGATCGCGAACAGCAGGCCGATGAACAGCCCCGCGAACAGTCGGGTGGGCTTCATACTGCGAACGTATGTCACTAAGTTTTCTCCTGGTAGCCTTGGGAGGCAAGAGGAAGATTAGACGACTCTTATGTCGCAGATCAGCAAAGAAGTGCGCATCTGGGTTACGCAGGTAATCCGCAGGTGGATGACTGGCGCGTTGCGCTATCGGTGGATTTTAAAGATTTCTATGCCTAGGTTGCGCGAAATTTAGCCGCTGTGATAACTTAGCTAATTGTCCCGGACATCTGGAAGGGATCAGGGGTATACTTGTGCCTAGGGCACTTGTCCCCGAATGCTGGCGTAGCTCAGGTGGTAGAGCATCTGATTTGTAATCAGAGGGTCGGGGGTTCAAATCCCTTCGCCAGCTCCAGCATCTAGAAACCAGGAAACGAAGTTCCGGCAGCGGCAAGACTCAGTAGGACGCAACAGGTTTTTCCAACACACTCCATTCGGAACGATTCCGGCGTGTAGTGATCTTCGCGTGATGATCCGTAAGCGCGAATCTTGGTTTCCCTGATTGGCAGGAGTCGGTTTGTAAAGGCTCGTCGGTTGGCGCAGATAGATGGAAAGAGTGCGCCGCCTGCGAATTTGCTGTCGCCTTGCATGCCGCGTGAAGTTGTCTGCTGGATGAAGCGCGATGGCTGCATCACCCGGCGGTTGTGCACAGGTGGGTGAGTGGTTAAAGCCAACAGACTGTAAATCTGTCCCTCCTAGCGAGGTACGAAGGTTCGAATCCTTCCCTGTGCACCATACGTTTTACTAGCAGCTTTTGGCTTGGCATAAATATGAGCCGCTTGGCGATGGCGTTGATTTCGTACCTGATTCTAGGTGCGCTGGCCTTCGCCACATTGAGCGATCCGCGGTTTCGGGCAGGCACGCTGTTGGTTCTGGGCTTGTTTGCGTTGAAGAGCTGGATGCGCCGCAAAGATGTAATGCATCCGGATGGTGACGGCGATTCAGAGTGAGTGTTTCAGCTGATGCTGATAGCTAACAGCTGGTGTGGGCCGATGTAGCTCAGTTGGTAGAGCACTCCCTTGGTAAGGGAGAGGTCATCAGTTCAATCCTGATCATCGGCTCCATGAGTTTTGAAATTTGAAATTCGTACGGTGCGGTTGACTGAGGTTTGTGAAAGGGCACGGCTTCAGCCGTGCCGTGTGAGTCGCAACGAAAGCGGCTTTAGCCGCCGGGGTTAGTTGAAAGCTGACGGCTGATAGCTGACAGCTGGGTTTCGCGGGAGTAACTCAGTGGTAGAGTCACAGCCTTCCAAGCTGTTGGTCGCGGGTTCGATTCCCGTCTCCCGCTCCAGATTCTTGGCTTAGGTCTGATGATGAGCTTCGAACAAGCGACGATCAAAATCGAGAAGGCAGAGGAGTTCGCCAAGCTGCAAGGCGCAGTCGAGCATGCGTTCCTGCCGGAAAAGGCAGAACGGTTCCTGAAGCAACTAGATCGCAAGGGAATTCGCGTACGGGATTTCGATTCGGTGCTTTCGGCCCGTGTGCTGGAAGAAGTCGCTGGAAGGTCGGCAGATGGGGAATTGAGTACGTGGCAGTTGTATCAAGCGCTGACACTCTCCGATCAGGCGCAGATGCGCGAGTTTTAC
>Ga0182024_10005468_pt1 | contig 28496 bp, 18 predicted proteins | sample P32metaG_FD_120480 | JGI IMG/M metagenome (GOLD analysis project Ga0182024, IMG submission 120480) | Permafrost microbial communities from Stordalen Mire, Sweden - P3-2 metaG (Illumina Assembly) | ecosystem: Environmental > Terrestrial > Soil > Wetlands > Permafrost | place: Sweden: Stordalen...
AACGATCGCGCCGTCGCGGGTGAGCGCCGTCGCCTTGACGATGTCGTCGTCCCAATTGACGGCGAGCGCCTTGGTCTTCTTGTCGATCAAGACTTCGAGGAAGGCGTAGAGGTTCTTGGCGTAGAGGCTCGACGCCGTGGCCGCGAGCCGGCCGGGCACGTTGGCGTAGCCGATGATCTTGACGCCGCCCAAGTCGGCCACCGCGTCGGTCTTCACGCCTTCCACGTTGCCGCCGCGCTCGACGGCGAGATCGACAACCACCGAGCCCGGCCGCATCGACGCCACCATCTCCTTGGAGATCAGGCGCGGCGCCGGACGGCCGGGAATGAGCGCGGTGGTGATGACGATGTCCTGTTTCTTGACATGTTCGGCGACGAGCGCGGCCTGCTTGGCCTGATACTCCTTGGACATTTCCTTGGCATAGCCGCCGGCCGTTTCCGCCGCCTTGAATTCCTCGTCCTCGACGGCGATGAACTTCGCGCCCAGGCTTTCGACCTGCTCCTTGGCGGCCGGCCGCACGTCGGTTGCGGTGACGACAGCGCCGAGGCGGCGGGCGGTTGCGATCGCCTGCAGGCCGGCAACGCCGGCGCCCATGATAAAGACCTTGGTAGCCGGCACCGTACCGGCCGCGGTCATCATCATCGGCAGTGCCCGGCCGTATTCGGCGGCGGCGTCGATCACGGCGCGGTAGCCGGCGAGATTGGCCTGGCTTGAGAGCACATCCATCGTTTGTGCGCGGGTGATGCGTGGCAGGAGCTCCATCGCAAAGGCGATGACGCCGGCCTCCGCCATGCCGCGGAGCGCGTCTTCATGGCCGTAAGGGTCCATGATGGCGATGACGATCGCGCCGTGCTTGAAGCGCGAAAGTTCGGAAGCTTGCGGCCGCCGCACCTTGAGCACGATGTCGGCGCCATTCACCGCGTCCTTGGTCACGGTCGCGCCGGCGGCGGCATAGTCCGCGTCGAGGATTCCCGATTTCACGCCGGCGCCCGGTTCGACGGCGACTTGCGCGCCCAGGCCGATCATTTTCTTGACCGTATCGGGCGTTGCGGCGACCCGCGGCTCACCCGCATCGACCTCGGCAGTAACCGCAACTTTCATGATTCCTCCGACACCTGGATGCGGGCGCGGTCGGCTGGGGACAATAGACTACCGGCTACGAGTCGGCCCGGTCGGCAAGCAGAGATAAGCGGGCGTGCTTCCAGTTCAGCCGACGAAAAACGCCATCAGGATCAAAATGACGATGACGACCGCGAGGACAGTTTTCACCAACGTCACGAATGAGCGGTAGGTCTGCTCATGCGCGGCATAATCGTTGCCCGTTGCATTGGCGTATTCGAGCTCACCGTGGTCGGCCATCGCATTCCTCCAACCTTGCCCCGTCGGCCGCGGACTTAGCGTGTTTGCGCGCGCAGGGCAACGGGACGCGGGACAACTTTACACGGTCCTCAGACAGCGCCGCTCTCCCCGGCAGCGCTCCGTCCCGCGATCAAGCCCTGACAAATGGCGCGGGGCAGACCGTGCAGGCTGAAGCCGCCCGCCGACTCGCCGCCGCAATAAAGACCCGGGATGACCGCCCCGCTGAGGTCGAGCACCTGACAGCGTGTATTGATGCGCAGCCCTGCGCGGGTGTCGTGGATCACCGGCGTCGCCCAGGCCGCGTAGAACGGCGGCTTGGCGATCTTGTAGAGCGGCTCGGGCTTATCGAAATCGGCATCCACGCCGGATGCGACGAAGGTGTTGTAGCGCGAAACGGTCTCCGCCAAGTTCTGGGGTGGCATTGGCACGCGCTGGTGCTTCATCACGATTTTTGCGGCAAGTTCTTCGATGCTGTTTGCGCTGAAGAAGAAGCCTGCGTCGATATCAACGTAAGGTGGTTTTGGGTCCCACTTTTCACGCATGGCGGCATCGGCGTCGAAGATCGCCCAGATCGGCCCGCCGCCGTTTTGCCCGTCGCCGATGCCCGCGAGCGCGGCGTTGATGAAATTGCTGGGATTGTATTGGACCGTCTTGGCATTGCGATAGCTGCCGGGCTCATAGGGCGCGAAACTGCCGAAGATGTTGGGGGTGAATTGGCGGCCGGTCTCGTCGTAAAATCGCTTACCAAGCATGTTGACGAGGATGGCGTTTTGCCAATCCGTCACCTTGAGGCCGATCGCGCGTGCTTCGTTAAAAACCGTGCTGCCCGGGAACCAGCGCAGATTGGCGTAGCCATACTGACAGCCGATCGAGCCCGTTTTTGTAACGCCGGTGCCATACTCGCCGGCGAAGTTGGTCAATCCCCATAGCGAGGCGCCGATGGCCATCGCGGCAAGTTCGCCGCTCGCATCCTGGTCGGACCACGGCATGCCGGCGAGACCGCAATATTCTTCCGTGAGACGCGGGTCGAACATGCGGCGGAAGTTCACGTTTCCGGACGACCCGCCGGTGCCGACGATGACAGCCCTTTTCGCCCGGATGTTGAGTCCGGTTCCGTTGTGGTCGACCGCAATACCGATCGCGCGGCCGGAATGCGGCGCCTCGCGGTGGATCGCCGTCATCCGATGCTGGAGCCTTACCTTCACGCCAGCATCGAGCGCCGCGGCGTGGAGCGGCTGCATCAACCCGATGCCGGACGACGTCGTTGTCCGGACGTCCGGATCGGCGGGTTTGCCGGTTTGAACCAGGGGCCAGTCCATGGCCGCGCAGTGCAGCGTCCGCGGCGCCGACATGCCGATCTCATGGCCGCTCAGATTGTCCGGAGACTGATCGATGACCTTCACGCCGTGCGCGAGCAAAAAATCGAACGCCGCAACGCTGTTGTCGGCAAAGGCGCGAACGATCTCGTGATCGTTGTAGCGGTAGGGGGGAGCGCCATTGGGCTCGACCACCGACCAGTCGATCAAATCCCGGAACAACAGCTCCGGCGAATCTTCGGCACCGTATTTCTTCTGGTAGCCGTTGCCGCCGCCGAGCGAAATGTTGCCGCCGCTGCAGATGGCGTGACCGCCGATGTGGTTCTGCGCTTCGACGACGATGACCGATTCGCCGGTTTCGCGGGCGACGATGGCGGCAGGAAGCCCCGTAGCGCCCGATCCGATCACCACAACGTCGGCCGTGTCATCCCAATGGGAAGGCACCACTTACATATCCAAAACCAGGCGCTCGCTCTTGCAGCCCGCGCAGCAAATCATGACCTTGTCGTTCGCCGCCTGCTCTTCCTCGCTGAGCACTGAGTCCCGGTGCTCAGGGATGCCGGAGATGACGCGCGTCACGCACTCGCCGCAGATGCCGAGCTCGCACGAATAGTCGACATCGATGCCCGCCTCGTAGAGTACTTCCAGAATCTTCTTGCCCTCCGGGATGTAATACTCCTCGCCGGAGCGCGCGAGTTCGACCCAAAAACCGCCGGATGTCGCCGCCTCGGCCTTGGGCGTGAAATATTCGACGTGCACGTTGTGCTTTGGCCGGCTGGCGGCCGCCGCCTCGAACGCAGTGAGCATCGGATTGGGACCGCAGCAATAAAAATGCGCGTTCGCCGAAGCCTTGGTGATGGCAGAGGTCAGGTCGAGGAATTTGCCGCCGGCTTCTTCGTCGAAGTGCAGGTGAACGCGCTCCGGTCCGAGTTTCTCCAGGGCCGCAAGAAACGCCATGTCCGCGCGCGAGCGGCACGAATAGTGGAGTTCCCACGAGCGATTTTGCGCGGCGAGATGCTGCCCCATGCACCAGATCGGCGTGATGCCGATGCCGCCGGCGAAGAGAACGACGTGCTCGGCGTCCTCGACCAGCGGAAAATTATTGCGCGGTGCGCTGATCTTGAGCGCATGGCCGACGCGCAAATCGTCGAAGATGTATCGCGAGCCGCCCCGGCTCGCCGCGTCAAGCTTGATGGCAACGACGTAGCTCTCCGGATCGGCGTCGGGATTCAACAGTGAAAACTGCCGGATGAGCCCATTGGGCAAATGAATGTCGATATGGGCGCCCGGCTTGTAAGGCGGCAGCCGGGCCCCGTCGGGCCGCCGGAACGTGTAGACGTTCGTGTCGCGGGCGACGGTCACGATCTCGGTCACCCGCACGTCGATCACGGCGGCGCGGCCGCTTTCGGGTGCTTGGCCTCCAGCGGCGGGTGTTGGTGCGGTCATCGTGTCCATGCGTGCCATAGATAGGCGGCCCAGGTGGGGTTTCGCAACATGTTGTTTGCGTTATGGAGCCCGCCAAAAGCCCGCGATTTTGAACCTTTCCACGGCTGGCGCCAAAAACTAGACCGCGGTCACCGCCGTCAACCGCGGCAACATGGCGGCGGCGATGCGGCTAGACTCGGCCGTTACACCCGCCCCTAGGGCAACATCGGTGTTGAGACCCCGGCCCGATATGATAATAGTCTATTGTTGGAAATTCGGCGCGAATCCAATGCCGTTGGGGGCCGGCGACCGGGCATTGAGGGTGATCCACATGCGTCGACTGCTCGTCGGCCCGTTGGCGTTGCTGATCGCGGCAATTTTTTCGTTGCCAGCCATGGCCGAAAAGCGCGTTGCGCTCGTGGTCGGCAACGGCAGCTACTCCCACGTCACACCGCTCGAAAATCCCGCGAACGACGCGAGGCTTCTAGCCGAAGCGCTACACGCGATCGGTTTCACGGTGGTCGGCGGTGGCGCGCAGCTCAACCTTGATAAGCAAAGCTTCGAAAAAGTCGTGCAGGAATTCGGCGCAAAGCTCCGGGGCGCCGATGTCGGACTTTTCTATTATGCCGGCCACGGCCTCCAGATGCGCGGCATCAACTATCTCGTTCCTGTCGATGCCAACCCGAGCCGCGAGGCGGACGTCGGCATTCAGATGCTCGATGCCAATCTCGTCCTCAACCAGATGGAGGGAACCGGAACGAAGCTCAACATCGTCATCCTCGATGCCTGCCGCAATGATCCGTTCAGCGGGCGCGCGCTCGCCATGGGACGCGGGCGCGACAACGAGATGGTCAAGATGCGCGACATCGGCGGCGGCGGCCTTGCCGAGATGCAGGCGCCAGAGGGTACGCTGATCTCGTTCGCCACGCAGCCCGGCAACGTTGCGCTGGATGGAGCCGACGGCGACAGCCCCTACGCCAAAGCGCTGTCGGAAACCATTCGCGTGCCGGGGCTCGGCATTTTCGATGCTTTCAACCAGGTTGGCTTGAAAGTGAAACACGCGACCGGCGGCAAACAACAGCCGTGGATGTCGAATTCGCCGATCGACGGCGCTTTCTATTTTGTCCCGTCCCAAGTCGCCGCCGCTGGATCTGTCGCCGCACCCGGCGCCCAGAGTCTGTCTGCGGAGGAGATTGCCTGGGATTATCTTAAGGACACAGCCGACGTCGCGTCGCTTCGCCGCTTTGTGACGAGTTTTCCGCAGGGCACGCGTAAGCACGAGGCCGAGGTGCGCATGGCGGCCTTGGAGCAAGCCGCCGCGCAGACGCAACGGACCCAGTCGGCGCAGTCCAAGTCCACCGCTCCGGTGCGAAGGCCGACGCTGATCGGCATGCTGTCGCCCGAGCAGGAACGCGCTCTCAAACCGTCCGATCCCTTCAAGGAGTGCGACAATTGTCCGGAAATGGTCACGGCGCCGGCGGGAACGTTCGTCATGGGCTCACCCGCAAGTGAGCCGGCGCGCGAAGCCGATGAAGGCCCGCAGCAACAAGTGGTGCTCGGCCGAATGTTCGCGGTCGGGCGCTCGGCGGTTACGTTTGACGAATGGAATGCCTGTGTGGCGGAAGGGGGCTGCAATGCCTATCGGCCTGGCGACTATGGCTGGGGCGGTGGAACGCGCCCGGTGATCAACGTCTCCTGGAATGACGCGCAAGCCTACGTGAAATGGCTGTCGGCGAAGACCGGGGCGCCTTATCGCCTGCTCAGCGAGGCGGAACGCGAATATGTTACCCGCGGCTGCACCTCGCCCGCGTGCCCGTCTACTCCATTCTGGTTCGGCGCCGAGATTTCGCCGGATCGGGCGAACTACGACTGGCGCCGTTCCTACAATGGCAGCGCCAAGGCGCAGGCGGCGCGGCGCACCGTCGCGACCGATGCCTCCGAGCCTAATCCGTTCGGCCTGTTCCAAGTGCACGGCAATGTGCGCGAGTGGGTCGAGGATTGTTGGAATGCGAATCTTTCCGGGGTGCCCCGAGACGGTACGGCGCGAACCACCGGCGATTGCGCAAGCCACGTTGTGCGGGGCGGTTCATGGGCGGACGAGCCAAAGGATTTGCGGTCGGCCAAACGCAGCTGGGAGGTCACGACCGAAAGACGGGCAGAGATCGGCTTCCGGGTAGCGCGCACATTGCGAGATTGATGCGGCCGAGCTTCGACTGCTTAAGACAAGCTGTTTTGTCGTTGCCGCGCACGGAAAAACCTTGTTTCGGAGGTGCGGCAACGGTATTACTTAATAAAATTTCATACACCTTAATGATTTCTTACCTTGAGTTTGCCGTAATGCGGAAATAACCGCAATCGCGATGTGGAAGAGGGCCACAATGGTGAGTTCGGTAATCGACGCGAAGACCGGTAACGGGGCGAAATCGGCAAAGCGTCCACAATACCGCAAGGGGGTGGTCCACGCCCGTGCGGTTGGTGGCTTACTCGTCGGTCTGATCCTTTTGCTGTCCATGACGCCGAGCCCGGCGGCGGCGGAAACGCGCCGCGCCTTCCTTGTCGGCATCCAACGCTACTCAGACGGTTATATCCAACGACTCGAACGCGCGGCGAACGACGCAAAGGACCTGGCGAAGGATCTGGAAGAGGTCGGTTTCGACAAAAAGAACATCAAGGTTGCGGCGGATTTGAGCAACAAGGATGCGTTCGAGAAAGAATTCGCCGCCTTCCTCAAGACCGTCGAAGCCGGCGATGATGTCGTGTTCTTTTTCTCGGGTCATGGCTTCGGCGTCGAGGCGGACCAGACCAACTATCTTTTGTTCACCGATCTGAAAAGCCCGTTCGCCTATACGAAGTCGCAGTTGACCGACCAGGAACGCAAGAACCCCGATGTCGTGCGGTTGAAGATCTCCCAATATCTCGATGCTTACCAGAAAAACGAAATTCCCAATGGCGTCTCGGCAAATGAAATCGAACGCCGCATCGCCGAGAAGAATCCCAAAGCCGTTATCATGATCCTGGATGCGTGCCGGTCCCTGGTTCAGAGCGACGTCGCCGAAGCGCAGCAGATCAAGCTCGTCAAGCGCGGCGATGATTCAGGCAGCCGGCTGCTGAATCTCCGCAAGCCGCCGCCGGGATTTCTGATCCTCTACTCTGCCTCGTTCGGTGAACAGGCGGCGGAGACTCTCGGAAACGAGGATTCCGGGCGCAACTCGCTTTTTACCGGCGTCTTGCGGTCGGAACTGCAGCGGCCCGGGCAGTCGGCTGTCGAGCTCGGCGAGCGCGTCAAGCTGATGGTGCGCGCGATCGCCAACGAGAAGGGCCGGCAGCAGGAGCCCGAAGTTCTTTATGATGAGAAAAATTCGGCCAATGTCGACGATTTCAATTTTGTCGGCTCGATCGGCCGCGAACGGTTCCAGATGTCGCAGGACCGCTGCACGGGCGAAGAGGCGGACTGGGACCAGATCAAGGGGCTGCGGAAGCGCGACCTCTATGACCGTCATATCCGCAGATTCGACCAGTGCCCGCACGGCACCGCTGAATTGGCCCGCCGCGCGCTCGCCTCGCTGGCGCTGAGTTCGGATGACCCGATTGAGGTTACGGCGGTGACGAACAAGTCGGTGACCGACTGCGACCGGTTTGCCGCCTCACCGCTTGATAACGCGCGGCCGCCGGAAGTGCCCGGCGTGCTGACCGAGAAGCTCGATGCCGACGCGGCCATTCCTGCCTGCAGCAAGGCGGTGACGGACAATCCGCGAGTCTCCCGCAATCTCTTCAACCTCGGACGCTCCTATCAGAGACTCGCGATGCGGCCCGGCCTCGCCGAAGACGACCGCCGGAAGGCTTTAAGTAGCGCACGGCTTGCCTATGACGACGCCGCCAAGCGCGGCTACGTCAGTGCCTTGAATGACCTCGCTGTGCTGGACGAACTGGACAACAATTACGATCAAGCAATCGACTTGTTCAAGCGTGCCGCGCAGCAGGGTCATCCGCTCGCCATGTACAACCTGGCGCTCCATTATAAAGATGGCATTGGCGTGCAGCGCGATGTCGGGCAAGCGGCCGAGTGGTTCGCGAAAGCGGCCGAAAGCGGCCTCGTATCCGCGATGGTTGAACATGCTCTGGCGCTGAAGTCAGGCCGTGGACAACCGGAATCCAAAGCGAACCCGCGACGCGCCGTGGAATGGCTGCAACGTGCCGCCGATGCCGGCTCGGTTCACGCGAAGTACCAGTTAGGCTTGATTTACTACACGGGCCGTTACTCGGACGATGAGAGTACCCGCGTCAACCGCGACCGCGAACAGGCGCTGCTCTGGTTCAGTCGTGCGGCGGAAGGAGGGGACAGCGACGCGCAGGTGATGGTGGCGAGAATTATGGAATCCGGTTCCGGCCTTCCCAACCCGCAACCCGAAATCGCCGAACGCTATTGGCGCCTTGCTGCCCGCAGTGGCGATGCGTACGCGCAGGTCGAATTTGCCGACCGGCTACACAGCGGATTGCTGCTGGTCAAGGAGGAATACGGCGAGAAGGAGGTCGTCAATCTGCTGCGACGGGCCATGAGTCAGGGGTCCGCGCAGGCGGCGGTCGAGCTCGCCCAGATCTATCGAAACGGCGAGCTTGGCGAGGACAAAAATCCGATCGAAGCCATGAAGCTTGCGTACCACGCTATCGATCTTGCGGTTTTGGCCGACCCCACCGCATCGGACGGCGATCCGTATTACGAAATGGACGCTGCGCATCTCCTCGTGGACCTCGCCAAAAGCGGGGAAGCCATAGATGCAATGGGGCGACAGCTGTTGACCCCGGACGAAATTGACCACCTTGAACACTACTATGGGGCGGCAGATCCGGTGACCAAGAAGATGAAGGTCCGCGGGTTCAAGGTGCCGATCTTCTGCGATCCTTCCGAGCACTGGTACTTCCCCGAGCAAATCTGGGTCTGGGATTGGGGCCGCTCCGAATCCCCTACGGAATTTCAGATTCGCTATCTTGAGCGCGCGAGAGAATGCCCCTACAACACAAACCTGCGGGCGACGCTCATCGACATTTACTCGCTGGCGAAGAAGAATAAGGTTGCGTTCGCGGATTTGCTTGCCCAAAGGATGCAAACTTTGGAGGGCCAGATCCAGGCGCAGCCGCAGCAAGGCGATCGGGGACGCCGGCGCGGACGAAGGTGACCACACTCGCTCGGGCTTTGGCCAAAGATGAACGACTGAAAATGGATTGAGCTTGGGAGACACGACATGGTTAGGCACTTGCACAGCCTTATAGCGGTCTGTTCGGGGCTTGCATTTTTGGCAATAGGTGTCGCCAGCCTGCCGCAGCCAGTCCACGCTCAGCTTGGCCTGTTTATCCCGCGTATCGGGGGCTTCAACATCTACGGCGGAGGACGGGGCTGCCGCCATTGCGGCGGGGGCCGGCATTCTGGAAATGACGATAGCAGCAGCGACGACAGCGGCTCGCGTAACGATCGTAGTGACCGCGCGGCCACTCTCGCGCCGCCGTCAAGCAAGGTCGAGAATGAGATGCTCCACCAGATCGCGCAGCTCAATGAAGATGCGCTCGGCAGCACGTCCGGCGATAGCGGAACGAGTAAGGGGGTCACCGCGCTGGGAAAGGCCGCCTCCAAGGAGGGAGAGCGCGACTGGACCCAGAAAGTCCAAGACATTATAGCCAAGTTTAAGAACAAGCAAAATCAGGAAGGCAAAGGGGTTACGACTCCCGGCGACGTCACCGAACATGCGATCGAGCAGTCGCTTGAAACGGCGATCAAGAACGCCAAGCTTGACACGTTTGAGGCTTTCCTGGGCGAAAACTGGTCGGGCGAGCGTTTGCGCGTGATGGTGCTCGGCCGGGTGGAGGGTGACGTCGACAGCCTGTTCCGCGGCAATAGCCGCGGCTACGCCCCGATGCAGGAGGTCGACAATCTGATCCAGCGCGCCGCGCAACTCACCTATCGCCGCATTTTTGAAGTTTCCGAGCTTCTGGCTGCCAACCACGGCTCGGCCTTGTTTGTGCAGCGCCTCTATCAAACCCATGGCGCTCTGGTGAACGAGCAGCTGCGCGAGGTCGCCGACGACATGATCACGCGCACGTCGAGTGAGGCGATCAGCAAATTCGAGGCTGGACTGCGCCAGGATCCGAACGGCTTCGCGCTGCGATACCGTGCTCAGCGTGTCGTGTTCGACTGCCTGTCGGAGAACGTTGAGCAGATTTCGTCGTCCGAAACCGGCATAGCGACGACTGGCGAGATCAGGCAAAAGATCGAAGACACGGGCAAGAAAGTGTGCGTGAGCTGGCTCGACAACCAGTTCGGACCTGATACCCGCTCCTTTCAGGCGCAGAAGCCGATGCCGCTACGGGTGGTCTGGTCGGCGACCGGTCCGAAGGACGATCCGTCCATGTACGGCCGTGCGACGGACGGGTTTTAGGAAACAAGCTGGCGGTGGGTTGCGCGACCCTATGCCCGTCGGGCTTGCCGTAACCCGATCGCTCCTTGGTGCCAGCGCGTAAGGCGGTTCGCGAGGCCGGCCAGCAGCGCGCAAGCTTTCCGTTTGCCCGAGGTTTGCGCCCATGCGAGACTGATCCTCGCTCAGCTGTTCTGTCCGTCTGGCGCTGATGGCTGATTTTTTCATCTCCTACACAAGCAGCGACCGTTACTGGGCTCATTGGATCGGCAAGGAGCTCATGGCGCTGGGTCACGTAGCGCACGTCCACGAATGGGAGATCGAGGGCGGCGGCGACATCTACGGCTGGATGGAAAAGCGCCTTGATGCCGCCGACCACGTGCTTTGCGTCATCTCCGATGAATATCTCAAGGCCCCGTTTTCGACGCTCGAGCGTAATGCGGCGCTGTGGCAGGCGGCGGGCAGCCGGCCCGGCTTCGTCCTCTTCGTCGCGGTCAAGCCGGCGCGGCTGCCGGCACTCTCGGACCATATCCGGCGGTGCGAACTCTTCGGCGTTGACGAAGAGACGGCGCGTGTGCGGTTCCGCGAATTTTTGCAAAAGCGCGACGCTCCGGAGAAGATTGCCTTCCCCGGGCAGGCCTTCGCCGTCTCCAACATCCCGTTGCAGGTGCCCGTTCATTTCGTGGGACGGGACGATGCGCTCGCTGCCATAGAGGCGGCGCTCCGGCGCGAGACCGGCGGCCTTGCGGTCGCGGCGCTATATGGACTTCGCGGTGTCGGCAAGACGACGCTGGCTGCGGCTTATGCGGAGCGCCATCGCAGTGATTATCGGGCGACATGGTGGATCAGGGCGCAAACCGAGGAGGGTATGCGCACAGATCTCGCCGCGCTCGGGGCACGGCTGCTCTGGGTTGCCGCGGACGACAAGGAGGAGGCGGCGCTGGCGGCCGTGACGGAGCGGCTAAGGCAAGAGGGCGAAGGAGTCCTGCTCATCTTCGATAATGCGATCGACGCCGGCGCCCTCAAGCCCTATTTGCCCCGCGGCGGACGGTGCAACATTCTCATCACGTCCAACACGCATGCTTGGCGCAACATCGCCGCACCGGTCGAAATCGGCGTGTGGAGCAAGGAGGTCGGGGCCGATTACCTTCTCGCCCGGACCGGCCGCGCCGCTGAGCGCGACGCCGCGGAAGCGCTGTCGGAAACGCTGGGCGGACTACCTCTTGCCCATGAGCAAGCGGCCGCCTATTGCGAGCGGCTCGAAAAGCCCCTTGCCGAGTATCGCAAGCGTTTCGAGGCGGCGCCGGCCCGGCTGCTCGACGACGCTCGCGACGCCCCGGCCGAGTATCACGATCGCCTGACGGTGACAAAGACGTTCGCGCTTGCCATCGACGAAGCGGCAAAGCTGCACGAAGCTGTTGAGCCGCTGATCATCCATGCGGCCCTGCTGGCGGCGGAACCACTGCCGCTGTTCCTGTTCGCCGAAGGCCGGGAGAAGTTCGGCGCGCCCCTCGCCGAGGCGCTCGCCGATGACGGCCTTGACGAGGCACTGGCGGCGCTACGCGCATTCGCCCTCATCGAGCGCCAAACAATAACGGATGAGCGCGATCCCTCCATCGCCACCGAGACAATTCGTATGCACCGCCTGGTGCGCCAGGTCGCGGCAGACCGCACCTCCGGCGCGGCGCGGGAACGCGCGCAATGCGCTCTGATCGCGGCGCTCGCGGCGGTCTATCCCGATGAAATTTCCGATGCCAAGACTTGGCCCCGGGCGCGGCGTCTTGACGGACCGGCGCTGGCCCTGATCAACGCAGCGCCGCCCGAAGCCGCTGAGGAGGCGGCAAGCCGCTTGCTCAACGGACTTGCCGCGTACCGGCAGCACGCCCTGGGCGCCTATGCGCAGGCGCGCCCGCTCTATGAACGCGCACTCGCGCTTCGCGAAAAGCGCCTCGGCCCCGAGCACCCGGATACCGCAGAAACCCTCAACAACCTTGCTTTGTCGCTCCGCGAAGAGGGTAACCATGAAGCGGCGAGACCGCTCCTCGAACGCGCGCTCGCCATTAACGAGAAGGCACTCGGAGCCGAGCATGCCGCGACAGCGACGAGCGTCAACAATCTGGCTCTGTTGCTGCGCGACCAGGGCGATCTCGCGGCGGCACGGCCGCTGTTTGAGCGGGCGCTTGCCAGCGTCGAAAAGGCATTCGGCGCCGAGCATCCAGCGACGGCGGCAAGTCTCGGCAATCTTGGCCTCGTACTCAAAGACGAAGGCGACCTTGCAGCAGCGCGCTCGCTTCTCGAGCGGGCACTTGCGATCGACGAGAAGGCCCTCGGTGCCGATCACCCGGATACGGCGAACGATCTCAGCAATCTCGCCCTTCTGCTCAAGCAAGCGGGCGACCTTGCCGGAGCGCGCCGGCTTTATGAGCGTGCGCTGGCGATCGAGGAAAAAGCTCTCGGCGGCGAGCATCCCCGCGCGGCAGCTACTCTCTACGAGCTCGCCTCGCTTCTTCACGACCAGGGCGAACTGTCGCTCGCGCGGCCGTATTACGAGCGCGCGCTTGCGATTAACGAGAAGACTTCTGGCCCCGACCATCTGGCAACGGTGGTTGGCCTCAACAGTCTCGCGGGCCTGCTGCAAGACCAAGGCGACTTTGAAGGGGCGCAGCCGCTCTTGGAACGTGCGCTCGCCGCTGCTGAGAGAACACTCGGACCGGCTCACCCGAACGCCAATCGGTTGCGCTCCAATTTGGCCAAGGTGCTGGTCTTAACCGGCAACGCTGAGGATGCTGCGAAGCTTGGCGCCGCAGCGCTTGCAGCCCATGAGGCCGGTCTCGGCCCGTCACATCCGTGGACAACGGATTCTGCCGTTATCACGGCGCAGGCCCTCGATGTTCTCCAGCGAACCGGCGAGGCTGCAGAAATACGGCAGCGCTATGGACTGGAACAACCGGCGCTCAATCGAGCCTAGCGTCGCTGCGTCCGCACCTGCGACGCCGTCGGGAATTCTTCGTGCTCTACGTTCTCCCGGTAGTCGGCGAACACCCGTCCGATCATCACGACGATCGGCCCCGACGGTGCGGCGTCGGCAAGCCGCGCTGGAAGATCGGCGATATTGCTGCCGATCAGACGCTCGTCGCTGCGGGTCGCGCGTTCGACAGCGACTGCGGGCGTTGCCGGATCGAGGCCCGCTTCGAGCGCTTTAGCGACCAACTCTGGCAGCGTCTTGGTTGGCATGTAGACGATGGTCGTCACCGCGGGATCGGCGAGGCTCGTCCAGTCGATATCATCCGGCAGCTTGCCGTCGCGGCCGTGGCCGGTGATGTATTGGACGCGTCGCGCCTCCGCGCGGCGCGTCAACGAAATCTTGAGGCGGCTTGCGGCGGCTTGCGCCGTCGTCACGCCCGGCACGACGTCGACGGCGATCCCGGCGTCGCGGCACGCGGCGATCTCCTCGTCCGCCCGGCCGAAAATCATTGGGTCGCCGCCCTTGAGCCGCACCACCCGCCGGCCGGCTTTGGCAAGCGAGACCATCAACGCATTGATGTCGTCTTGCCGGCAGGAAGGCGCGTGGCCCGTTTTGCCGACCAGCATCTTCTTTGCTTCGCGGCGGGCGAAATCGAGAATCTCCGGCGACACGAGATGGTCGAACAGGATCACGTCGGCCGACTGCAGCGCGCGCACGGCGCGTAACGTCAACAGCTCCGGATCGCCCGGGCCGGCACCGACGAGGACGACGGAGCCGGCTTCCGCCGTTTGGTTCGGCGTCAGCAATGCTTCGAGGTCGGCGTCCGTCGGCGCCTGGTCGGGGGCGGCGACGGCGCGGTCGGTGAAGTCTTCCCAGAAATGCCGGTGGCCGCGAAAGGACAGCGCCAGCTTTTGCACGCGCGGGCGCCAAGTGCGGGCCGCGTCCGCCCAACGCGCGAATCCTTTCGGGATCAGGGCTTCGATCTTGGCGCGGATCGCCTGACCGAACACCGGCGCGGCGCCGTCGGTCGAAATGCCGATGACGAGCGGCGAGCGGTTGACGATCGCGCCGAAAGCGAAATCGCAGAACGCTGACCGATCGATGACGTTGACCGGCACGCCGGCAGCGCGCGCGGCGGCGGCGAATTGCGCGGCTTCGGTGTCGTCGGCGCATTCGGCGACGGCAATGGCCGCTCCGGCGCAGTCGACCGCTGTCCAGCGGCGCTCATGAACGATGACCACGCCGGCCGGCGGAGCGGCCGCGAGCGCACGCATATCCTCATTGGGCTTTGGCGCGAAAACATCGACCCGGGCGCCCGCCGCCGATAGCAGCTCGGCTTTCCATACCGCCGCCATGCCGCCTCCGGCGACGACACAACGTTTGCCCTGAAGGGCGAAAAACGCCGGCAGCCGCGCTAGCGGGCTCATCCGAGTGGTTCGAATTTCAGCAGGATCGCGGCTCACCGGGCATCCTCAGGTTACCGTAGGAGATAGAATTATTTTCTTTTGTTGGCAATCTTAGCCATTATTTTGGAACAAAATAGCAGATTTATCCTCATTTCGTAGAAAATTCATTCACACAAGAGCTGCGACGGGCAAATCCGTCCCCCTGGCGCTCGGCTATTTTCATTCAATTGCCATGCCACCTGATGGGTCCCCCGGAAACTTGGCGGGCGCCCGGCGGAATTCCCGCCGAGCGCCCAAGGTATAGATCAGCCAGTCTATAAGCCGGGTTCTGGACGGCACGCGAACAACGTTCGCATGCGTGACGGCCATTCCTCTTGGACGCCGGTTACCCGGCGCCTCCAGCAACCTACCCGGACGGCGGCACTAGACATCACCTGAGATTTTCGCGCTTTCGCGCCAAAACCTCGTGCCGTCCCTATTCGGTCTTGCTCCCGGTGGGGTTTGCCGTGCCGCCGGCGTTGCCGCCGGCGCGGTGCGCTCTTACCGCACCTTTTCACCCTTGCCGCGGTTTACGCAACGCGCCGCGGCGGTCTGTTTTCTGTGGCACTTTCCCTAGGCTCGCGCCCGCCGGACGTTATCCGGCACCGCTTGTCCATGGAGCCCGGACTTTCCTCCCCGGCAACCTTTCGGTTTCGCCGGAGCGGCCGTCCGACCGACTGACGGGAACAGGGATGGGCAGGTTGACCCGCGCCGTCAAGAGGCGAGGCGCGCGAAGTCGCGGGCGCGTGCGGCCAGCGTCCTCACCCGGCCGCGTTGAGCCATAAGCTCGCGCAACGTGGCGCGCGTGGATTCATCGCTGATGCCATCGATCCGCTCCGGGCGGAAATGGCGCTGGAACGCCTTCACCACGTCATGGGTAGTGGAATCGTATATGCCGCTGACAGTGACGCCGTAGCCATACTTGCTGAGCTCACTCTGCATGGTCGCGACGGCATTGTTGCGGTCGCCGAGTGCAAGCAAGACGCCGCCTTCGGTGATTGGCGCCGGTTTCACCCAATGACCGACGCCTGAATCGTAAAGCGTGCGCCAGGGAAATTTTTCGCCCGGATCCTGTTTGCGCGACGGCGCAACATCGGAATGCGCGAGCACCCGTACCGGCGGGATGGTGTTGCGGGTCTGAATGCCGCGGCATAGCGCGGTCACGGCCGCGACCTGTCGCTTGGGAAATTCAGGATAGCCGTAGTCGTGGCCGGGATTGGCGATCTCGATTCCGATCGAGCACGAATTGATGTCGGTGTCGCCTGCCCAGGATGAGACGCCAGCATGCCAAGCGCGGCGGCTCTCCTGCACCAATTGGACGATCCGGCCGTCTTCAAACACGAAGTAATGGGCCGATACTTCGCCTGCCCGCGCGCACAGACGTTCCAGCGCCTCGGCGGCGTCGGACATGCCAGTATAGTGAAGCAAGATCATGTCGGGGCGCTGGCCGTTCTTGCGGTCGCCGTGATTAGGCGAAGGCCTGACTTCGGCAACGACGCAGGACTCGGCTGGAAACACGCTGCGCGACATAATCGTAACATTAAGATGCGTGGCTTCGCCGACAAGGCGATTTGTGCGAGCGGGCGACCAGCCTGTGGAAAAAGTCGAGACACGTTGCGCGCGAGCAACGGAAAAATTTTCGAGCTCGATCTCGTCGGTGCTGAGTTGCGACTACATCCCTGCGACGGGGCTGGCGATGCACACGCGCTTGCGCTGCGGCCGGCGATTGAGGGTCAAAGCCAAGACCTCAACCTTTCCTTAAGCTTACCCCCTGCTAATCGACATCGGAGCGGAACGGCGCGTCGACGGCGCCGATCCGTAGACGCCCATATTTTCCCATGGTAGCCCAATTAGTCCCAAATTCTCCAGAAATGTCCGGACCTAAGGGCGAGGAAGCCGCGGCCGTTGCGGAACAATGGGATTGCCGTTTGCAGCCGCCGCGGTCGCGCCGACCGCGCGGCGAGGGGCGACATGGACAAGTTTGTATCTCACCACGTGCTCCGACTGGACGCGAAGGGCCGCGTATCGGTGCCGGCTTCATTCCGCGCGGTGCTCGCGCGCGACGGATTCGACGGACTCCATTGCTATCCCGCGCTGGATCGGCCGGCGCTCGATGCCGGCGGCAACACCTTACGCGCGGAGATCGAGACGCTGATCGCGGGTTTTCCGCCCTATTCCGAAGAGCGCGAGCAGTTCTCGCTTTCGCTCTACGGCACCAGCGAAACGCTGAAAATCGACAGCGAAGGCCGCGTGGTGCTGACCGACGCTCTCAAGACGCATGCGCGGATCACCGACGCCGTTGTCTTTGTTGGTCTCGGCTACAAATTTCGAATGTGGGAGCCCGGCCGCTTTCGCGTGGAGCTGTCGGAGGCCACCAACAAGATCCGGGCCTTCAAGGCGGAATCGTGCGTCCGCACAGCAGCGGCGAAACCGCCCGGAGCGCAAAAATGATGACGGGCAACGTCAGCCCGGCTGTCGCTGGCGGACCGGCTCGCCATATTCCGGTGCTGGCGCGCCGCGCCGAGGAATGGCTCGCCGTGCGCGACGGCGGCGTCTATCTCGACGCCACATTCGGCGGCGGCGGCTATGCGCGGGCGATCCTCGAAACCGCCGGCGCGCGGGTGATCGGCATTGACCGCGACGAAAGCGCGATCGCGGCCGGCGGAGCGCTGGTTGAACGGGCGCAAGGCCGGCTCCTGCTTGCCCGAGGGTGCTTCTCGAATCTCGAAACGCTTGTAGCTCATCACGGCGTTGCCGCGGTCGACGGCGTCGTGTTCGACCTCGGCGTTTCGTCCATGCAGATCGACCAGGCCGAGCGCGGATTTTCGTTCCGGCTGGAAGGACCGCTCGACATGCGCATGGGGCGGGAAGGTCCGAGCGCGGCCGACGTCGTGGCGCTCGCGAGCGAACTCGATCTCGCCGCCATCATTGTCACGCTGGGAGAGGAGCGCCATGCCCGGGCGGTTGCGCGCGCGATCGTCAAAGCGCGGGACCAGCGCGCCATCGACTCGACGCGCGCGCTGGCCGAGGTCGTCGCGCGCGTCGTGCACGCGCGGGAGGGCGCGATCCATCCGGCGACGCGAACCTTCCAAGCCTTGCGCATTTTCGTCAACGAAGAGCTTACCGAATTGGCGCATGGCCTCGTCGCCGCCGAGCATGTGCTCAAGCCGGCGGGCCGCCTCGTCGTCGTCGCCTTCCATTCGCTCGAGGATCGCATCGTCAAGAATTTTCTTACCGATCGCAGCCGCGCGCTCGCCGGTTCCCGTCATCGGCCAGAGATAATTGCGGCCCCGTTGACCTTCCGCGCGCTCACGCGGCGTCCGGAAACGCCGGACGACGTGGAGACCGCCGCCAACCCACGCGCCCGCTCGGCAAAGCTTCGCGCCGCCGAACGCACCGACGCAGCGCCGCGTTCCGCGACGATCGAAACGCTGCTGCCGCGGCTGCCTTCGCTCGCGGACGTCATGCGAGGGCGCGCATGATCCTGCGCATCCTCCATCTCGTCGTCATCGCTGCCCTCATCCTCGCGGCGGCCTACGTCTATCGCATCAAATTCGACTCGACGGTGCAGGCCGAACGTCTCGCCAAGATTCGCGGCGAGGTGCGGCACGAGCGCGACACCATCGCGGCGCTGCGCGCCGAATGGGGCCAACTCGAGAATCCGGCGCGCATCGAGGCTCTCGCCAAGCGCCTTTTGCCGCTTAAACCCATCGTGCCGACGCAATTCGACTCGCTTAATCAGCTGCCCGAGCGCCCGCCGCAATTCATCAAGCCCGACAGCGCCGATCCGATCGGCGCCGTCATCGAGAATTTGGAGGAGCCTGCCTCGATGACCGGAAGCGTTCCCGCGCCGGGAGCGACGGTACCATCCGACGACGCAAGTGAAGCGGAGGCGCCGACGGCAAAGTCCGGGCGGCTCGATCGATGATGACCGCGATCGCGCAAACCACCGCGCTGCAATCGACCGAATCCTGGCGTCGGCGGTTCCTCCGTGGCCTCCTTTACGGCAGCAAGGCCGATCGTGGCGCCAAGGCGCGGGCGCGCGTCGGATTGGCGATCGTTGCCTTCGCGGTGGTCTATTGCATCATCGCGGTGCGGCTGGTCATGTTCGCTGTCGTATCCGATAGCCGGGCCGTGCACCGCGTCGTTGGCGGCGATGCGATTGCGACGGCGCGGCCCGACATTCTCGATCGCAACGGCGAAGTTTTGGCGACCGACGTGCGGGTGCCGTCGCTCTACGGCGAACCGCGCCGGCTGATCGATGTCGACGAGGCGGTCGAGCTCCTCACCGCCGATCTGCCCGATCTCGACACTACCGAGCTGCGCGAACGCCTCTCCTCCAAGCGCGGCTTCGTCTGGCTCAAGCGCGATATCTCTCCCGAACAGCAGCGGGCGATCTACCGGCAAGGCCTGCCCGGCATCGGCTTCTTGAACGAGAACAAGCGCGACTATCCCAACGGCCCCGAAGTCTCGCACGTCATCGGCCACGTCAACATCGATAACCAGGGCATCGCCGGCATGGAGAAGTGGCTCGACGGGCACGGCCTCGCCGCGCTGCACATGGCCGGCCTGGCTACCGATCGTCTGCAAACGCCGGTGCAGCTTGCCGTCGATCTGCGAGTGCAGCATGCGCTGCGCGACGAACTCGTCGCCGCCCGCATCAAGTTCAAGGCGCTGGCTTCCGCCGGCATTGTTCTCGACGTGCGCACCGGCGAAGTCATCGCCATGGTTTCGGAGCCGGACTACGACCCCAACAATCCGCACGAGGCGCTCGATCCGACGCGCATCAACCGCCTGACGACCGGTGTGTTCGAGATGGGCTCGACCTTCAAGGCATTCACCATCGCGATGGCACTCGATTCCGGCAAGGTCACGCTGAAGTCGTCGTTCGACGCGCGCATGCCGCTGCGCTTCGGCAAGTTCGACATCCACGACTTCCACGCGCAGCATCGCGTGCTTACGGTTCCGGAAATCTTCACCTACTCCTCGAATATCGGCGCGGCGCGCGCGGCGCTCGCTGTTGGCGTCGACGCGCACAAGGCGTTTCTGAGGAAGTTGGGTCAGCTTGACAGACTGCGCACGGAATTGCCGGAAAGCGCCGAGCCGATCGTGCCCAAGCGGTGGGGTGAGCTCAACACCATCACCATCGCCTTCGGCCACGGTCTCTCGGTCGCGCCGCTCCAGGCCGTGATGGGCGTCGCCGCCTTAATGAATGGCGGCGTACTGATCCCGCCGACCTTCCTTAAGCGGACGCAGGCTGAGGCGGCCGCGCTCGGCAAACAGGTCATCAAGCCCGAAACCAGTGAGATGATGCGCTATCTGATGCGGCTCAACGTGGAAAAGGGTACCGCCGAGAAAGCCGAGGTCAAAGGCTATTACATCGGCGGCAAGACCGGCACCGCGGACAAGGTCGTCAACGGCCACTATTCCAAGACCAAGGTGTTGACCGATTTCGTAGCGGTGCTGCCCGCAGACCAGCCGCGCTATGTGCTGCTCGTCATGATCGACGATCCGCAGATTATCCCCGAGACGCGTGGTTTCAACACTTCCGGTTGGAATGCCGTGCCGGTCGGAGGCGCGGTGATCGCGCGGATCGCACCGCTCCTTGGAATCGAGCCACGCATGGACCTGCCGACGGCCGATCACCTGATACTGGCCTCGGCAAAGGAAAGCAGGTAAGGCGTTGGCCGCATTGTCGACCGAGCCGCCATGAAGCTTCGCGAGATTTTGCCTCCTGACGCGGAATTCGATGCTCGCCATGCCGATCTCGATGTCGGTGGGGTGACGGCGGACAGCCGCGCGATCAAACGCTGCGACCTATTCGTGGCGATCGAAGGCGGCAGGGCCGACGGCCTCAAGTTCATTGGACCGGCCATCGCTGCCGGCGCGGTCGCCGTCCTGGCGCAACGGCGGCCGGACGCGCAATTGCCGGCGAATGTAGTTTTCATAAAGGCCGGAAACGCCCGCCGCGCGCTCTCGGTCATTGCCGCCAAATTCTATCCGCGACAACCGGGGATCATCGCTGCCGTTACCGGCACCAGCGGAAAAACCTCGGTCGCGGCATTCACGCGTCAGATCTGGACGGCGCTCGGACATCGCGCCGCGAGCATCGGCACCATCGGCATCGTTTCGCCGCGCGGCGAAACTTATGGCTCCCTGACAACGCCGGACTCTGTCGCGCTACATCGTTCGCTCGATGCGCTCGCCGGTGACGGCGTTACGCACCTTGCGATCGAAGCCTCCTCGCACGGGCTCGATCAATACCGTCTCGACGGCTTGCGCATCGCGGCGGCCGCTTTCACCAACATCACGCGCGATCATCTCGATTATCATCCGAGCTTCGAGGCTTACTTCGCCGCGAAGCTGCGATTGTTCGAGGAACTGGTCGGGTCGGGCGGCGCCGCGGTCATCGATGCCGACCACGAGCAGGCGGAAGCGGTCGTGGCCGCCGCTAAAACCCGCGGCTTGTCGGTCATCAGCGTCGGACGCAAGGGTACCGGCATTCGCCTCGCCGAATCCGTCATCCACGGCTTCGCACAGATGTTGCGGATTGAACATGGCGGAAAAAACTTCCGCGTACGCTTGCCGCTGGTCGGCGAATTCCAGGTCGAAAATGCGCTCCTTGCCGCGGGGCTCGCCATCGCAACCGGCGGCGATGCCGCCGTAATATTCCCGGCGCTCGAACACCTCGTTGGCGCCAAGGGCCGGCTTGAACTGGTTGGGGCAAGCCGCGGCGCGCCGATCTTCATCGACTACGCCCATAAGCCCGATGCGCTCGCCAAGGCGATCGAGGCGTTGCGGCCTGCCGTGAGCGGCAGGCTCGTTGTGGTGTTCGGCGCCGGCGGTGACCGCGACCGCGGTAAGCGACCGTTGATGGGCGCCGTCGCCGCCGCCAAGGCCGATCGGGTGATTGTCACCGACGACAATCCGCGCAGCGAAAGCGCCGCCGCCATCCGTGCGGCCATCATGGCCGAGGCGCGAGGCGCTATCGAGATTGGCGACCGTCGCGAGGCGATCCGCTTCGCGATTGCCGAGCTACGGAGCGGCGATGTCCTGTTGATCGCCGGCAAGGGCCATGAAACCGGCCAAATCATCGGCGACCGGGTGGTGCCGTTCAGCGATCACGAAGCGGTCGCCGCGGCGCTTAAGGAGCATGCCGCATGAGCGCCCGCGCGCTGTGGACCGTCGACGACATGGTGGCGGCGATGGGCGCCGAACGGCAGGGCGCGTTGCCGCAGACGGTATTGGGCCTCTCGATCGACAGCCGCACCATTGGGCGCGACGAGGCGTTCTTTGCCATCGCCGACCGGCGTGACGGGCATGAGTTCGTTGCTGCCGCGCTAGCGGCCGAAGCAGGGCTCGCCGTTGTCGCCGCCGATCGGCGTGCCGGTTTCCCGAAAGATGCTCCGCTCCTCGTCGTGCCCGACGTTCTTGCCGCCCTGCGCGCGCTTGCCGCCGCGGCGCGGGCGCGTACGCAGGCCAAGGTGATCGGCGTCACCGGCTCGGTCGGCAAGACCAGTACCAAAGAGGCATTGCGGCTGGCGCTGTCCAAGGACGGCGAGACGCACGCGTCCGTTGCCTCCTACAATAATCACTGGGGCGTGCCGTTGTCGCTCGCGCGTTGTCCGGCGGGGGCACATTATGCGGTGCTGGAAATGGGAATGAATCACGCGGGCGAGATCGAGCCGTTGTCGCGGCTCGCGCGCCCGCACGTGGCCGTGATTACAACGATCGCGCCCGTGCATCTGGAATTCTTCGGCTCGCTGGCCAAGATTGCCGATGCCAAGGCCGAGATTTTTCTCGGTCTTGAGCCAGGTGGCACCGCGGTCCTCAATCGCGACAATTCGCGATTCACGCAGCTGAAGCGGCGCGCGAGAGCGGCGGACGTCGCCCGCGTCGTGTCCTTCGGCGAGCATGAAAAAGCCGACGCGCGCCTGATGAAGTGCGCGTTGCACGCCGACTGCTCGACGGTCCAAGCCAACATCCTCGGCACCGATCTCGCCTACAAGATCGGCGCGCCGGGCCGCCACCTCGTGCACAATTCGCTCGCGGTGCTAGCGACGGCCATGCTCGTGGGCGCCGACCTGGCGCTGGCGGCGCTGGCACTTTCCGAGCTGAAACCCACCGCCGGACGCGGCGCGTCGATCGAGGTCGATCTACCCGGCGGGCCGGCGCTCGTCATCGACGACAGCTACAACGCCAATCCGGCGTCGGTCGCGGCATCGCTGGCTTTGCTCGGTCAGACTGCGATCGGCCCGCGCGGACGGCGTATTGCCGTGCTCGGCGACATGCTCGAACTTGGGCCGCGCGGGCGAGCGCTCCATCGCGGCCTCATCAAGCCGGTGCTCGCCAATGCCGTCGATCTGGTATTCTGCTGCGGACCCCTGATGCGGGCCTTGTGGCAGGCTCTTCCCGCGAGCCGCCGCGGCGGCTATGCAGAGGACTCTGCCGCGCTCGAGGCGCAAGTGCTGTTCGCGATCCGTGCCGGCGATGCCGTCATGGTCAAGGGCTCGCTCGGCTCGCGCATGGCTCCCATCGTCAAGGCGCTGCAGCGGCTGTCCGTGCGCCAGGATACGTTGGAAGCTGACACGCTGGAAACCGCGTCCGCACAGGGTTGATGCGATGCTCTATTGGCTGGTCGATCTGTCGGACAAAATTACCTTCCTCAATGTGTTCCGCTATATTACGTTCCGCACCGGCGGCGCGATGATCACTGCGCTCCTGTTCGTCTTCCTGTTCGGCCAAAACATCATCGATCGTCTGCGGCTGTTGCAGGGCAAAGGTCAGCCGATCCGCGCCGACGGGCCCAAATCGCACATCGTTGCCAAGGCCGGCACGCCGACGATGGGCGGGTTGATGATTCTGTCGGGCATGCTGGTCTCGACGCTGCTGTGGGCCAACCCGACCAACCCTTATGTCTGGGTCGTGCTGTGGGTGACGCTCGGCTTCGGGCTCGTCGGCTTCTATGACGATTACCTGAAGGTCACGAAGCAGACGCACAACGCATTTCCCGGCCTGGCGCGCGTAGCCTTCGAAGCCCTCATTGCAGCGGCGGCTTGCGTCGCGCTGGTCCAGCTTGGACGCGCGCCGTTTTCGACCACGCTGGTTTTTCCGTTCTTCAAGGAACTGGTGATCAATTTCGGCTGGTTTTACGTGCTGTTTGCGACCTTCATCATCATCGGCGCGGGCAACGCGGTAAACCTCACCGACGGCCTCGACGGCCTCGCCATCGTTCCGGTGATGATCGCGGCCGCAAGCTTCGGCATGATCGCGTATCTGTCCGGCAACGCGGTGTTCGCCGACTATCTGCAAATCCATTATGTGGCCGGCACCGGCGAACTCGCGGTGTTGTGCGGCGCGGTGCTGGGAGCGGGGCTAGGCTTCCTTTGGTTCAATGCGCCGCCAGCGTCGATCTTCATGGGTGACACTGGCTCACTTGCGCTTGGCGGCATGATCGGCGCCGTCGCCGTCGCCACCAAACATGAGATCGTGCTCGCCGTCATCGGCGGGCTGTTCGTGCTCGAAGCGGTTTCCGTCATCGTGCAGGTGGTGTCGTTCAAGCTCACCGGTAAGCGCGTCTTCAAAATGGCGCCGATCCATCACCATTTCGAGCAGCTCGGCTGGACCGAGCCGCAGATCGTCATTCGTTTCTGGATCGTCTCGGTCGTGCTCGCGCTGGCGGGGCTTTCGACCTTGAAGCTGCGGTAGCTTTCGTGATCCCGGTCCGGACGTTTGCCGGTCAAAAGGTCGCCGTGTTCGGGTTGGGCGGTTCGGGACTTGTGAGCGCGAGTGCGCTGCTGGCTGGCGGCGCCGATGTCGTCGGCTATGACGACGATGCGCAAAGCGTCGTGAAGGCGAATGCCGCCGGCATTCCCACCGCCGATCTGCGTAACATCGACTGGTCAAGGATCGCGGCGTTAGTGCTGGCGCCCGGCGTTCCGCTGACCCATCCGGCAGCGCATTGGAGCGTCCTGCTGGCGCAAAAAGCCGACGTCGCGGTGATCGGCGACATCGAGCTGTTCTGCCGCGAACGCCGCCACTTGGCGCCCGATGCGCCCTTCGTCGCGATCACCGGCACCAACGGCAAATCGACCACCACGGCGCTGATCGCCCATCTCGCGGCATCGACCGGCCTGGATGCGCAGCTCGGCGGCAATATCGGCACCGCGATCCTGTCGCTGGCGCCGCCACGAGCGGGCCGTGTCCACGTTATCGAATGCTCGTCCTATCAGATCGATCTCGCGCCGTCGCTCGATCCGTCGGTCGGCATCCTCATCAACCTCAGCGAGGATCATCTCGACCGCCACGGCACCATGGAGCATTACACGGCGGTGAAGGAGCGCCTGGTCGCCGGCGTGCCGAAGCAAGGGAGCGCGATCGTCGGAGTCGACGACGAGTGGTGCCGGGCGGTTGCCGACCGGCTCTCGCAATCCGGCAAGCGCGTGGTGCGCGTCTCCGTGCGGCACCCGCTCTCCGATGGAGTTTATGCCGAGGGGCAACGGATCATGCACTCTGTGGGCGGTAGGGCGACGGTGGTCGCCGAGCTCGGCGGTATCGGTTCGCTGCGCGGTCTGCACAACGCGCAGAACGCCGCCTGCGCCGCGGCGGCCGCGCTGGCGCTTGGGCTCGAGCCGGCCGCGATCCAGGCGGGGCTTCGTTCGTTTCCAGGGCTGGCGCATCGCATGGAGGAGGTCGGTCGGCGCGGCGCGGTCCTGTTCGTCAACGATTCCAAGGCGACCAATGCCGATTCGGCAGCCCAGGCGCTCGCTTGCTTTGGCGATATTTTTTGGATCGCCGGCGGCAAGCCAAAGACCGGCGGCATCGAGCCGCTGCGGAGCTTCTTTCCGCGTATCCGCAAGGCGTATCTGATCGGCGAAGCGGCGGAAGAATTTGCCGGCACGCTCGGCGCGGAAGTGGCGTACGAAATTGCCGCCACGCTCGACAAGGCGCTCGCGGCGGCCGCGCGCGACGCCGAAGCCTCGGCGGCGGCCGAGCCGGTCGTGTTGCTCTCGCCCGCCTGCGCCTCGTTCGACCAATACCGCAATTTCGAGATTCGCGGCGACGCGTTCCGCGCTCTCGTCCAGGCACTACCGGAGCCCGCCGCGAAGAAAAGCGAGGGATGAGGTGCTGCGGCCGAGCAGTAAGCGGGCCCGCCGTATCAACCGGCTCGATGTCTGGATCGCGTCGATGCTGCTGCGGCCCGGGCGCGCGACCGCAGGCATGCTGATTTGCCTCGCGGTCTATTTCATTCTCGGCGTGTTCGTCGTGATCCTGATGAAGCCGGCCGAGAATCTCTTTATGGACAGCACCGAGGCCTATGCCTGGGGCATGCAATTCCTCGGCGGTTACGGCCGGCATCCGCCGTTCACCGGCTGGATTGCGCGCATCTGGTACAGCGTGTTTCCGGCGGCCAATTGGTCATCCTACGCGCTGTCCGGTGTCATGATAGGCGTCTCGCTCTTTTCGATTTATTTGATCGGACGGCGTGTTTTGGGCCTGCGTCGGGCGACGCTGGTCGTGTTCGCGATGATGCTCTATCCGCTTTTCATCGGCGCGAAGGCCGACCGGTTCAACAACTATCAGGTTCTACTTGCTGTTCTGCCGCTGACGGTCTGGCTGTTCTTGCGTGCTTTTGAGAAGCCGACGGCAAAAGCCGGCGCCGCTCTCGGTTTGGCAGCGGCGGCGGCGATGCTGACGATCTATTCGGCCGTGTTCGGGCTGATCGGTGTGGCGCTTGCCGCCGTGCTGCATCCGGGCCGGCGCAGGTTTTTTGTAAGCCCGGCGCCTTATATCGCGACGGCGGTGTCGCTCGTAACGCTTTCGCCGCACATCGTTTGGCTCATCAACAACGACTTTTCATCGCTGCGCTGGGCTGGAGGCTTCGTCGGCGACGTATCCCACCGGGCCCATGTGGCGATGTATCTCGGTCAACACTTCGCGCTGCTCGTTTTTTGTGCGGTCGGGGCTGCAATAGCTCTTTGGCCGTGGCGGTGGCGGATCGGTTACAGCGATGCGCCGTTTGTCGACGCGCGGCCGCTGGTTCTGATCATTGCCGGTGTGCTGGTGTTTGGTCCGGCGATTCTTGGGCTTATTTTCAATGTCTTTCTAAAGCCCGATTGGGGCAACTCGTTCTTCTTTCTGGTTCCAATCGCGGTTCTGTGCTTGTTGCCGAAGCTCCTGGTCACGCGACGGGCAGTCGCCAAATCGGTAGTGGTCGCTGCGATATTTGCGCTGTTGTTGCTTGCAGGGGCACCGGTCTATTCGTGGGCGCGTTTCAAAAAAGAGCCGGACGACGGCCCGTACCGGCCTTTCGTTGAAGCGGCGGCCGACATTACTCGGCTCTGGCGCGAACGGTTCCACTCGCCGCTGCCAATCGTTGTTTCCGGGTTCGAAGTTGCCGCTCCCATCGTTTTCTACAGTAACGACCATCCGAAAATGTTCGCCGATTTCGATCCTGCCTATTCTCCTTGGATCGACTACCCCGCCGAGCTTAGGAGCAAAGGATATGTCGGGGTTTGCTTCGCCGATGACGGGAATTGCCGGGCTAGTCTCAAATCGTTGAATCCGAATGCCGAGCAGCTCGATATCGCGGTGCAGCGGCAGATGTACGGGATAATGACGCCGCCGATGACGTTGCATTTGGAATTTACCGGCCCAAACCCCTGAAGCTCGTCTGCGGCTGCCGGGCATGAATTGGACACCTCGCAAGCGTTTTTAATCGCTTGGAAACCATCCCGGTGTCACGACTAGGCGGGAATTGGTCTTCGGAACCGTTCTTGGGGACGCCATGGCTTCGCGCGCACAGCCAACGCTCTTGAGCGAATGGTGGCGGACGGTTGACAGGTTCACGTTCGCCGCGCTGGGCGCGCTGATGCTCGGTGGCATCGTGCTCTGCCTCGCCGCGAGCCCGCCAGTGGCGGCGCGCATCGGCCTCGACCCCTTCCATTTCGTCAACCGGCAGGTGTTCTTTCTCATACCGGCCGCCGCTGTCCTGATCGCGACGTCCTTTCTCTCACCGCGCGAGGTTCGCAAGCTCGCCCTGATCGTCTTCGCCATCAGCCTCGTTCTGGTCGCCGCGACCCCGTATTTCGGCGCCGAGATCAAAGGCGCTCGGCGCTGGTTGGTGATCCTCGGCGTCAATATTCAGCCATCGGAGTTTCTCAAGCCGGCGTTCGTGATCCTGATTGCGTGGCTGTTCGGCGAATCCGGCAAACGCTCCGATATGCCGGCGAATACGCTCGCGCTGGTGCTGCTCGTGGTCGTCGTGAGCTTGCTGGTGCTGCAGCCGGATTTCGGCCAGACCATGCTCGTCACGCTGGTTTGGGGCGCGCTTTTCTATATGGCCGGCATGCGATTCATCTGGGTCCTCGGGCTTGCTGCGACCGCGAGCGTCGGCCTGCTCACGGCCTTCTACACTGTCCCGCACGTGGCGCAGCGCATCAATCGCTTCCTCGATCCCGCTTCCGGCGACACCTTCAATATCGACATCGCGACGGAGTCGTTCATCCGCGGCGGCTGGTTCGGCCGCGGCCCGGGCGAGGGCACGATCAAGCGCATCCTGCCGGAGGGCCACACCGATTTC
>Ga0182024_10005469_pt1 | contig 28496 bp, 6 predicted proteins | sample P32metaG_FD_120480 | JGI IMG/M metagenome (GOLD analysis project Ga0182024, IMG submission 120480) | Permafrost microbial communities from Stordalen Mire, Sweden - P3-2 metaG (Illumina Assembly) | ecosystem: Environmental > Terrestrial > Soil > Wetlands > Permafrost | place: Sweden: Stordalen...
CACAAATTCTGGTGATACCACCACCACGAACAACGAGCTCACCAGCGACGGCACCTACGACTACACCTATGATGCCGATGGCAACCTGATTACCCAGACGACGATTGCCACGGGTGCCACAGAGAACTTCACCTGGGATTACCGCAACCGGCTGACCGAGATCACCTACAAGACCGCCGGCGGAACGACCACCGAAACGGTTCAGTACACTTACAACGCCTTGAATCAGCGCATCTCCCAGACGGTGACCAACGGATCGGGCGATGTGACGCTGGCGGAGAATTACATCTACGACGGCAGCAACCTGGTCATGGTGCTGAATAGCTCAGGCAATGTGACTCACAGCTATCTGTACGGCCCCGGTGCCAATCAGGTATTGGCCGATGACGCCGGCAGCGGGAATGTGACCTGGATGCTGGCCGACGAAGAGGGCAGCGTACGGGATGTGATCAATAGTTCCGGGACAGTTCTCGACCGCATCGTGTACGACGCTTATGGGAACATCCTGAGCCAGACCAGCCCATCCAATCAGCCGCGATTCGCGTTCGCGGGAATGCAACTCGATCAAACGACGGGTCTGTACTATGACAACGCCCGTTATTACGACTCCAGCACAGGACAGTTCATCAGCCAGGATCCTAGCGGCTTCATCGGCGCGAACACCAATCTGTATGGCTATGTCAACAATGATCCAATCAACCTTGTCGATCCTTTCGGGCTCGATCCGTACAATATTTCGACCTTGGGGATGTCAAACGCCGAGCGCGAGTCAATCATTCAATACGCGCAACGCACTAACGCTTGGTTGGCCGCCAACGGGCCGGTGACAGTTCAACCAACTGCTGGCACTTTGCGGAGCCAAGCGGGCGCTGCGGCTAGGCGTGAGCGCATCAGATCGGCACAGGCAGGAGAACCTTATACGGGCCAAGCAGGACACGTCCCGGATACCGCCCTGACAGGGATGGCGGAACCGCCGGGTGGATGGCTAGATATGGCAGGCACGTCAAACAATGTCGCAGGTGGAGGTTTATCATCGCGCATAGGTCAAGAAGTTAATATTATAACTGTGGACGGCAGTGTGCCCACGACTGACACCTTGCCGGCGACGGAATCGACAATTGCGCAGGATTATGACGGCGGAGCGCCTGCGCCACCATCGCTGGATGGCGATGGGGCACCAAGCGAAGTACCAGCTTCTGGAACCGAGGCATTCGATGGTACATTCGAGGGAGATCTAGCAGGAGGACTTGGCGTAATAGGCGCGGCGGGCGCCGCCTATCAACTCTATCAGGATTTACATGCCATAGCGAACGCACCGCCGGATATGCAAGAAGCCGTTGCGGCCGAGAAGGCCGGTGGTTGGTCCGGTGCGATATCTGGTGCAGAACTCGGCGGCGAGATTGGAACCTTGATCGAGCCTGGGCTTGGGACCCTGGTAGGTAGCTTTATTGGAGGTGCAATTGGCTATTGGGATGGGCAGAGTCTCGTCCAGCAAATTATTAATCACAACTCTAACTCTAACTCTAACTCTAACTCTAACTCTAACTCTAATGGCAGTTCGAGCAGTAGTTCTGGGGGTAATCAGCTCAAATAGGCCGGACTAAATGGGAAAAAAACGAATCATTGAATTCTTTGTCGATCGCAAGCACGTCCGGAACAATTCTGTGAGTGTTATTGGGAGGTGTTACGATTCGCCAATTACAATTGAGGATAGCTTTAGTTCGATATACTCGATGAGAATTGGCCGAAGCCAATTGCAGCAAGGGAGACGAGTTTCACTCACCGTTATAGAAATTAACTTGGGTATTGCCAGTCAGGCAAACGTAATTGACGCGTCTTATACTGGCGAGTTAGTTCTTCGAGGAACAGGTGCGGAGTCGATCGTTGTCGGAGATGACATTCTATGGGGAGAATCGAACGCCGAGTTACCAAAATCCCTGGTATTCCGGAAGGATGAACAAGGACCGGAAAAGCTGGGGTGTTGATTCAGACCGTTTTAGCGAGAGTGCCACATCGGTTCCCGAACTGGTTATCTTTTCTCTGTGGTTGACATGGGCGCCGATGGTAACCTGATTACCCAGACGACGATTGCCACGGGTGCCACAGAGAACTTCACCTGGGATTAGCGGTGTCATTAGTGGGGGGGATGATGACGGGGCAGCGCCAGGACCGCAATCGCCGGAGGAGGCAGATTCTGATGCCATCGGGAGATGGGACGATGACGGCGGAGCGCCTGCACCGCCATCGCTGAATGACGCAAGTTCTTACGCTGACGATGGCGATGGGGTGCCAAACGAAGCATCAGCTTCTGGAACCGAGGCATTCGATGGGACATTCGAGGGAGATATAGCAGGAGGACTTGGTGTAATACGCGCGGCAGGCGCCGCCTATCAGCTCTATCAGGACTTAAATGCCATGGCGAACGCACCGCCGGGTCAAACGGCAGGCGTAGTCGCCGACAAGGCTGCATCTTGGGCAGGTGCGCTTGCTGGAGCTGAGCTCGGCGGCGAAATCGGAACGTTTTTCGGCGGTCCCACAGGCAACGGTGATCGGTAGTGCGATAGGTGGCGCCTGGGGTTACGCAGCGGGAGGTCAAGACGCGCAAATTGCGATCAGCCTGGCAAATCAATTAAAACCTTGTTAGCAACGGATCGGAGATTATTCGGAGGAACATTTTGTTATATGATTCTGCGTATTGAGGTTAAGCTTATTGGGCGGTAAAGACGTGATATCACAACTAATCGACGAAATATATCAGGCGAGGGACGTTAGGCTACATGAGGGTGCGGCCGAATCGGCGATCGCTGAGTTTGAACGGGACGGACGCTTTCTTATCCCGACCAGCCACAAGGCCATACTTCTTCGCAGTAACGGGTTCGAAATGTATGGCGGGTACATTCGATTGTTTGGTGTAAATACTAGGCATGCCATCGATGCGATAACCTGGAATCGGACCGATACCTGGAAGTTCGCTTGGGGAGATAGATGCTCTAAATACTGGTGTATTGGGGAAACAGCTTGGGGAGACCAATATGCTTATTCTTGCGAGAACCTGAGCGATGGAAATGATGCCGCCATTTATTTTCTTGATGCGCTATCGATGACACCGCATGTTGTAGGCAACTCTTTTGCTGATTTCCTTCGTAAAGAGTTCATACCGTGGGGCCGGGCCCCCTACGATACGATAATGGTCAGTGCTCGCCAGAAGTTTGGGCCGCTCGACATCGCGGACCACCTAGTCTACGTTCCGTCGATCCTTTTAGGAGGTACAGAGAATCTCGATAATGTGCAGAAAATGAACGCGCGAGCTGCCATGATATGCAACGGCGATATCGCCCAACAGGTTGACGCGGCACCTGTCAAGGCAACTGTACGGGGCGTAGAGCCATATAAGGACGAATTAGACCGCACTCGCATTCGACTTGTATGGGGCTAAGGGACGGATAGGCTACCGGTACAAACTATGCCATTAACCGAAGTACAAGGAACGGCTTCGATGCCTTGGAACTCGAATGAGATCGCGATTACCGCAATCGCCTGACCAAGGTTACGCACAAGAACGCTAAACTAGCTTAAAATCCTTCCCCTAAACATCCCCTTTTTTGGGCAGAATGTGCTTGTCTTGCCGCATATGCGGAGTACAATCCGACCAGTGGTAAGGCTCTGCCTACACGGGAATTAAACGTAAATTCCGGGTGCGACTAGATTTGCTGTTTTTGGGGCAAATCTGACTCATAACCCGGAGGTCGGAGGTTCGAATCCTCCCCCCGCTATTTGTAAGTGACGGTTTGTAACGCGTTTGTGGCTGTTTCCAATTCTTGCCGGTTCGCGCCTTCCCCTTTTCTTCCCCTAAAGTGATGGAATTTCGGTTGTTGAAATGTTCGTTTTCCGCCTGAAAAGGCGACAACTCTGGCATCTCGCCGGGTTCTCAACCCGGCGGTTAGCGCTACGCAATGCTTAACAGTGCATGTTTGGTGTCTGTTACAAAGCTCATCATTATTTGTTGGCTAATTGCTACATCAGTAGTATTCCATCGCTCGATTTGCTTGATCTACGTGACCGCAGTGATTAAGCGACAGGAAATTCGTCGCTTTAGCCGCCGATGGAGCCGGCCATGGATTCCCAGATCACTGAGCGCGCCAACAAGAACAAAACACTACGCCAGGCAGTGCGCATCAATTCAGATCCAGCGACAGCTGCTGACGAGCGCACACTGCCTCGTCGGGATGCCCCGTCCGTTACATTGCCCAAAGGCGGCGGCGCACTCAAAAGCATCGATGAAAAATTCTCAGTTAATTCCTCGAATGGGACATGTTCTCTTAATTTAAGCCTTCCACTTTCTAAGTCCCGCATCGAATTCTCGCCCGATCTGACCCTTTCCTACAATTCCGGCGCGGGCAACGGGCCCTTTGGGCTCGGCTGGAGCATCAGTCTTCCACACATTCAGCGCAGAACCGACAAACAGCTTCCCACATATCGCGATGCTACTGAGGGCGATGTGTTTGTCCTTTCAGGTGTTGAGGATTTGGTGCCAACATTGGTCGCGGACAATTCCAGTCAATGGTCCGCTGACATGCCACCGCAGACCAATGGGATCGTGGTTGAGCGCTACCGGCCGCGCATGGAAGGAGCTTTTTCGCTCATCGAGAAAGTCACTGCGCCGGGCGACGCCGCTTTTTATTGGAAGATTACGACCAAAGACAACACGGTAACCCTATACGGCCGCTCGCTGGCCACCAGAGTCGTGGACCCCACTGATCCTTCGCGAGTCTTTAAATGGCTTCCGGAATTGAGCTACGACGATAAGGGCAACTGCATTGAGTACACCTACAAGCCTGAGAATTTGACGCAAGTTCCTGTTGCGGTTTATGAAGCCAATCGCCGCACCGGGCTGCTTACGTTTTGCAATCAATACTTGAAGCGTGTCCGTTACGGTAATCATAGCCCCTACGTTCCCGATCCCAATAAACCCTATCAACCGGACGCGCCAACGTTGGATTACTTCTTCGATGTCGTATTCGACTATGGTGAGCACGATCCCAATGCGCCAACCCCCTCCGACGCAGGGTCATGGAATTGCCGTTGCGATCCGTTCAGTGATTGCCGCGCCGGCTTTGAAATCCGCAGCTATAGGCTGTGCAAGCGCATTCTGTTTTTCCATTCGTTCAAGGAATTACCGGCACCCGGCGCCGCTGCCGGATCGGTAAATCCGTGTCTCGTGCGCTCCGTTGATTTTTCGTATCGCTACTGCACGTTCGCCAATCCGCCGGGAAGTCTAGTCGAGGCAGATTTCATCACGCAGATTCAGCGGCGCGGTTACCGCGTCAACGGTGCCGGCTACGATTCATCCGCTTTTCCTCCCGTCACATTCGCCTACAACGAACTGAATTGGAACACGTCCGTCGAAAACGTCACGCCGGAAAACCTAGCCAACGCGCCCATCGGAATTGGCAGTGAATACCAGTGGATCGATCTTTATTGCGAAGGCATCTCCGGAATACTCACCGAGCAGGCGGATGCCTGGTATTACAAGAGCAATCTCGGCGACGCTAAATTCACTCCCGCAATGGCGGTCGCGCCCAAGCCTTCCCTCGGTGGCCTCGGCAGCACGACCTTGCTAGACGATCTGGATGCCGACGGAAGGACGCATCTCGTTATCCGTGAGCCAGGGCTGGGCGGATATTTCGAACTCGATGGCCCACTAAGCCCCGGTATCGATCGGACTCCATCATGGCGGCCGATGCAGACGTTCCCCGGAGCCGTGAATTTTGCCCTCGCCAATCCGAATGGTCGGCTGATCGATTTGAACGGCGATGGCAAGCCAGATCTACTGCTTACCGAAGATCTATTGTTGACTTGGTTTCCATCCCTCGGCACCGCCGGTTACGACAACCCGCAATACGCTCCGCGCGCCTGTGACGAGGAACAGGGGCCTGCCGTCGTCTTCAACGACGAATCCCAGACCGTCTTTATCGCGGATATGAACGGCGATGGCCTGTCCGATATCGTTCGCATACGCAACGGCGAAATCTGCTATTGGCCGAATCTGGGCTACGGGCGATTCGGCGCCAAGATCTGCATGGACGGGGCGCCGTTTTTTGACTGCGTTGATCGATTCAACCCGTCGTACATTCAATTAGCGGATGTCAGCGGTACCGGTGCAGCCGATCTGCTTTATCTCGCGCCGGACCGGTTCAGGGCGTGGATCAATTATGGCGGCAACGCCTTCGGGCCGGAGCAACAGATCAATCCATTTCCGACGACAGAACGGCCCAATCGCGTAGCTGTCGTCGATTTTCTGGGCAATGGAACCTCGTGCCTCGTCTGGTCGTCACCCTTGGAGCGATATTCAGACGCCCCGATGCGATATGTCGATCTGATGGGAGGCAAAAAGCCCTACCTGCTGAATGGCTACGACAACGATCTCGGCAAGCAAGTCCAGATACAATATCGCTCCTCGACGTACTATTACCTGCTCGACAAAGCCGCCGGCAACCCCTGGCGAACGCGTCTGCCATTCCCCGTCCAATGCGTGGATACCGTTCATACGCACGACCAAGTGAGTGATCTCGATTTCAACGATGAATATCAATACCACCACGGCTACTACGATTCGCCAGAACGCGAATTCCGCGGGTTCGGAATGGTCGAGCATCGCGACAGCCAGACCTTCGGTAGATTCGCACCCGGCAGCGGCTCGACGCTGGCGGATGATTCTGTCGATCAGCCGCCAGTCCTCACCAAAACGTGGTACCACACCGGCCTATTCGTCGACAACGACGTGCTCCTCGGATACTTGGCTGATGAATATTTCCAGAACACTTCCATTCCCGAACACCAGCTTCCTGATGCGCTGATCGACACTTCGCAACTCGGAACAACTTACACAATGAGCCCGCTGGAGCGGCAACAGGCCGCTCGCGCCTGCAAAGGAATGGTCCTGCGGCAGGAGGTTTATGCCTTGGATGGATCACCGTTGCAAGCGGTTCCATATTCCGTTGCGGAGCACAATTGCGTCGTGCGCCAGTTGCAACCCATCGGACAGCTCTATGCCGTTTTCGATGTGCATGAGAGTGAAGCGATTACCTACCATTACGAGCGAAATCCCGCCGATCCGCGTATAAGCCACACACTCAATATCTCGTTTGACCAATACGGCAACATGCTTGAATCCGCTTCCGTGACCTATGGCCGGGCAACACCCGACAACACGCTTCCTGCTGAAGTGATGGCTGACCAAGCTCGGCAGTACATCACTTACACTAAGACCGATTACACAACAGACGCAATCGGGCCTGCGCCGACTCCCTGCTATCGTCTGCGACTCAAATGTCAGCAGCGCGATTACGAATTGACCGGAGCCGCGTCTCCCTCGACGGGATATTTCACGCCCTCGTCGATTCAGACCGCGTTCAGTGCAGCGGTGTCGATCGATTACGAGGATTCGCCATCAATCGGCATGGTGCAGGCGAGGCTGCTCAAACAACAGCGCACGCTCTTCGCACAAAACGCGGCCCCCGGCTCATTTCTTGCATTTGGGCAGTTGCAATCGCTGGCCATCGAATATGAAACGTATCAGCTGGTGTTTACGTCGTCGCTGCTTTCGAGCCTTTATGGAACCAAAGTCACAACTGGGATGCTTACCGAAGGCGGGTACGGGCAAGGCGACAGCTATAAATCGGACGGCCGATTCCCCTCGACCGACGATGCTGGGCTCTGGTGGATTCCCTCCGGAACCGTGAGCTATTTTGCCAACCCCGCTCAGATGTTTTACCTCCCCAAGCAGTACGTCGATCCGTTCGGCAATGTGACGACTCTCAGCTATTGGAGTGATTACTCGCTGCTCATTTCCTCGCTTCAAGATCCTCTGGGAAATGTGACGACGGTGCAGACATTTGATTTTACAGTTCTTCAGCCGCAAGCCATTTTGGACATTAACCAGAATATTTCCGAGGTGCGGTTCGACCGCCTGGGTTTGGTCGTCGGCACAGCTCTAAGAGGTAAGGGAACTGAAGCCGATGATTTCACCGGATTCAATACCGATCTCGCTCAGGCAGACATCGATAACTTCTTCGCCGACCCCGTGACAAATGGGCCGGCGCTGCTAAAGAACGCCACCTCGCGTTTTGTTTACGATTTCACTGTCATACCCTCTTTCGCAGCTTCGATTTCGCGCGAAATTCACCACGCAATCGAGGTCGCGCAAGGCGTGGTTTCACCAACGCAATACGAATTCGAATATTCCAACGGCCTGGGCAAGGTCGTCATGCGCAAAATTCAAGCCGATCCCGGTAAGGCTAATCAAGGCACTCTCCAAACCAACGGAACCTATTCAGTTACCACGATCGACACCACTCCGAATCGCAGATGGATCGGCAACGGCCGGACCATCCTCAATAACAAGGGCAATCCGGTCTTGCAGTATGAGCCCTATTTTTCCGTGCCCCACGAATACGAGGACGCGCCCGAACTCGTCGAGCTTGGAGTGACGCCCGTTCTTTATTACGACCCGCTCGATCGATTGATCGAGACCGATTTCGCCGATGGCACCACGTCACGAATCGAGTTCGACCCCTGGCAGGAAACGCGCTTCGATCAAAATGATACGATTCTCTCCAGCGATTGGTATGCCGCCCGAAAAAACGGCGGATTGGGCATCGACGAGCAGGTCGCGGCCCAACGCGCTGCCGTTTGCGACAATACTCCCGACGCCATCCACTTCGATTCCATGGGCCGCGACATCTATTCCGTCGCGGACAACAAATTCATTGACCAAACCAGCGGCAATACCACCGAACAATTCTACGCCACACGAACGGACTTGGACATCGAAGGCAACACCCTGGCCATCATCGACGCGCGCGGCAATCAGGTCATGCAATACGCCTATGACATGTCCGGACGAAAGTCGTTCCAGCTCAGCATGGATGCCGGCCGGCATTGGATTCTGCCGGATATTCACGGGAAGCCGTTGTATGAATGGGATCAGAAGTCCCACCAGTTCCACACCGTTTACGATGCTCTGCGGCGGCCAACGAATCGGTTGGTGCTGCTAACGGACGGCGTCACGACCGTTTTGTTCGACAAATCCGAATACGGCAGCGACCCAACCAAAAACCAGAACGGCCAGATCATCAAGCATTCCGACGGCGCTGGAATCGTGACCTTCGACCTCTTCGATTTCAAGGGCAATCTACTGAGTTCCACGCGCACATTCACAGATTCCACGACCGATCTCAATTCCACCGCGACGGGTCCCAACGATGACTCGACGCCTGATTGGACCAACCCGGCGACCATCGCCATGGATCCGCGCACATTCACGACAACACATCAGTTCGACACGCTCAATCGTGTCACCCTGGAAACCGCACCCGATGGCAGCCAGATTGCGTTCCAGTATGGATTCTCAAAACTGCTCAACAACGTAAACGTCACAGCTGCCGGTGGAACCGCCGCCAATTTCGTCAGCCAAATTCTTCACGATGAAAAAGGCCGTCGATCTCTCATCACGTACGGAAACGGCGTCGTTACGACGTACACGTATGATCCCCTCACCTTCCGCCTTGATCGGCTGCAAACCATACGATCCGGCGGCCCAATCGCCGACGGCGCTGTCCTCCAGGACCTGAACTACACCTACGACCCTGTCGGCAATATTATGCGCATCAAGGACCTCGCCCAGCCGACGCTCTTCTTCAACAACACTGTCGTCTCGCCACAGGGGGATTATATTTACGACTCCACCTATCGTCTGATCTCCGCCACAGGCCGCGAGCACATTGGCCAAACCGAGGAACCCGCCAGCCCCTTCGACGAAACGCGCGTCGGCTTGCCCTTGCCCGGCGACGCCGCCGCCATGCGAAATTATCTCCAGCAATATACTTACGACTCCGTCGGCAACATGCTCGCCATGGCGCACTTGGCCGGCACCGGGTCATTCACCAATCGCTGGACGCGCAATTTCACCTACGACGCGACGGACAACCGCCTCGCCTCCAGCACCGTTGGCGGGCTCACCGAGAATTACACATACGACGTTCAAGGCAACATGACGACCATGCCGCATTTGCCCACGATGTCGTGGAATTTCAACAACCAGCTTCGCCGAATCGACCTGCCTGCGGGCGACAAAGTTCACTACACCTACGACGCCAGTGGCACCCGCGCCAGAAAACTCGTCCAACTGTCCCGCGGCGTGATCGAGGAACGCCTTTACATCGGTGACTATGAAGTCTTCACTGCTACCACCGCTGGTGCAACAACTTTGCAGCGGACAACACTGCACATTATGGATGATAAACAGCGCGTTGCAATGCTCGACATTCGCACAAGTGGTCGTGACAATGCACCAAAGAGATTGATACGCTACCAATATGGGAATCAAATTGGATCGGTCACGTTGGAGCTGGACAACCAGGGGCAGATCACCGCCTACGAGGAATATTTTCCATTTGGGAACACGTCGGTTCAGACAGTAAATCAAACTATTGGGCTAGTCGCCAAACGCTATCGGTACACGAGCAAAGAACGGGATGACGAGAACGGCCTGTATTATCATGGAGCTAGATACTACGCGCCGTGGCTGGTCAGGTGGATCAGCCCCGATCCGTTGCATTTAACGGATGTTAATAAGTCTGGTGCGAATGAACACCCGCAGAAGAATCCTTCGGTACAACTGGAACCACTCTACGTCTACGTCAAAAACCAGCCGGTAAAATTCATCGATCCGCTCGGATTGGACATCGCGGTGCATCCGTTGAGCCAGTTAACCGCAGAGCAGTTTGTTCAGGCCATCAAGACGGACAAACGAATTCCCGCACACCTTAGCGAAGGGTTCTCTGCCGTTCCAGACGGCGACAAAGGTCGTATCCACGTGGCACAACCCAGCGAGATAAAGGTGCCCAGTGCGAAGGGCAAGGACGTACAATTGCCTAAGTGGTATCTGGCCGTCGAGAAAGCCTCCGAGGTCGGAAAGTGGACGATAACGACCGGAGAGGTGCAGCTTTATGGTAAGCACGGGCGAATAACTGGTGGTTCCATCAAACCGGATTTGCCTTCAGATAGTGTGGGTATAAACGTCGGGGGAAAATTCCAACCGCTCAAAAGCGGCACGTTGATAGGGCGCGACGAAGTGCCCGGTGGGATAACTTTGCAGCAATTTAATCCTGCCGCCGCTGGCCCGCTTGTGCGCGCAGATAAAGGGGATGGAGTCCTCGTAATCGGCAACCGACCTCCGTCAACGGAGGATACTTCGTCGGCGCTATCGAAGACGATCAAGGAAGAGTTCGGGTTGACGACGGTTCACGAAATAGTGCACGCCGGACTTTTCGAAAGTGGCCGCTCCTTTGAATCACATCATTCGGACAAGGCGATGCAACAACTTGACCGATTGCGGAATTGATTAATGCGCCGGACAAATAAGAGCGAACACATCGTTCACGCGTAATTATGTTGAGCCGAATTCTAACTATGAAGTCAGTTCGTTCAATTATCGAGACAGTTATGACATTCGCTGACATGGAGCCTCGCCGCAGCTATGCCATGGATCGAAACGCGATCCTAACTATACAGTTCCTCAGCGCTGGCGTGAGAATGAAGATTGACAAGCGAGACGACTATGGCACAACTCGCCCCGTGAAGGGGCTGAGCGTCACTCTGGACATTGCTTCCGTCGTCAGCGCTCTTCTATGGCCGGCAGTTCTGCTCATTGTCTTTCTTACCTACCGCAAATACCTGCCCGACGTTGACAAATGGCTGGCTGGCAACGTCAAGAAGATCGGCATCGGCAGCTTTTCCGTCGAGCTGGCGGTGGCAAAGCCCTATACGCCCGATTGGTCAGAAGCGCCGGGAAGATTGGACCTGCGGCGGAAAGCTACGGCGATTCAGATCAATGACAGCAGCGCGATGACCTTCGGCAATCAATTGAGGCAAAAAGGAACCGGAGATTATGCGGAAGTTGATCTTGGCGAGGGACAGGAATGGCTGACGTCGCGGCTCTACATCATGGCCATTATCTTTGAACGCATGAAAGGAATTAAAGCGTTCGTCTTTCTGGAAACTTCGGGCGGCGTTAGAAAACGATTTGTCTGTTGGGCTGAACCCCGGAAAGTCCGTTGGGCTCTTGCGCAACGATGTCCGTGGCTCGAACAGGCCTACGCTGAGGCCTATTCAACCATTCTGTCTCGTCGGCAAGCGTTCATCGTCTCCAACGACGGAACACTCGGATACAACTTCCAAAAAGATGATCCTGGCCCAAGCATTGAACTGCTCAGAGAATTCCTCCAGCGCATTCAAGCCCCATTACAGCCCGGCGCCGAAGGCGACTGGGTATTGATCGATACGACAACTCAGACCCACGAGCATGCCCGCTGGATCAATAGCGCCGCCTTGGAGGAGATGCTAGGCAAAGATTCCATTCATTCAGCCCTTTCCGCGGCTGAACTTCGCTCCAAATCAGAATTTGAACAATTGAGATTATTCCTCTCGGTCCCCGAGACCTTTGTAGCCGTCACGGACGAGCAGCTTCGCCTCGACTATCTTGTGGATCGAAGTGTGATTCTGGAACAGATGGCCAAAACTCCACAATAGACAAGGGGTAAACGTGGCAATTCAATCGATCCAAATCATCACTCTCAACGAACATTCCGCAGCCGTTGCGAATCTCCAAGCCGCTTTGCAAGCACTCGGCCTAACCGTTAGCGCTACCGAAGTGCAAAACGACACGGCCGGCGCTACCACCCTCGCGGCGATTCGTGAATTCCAGAAACTCAACAACATCCCGTTTGATGCCGGTCTGCTGGTCGATTCCCAAACAGCGCTGATTATGAATCGGCTCCTGATGGACAAAGGCCTGCTGAGCGGCTCGCAGCCGGCCTCGAACAAGCTGATCGTGAATGGCACCGTGGTTGGCGCGGATGGGTTGCCGGCAATTGGAGTCACCATCACCGCCTACGATCAGGACCTCCGCAGCCGGCAGCAACTCGGCGACCCAACCACGACCGATGCCCAGGGCGCGTACACCATCACCTATCTCCCCGCGCAATACGCTACCGCCGAGATCAGAACCGCAGATCTGATGATTGAAGTCACCTGGCCCCCAAAAAACTCGCAGGCAAACGATGTCATGTTCAACGTTGCCGGCCCGACGACCACGGTCCCGCCGATCCAACTCAAGGGTTACTACGCGGCATCCCAGTATTCGCAGGTGAACGCCGTCGTTCAGCGGTTGATCGATCAACAAAAAGACAGCCGACAGCAGCCCCTCACCCCGGCCGGCCTGGAACAGGACGGAACCAATAATGATGTAACTTTTATTTCGGGCGAGAGTTCACTGTCGGCGGGCTGGGTATCCGATTACATTGTCGCCAATAAGCTCGCCGGCAGCACTAGTCTCAACCCGCAGTTCTGGTTTGCCTTGCTTCGACAGGGAGCGCTCGCCGGCGCCTCGGCGAATTCGTCTAAATTCTCCTCGCTGGCTGCGGAGGCCACGGCCGACGCCGCGGCGGCGATCAGCGTTACCGTCGCCGCCGCCACCAAAGCCGTCAACGACGCAATTGCAGGCGGTGTGATTGATCCTCTCGTCGATCCCAAAACGATCGACGCCTGGGCAAGCGCATTCTCCACGTATCGGGTCGACGCGGCCAAAGGCACCAGCTCTCCCGCCGGCGGCGCGGCCGTCGCGCCCGCCCGACCAGAACTCGTCGCCATCCTTTCCACTTTCAACAACAAAGTCTCCGCGCAAAATCAAGCGACCTTCACCCAGATTTATCTGGACAACAACAGCCGATCCGGCCCCATCCTCTCCGCCCTCACGAGGGATTTCACCTCCGCCGAGGTGGATTCGATCACAACAGCGCTAACGTTGAGCGATCTGACTCTGGGGCATCCTCCCCTGATCACGTCACTGGCTCAGATCGTGACGACCACTGCCTCCATCATGACTCTGGCTAGGATGGGCGTCGCCGATTGGCAGACAACGCTCAACGCACTCGGAAGTACGCCAACACCAACGTTCATCGCCGGGGCCACGCCCGCCGCCAAGGTTCAGAATTACGCCACGCTACTGACGAATCGATTCGCACAACTCTACCCAACGGCGTCTTTCGCGGGCGGTCTGCAACGCGCCAGCGCCGCCAGCCCCAAACAAGCCGCCTTCGCCGGCGTGGCGGACATCCTGACGTTTCTCAACGCCCATTCCGACTTTGAATTCAATACGACGAACATCGACACCTACATCGCGAACAAGGCCAACGCTGGCACATTCAACCTGCCGAATCGAGCCACATTCACGCAGCAATTAAAAGCCGTCCAGCGCGTCTTCAAGGTCGCCCCAACTTACGACCAATCCTCTACGTTGCTTGCCGACGGCATTCACACTGCCCGTCAGATTTACCAGATGGGACAGACGCAGTTCGTCAACCGCTATTCAACCAAGGCTGGCTTTACGGCCGTTGCCGCGCTTGACACTTACAACCGCGCTGCGAACACGCACGCCGCGAGTTTGACAATCGTCGGCCAACTTCGCGCGACACAGAACGCGGCCGCGATCTCGGTCCTGGCGCCGTTTCGCCCGCCGATCAGCCTAGCCCCCGTACAGGCGATGACTGGCGGCTCTTCCACCAGTGCCCCAGATCCGATCGCCAGTAACTTTCCGAATTTGCAGACGCTTTTCGGCGGCGGCGACTACTGCGCATGCGATGAATGCACCTCCGACTATGGGCCAGCCGCTTATTTTGTGGACCTTCTCCAGTTTCTCGACGGCCGTCAGTCGCTCATCCCCCAAGGAGCAGACCTCACAAACCCGCAGCCGCCGGCTATACCGCCGCCGCCTGGCACCGCGATGTACAGCGTTCGAGACATTTTCCTGTCTCGCCGCGGCGATGTAGCCAACCTCGAATTCATCTGCGACAACGCAATGCTCCCGCTGAAGTACATCGATCTGATTTGTGAAATAACCGAGGATCACATCGCGCCCTGGGTGGCGTTCACGTTGCCCGCTTCGATCGGCGCCCTGGCGCAAGGCCCGCTTCCCGCGGCACAAATGACTGCCATCAACCAGGCGATGAATACCGCCGCCACAGGTAGCTCGCCAAATTCCCCCGCCTTTACCGCGCTCACCGGCGACGCCGTCATCTCGGATCAAGACAACACCGGCGCCTGGATCCTGCGCGATGACAACGAAACGTACCGTATTACGTCTCTGAGCGCCGGCGGATATACCGCGTCGATCCTCCGGCAGACGCGCGGCACCGCCGACGAACTCGCTGCGGCGCCGAGATACGTCAACATCGCCGCCTACAACGTTCTAGCCGCGTCAACAACAGTTTTTCCCATGAACCTGCCCTTCGACCTGCCGGTCGAAGAGGCGCGCGGTTATCTCAAGCAGGTTGGTATTACACGGGCCGATTTCCTTCAAAAGCTTCGCGTCATCAACCCCGCCAAAGCCACGAAGTTATATGACATCGCCGCAGAGTATTTCGCCATTTCACCGCCCGAACAGGCGCCCATACTCACTGTCAATACCAACAACGGATATACACTCTGGGGACAGCCCGACTATTCTGCCGCCAGCATCAAGTTTCTCAGCGAGGTTGACAACTTCCTCGTTTGCGGCAACATCGAATTCAATGACCTGCTCACGATGTTGACGCTAGATTTCTCGAATCCAAATAATAACTTGTCAATCGTCGATTCCAGCGGCAGCGGCGGAGGAGGATCGGGCACGCCAACTGCCACATGCAATCTCGCAGACATGAATATTCAGACTTTGGACAAAGGCCCGCTCGATCTATTCAACCGATTTATCCGACTGTGGCGAAAGCTATCGGTCGCACCATTCAATTGGCAAATGTGGGAAATCAATCTCCTAATCGCCAACCAGGGGATCGGCAACAAGGCCACGGACTTTTCGCCGACCGGTTCCAATTTCCTGGTGAACCTTTATTGGTTCGCTAAGGTGAAGGAGAAATTCAGCACGCTGAGCGTCGAGCAGCTCGCGACCTTTTATGACCTCATCAGCACAAAGGGCAAGTTCGTCGAGAAATTCAAACCCTTTACCCCATCGCTTTACGAAAGTCTTTTCCTTAATCCCAAGCGTATCAAACCGCTCAGCCCGGACTTCGCGATTGCGACGATTACCACCGGAATCGCCAACGGGTTGGCAACCCACATTCCCGCGATCTTGGCGGCGACGCGATTGAAGCAAGCAGATCTGGACGAAATTCTCGCCATCACCGATTGGAAAACCGGCGCTCCGATCACTGGAGACCTCAATCTCTACAACCTTTCGTTCATTTATCGCCACGCCCTCATGGCCCAGCAGCTCCGTCTCAGCGGAACCGATTGGACGCATCTGATCATGGACGTGGCACCGCAGAATCCCTTCAGCGATCCGTCAACCACCTACAAATTCATCGAATGCGTGCAAGCGGTCTTCGCCGCGGGATTCACAGTAGACGACCTTCGTTACCTTCTCGCCGCCGACATCACGTCCAAAGCCGCGCCCAGGACGAAAACCGTCGCTACGTTCCTCACGACGTTGCGGACGCAATTGCAGCAAATCCTGGCGGCGAACGATCCTTCGACGATCCCCTCGGACGCCGTCTCCCTCGCCGCTTTCCTCACCGGCCAGTTGCAGAAGCTTGGCTGGTCGGCGGCGGATATCGCGACAACTTTGTCGGTCCTCCAGGATAATTTTCAATGGACGGCTCCGTGGACCGCAACCGGTACGCCGCCGAATCTCGCAGTATATCCAGTTACTTACACTCCTCCTCCCAGCAGCAGCCCACCTGGCACGCCTGGTGCGCTGACCCTCACCGGATGGATGACCTCCGCGCAACAAACGGCTCTGCTCGCGCTTAATTCCGATCCAGCGTACAAGACTGCGATCAACAATCTATACAACGACCCGCGCCTGCAGATCCAATTCTATTCGCCCGACTTCAGCGCCCCCCTAAATACGTTGCCTACTAAGGTGAATTTTGCGCAGCTCAAACCAAACGCCGTCGCGTCGAAAATCTCTTACGATCCGACGCTGCTGCAATTGGATTTCACCGGGATCATGTCCGCTGATGATTTCGCGAAGCTCAGCGGCCTGGTCTCAAATCCTCCGGCGACACCGGCCGAGCAGGCGTACATCAACGCGCTTAACCAGATTTATACGCAAGCGACGACCATCGTCCCGACCACCTCTCCATATTGGCTTAAGGACACGGATATCTCTTTCGATCCTACCAACGTGGTCGCCAACCTTACAAAAGCCGCCTCTAGGCTTGCGGCATATCTGGCAACTACCAGTTCCAATACCCTCGTGACCACCAACTTCAGCGCCGCGTTGGGAGTGTCGACAACCATCACCAATCTGCTCCTCAACAATTTCCTTGCCGCCTCCGGCCAGACATTCTTGGTCCAGTTCGCCGGGCAAATCGACACCACGACTGATACCGTCAATTCTCCGTTCGCCGTTGGCCTTTCGGCGTTCGATTTCACGGCCGATCCAACCTATTTCATCCCTTATTATTGGCTCGACCGCGTCGTGGTGATCATCAAAACGCTCAAGATAACATCCGTCGAGCTCCAAGGGCTGATCACCTTATACGACCCGCAAAATTCATGGTATTACTCGCAAACACAAATTCTCGACTTCAAAACGCTACCGCAGATTCCGGCAACGCCGGGGCCTACGACGCCTCCGGCATCGCTGACCAACCTGATGAACCTGGCCATGTTCATTGCTTACGATCATCAATGGGTGGACGATACGCCAGCGCCCGGCACGGCCGATCCCGGCGAGCCAGCGCTTTCCGTGTTAACCGTTGTGAGCAACATGCTCACTCAACAGGCCGGCTACACCGCAGCAGACTTTGCCGCGGATGTCGAAACGCTGACCGGGTGGTCATCCGACGACATCTCCAGTCTTCTCGACCCGAATACGGGAATCGATCTGACCTTTTTCCCCTCACCGCCACCGACCGGTTCCCCGCCATTCACGCAGGATTACACCAAGGCGTCGGGCTGGCGCAGGTTGTCGGATGCCTTCACGATCCTGAAAGCCATCAACGCCTCGGCCGCGACGGTGCTTGGCGTCTCAACGGGCACGCCGCTTTCGACTGCCGACGCGACGCCGACTCAAACGCAAGTCCTCAAGCAGGCAATTCAATCCAAATTCGAGATCGACGACTGGAATACCCTGAGCACAACCGTCCAGGATCAGCTTCGCGAGCGCAAGCGGGATAGCCTGGTCGCCTACTTATTGGCGCAAAAGCCTCCCATCAATATCCCCGGAACGCTTTGGAATTCGCCCGACAATGTCTCCGACATGTTCCTCGTCGATGTCGAAATCGAACATTGCCAGCTCACCAGCCGATTCGTGCAGGCTTCAGGAGCCATTCAGTTGTTTGTGCAGCGTTGCTTCATGGGCGTCGAAAGCGCAACCGTTCGCGTCAGCGTCGATCAGGATTCAGCCTGGGCACAGTGGGATAACATGAATTTCTATCGCGACTGGCAGATCGGCAGGCTAAACTTCCATTATCCGGAGAATTCGTTCGATCCTCAGCTCCGCGATAATAAGTCCTCCTTCTTCAGCGATTTCGAAAACGAACTGATGCAGAACGATATCACGGAAGACAATGTCGAATTCGCCTACCGCCACTACCTTGAGAAATTAGTGGATGTCGCACAACTAGAAATCGCGGGCACGTGGTTCGAAGACGATACCAATACTTTCAATGTTTTCGCTCGCACGCCTGCCGGCGATCCACGAATTTATTATTGGCGGCAATGGGTCAAGGATCAGTCGTGGACTCCCTGGGAACAAGTAAATTTGGACATCAAGGCCGACGTCCTAGTTCCCGTGGTCTATAATCGCCGGCCATATTTGATCTGGCCGGAATACCGAGAAAAAAATGTGGAGACGTCCACAACAATAGGTGTCAATGCAACGACTTCGAGCCAAACCTTCACTCCGGCGCCCGCTCAAAAATACTCCGAAATCCATTTGGCAATCAGCGAATATCGGAACGGCCAATGGTCAAAGAAACAGATCTCCGATGACTGGGCGCAGACGTGTATTTACACCTCCAGCGAATTGGATACTTCGCTCTATCAATTGGCCGCCATCGATTTCAGAAGGTTGGGGACGGACCTCCCCGGCATCGCCGCCAACCTCGGAATTGATTCATCCAAGCTGAACTTCGATTTGGGTGGCTGGTGGAACAATTTAGGGGAGTTTTTCTGGTTCGAGCTTCTGGGTTGCAAGGGCTATCCGCAACTGACGTCGGATGAGTTAACCCACGACTTTCAGGTCACTCACTTTTACGATGACGAAGTCGATTACATGGTCAACACAGACAAAGGAAAGAATTTTCCGCTATGCATGACGGTCAACAGCCCTTATGGATACACGTTGATTCTTGATTCCACGCCAACCGGTTTTGCGGTCAAATATCCGAATTACCTATCTTTTTTCGATTCCGCGCTTTGTCTCGCGGCGACGGCGGTCCACAACGTTTTTCCCGATGCGGTCGGACTTGGCTATTTTTATCCTTGGTTTTTCGCCGACAAAAACCGAACATTTTTTGTCAGGCCGGAATTGATGGCCTCCGCGCCCCCACCTACTCAGGTGATCGAGGTGCTCGTGAGAGGAGGAGGCACCACGCCAGCGCCGCAGAAATGTTCCGCCGATATCACCCGTTTGTTTTACGCCGATCTGGTCGAGATATTCAAGGACTTGATCGAATATGCTGAGCTCGGCCAGCTCGGCGCCGCCGAAATGGCCAAGCTACAAGCGTTTTACGGCTCCCAATGGCAATTCCAATTCCAGTTCAAAAATTTCTACCATCCCTTCGCCTGCCTGTTCACTACAACTCTCTATCAGAACGATTTAGACGGCCTCCTCAGCCGCAATATCCAGCTCTCCACAACTAAATTCCAGTTTAATAGCACGCCGAACGGCTTTTACCAAACTTACGAACCAACCCCTGTCGTTGATCCCTGCTATCCAAAAGAGAACGTCGATTTCTCCTTGGATGGAGCCTATTCCATCTACAACTGGGAGCTGTTTTTCTTCATGCCCCTGACCATTGCCAAGCAACTGATCACCAATAAGCAATACCTGCCCGCCCAACAGTGGATCCAACGCATTTTCGACTATACCGGGTCGCATGATGTCGCGCCAGACGGCAGCACCATCCCCGTACCGCAGAAATTCTGGATCACCAAGCCCTTTTATAGGCTAACTAACCAGGATTACCAACAAGAGCAGATCTCTTCGATCCTCACGATGCTCGCGCAGAACGTCGGGAACCCAAGTCCGACGCCTACCGTGCAAAATCTCATCAACCAGGTAATCGCCTGGCGGCAGAATCCGTTCGATCCGAATATCGTCTGCCAGTATCGCATCGTCGCTTATCAAATCGCGACGGTGATGACTTATCTGGATTGTCTCCTCGCCTGGGGAGACGATCTGTTCACCCAAGACACGATGGAAACGGTGATGGAGGCGGCGGGCATTTACATTCGCGCTTCGGAAATTCTCGGTCCTCGTCCACAGGTTGTTCCGCCGAACGCAAAACCACCGCCAGCCACTTACAACGAACTCGCCGGACAGTTCGATTCGTTCTCCGATGCGCTGGTAAATTTCGAAAACCTGATTCCTGTCGTGCCCGCCGACGGTCCGGACACCGTTCCCGACTCGACTCCTCAATTGCCCATGCTCTATTTCTGCATCCCGCAGAACGATAAGCTCCTCTCCTATTGGAAAAAAGTTGAGGACCGTCTCACAAAAATACGCAATTGTGAAAACATCGAAGGCGTCTATCAGCAACTAGCCCTTTTCTCGCCGCCGATCGATCCTGGCGCGCTCGTGCGCGCACTTGCCGACGGCGAAGACCTCGCCAGCGCCATAAGCGATCTGGAAGGGCCTCTGCCGAACTATCGCTTCACCGTAATGATCCAGAAGGCCAACGAGTTGGCCGGCGATCTAAAATCCCTTGGCACTGCCTTATTGTCCGCTCTCGAGAAACGAGACGCCGAGGATGTCGCTTTGCTCCGCCAAACACAGGAGATCGCGCTGCTAAACGCTGTCAGAGCCGTCAAACAACGGCAAATCGACGATGCACAGGCAGTCCTCGACGGCTTGAACGCCTATCAAACTCTTGTGGAATTCCGCCAGAATTATTACCAGACCCGGCCGTTCATGAACGACGGCGAAACAGCCGCCGCGAACTTGTCGGGCCAAGCCCTTGTTCTACAAACCAGTGCACAGACCGCAGAACTGATCGCGTCAGTATTGGCAATTATCCCAGATTTTAATATGGGATTAGAAGGTTTTGGTGGTTCGCCAGCAGTAACGACCAGCATCGGTGGCTCGCTGCTGAGCAAAGCCGCCGAGGTCGGCGCGAAAGCTCTTAGTTCCACCGCAGGCATCATGGATAAAACCGCATCGATCGCTTCGGTTCTCGCAGGCTACAACCGCAGACAGGACGATTGGACCTTCCAGGCAAGTTCTGCCGGACTCGAACTCGCCCAGGTAGCCCAGCAAATCCAGTCCGCGCAGATCAAGCTCGACATCGCCAACAAGGAGCTTGCGAACCATGATCTTCAGATCGACAACGCTAATGCGATGAACGATTTTCTTCACAACAAGTACACCAATCGCGATCTATATAACTGGATGGTCGGTCAAATCTCCCAGAGTTTTTTCCAGAGCTATCAACTTGCCTACGACTTGGCCAAGCGCGCTCAGCGCTGCTACGAATTCGAGTTGGGAATCGAAGACGCCACCTTCATTCAGCCCGGGTATTGGGACAACCTCAGATCCGGTCTGCTCTCTGGTGAGCAATTGCAGCTTGCCCTTCGCCGGCTCGAAGCAGACTATCTGGACAAAAATCGCCGCGAGTTTGAATTAACCAAGCACGTTTCCCTTGCACTGCTCCGGCCCGACGTCCTGATTCAGATAAAGACGGCCGGCATTTGCCCCAGCTTCGATCTGCCGGAGGAAATCTTCGACCTCGACTACACCGGCCACTACTTCCGCCGCATCAAATCGGTCAGCATCTCGATCCCCTGCGTCGCTGGGCCGCAAACGACCGTGAGCTGCACATTGCGCCTCCTTAAGAGTTCGATCCGAATAAACAGCGATGTTACCGACATCAATGATTACCCGCGGCAGGATGACGACAATGGAGACCCGGATAGCCGCTTCCGCGATAGCCGCGTCGTGGTCAGCTCCATCTCCACCAGCAGCGCCCAAAACGACAGCGGAATGTTCGAATTGAACTTCCGCGACGAGAGATATCTCCCGTTCGAAGGTGCCGGCGCGATCAGCACCTGGAACATTGAGCTGGTCCAGAATCCTGATTTTCGACAGTTCGACTATGAATCGATTTCGGACGTCGTTCTTCACATCCGGTACACCGCTCGAGAAGATCCCGGTGACCTAAAAGCCGCCGCCACCAACAACCTCGATTCGGTTTTACGAAACTCCGGTGACTACACCTTCACCCGTCTGTTTGACCTGAAACATGAATTCCCCACCGATTGGTATGCGTTTTTGAATCCACCGGCCGGGGGCAGCCAGCAAATGCAAATACCGATCACTCAGGACCGCTTTCCATTCTTCGCGCAGCAGCCAAAAACGATCACCTTCACCGCAGTCACCATGTGGATCCTGGGCAACGCCACCAGTGCGCCCACGGGAATAAACGTGACGCTGAGGTCCCCCGCGGGGGATGACACCACATTAAACTTGACGCCGCAGACGACGCCGAATAACAGTTTCACTGCCGAACCGCAGGACGTGAGCGAATCGCCCGCCACCGCGGGCAATCCGTGGATGTTGAGCATCTCGATCAATGGGGTAAGCGCACTTACAAACGCGGATTTGCAGCAGTGCTATATGGTGATCGCCTACACCGCAGGTTAGCCCGAAGCCAGTTGAGTTGGATGACAAAATCTTCCCCTAAACTTCCCCTTTTCCGAGCAGAATGTGCTTGTGTTGCCGCTCATGCAGACTACAATTCCACCTACGTTAAGGCTCTGCCTGAACGGGAATTAAATGTAAATTCCGGGCCCAACGAGATTTGCCGTTTTTCGGGCGAATCTAACTCATAACCATACGGTCATATCCACAAATCCTGATTCTCCTTTCGAAAATGATGTTTCGCCGCGCCACATCCAAACCCGCATAGGGGAAGAAGGGGGGAAGCCTGTCGACGCGGCTAATCGGGACATATCAAAACCGCCGTGAACGTATTTAGTTACAAGTGAGTTGAGAGACACGGCAACGTTCGACCTTCGGGTTCTCAACCCGGAGGTAAATTGCTGCTTGTAGCGATGACGAGGGCAACCGTTTGCGAATCAGAAAAACCAAAGGAGCCGACTCGCGGACGGCCTGCCTGGCGATGGCTTTCGAACTCCGTGAAATCTGCTCAGAGCCATTGGAGAAAACTCAACGGCAGTGCGTTGCTGCCGGAGGTCATTACGGGAGTGATCTTCAATGATAGAACCAAACTCGCCGCTTGAATGTCGCGGCCATCCACGACTTTGGGAACAGCTCCTGTTTTGCTAAAGTTTGCTTCGGCTCGCCAACAAGACCTCGGGGATTGAATTAATCAAATATTTTGTTGCGGAAATACTACCGTTGTGTACTATGGGGGACATGGGTTGAGCTGCGGGAGTGGGGAAATTGGGCGTCAAATCGTTGCAGGTCCAGATCGCGTAGAGAACTTCGTAGTCGCACCGTAGGCGCGGGCGCGGCAAAATACGGAGGAGTATATGGGGACGGGCAACTCGGGTAGGGCAATTCCGCAAGCGATTCAGGCGATTCTTAGCCTTTTGTGTATTGAGCTAGAACGCGCTCCGCCGCGTTGATTTGGTTACGTTCCCATCGCTCCCTATCGTTCCGTCGGCTTATTTCATTCGCAGAACACCAGTCGGCGATACGGTCACAGGAAATCGTTGTTTGTTAAAAGCGCCGCCTAAGACGGCACCCAAAAAAGCAAAAGCCAGCAAGGGTCATCAGAATGAACCCTTGCTAACGGTCTGCTTTCGGCATTGTTTTTGCGGAAAATTGCAGGAAGGAGCAGTCATGTCCCTCTGGAAGGCTCTGCGGCCGGGTTTCGGGCCATCGGGCGGTAGAAAAACTCAACAAAATCGAAAATGGCGTGCGAATGGAGAACTCCAGCGTGCGATTCGGCCCACGGTTGAATCGCTGGAATCCCGCATTCTCCTTTCGTGGATCGGTGCCACGAGCGGCAGCACCAACGATTCCGCCCACAACTACAACAACACCGCGAATTGGTCGGGCGGAGTGATCAACGATTCATTCTCCGGCGTGACTTTTTCGGCCAACACTACGATATATGTGAGTGCTGCACACACGACAGCATCGACTGGGCTCAATCTTAGCTATAGCGGCAATTATGATCTCACGATCGAATCGTCGAGCAGTACCGCAGAAACCCTGACCATCAATGGCGGGATCGCGGACACCACCGGCGGGACCACACGCATGATCACGCTGGGAAACGCCTCGAACCCATTAAACATCAGTTTGGACAGTGCCACGCAGACTGTGAACGTCGCCTCTGGAGATCAACTGTCGATCGTTGGCGCCGTTTCATCAGGTGGATTGAGCTTTTCGGGCAGCGGCACTATAGCTCTCTCGGGCACCAATACGTATACGAGTGGCGCGACCGTCTCCGCGGGAGTATTGGATATCAATAGTGCCACTGCACTGGGCACCGGCACGTTCACCATTGATGGCGGCACGATCGACAACACCAGCGGTTCTTCGATCACGCTGAGCAATAACGACGCGCAGACTTGGGGTGGAAACTTCATCTTCGCCGGAAGCAATGCACTGAACCTGGGCACCGGCGCGGTGACGCTGGGCGCCGCCCGGACGGTCACCGTCAATGCAAGCAACCTGACCGAAGGTGGCATCATCAGTGGTTCGTATGCCCTGACCAAAGCGGGGTCAGGCACGCTGACGCTGTCGGGAACGAATACGTTCAGCGGTGGGACCACGCTGTCCGCGGGCCAATTGAACATCAATAATGCCAAGGCGATCGGCAGCGGAACGTTTACCATCAACGGCGGGACGATCGACAACACCAGCGGGTCTTCGATCACCCTGAGCAACAACAACGCGCAGACCTGGGCCGGCAGCTTCACGTTCATCGGAAGCAACGCGCTGAACTTGGGGACCGGGGCGGTGACATTGAGCGCAAGTCCGACGGTGACTATCAATGCAAGCACCCTGACCGCAGGCGGAATCATCTCCGGCTCGCATGTCCTGACCGAGGCCGGGTCTGGCACGCTCATACTGTCGGGGACTAACACATTTAGCGGTGGCACGACTCTGTCTGCGGGCCAATTGGACATCAACAACGCCAAGGCAATCGGCAGCGGGACATTCACCATCAACGGCGGGACAATCGACAACACCAGTGGGGCTTCGATCACGCTGGGCAATAACAATGCACAGACCTGGGGTGGCAGCTTCGCTTTCGTTGGAAGCAATGCGCTGAACCTGGGAACCGGCGCGGTAACGCTGAGCGCCACTCCGACGGTGACGATCAATGCGAGCACGCTGACTGTCGGTGGGGTTGTCTCCGGGGCATATGGAATCACTAAGGCTGGATCGGGAACACTACTGCTCAACGGGAGCAATACATACAGCGGTACGACGACGATCAATGCGGGGGTGGTGCAACTGGGAAACACCAATGCCGCTCAAGACGGCACGGTCGCGGATGACGTAAACGGCGGCTTGACCTTCGCAAGCGGGGTTACGGCGGTCACTCTGGGAGCGTTGGCGGGCACTGGCAATCTCTCGCTTGTCAACGCCGGTTCTTCGGCCGTAGCGCTCACGGAAGGGACCAACGGATCCACGGGCACCTATTCCGGAGCTTTGAGCGGCTCAGGCTCTTTGAAAGTCAATGGGGGCGCGATTGCTCTGAGTGGGAGTAATACATTTACGGGCGGGACAACGCTGGCGGCGGGACAAATCAACATCAATTCAGCGACGGCCTTGGGCACGGGAACATTGACGATAAACGGCGGCACAATCGATAACACGAGCGGCGCCAGCGTCACCGATACGAACAACAATGCGCAGACCTGGGGTGGGAATTTTACTTTCGCCGGAAGCAATTCGCTCAATCTGGGCACTGGGGCAGTGACGCTGAGCGCCGCCCGGACGGTCACCGTTAACGCTAGCAACCTGACCGAAGGTGGCGTCATCAGTGGTTCTTATGCCCTGACCAAGGCGGGGTCCGGCACACTGACGCTGTCGGGGACCAACACGTTTAGCGGTGGGACCACGCTTTCGGCAGGTCAGTTGAACGTCAACAACGCCAAGGCGATCGGGACTGGAACTTTTACCATTAATGGCGGGACAATCGACAACACCAGCGCGTCATCGATCACTCTCGGCAATAACAATGCGCAGACGTGGGGCGGCAGCTTCACCTTCGTTGGGAGCAATGCTCTGAACCTGGGAACCGGCGCTGTGACGCTGAGCGCCAACCCAACGGTGACCATCAATGCGAGCACCCTCACCGTAGGCGGAGTCATCTCCGGCTCGCACGCCCTGACCGAAGCTGGTTCCGGTACGCTGACGCTCTCGGGGACCAACACGTTCAGTAGTGGAACCACGCTCTCGTCAGGCCAATTGGACATCAACAACGCCAAGGCGATCGGCAGCGGGACTTTCACGATCAACGGCGGAACGATCGACAACACGAGTGGCTCTTCGATTACCCTAGGCAACAACAATGCCCAGACTTGGGGCGGCAGCTTCACGTTCGTGGGGAGTAATGCCCTGAACCTCGGGACGGGAGCGGTGACCCTGAGCAACACTCCAACGCTGACCATCAGCGCGAGCACGCTGACTGTCGGGGGGGTTGTGTCCGGGGCGTACGGGATCACCAAGGCTGGATCGGGAACCCTGCTGCTCAACGGTTCGAATACCTACAGCGGCACGACGACGATCAACGCGGGTGTCGTGCAATTGGGCAACACCGGTGCCGCTCAGGATAGCACCGTTTCCATCGGCGTCTCCAATGGATTGACCTTCACGTCCGGCATCACGAATTTCACCATTGGCGGGGTGGCCGGCTCTAGCAACGAAGCGCTGACCGACACCGGCTCCAATGCCGTCGCCCTGAATTTGGGAAACAACGGCTCTTCCAATGCCTATTCAGGAATATTCAGTGGATCGGGCTCGCTCAAAGTCGTCACAGGAACGGAATCTCTATCTGGAAGTAATTCTTTCACCGGCGGGGTGACACTCAGCTCTGGACAGATCAACATCAATAGCGCTACCGCGCTGGGAACCGGAACTTTTGTCATCAATGGCGGCACGATCGACAACACCAGCGGTGCCAGCATCACCGATACGAACAACAACGCCCAAACCTGGGGCGGGAATTTCACCTTCGCCGGAAGCAATCCGCTGAACTTAGGGACCGGCGCGGTCATCCTGAGCGCGGCCAGAACGGTCACCGTCACGGCTGGCACACTAACAGTCGGCGGCGTGGTCAGCGGATCTTACGCGCTGACCAAATCCGGCGCGGGAACACTTGCCTTGAGGGGCTCCAACACGTTTACCGGCGGGGCTACCATCAATGCCGGAATACTTTTGGCCAACAATGCCTCCGGCTCGGCAACGGGGACGGGCGGCGTCACCGTCGCCAGCGGCGGAACGCTGGGCGGCAGCGGAACGGTCAGCGGCGCGGTCGGCGTCAGCTCCGGCGGGTATCTCGCTCCCGGCTCCGGCTCGACCACCGGCATCTTGCATACCGGAGCGCTCACGTTGAATTCCGGCGCCACGCTCGACGCCGTCATCAACGGCACGACCGCGGGCAGCGGGTACGACCAGGTGAACGTCACCGGCAACGCCACCGTCACCGGCAGTACTCTGAGTCTCTCTGGAACCAGCACCGCGCACAACAGTTCACAGTTAACCATCATCCAAATCAGCGGAACGGAAACGGGCACGTTCGCGGGCCTGGCCCAGGGCGGAACCGTTACTTCCAACGGCGTGACTTACACGGCCAATTATGCCGGCGGAAGCGGCGACAGCATCGTCTTGACCGCGGATCCTACCGCGTCTTCGACGGCAATCAGCTCGAACACTAACCCCTCTGCTTTCGGGGAATCCGTGACCCTCACCGCGACTGTGACTTCAAGCAGTTCAGGTACACCGACGGGCACGGTTACGTTCGAAGATGGCTCAACGATATTGGGAACTGGCAATCTAAACGCGTCCGCGCAGGCTACACTCACTACTTCCAGTCTCAGCTTCGGCAGCAACTCCGTTACAGCCGTGTATGGCGGTGACACGAATTTCGCAGGCAGCACGTCTCCGGCACTCAACCAAACAGTGAATCTGAACTTCTCTAGTGGTTTCGCGAATACCGATGGCCAGATCACGCTCAACGGTGTTGCCAGCATCGTGAACGGATCCCAACTCGGTTTGACCAATGGCA
>Ga0182024_10005470_pt1 | contig 28496 bp, 22 predicted proteins | sample P32metaG_FD_120480 | JGI IMG/M metagenome (GOLD analysis project Ga0182024, IMG submission 120480) | Permafrost microbial communities from Stordalen Mire, Sweden - P3-2 metaG (Illumina Assembly) | ecosystem: Environmental > Terrestrial > Soil > Wetlands > Permafrost | place: Sweden: Stordalen...
CCCAAGCCGCTTAGAGCAACGATTCCAATGGTCGCAGCCTAGGGAGTGATCTGGTGCAAGTCAAGAGGTTGAAATCAGAGAAGACAGATGTCTGCACGAGGTAAGGCGTGGTCCGCGAGCGAAGCTCGCCGTTCGAGCTCCCGCTCAGCCGCTGTCGTCCGCGAAGTCGGTCGTCTCGACGCCGAGCACCCCGTCGAGCTTGTCGAGCGCGATCGCGAGCTCCTCGATCGAGGGCTTGCCGCGGACCTCGAACAGCGCGGCGCCGACGCCGACGAGCGTGTGAGTGCGCAGCCCCGCGGACTTCTGGCGCCACTCGCGCTCGAGCCCGATCAGCGAGGAGAGCGCAAACGCGAGCGCGAGCTCACCGAGCTGCGTCCATCCCTGGCCGCCGGCGGCTGCGAGGATCGGGTGAGAACCAAACAAAGTCGATCGACAATATCCGATATTCAGTCTTGCTCATCGTGCGGCAGCTCGCTCGTGCTCGACCGCCGGGCGCTCGACCCCCGCGCGGGCTGAGTACAGATCGGCCAGCTCGAGCTGCAGGTTGCGCGGCTGCGGGTGGGTGGGATCCGAGCCCGGAGAGCGCCGGTGCCAGATCCCCTCGCTGTCGAGATCCCACGAGCTCTGGTTGTCGGCGAAGGCTCGTTCGAGCGTGTCGAGCAGCTCGTCGCGCAGCGGCTCCGACTCGATTGGCACGGCCAGCTCGACGCGGTGGTCGAGGTTGCGCGGCATCAGGTCGGCGGAGGCGATGTAGACCGTGTGCTCGGCTCCGCGCTCGAAGATGTACACGCGTGCGTGCTCGAGCAGCCGCCCGACGATCGAGACGACCCTGATGTTCTCCGAGATGCCCGGCAACCCGGGGCGCAGGCAGCAGATCCCACGGACGTTCAGATCCACGCGCACGCCGGCCTGCGAGGCGGCGTACAGGGCGCGGATGCAGCGCCCGTCGACGAGCGAGTTCATCTTCATCGCGATCCGAGCGGGGTGCTCCTCGGAGTGCGCCGCGATCGTCCGCTCGATCTGATCGATGATGCCGTCGCGTAGGTAGGCGGGGGCGATCAGCACCTTGCGGTAGTGCAGCGGGCGCCCGTAGCCGGTCAGGTAGTTGAACATGTCGGCGACGTCCGCGCCGATCTGCTCGTCCGTGGTGAACAGGCCGAAGTCGGTGTACAGCCGCGCGGTCGCGGAGTGGTAGTTGCCGGTGCCGATGTGAACGTAGTTGCGCACGCCGTCACCCTCGCGGCGCACCACCAGCACGCACTTGGCGTGGGTCTTCAGCGCCGGCTGTCCGTAGACCACGTGCACGCCGGCCTCCTCCAGCGCCTTGGCCCAGTGGATGTTCATGCGCTCGTCGAAGCGTGCCTGCAACTCGACCAGCGCGACCGCCTGCTTGCCGCGCTCGGTCGCGTCGATCAGCGCCGGCACCAGCGGCGAGTCATCGCTCGTGCGGTAGACCGTCTGCTTGATCGCGAGCACGTTCGGGTCGGCGACGGCCTGCTCGACGAAGCGCTCGACCGAGGTCGCGAACGACTCGTAGGGATGGTGCACGAGCAGGTCGCCTTCGCGCATCGCGCCCAGCACGTCCGGGCGCTCGCCCTCGTGGCGCAGCAGTCGCGGGTGGGTGACCCCGACGATCGGCTCCTCGCGCAGCTCGACGTGGCCGGGAAGCTTGACGATCTGCCACAGAGCGCCCATGTCGAGCAGGCCGTCGACCGGGTAGACCTCCTCGTCCTGCACCCCGAGCAGGCTCGCCAGAGACTCGCGCAGCTCCTCGGAGCAGTGGGCGCCGATCTCGACCCGCACGACCTCGCCGAAGCGCCGGCGGCGCAGCTCGTCCTCGACCGCCTGCAGCAGATCGGCGGCGTCGTCGGAGACCTCCAGGTCGGCGTCGCGGGTCACACGAAAGACGTCGTAATCGGCGATCTCCATGCCCGGGAACAGCGCGTCGAGGTGGTTCGCGATCACGTCCTCCAGCGGCACCAGCAGCGCGGGCTCCCCTCCCGGCTGCTTGAGCGTGACGAAGCGGGGCAGGATCTCGGTCGGGACCTTCACGCGGGCGAACACCGTCTGCTCGCTGATCGGGTCGCGCACGAGCACGGCCAGGCTGAGCGAAAGGTTGGAGATGTAGGGAAACGGTCGGCCGGGCGCGACGGCCAGCGGCGTCAGCGCCGGGAAGATCGCCTTCTGGAAGTGCCTGGCCAGATCGGCGCGGCGCTCGTCGTCGAGCTCGCTGACGCCGACCACGCGAATGTCGTGAGCTGTCAGCGCCGGGCGCAGCTTGCCTTCGAAGCAGTCGGTCAGGCGCCGTCCCTGAGCGAGCACGCGCTCGCGGATCAGCGCGATCGTCTCGGAGGGGGTCCGCCCGTCCTGGGTGGGGTTCTCCACGCCCGCGTCGATCTGGTCGCGCAGGCCGGCGACGCGCACCATGTAGTACTCGTCGAGGTTGGTCGTGTAGATCGCACAGAACTTGACCCGCTCCAGCAGCGGCACGCGCTCGTCCTCGGCCAGCTGCAGGACGCGGTCGTTGAAGTCAAGCCATGAGAGCTCACGGTTGAGATACAGCGATGGATCTGCGCCTGTGCCGACACCGTCGCTGGAGACGGTTGAGTGCACTGCAGGCTCCTCCAGCTTGTGCTCGTGGTCACCGTTCATGGGCTCATCAAGCTACACGACCCGCTAGGCTCCAGCACAGGGAATGGCTCGTCAACTATGGCTACTTCGTCACGCGGAGGCCGAGCCGCATGGCACTCGCACGGATGCGCAGCGCCGCTTGACAGAGCGGGGTCGCCAGCAGGCGCGCGCGGCGGGCATCGCCATCGAGCGGCTGGGTGGAGCGTTCGATGCGGTGCTGTTCAGCCCGCGTGTGCGTGCGAGTGAGACCGCTGAGCTGGCGGCCGAGGGATGGAGCGAGCAGCAGCGCTCGCTGCTGGCGGTCCACGAGCCGCTCGGGGGCGGCTTCGACGGCGCCCAGGCGCTCGACGCGCTGCGCGCGGTGCCGGCTGACGGGCGCCTGCTGGTGGTCGGCCACGAGCCCGATCTCTCGCGTACCGTGGGCGAGCTCACCGGCGCGCGAGCCGACGTCAAGAAGGGCGGCCTTGCGATCGTGCGCCTAGAAGGTGCCGGCGGCGAGCTCGTCGCCCTCTTGCGGCCCCGCGAGCTCGGCCTGATCGCCTACCCGGCGATCGAGGCTGTTGGTGCTCCACTCGGCGGGGAGTGACGAGGGCACCGAGCTCGGGTCGACGATCTCGACCGATTCGGCCGCAAAGCGGTAGCCGATGCCGAAGTGGGTGTGGATGTAGCGCCAGTCCGGCGAGGCCTTCTCGAGCTTCTGGCGGAGCTTGCGCACGAACACGTCGACCGAGCGGTCGCCGCGCACCATCGTGTAACCCCACAACCGCGAGTAGATCTCCTCGCGCTCGAGCACGCGCCCCTCGGCGGCCGCCAGCAGCTCGATCAGCTCGAACTCGCGTCGCGTCAGGTCGATGCTGCTCTCGCCGACGAACGCCTGGAAGCGGTCGGAGCGGATCTCGACCTCGCCGGCGAGGATCGGCTTGGCCTCGGTGCGGCTTGCGCTGCGCCGGCGGCGACGCACGACGCTCTGCACGCGCGCGATGACTTCCTCGGGGTGGCACGGCTTGGTGATCCAGTCATCGGCGCCGAGTCGCAGGCCGCGCACCCGCTGGGCGACGGTGGACGGCCCTGTGCAGATGACGATCCCGAGCTCCGGAAGCGCCTCGCACAGGCGCTCGAGCCAGCTCCACGCCTGCGGGCCGAGCACGGCGAGGTCTACCACCAGCGCGCTCAGGCGCATCGAGACGACCGCGTCGGCCGGCACGGGGCTCGCGAGCACGCGATGCTCCCAGGCGAGACGGTCCAGGCGCTTGCTCAGGACCTGAATGAAGCCGCTGTCGCGATCGAGCACCGCGATCCGCAGCGAAGCCGCGGCAGCGCCTGTGGCATCCGGTGCCGCCGATGCGCCCCCCGCGTCTCCGACGCTCACGCTTGCGCTCATCGCGGCGCAGTGTAAGCCATAAGAAGGTCTTCTGACAGCTCTGCGGTCCGATGTAACAGGATCTTCACAGGAGCCGGTCGCTCCTTGCGAGGTCGCTAGCCGGGTGGGCGCGAGGAGTCCGAGAACTCCCGGAACAGGCCGGTGACGACGAACGCGACCTGCTCGCCGATGTCCACCGCGTTGTCGCCGATGCGCTCGAGCGCGCGGGCGACGAGCGTCATGTGCATCGCCCACTCGCGCGTGTCGGGGTCATCGCCGATCTCGATCGCAAGCCGGAAGATCTCGCGGTTGAGGCGGTTGATCTCGCGATCCTGACGCACGAGGTCTTCGGCCAAGGCCACGTCGCGGGCCGCGAACGCGGCCTTCGACTGGATCACCTCAGAGCGTGCGAACGCGCCCATCCGGGCGAGCGCGTCGAGCATCTCGCGGTGCACCGGCGGCTCATAGCCCGACAGCGGGATCAGCTTGGCGATGTTCACGCACTGGTCGCCCATGCGCTCGATGTGCTTGATCATGTGCAGCAGCGCTGCCACCAGGCGCAGGTCGCCCGCCACCGGCGCCTGCAGTGCGAGCAGCGACAGGATCCCCTGGTGTACCTCCAGGTAGCGTCCGTCGACGCGATCGTCGTCGGCGATCACCATCTGCGCGAGCTCGACGTCCTGGTGGTGCAGCGCCTCGAGCACGCGGTCGAGCTGCTCGACGATCAGGTCCAGGCCTCCCAGCGCGTTGGTCTCGAGCTCGCGCAGTTGCGCCTGGAAGTGCAGGCGCCCCTGTGCGTGCGCGCCGTCGCTCGCAAAGGGCTTCTCCCTCCGCGCCGTCTCGGTGGCGGCTGGGAAGCTCGCCGGTGGCCGGCCCTCGTCAGCCGAACTTGCCGGTGACATATTCCTCGGTTCGCGAGTCGTTGGGTTTCGTGAAGATCTCCTGCGTCGGCCCGACCTCGACGAGCTCGCCGCCGAGCATGAACGCCGTGCGGTCGGCCACGCGCGCGGCCTGCTGCATGTTGTGCGTGACGATCACGATCGTCACGCGCTGCTTGAGCTGCTCGATCAGCTCCTCGATCTTGAGCGTCGCGATCGGGTCAAGCGCCGAGCATGGCTCGTCCATCAAGATCACCTCGGGTTCCACCGCGAGCGAGCGCGCGATGCACAGGCGCTGCTGCTGGCCGCCGGAGAGCCCGGCCCCGGGCTCGTCGAGGCGATCGGCGACCTCGTCCCACAGGCCGGCGCCGCGCAGCGCGGCCTCGACCTTGGCACGCAGGTCACCGCGGCGGCGGGAGCTGAGCCGTGGGCCGGCGGCGACGTTGTCGAAGATCGACATCGTCGGGAACGGGTTGGGCTTCTGGAAGACCATGCCGATCGCACGACGCACCGCGACGATGTCGACCGATGGGTCGTACACATCGAGGTTCTCGAGCAGCACACGGCCCTCCGCACGGGCCCCCGGGATCTCCTCGTGCATACGGTTGATGCAGCGGACCATCGTCGACTTCCCGCACCCCGACGGCCCGATGATCGCGGTCACCTCGTTGGCATTGAACTCGAGGTCGATGCCCTTGACCTGTTCGGCCTCGCCGTAGAACGCGCGCAGCTGCTCGAGCTTGACGGTCAGCCCGGGCTTGGCCTCGAGGCTCGTGCTCGTGGGGGCGGGCGGCGAGACGGTCCCCGAGCCGGTGATCCGCAGCGGCCCCTGTCCCGACACCGGCTCGTCTGAGTACTGCTGCTGTCGCTCGATCTCTGACTGGCCCTCGGGGTCCACGTCAGTCACCTCTGAGGTCCGTCCATCGGGTGTCATGCAAGGCGACTCCTTCGCGCGATCAGGCGGGCAATGAGGTTGAGCAGCAGGATCATCACGACAAGGGTGAGCGCCGCTCCCCAGGCCCGGTTGACCACAGCCGTCGTCGGGGAGGTGACATCCTTGTAGATTTGCACAGGCAGCGAGTTCATGAAGCCACCGAGGTTGAAGTTTGTCTTCAGCGTCGCGGCCGCGGTGAACAGCAGCGGCGCGGTCTCACCGGCGGCGCGTGCGACCGCGAGCAGCACGCCGGTGACCATCCCCGGCAGCGCCGTGGGCAGGACGATGCTGAAGATCACCCGCCAGCGCGGGGCACCGAGTGCGAGCGCGGACTCGCGCAGGGCGCCCGGCACGAGCAGCAGGATCACCTCCGCGGAGCGGATCACGACCGGCAGCATCAGCAGCGATAGCGCGATCGAGCCCTTGTAGCCGGCGTAGGTGCTGCCGGTGCCGACGACCAGCACGATGTACACGAACAGGCCGAAGACGATCGAAGGCACGCCGGTGAGCACGTCCACGAAGAAGCGCACTGTCTGCGCGAACCAGCTGCCGCGGCCGTACTCGACCAGCCACACCGCCACGCCGATCCCGATCGGGACGGCGATCACCGAGGCGAGCGCGACGATCTCGATCGTGCCGAGGATCGCGCTCTTGATGCCACCGATGCTCGAGCCGCCGAAGAACGTGTTGCCGGTTGGGTCGGTCGTGAAGAAGCTCGTGCTCCAGGCGCCGAGACCCTTGCGCAGCAGGTAGTAGACGATCAGCGCGAGCGGTATCAGTGCGATCACGGTGCCGGCGAGGATGAACGTGCGAGCGAGGCGATCCTTGCGCCTGCGCGCGGGGCTGACGGCGAAGCGCGCCAGCCGCTCAGCGGATGCTCCTTGTGTGCTCATGCGCCGGCACCTGTGTCGGCAAGCGCGGTCATGCCGCCGGGCGTCTTGGCGCTGCCGGCACCCGAGCCTCGGGTACGGGCGGCCCTGACAACGAGCAGGCGCGCGATCGCGTTGACGAGCAGCGTCAGCACGAACAGCACCAGCCCCGCAGCGAACAGCGCCGAGCGGTGCACGCCCTGGGCTTCGCCGAACTCGTTGGCGATCGCCGCCGCGAGGCTGTAGCCCTGGGAGAAGATGTGGTGGCCGAGCTCCGGTGCGTTGCCGATCAAGATCGTCACAGCGATCGTCTCGCCGATCGCGCGACCGAGGCCGAGCATTGCCCCGCCGACGATGCCCGAGCGGCAGTACGGCAGCACCGACAGGCGGATCATCTCCCAGCGCGTGGCCCCGATCCCCAGCGCGGCCTCCTTGTGGTCGGCGGGCACAGTGCTCATCACCTCGCGGCTGATCGCGCTGACGATCGGCAGGATCATGATCGCCAGCACGAGCCCGGTGATGAAGTAGTTGGGGATCGTCACCAGGCCGCCGCCGATGAACGGGATGAACGACAGCCGGTCGGCTATCCACTGCTCGGTGCCCTGCAGCTTCGGCGCCAGGAAGAAGATGCCCCAGAGCCCGTAGACGACCGATGGCACCGCGGCGAGCAGCTCGACGAGCAGCGTCAGCGGCGCGCGCAGGCGCAGCGGGCACAGCTCGGTCGCGTACACAGCGGCCGCGACCGCGACGGGGACGCCGATCAGCAGCGCCAGCGCCGAGGTGATCAGGGTCCCGACGAGCAGTGGCAGCGCGCCGAAATGTTCGGCGCCGACGTTCCAGTCGTTGCCGAACACGAAGTTGCCCACGCCTTCCTTGGCAAACGCGGGCCGAGCCTGTCCGACCAGCCGTATGAAGAAGTAGACGATCAGCGCGAGGATCAACGCGGAGAGCGCCGTCAGCCCGTACTTCAGCGCGCGGTCGGGTAGGCGCGCCAAAGGCGAGCGCTCGAGGATCGAGCGCTCGCCTGTGGGAATCGATGCTGCCTCCACGGCTACCTGTCTATCGAAAACGCAGCCGTGGTGTCACGGTCAGCCGACCGCTGCGCCGTTGCACTGCAGGCCCGCAACCACTTCCTTGGACTTAGCCAGGATCGAGGCAGGCAGCGCGGCGTAGTCGGCCTTGGCGAGGATCGCCTGGCCTTCGCCGAGCCCGTATTCGAGGAACTTGACCACGCCCTTGGCGGCTGCTTCGCCACCCGGGACGCCGGCCTTGCAGAGGTCCTTGTTGACCACGATGAACGTCTGCGAGGTGATCGGGTAGGCCTGTGCGGCCGACGGGTTGCTGATTTTGAAGCCCAGGTTGGCCGGCAGGGTGATGCCTTCGGCCGCGGCGCTGGTCGATTCCAGCGACGGCGCCACGAAGTTGCCGGCCTTGTTCTTGACCGACGCGTAGGTGAAGTTGTGCTCCAGGGCGTATGCCTGCTCCACGTACCCGATCGCTCCGGCCGTCTGCTGAACCGCGCCGGCGACGCCGGCGTTGCCCTTGGCGCCTGTGCCGGTGGGCCACTGCACCGTCTTGCCTTCGCCGACCTTGCTCTTCCATTCGGGATCGACGATCGAGAGGAAGCCGGTGAAGCCGTCGGTCGTGCCCGATGAGTCCGAGCGGTGGATCACGGTGATCGGCGTGCTGGGGAGGCTGACGCCGGGGTTCAGCGCCTTGATCTCCGCGTCGTTCCAGGTCTTGACCGTGCCGAGGTAGATGTCGGCGATCGTCTTGCCGTCGAGCTTCAGGCCGGTCTTGACGCCGGGCAGGTTGTAGGAGACCGTGATCGCGCCCAGGAACATCGGGATCTCGACCGACGGGCTGCCGTTCTTGGCGACCGCTTCTTCGTCAGCGGGCTTCAGCGGCGGGTCGCTGGCGCCGAAGTCGACGGTCTTGCTCTCTAGCGAGGTGATGCCCGCGCCCGAGCCGACGGCCTGGTAGTTGACGGTCAGGCCCGACAGCGCCGATGCCCACTGTTCGTAGACGGGAGCGGCAAACGTCGAGCCGGCCCCGGAGATCGTTGCTGAGCCGCTGGAAGCGGTCGAGCTGGTGGTGCTCGAGGTGCTTGGCGTGGAACTGGAGCTTCCGCATGCGGCAAGGCCCAACGTGAGCACAACGCAGCCCGCAAGCGCGCCCATCTTGTTCTTGATCACAACATCTCCTCTGCTGGATTGTCAGGTGGCCGAGCGCTGAAGAACGCGCTGTCCGCCGAAACGGCGTGCCGCGGGCAGTCTTTTCAACCGCCGGTGGCCTCCATGTGAACATTCCGTGAAGGTTGGGGCTGAAATCTGTATCCAAACCCAGGATGTGTGTGGATGAAGCGCCGGTCGGGCAGCGCGTCCTCGAGCTTGCTGCGCAGCTTGCTCACGTAGACGTCCACCGAGCGGTCGCCGGCGCGCAACGGCCCGCCCCACACGTTCAGGTAGAGTTCCTCGCGGGTAATGATCGCGCCAAGGCGCCTCGCCATCGCGACGAGCAGTTCGAACTCGCGCACCGACAGCGTCAGCGCCTGGCCGGTCGCGAGCACCAGCCCTTCCTCGAGTCTGATCTCGAGCTCGCCCGCGTATAGGACATCCGCCGGGATGTCCGTGCTCTCGGGGAAGGCCGCCACGACGCGGAGCGTCGCAGGCCCTGGCAGTAAAGGCGTTGCAAACTCGTGATCTAACCGTGAAAAATCCGTGAAAGCCACGGGAGTGGCTGCGAGTGTCAATATCCTCGGCCGATGAGCTTTCTACGCCAGGGCGTTGACGCCACCCTGATGGCCCTGGTCGAAGAGTCCGGCCGCAACCTCCAGCGCTGCGGCCTGCTGCTGCACGATCTGCTCAAGGATTACCCAGAGCGCGCGACGCTGGCGCAGGACCTGAAGATGTGCGAGCAGGAAGGCGATCGCATCACGCACGACATCATCCACCGCCTGGCGGGCCGCGGGCGCGTGCGCGCGCCGTTCGACGCCGGCGACGGATATGCGCTGGCGACCGCGCTCGATGACGTCGTCGATCACTCCGAGCAGGTCGCCGCGCAGCTCGGGCTATATGGGGTGGAGGCGCCGATGGAGCAGGCGGTGGAGTTCACCGAGGTGCTGGTCGGCGCCGGCGAGCAGATCGCGCAGGCGCTGCGCTGCCTGCGCACGGGCACCGAGATGGGCCCGCATCTGGTTGAGATCCATCGCTTGGAGAACGAGGGCGATCGCCTGCAGCGCGACGGTGTCGCATCGCTGTTCGCGGGCGGCATCGACCCGATGGTCGTGATCCGCTGGAAGGATATCTTCGAGTCGCTCGAGGCCGCGGTCGACGCGTGCGAGACAGTCGCCCATGTTCTCGAGGGCATCACGCTCAAGCAGCGCCGGCGCCGGCGCTGAGCTCGCCGGTCCGCGTCGCGGGCGCGGCGCCGCTGAGGCGACCGGCTCCCGCAGGTAGTGCTTAACCGCTCTAGGGCGCAGTTTCTCGACCTTCGAGGGCAGCTGAGGCAGGCGCGTATCCGAGCCCGCCCGCACAGAGGCGGAGACCCTGCTTTTACAAATCGTTCACGTTCCACATATTCCGGACTTGCAATGTGAACAACTCTTCTGTAAAAAGCGTCCTTCAATTGTCCTGATTGGAGATCGGAGTAGTGGGGTATGGAGACTTCCGAACGTTCTCAACGCCGCGTGCGGGCACGCGGTGCTGGAGCGGGGCCACGGAACGGCACCGCGTCGAGCCTTCGGCGAGCGGCGCCGCTGCAGGAGCCTTCCGGCGACGCCGAGGAGCTGTCGGGGCCGCGGGTGGCGATCCTCGACAGCGACTCGGGCTTTCTGGTGGTGCTCGCCAAGCGCCTTGAACGGCTGCATTGGAAACACCGCGTGCTGTCGCCGCGGGTGACGGCCAAGACGCTCGCCTCGATGGAGGTGGATGCGTTGGTCGTCGATATCTCGATCCTGGGCGCCCAGCGCTGGAAGTGGCTGGCACGCCTGTGCGATCAGCGTCCGGACGTGAGGGTGATCGTGTGCACGGGAGCCTCGACCGTCGCCGAACGCGTCTGCGGCCTGCGACTCGGCGCTGACGACTGGCTGAGCAAGCCCTGCCATCCGGAGGAGCTGATCGCTCGCATCGAGGTGGTCACGGCCAACAGACACCGCCCCGAGCAGCGCGAGCTGGAGCCAGTGACCATCGGCGAGGTCGAGATTCGGCCCGATCAGTACCAGGCGTTCGTGCTCGGGCGCAGCCTGCGCTTGACGCGGCGCGAGTACCAGCTGATCGAGCTGCTCTCCAGGGCCGCCGGTGAGGTTCTGGCCCGCGAGGAGATCTACGAATGCCTGTGGGGCGGCAAGATGATCCGCAACGACCGCTCGGTCGACGTGTTCGTGCACAAGCTGCGGCGCAAGCTCGAGCGTGCCTCGCCGGGCTGGAGCTACGTTCACACCCACTTCGGGATCGGCTATCGATTGGCCGGCGAGCCGGCAGACGGGGGCTCGGTGCACGATCTGCGGATCGCGGCGGAGCCGGCGCTCGAGCCGCTGGCGGCCTGAGCGGCGCTCAGCCGCCGGGCGTCGCGGCGGGCGCGCTGACCTGTATCTGCGCGCCGCTGGCATCGCCGACGAAGAAGATCTGGAACGGCGTGGAAGACCCCGTCGGAGCGCTCGCCAGAACGGCGCGGCCGGCCGCTACGACCTTCCCGGCACGCCGCGCGACGGCGTCCACAACCAGTTCCTGCTGGGTAACTCCCGACTGGTTGACAACGTTCCCTTCGTCCTCAGCTTCCGAGAGATGGGCGCCGGCGACGCTCAGGCGCGGGATCGCGCCGGCAATGGTGGTGCCTTCGCCGACCTCCGCGCTGACGCTCGCCGGAGCGCCGGTGGCCTGAACCTGATCGTCGATCCATGTGATGCGCTCGTGTGCCGGGATCAGCGCCACGGACGCCAACGTCGGGGACAGGCCGGGAATGTCGTTCCTGTAGATCGAAGCTCCGTGGGCGTTGCGCACGTTGATCTGGATCGGCAGGTCACGCAGCGCCGTGCTCGAGGTGTTGTCCAGGCTCACCACGGCCACCGTCCCTTCGGAGCCGTGGACGACCGCCGTCCCGGTCACCTCGACCTTTGCGCTCGGCCGCGTGATCGTCAGAGCGCGCTGGGCGAGCGCAATGCGCTTCGCGGCTTCGCTTTCGTGTGCCTTGGCGGCCTTTTCGAGCTTCGCGCTTCGTTCCTGGTTGGACTCGCACGCTGCCAGCACGAGCGCCAGCAGCACGAGCGCCGCCAACCTCACCCGAAGGCCCCGCTGATGTAGTCGCGCGTGCGCTCCATCGTGGGCCGGTCGAACACCTGCTCGCTGGTCCCATACTCGACGAGCTCGCCGAGGTGCATGAACGCGACGTGGTCGGCGACGCGAAACGCCTGCTGGAGGTTGTGCGTGACGATCACGATCGCGACGCTCTCGCGCAGCTCCACGATCAGCTCCTCGATCGTCGCTGTAGAGATCGGGTCGAGCGCCGAGCAGGGCTCGTCGAGCAGTAGCACCTCCGGCTCGGCGGCGAGCGCGCGCGCGATGCACAGCCGCTGCTGCTGGCCCCCGGAGAGTCTCAGGGCCGATCGCTCGAGGTCTCCGGCGACCTCGTCATAGAGGCCCGCGCGGTGTAGCGCGTCGGTCACCGCCGACTCGATCTCCGAGCCTCGCCGCCGGCGCCTGCCGCCGCGTCCCGGTCGCTCGGCCAGGGCGTAGGCGACGTTGTCGAAGATGCTCATCGGGAACGGGTTGGGCTGCTGGAAGACCATCGTCACGCGCCGGCGCAGGTCGTTGACCTCGAGCTCGTGGATGTCCTGCCCGTCGAGCGTGATGCTGCCGGTGCGCGCCGCACCGGCGGTGATCTCGGTGAGACGGTTGAGCGAGCGCAGCAGCGTCGTCTTGCCCGAGCCGGACGCGCCGATCATCGCCAGCACCTCGCCCTGGCGCACGGGGAGGCTGACGTCGCGAACCACCCAGTTGTCACCATAGGCCAGCCACACCGACTCGATGCTCATGCGCTCGCGCACGAGTGCGGACGCGGTTTTGGTGGGGCGCAGGCGCGTTGTCACGGCGGCGGCGGGCGCGACGCCGTTGCCAAGCGGGCGCGGCGGCGCGATGTACGGATCGCGATCGACCGCGATCCGCCGCACGGGCGGCGGCATCATCGGGTCCATGGCGTCTCCCCGGGCCGGCTCATCGCCAGTTGAGCCTCGACGTGTACTGGATCAGGCGGAATGCGCGGCTCAGCCCGCCGCCTTCGGGCCGCCCACCCCTGTTGGTCAGCCAAGTCACGATCCCGTTGAGGATCAGCACGATCACGAGCAGCACGAAGGCGGCCGCGTAGGCCTTGTGGGGGGCATTGCCTTCGCCGGCCGGCGAGTTGCTGTAGATGTAGCTGGTGAGCGTCGAGCCGGTGCCGCGGAGTGTCCCGATCACCGGCACGTTGCCCACTTTCTCCAGGGTCAGGTAGGTGCCGAGCAGGATGTTGATGATCGCCGTGTCGCCGATGATGCGACCCAGGCCGAGCACCGTGCCGGTGGCGATGTCGGGCCGGATCGCCGGGAGCAGCACGCGCCGGACGGTCGTCGCGGGGGTCCTGCCGAGTGCGAAGGAGGCCTCGCGCAGGCGGTCCGGCAACCGTGTCAGCGCCTCGCGCGTGGAGGCGACGATGAGCGGCAGGGCGAGCACCGCCATCACGGCGCCGGCGGCGAAGAACGAGCGTCCGTAGACGCCTCCGCCGGCGGCGGTCTGCGAGAGGAAGCCGAGATAGCCCTGGGCGAAGATCACCAGCCCGAACAGCGCGAGCACCACGCTCGGCGCCCCCGCGATGATCTCGATCGCCGACTCGACCGCCCGCGCCAGCCACGACGGGCGTCCGTACTCCGCCAGCCATGTGCCGAGCGCCACGCCGATCGGGGCCGCGATCGCGATGCCGACTCCGGCCACGATCAGGGTGCCGATGATCGGGTCGAGAAAGCCGCCGCTCTGGCTCTCCTTGGGCGACGGAGCCGGCGATTCCACGAACAGCTTGGGATGCAGATAGGCGACGCCCTTGACGAGCATGAACAGCACGATTCCCAGCGCGATCAGGCACAGCCCGATGCCGACGGTCCAGCAGAGGGCATAGGCGATGCGGTCGACGAGCGGCCACGAGCCCGTCCGTTCCCGCGGCGCGCGGGCGATCGCGGTGCCCGGCGGCGGCGCCGGCGTCTGCCTGGAGGCGCCGGGTGCGAGCTCAGCTGTAGGGGTCATGTGCGCACCCCGTAGCGTTTGAAGCGCTGCTTGGCGGCCCAACCGCCGAACGAGAGCATTGCGGCGGATACGAGCAGCACGGCGCCGATCGCGTAGATCGTGTGCCCGAGCGGCGCGATCGTCAGGCCTTCGGAGTTCTGGAAGATCGTCGCCGCGAGCGGGCGCACCGGCTCGAATAGGGCGGTGACGCCGTCGAGCAGGTTGGGAGCGAAGCCGCGGCCACCGGCGACCATCGCGAGCATCACAGCCTCGCCGAGTGCGCGCGCCGTGGCGAGCACGGTCGCGGCGGCGATCGCGGGACGCGCCGCATGCAGCGAGACTCGCCAGATCGTGCGCCAGCGGTTGACGCCGAGCGCAAGCGAGCCTTCACGCCACGCCGCCGGCACCGCCGCGAACGCTCCGGCGCTGATCGCGGTCATGATCGGCAGGATCATCACCGTCAGGATCAGCGTGGCCGTCATCACGTCGGCGCCGTTGAGCTGCACGACGTAGCCGACCGATGCCTTGCGCGCGTTGCTGATCAGATGGTTGTTGATGTACGGCGCGATCACCAGGATCCCGATCAGGCCGTAGATCACCGATGGCACGGCGGCGAGCAGCCGGATCACGGGGTCGAGCGTGCGCCGCAGCGCCGGCGGCGCGAACTCGGTCAGGAAGATCGCGGCCAGCGTCGAGACGACGAGCGCGAGCAGTACCGCCAGGACCGTCGTCAGCAACGTCCCCCAGATCAGCGGCCAGGCGCGGAAGTAGTAGATCGAGTGCCCCGGCAGCGCTTTGACTTCCTGCATCGCGCGCAGCTGTGTGTCGACGTCGCCGCCGGGGCCGAACCAGCTCAGGCCGTTGTGCGCGAACGACGGCCACGCCTTGATGAAGACGGTGACGAGCATCGCCCCGATCAGGACGAGCACCGCCGCCGCCAGTGCGCCGAGCGAGCGCTCGACGCGCCGGTCGGTCCTTCCCGTGGCCCAGCGGCGGGCGCCGCGCGAGCCACGGGAAGGGGCTGCTGTCAGTGGATTGCGATCCACTCGGAGCTGACGATCTTGCGCACGGTCAGGTTGCCGGGCTTGGTGATCCAGTCGATGAACTTCGCGGCTTCGCCTTTGGGCCTGCCCTTGGTGACCATCCAGAAGTTGCGCACGCCCGCGTACTGGCCGGACTTGGCGTTCGCCAGCGTGCAGGGGATGCCCTGGTAGTCGACGGTGTGCACGCCGCCGGTGAGCGTCGCGGCGAAGGACGTGAAGCCGATCGCGTTGTCATCGCCGCCGACGGCGTTGACCTCCGTCCCCTCAGAGGTCTCCTGTGTCGCGCTGGGAGAGATTTTCAGGGTTTCGCCCAGGAAGATGTTCTGGAACGCGTCCTGGGTACCGGAGACGGCTTCGCGGTCGAACAGGTCGATCGGGCCGTTGAGGCTAGACCCCGGAACCTGGCTCCAGTTGCGAATGTCGCCCGTGAAGATGCCCTGAACGGTTTCCTGCGTGAGGTTGGCAAGCGGATTGGCGGTGTTCGTTATCACGCAGATCCCGTCGCGCGCGATCTTGCTGAACACGAGCCCTTTTGGGTCTTGGCCCGGGATCGGGTCACGCGAGGCATCGCCGATGTCAACCCTGCCGGCCGCGACGTCGTTGATCCCGATGTCGGTCTGCCCGCCGCCGACTTTGGGCGCGGGGATCTTGGGAAAAGTCTTGTGGTAGGCGGTAGACAGTTTTTCGACGAGCGGCAGCATCGAGGTCGAGCCGTCGATGATCAGGCGCTTGCTTGCAACCGCGCTCGCGGGGGCAGCCAGTACAAGCGCGAGGACTGCCGAGACGAGGACGGTGCGGTGCGTGAGGGTGCGGTGCGCGCGCACGATTGTTGCTCCTTTTCGTTCGGGGAGGTGGGTGCTACTCAGCGTCGAGACGCTCAAACAGGCGGAACAGACTGAGGTGTGAATCGATGCGGTCATGCGCGATGGACGTCACCCCGGGAGAAGAGTGTCGCTCGCCGGTTTGGTTGGTGTTTCGTTTTTGTGAACGTTGCCATGCGTCCCGCTTGTGTATTTCTTGTGAACGCAGTCCCGGGCTATGTGTCGTTTTTGTGAACGCCATTGCATTTCAGCTCGCACCGTGTGACGCTGGCATCGGTCCGATCGGAACAGCGCTCGACGGCTGCCTCTGCGCGCCGCGGTGCCCCTTGATCGAACCCTCGCCATGACAGACGACCACACCCCACCAGAGCCGACAGCCGGCAACGGCGCCAACGCGGCCGGCGCGAACAAAGCGACGGTGCGCTCGGGCTTGGCCCAGCGGCGCAATCCGGTGCTCGCAAGGCTCGGCGACATCGCCACGAACGCCCGCCGCGTGGCGTTCAAGGATCCCCTCTCGCTGTTCCTGCTGCTGGCCTCGATCGGGCTTGCGATCGCGTTTGCGACGCTGCTCGGCGCGATCAAGCCCAGCAGCTCGGGCATGCAGGTGCCGATCAGCACGGTGCAGACGCTCGCCAAGCAGCACGACATCTCCACTGCGATCCTGCTCGACCACGACAGTCGCGCCGAGCTGACCACGACGGCGAACGCGCCGGCGGTCCTCGCCGACGGCACGGTCTCAACAACTACGGGCGAAACTACGCTCCCCGCCGGGAGCACCCCTGTCGGCGGCTCGCAGAAGCTGTGGGCGTCCTATCCGGCTTCGGGCGCGCTGACGCAGCAGCTGCTGAAAGAACTCACCGGCAGTGGCGCGACGGTCACGGTCGAGCAGCAGTCCGGCAAGGGAACCGAGGCGATCATCGTCCAGTTCCTGATCCCGATCCTGCTGCTGGTGTGCCTGTTCTCGCTGTTCACGCGCATGGGGAGCGACGCCGCCGGCGGCCTCGCCGCCTTCTCTGAGTTCACGGGCAAGGGCCGCAAGAAGGGTAAGGGCACGCGCGACAGGATCACGTTCGCCGACGTTGCCGGCGCGGGCGAGGCGCTCGCGGAGCTCCGCGAGATACGCGATTACCTCCAGGATCCCAGCAAGTACCTCGCTGTCGGCGCCGCCGCCCCCAAGGGAGTGCTGCTCGTCGGACCCCCGGGCACAGGGAAGACACTGCTCGCGAAGGCCGTCGCGGGGGAAGCCGATGCCTCGTTCTTCTCGGTCTCGGGCTCGGACTTCGTCGAGTCGCTCGTGGGAGTCGGCGCCGCGCGTGTACGCGACCTCTTCCGCAAGGCCCGCAAGGCGTCGCCCGCGATCATCTTCATCGACGAGCTCGACGCCGCGGGACGCAAGCGCGGCGCCGGGATCGGGCAGGGCAACGACGAGCGCGAGCAGACGCTCAACCAGATCCTCGTCGAGATGGACGGCTTTGCCGGCGATGGAGGCCTCGTGGTGATGGGCGCCACCAACCGGCCCGACATCCTCGACCCCGCCCTGCTGCGACCCGGTCGCTTCGACCGTCAGGTGGTGGTGGACGTGCCCGACGTGCACGGGCGCCTGGAGATCCTGCGCCTGCACGGGGGCAAGCGCCCGCTGGCTCCAGACGCCTCGCTCGAGGAGGTGGCGCGCCAAACGCCGGGCTTCAGCGGTGCCGAGCTTGCCAACGTGATCAACGAGGGCGCGCTGCTCAGCGTCCGCGACGGTCGCGGGCAGATCGATCAGGCGACGCTCGAGGAGGCCATCGACCGCGTCGTGGCGGGGCCGGCCAAACACCATGTTCTCAGCGAGCAGGAGCGCTGGCTGATCGCGATCCACGAGGCTTCGCACGCGGTCGTGACCGAGGCACTGGGCCACACGACCTCCACGCGCAAGCTCTCGATCGTGGCGCGCGGGCGCCAGCTCGGCACGGCGGCGCACATGCTCTCCGACCGCGACCAGGTGATCATGACCAAGCCCGATCTGCAGAGCCAGCTGATCGTGATCACCGCGGGACTGTCGGGAGAGCGCATCGCCTTCGGGCACACGTCCACGAGCGTGCACGACGACCTGCATGCCGCGACCGCGCTCGCGCGCAGCATGGTCACCTCCTTCGGCATGTCCGAGGCACTCGGTCTGGTGACGATCGGCGAGAAGAGCGGCGAGGTCTTCCTTGGCGCTTCGCTTCAGGATCTCGGCTCGGTCGGGCCCGAGACCCTGAACCTGATCGACAACGAGGTCGAGCGCCTGGTGGGCGACGCTGAGGCGCGCGCGGCGGTGATCCTCGATCGCAACTGGAGCACGGTCGAGGAGACGGCGACAGCGCTGCTCGAGCAGGAGACGCTCTCGGGGGTCGCGCTCGACGCGGTGCTCTCGACGGTCGCGGAGGTCACGCTGGACGATCTGCGCGATGTGCGCCGGCCATCGGCCGCGCACGACCCCAAGCAAGCCCAATGAGGCGTCTGCCTTCACCGGCAATGATCGTCGCGCTGGTGGCGCTTGTGTTCTCCACGACCGGGCTTGCGGACGCGGCACGCAGGGCGGTGGTCAGCGCGTTCGACGGCCACCCGATCAGCACCACTCCTCACGCGGGCGGCCTGCTGCTGCTGGGCAAGAACAGGAAATTCCCAGCCTCGGCGATTCCGACCGTCAAGAACGCATCCCGCGTCGACGGCAAAACGCCAGAACAGCTTGCTGGCACGTGTCCGCCAGCTACGGTGGACCTCGGCACTTGGTGCCTGGACTCGGCGCCATATCCGCTGAGCAAGGCGGATGCCGGCAAGAACAACTACGTCTGGGCGAGCAAGGCATGCGAGGCCCAAGGCGGCTGGCTGCCGTCGGCGTCGCAGCTGGTCGGCGCGGCCGCGCGGGTGAAGCTCGAGTCGACGATCCGGACGGCGAGCGGCGCTCTTGAAAATCCCGACACGGCGACCGTCGACCAGGATCCCAGCCGAGGCCTCAAAGACGAACGCGAGATGAGCTCGACGCCCGCGACGACCGAGGCCGGCTCGGCGGCGGCCGGCTCGGAGGGCGTCAGCGAAGGCGCGACCGGCGACCCGCGCCAAGGCCAAGCGAACCCGGTCCCGATCGCCGCCAATCCGCTGCCCGAATCGTTGCAGTACATAACGGTCTACGACAACGACCAGCAGGGCGGCTTCGCGGGCTCGCAGCCGGTCTCCGAACCTCAGAACTTCCGCTGCGCCTTCAACCCGACCGTCGGCGCGCTGAACAAACCGGAAGAATGAAGGTCTCCCTCAGGTCCGTGGACACGGGGCGTGCGGGGATGCTGGTGACGGTGCTCGCCACAATCTCGTTCGCGGTGCTGGCGCAGTGCGCTCACGCGGTGATCCTCCCGGCGACGACGATCGAAGGTCCCAGCTCGGAAATCGTCGGCTTCGGAGGCGTCGCCATGGCCGAAGACGGCACCGGCGGGCTCGTGTACCTCAAGCGCGTCGACGGCGTCGCCCACGTGTTCGTCGCGCGCTACATCGCCGGCCACTGGCTGGCGCCCATCCGTGTCGACGCCGAACAGCCCTTCGCCGCGAGCTGGCCACGTATCGGGGCGGCGAGTGGAGGCGAGCTCGTGGTCGTCTGGGCGACGCCTTTCGCGTCGGTCGACGAGCGGCCGGTCTACGAGCTGCTCAGCTCGACGCTGGGCCCGGGCTCAGCGGCGTTCGGCCCGGCGTTGACCGTCGATCGAGACATCGGCGAAGCGACCGGCGCCAGCCTCGACCTCGCGATGAGTTCCACCGGGCAGGCCGACGCCGTCTACAGGGTGGTCCAAGCGCAGCAGGAAAAAAGCACGGTCCCGCTGCTGCGACCCACCGACGTCGTCGAGCAGGTGCGAGTGGCGCACTTCGATGGCGAACGATGGACTGCCCTGGGAGAGATCAATCGCGATCCCGGAGTCTCGATGCGCCCTCCGACGCAGGCGAACGCGCCGCAGGTCGCGATCGGTCCGACCGGCAACGGCATCGTCGTCTGGCAGGAGCCCGAAATCAACGGCGTCGCGCGCATCTGGGCAAGGCGCCTGTTCGGCTCCAATATCGACTACGTGATGCCCGTGACCGCCACGACGTTCGATGGGGCGCCGATCGAAGAAGACGCCGACGCACCAAGCGTCGCGCTCTCGCAGCTCGGCCAGGCGTGGGTGGCCTACAGGCAGTCCGCGGGGCCCAGCTCGCCGCTGCCGGGGCCGCGGATCTTCGTGAACGACCTGCCCAACGGCGAAGCGGCGAGTGGCGTGGAGTTCCAGGGCGCGATCGTCGCCGACTCGTCGGTCGCGGGAGGCAAGGCCGCGTCGATCGGCCTGCCGAGCATCGACATCGACGAAAAGGAATCTCTGCACCTGCTCTACGACAGCGACGGCACTCCGCGGGTGGTCGAGGGCAACGATCTCGGGCTCTCGGGGACGCTGTCGCTGGGGCCGCCGTTCGTCGGCTCGGCGCTGCAGGCGCCGGACGAATTGCCGGCGGCGAGTGTCATGAACCCTGAAGGCGGAGGCGTCTCCGCATGGCCGAGTGCGGACCCGGAGGGACGGACGGCTCTAGCGGTACGTGAGGACTTCCCCGAAGGCGGTGTGCAGACCGCCCTGGTCAGCGGCGGCGCGGGTGGGCCGATCGGCGAACTGGCCGTCGGCCGGTCGGGTCTGGGCGATGGGCTCGTCGCCTTTCAACAGGGGCCGCTTGGCGACGCGGCGATTGTCGCCGCGCAGGTCACCGCTCCGCCCGCGCGGTTCGTCGTCAGCGTGCCGAAGGGCTGGATCAAGCCCGCGAGCGCGCATCTTTCCTGGGAAGCGGCCGCCAGCGCCAACGGGCCGCTCACCTACGCGGTTGTGCTGGATGGTCATCGGCTGGCGGCGCCCGCCGGCGCATCCGCGCTCAGCATAAATCCGACTCGGCTCGGCAACGGCATCCACGAGGTGCAGCTGCTCGTGACCGACCGCTACGGGCAGTCCACGCTGACGGCGCCTTCCAAGCTGAAGATCGACGGCCAGCCGCCGCGCGTCAAGATCCTCAGCGCGATGGGCGGTTATGGCGTGACGGTCCGCGTCGGTGATGCCCAGTCCGGCGTCGCCGTGCATGCAGTCAAGATCAGCTTCGGCGACGGGCAGCGGGCGAGCGGACGCAGCGTGTTCGAGCACCGTTACGCCCGCGCCGGCGTCTACACGGTCGTCGTGCAGGTCCGCGACAACGTCGGCAACGTGGGCACTGTTCGCCGGTTGGTGAGCGTGCGATGAGGCGCTCGCTGCTGCTCCTTGCGCTGGCCGTCGCGGCGATCGAGCTCGTCCCCGCCGGGTCGGCGACGGCGGACGTGTTCGGGAAGATCGCAATGGCCTCGGACGGTTTCCTCGAAGGACAGGAAGCTCAGCAACAGCAGGCGCTCTACGCCCATGACCCGGACCTGTCCGGAAATGGACGCTATATCGCGTTCGACGGCTACTTCGGCGGGCGCACCGGCGTGTGGCGGCGCGATCTTCAGACAGGTGAGGTCGAACCGGTCGCTGTCGGTGAGCAGCAGGAAGGCGGCGAAGCGTGCGTGGCGCACGACGCGTGCGACGCCGAGCTGCCCTCGATCAGCGAGACAGGGCAGTACGTGAGCTTCACCACGACCGCGCCGCTGACCAGCGCCGACCAAGACGAAGGCGGTAGCAACGATCACCCGAACGTATGGGTGCGAAACATGGACCTCCCTGAAGCGGACGCGTCCGCCTACACGCTCGTCTCGGCGGTGAGCGGCAAGTCTGAAGGTCTCACCTACGAAGGCTCGTATGCCGACGGAGCTGTCGCCGCGGGGCGCTCTGCGATGAGCGAAAGCGGAGAAGAGGTGGTGTTCGTCACGACCGCCGCCTCCAACCTCACGGCCTGCGAGACCGGGGCGCCGCCTGAAGCCAACTGCGCGGAAGGCTCGACTGAAGCGCCCGCGGGGGGCACGCCGGCCCTGCAGGTCGCGGTCCGCAACCTCAAAACAAAAGAAACCACACTTGTAAGCGTCGAATACGACCCCGCGACCGGCCAGCCGATTCCCGATGCGCCCGTGTCCCAGTCCGAAGGCGGAACGATCTACGGGGCTGTGTACAGTCCGGCCTCCGAAGCGCCGCAGTTCCCGTTCGACAAACGGGCCTACAGCCTGCCGTCCTCGGTCGGCGCGTCCATCAGCGCCGACGGCACGACCGTCGCGTGGATGGGAGTCGACGTCTTCAAGCAGGCAAGGATGCTCGTTGATGAAACGAAAGCGAGCTACTCCGAGCCGCTCTGGCGACGGATCTCGAGCGCCGATGACCCCACCCGGAGGGTCACCGGGGGCTCGGAACCAGAGAGCCCAGCCTGTATTGCCAGCGGCGAGCTCAGCCTCCCCACAATCGAAGAGGGGCTCGGGACCGCCTCGAACCCATGTCAGGGACCGTTCGCGGTGGAACCCGCGATCGGGGCGTGGTCCTCGACCATCGTCAACAGCGTCGTGCCCGAGCTGAGCGCAGACGGTGACACCGTCGCGTTCCTCGCCTCCGCGCAGCTGACGGCGCTGGGCATCGACTTCGGTCGTGCCCAGGACACGGAGCTGGACGACCTGTTCGTGGTCAACATGCAGGAAGGCCTCCCTCGCGCGGAAGCGCTGCGACCGCTCACCCAACTGGTCCCCGGGGAAGCAGGCGAAGCGCCGATCGTCGACCTTGCGATCTCACCCGGAGGCACTCAGGTGGCTTTCTCGACACAGCGCATCCAGTTCCCGTTGGGCTCTCCCGCCTACGTGAGCCAGCCGCAGGCGGTAGTCGGGTTGGCTGAACTGTTCGACATCGACCTTGCCGACGACACCCTCACCCGCGTTAGCGGAGGCTACGAAGGCGGTCCGGGCGAACATCCTCACCTCAGGGGCACGACGGGCGAACGCCAGTACGGGTCGTTCACCGATGGTGCGCTCTCGCCGTCCTTCTCCAGCGAAGGCAACACGCTCGCGTTCTCATCCACAGCGTCCAACCTCGTCTACGGCGACGGCAACACTCCACCGGCCTCCCATAGCGTGAGCGGATCCGCTGACGGCAGCGATGTGTTCTATGTCTCGCGGGAGCTGTTTCCGCCGGAATCGGCAGAAACCTACGTATCGAGCCCACCCGCCGGCCCCTCGATCACCCCTTCGTGGGCCCTCGGTGTGACTGCACGCTCGCTTGCCAACGGCAGCGTGAGGCTCTACGTCGAGGTGCCCGGCGCCGGTAGCCTGAACGCCTCGGTCACGAGTGCCGTTTCGGAGGCCGTCACCTCGCATGTGAGCGTCTGGCGCGGACACGTCAGTGTCAAGGCCGCGCGTGTCGGCGCCAAGCGCGGCCACGTCCGACGTATGGTGGTCGAGCGAGACGTGGCGAGCAACAAGCTGGTGGTCGGCCCGAGCACGGAAGGGCTGGTCGAACTGACGCTCACGCTGGCCGCGCCGTACAGGACGCTCGCATCGGGCTCGGGCGGCCTCGCCGGCACGGTGAACCTCATCTTCACAGCGCCTGGGCGGCCCGCGTTGAAGCAGAGCATCGCGGTCTCGTTCGTGCGCAAGGCCAAGGAGGCTGCTCGCCGGGCATCACGCACCTCCGGACGAACGTCCAAGGCGAGGCGGTAGGTGAGTTCGCTACGCATCCCCACGCTGTTCGTGCTCGCGACCGCGACCTGTGCGCTCGCGGCGAGCTTGCTCGCCGGACAGGTGAGCGCGGCGGAATGGCACCTGCAGCCGATCGAACCACCGGCGCTGGTCGGCGAAGAAGGCTGCGAGCCGACCGAAGCGAAGCCATGCCGTACCCCGGTTGGCCTCGGCCGCGTCGGCGACATCGAGTTCACCGCGGCCAATCGCGGGCTGCTGATCACGGCGGGGAACGGCAGCACCATCAAACCGGGGATCTGGGACTACAACGGCGCCGGCTGGCATGAGCTGGCGAGCGAATGCGGTGCCACCGACGGGCGGATTGCCTGGGCCGGGCCTGCGACGACGGAACCGGCTTCGGGGACGACCGCCCAGGAATTCTGGACGGTCTCCGACGGGCGCCCGGGGCAGGCCGCCACCCCCAATGGAGTGCTGCCGCCGGTGATAGACAACACGCTCTGCCATTTCGCCGTCAACTCGTCTAACGGCAAGCTCGAAGTCGTCGACTCCTACGCCTCGCTTGCCTTCGAGGCGAACTCCTACCAGCCGATGGATGCGGCAGCGTGCCTCGACCCGACCGACTGCTGGTTCGCGGGTGGGCCGCTGCCGGCGCCACAGCTCGGCGCGTTCCATCTGCACTGGAACGGGAGCTCGCTGCAGCCCGAACCCAATACTCGAGCCGAAGACGTGCGGAGCCTGGATGCCTTCGAAGGCAAGCTCTACGAGGGCATCGGGCTGTTGGAAGAAATCGAAGGCGAGCCGGGGCAGGAAATCTTGCATCCGCCGGTCCTGCAGGTGATCTCAGCGGAAGAATCGGCCGAGGCTTTCGAACCACAGCATCCCGAACGTGAAGGAATAGCCGAAGAATTCCTACCCGAATACGCCGTCGGCTCGCGCCCGCGCGCTCTGGCGCCGCTGCAACTCTCCTCGGATGAAGGCTCGCTGTGGGCCGCTGCCGGCCCGGTCAAAGTACCGCCGGTCGGTTCGAGCCTTGGCGAACTGATCGTCCTGCATGACGCCGGCGGTGTCTGGAGCCAGGTGCTCGGCCCTGCCGAAACCGGCTCGGAAGCCCACCCCAGGCCGAGCGGAAGCCTCAAAGCTGACCCGCTGAGCCTCCAGGACGAGGTCGTGAACTCGATCGCCGCGGAACCGGGAACCTCGAGCGCCTGGCTCGCGCTCGACACGCAATCCGATGCGAACGGCGAAGCTCCGAGTCCCACCTCTTTGGCCACCGTCGTGCACGTCGAAGCCGACGGGCAACTTACCGAAGAGCAGCTTCCCTCCGAAGCCGAACGCGAGGCAGGGGTCGGCCCGAAGGGCGCCGCATACAGGATCACGTGCCCGGCTCGGAACGACTGCTGGATGGCGACCACCCAGGGGTGGCTGTTCCATCTCAGCGAAGGCTCGCCCCAGCCGGTGGACGGCGATCCGGCATTCAACGGCCCGCTGATCACGTTTCGCCCGCATGATGAAGGCGTCCCGCAGGAACAGGGGGACGCGCCGCCCAGCGACGACTCCGGGCTCGAAGAATCGCAGGCGCCGAGCTCAGCGTCAGAGCTGACGAAAGCAGTCGCACCCAACCCGTTCGCGACAGTCACGCTGCCGCTTCTCTCCAACGTGCACACACGGCTGATCCACGGCACCACGCTCGAACTGAGCTTCCACCTCGCCGTCAAGGCGCGTATTCGCCTGATCGCCAAGCGTCGCGCGAGCGTGGTCGCGAGCACCTCGACACGCACGCTGAAGGCCGGCAAGCGGAGCTTGCAACTGCGTCTGAACATCCACCGCTGGCCAACGAAGCTCGAGCTGCAGACCCACGCGCTTGCACCACTGCCCACCGCAAGCACCCGCGGCACCGGCGTCGAAACGGTCAGCACCTCGCTGGCATTTCCCAAGGCTCTCGGGCTGACCGGCTGGGGACCGACGCTTTGAGCGCCAGGGACGCGTCCGTGGGCCGGCTGCGCCGGCGAGGACTGTGCATCGCGCTGCCGGCGGCGTGCGCGCTGGCGCTCGTCTCGACCGGCGCGTTCTCGGGTGCGGACGGGACCTCGCGCGCGGTTGCACTGGCTCCTGGTGAACCCGTGGCGCAGACCGACGACTCGCTGCCGGCGAGCAACGTGACGATGATCGGCGCGACCCCGCTGGAAAGCGGTGCTCCAGGCAGCTACGAGACGTGGGGCGTGGGCGTCGGAGCGTCGGGGGAACCGGTCGTGGTGCACTACGCCGCCGGCGCGGGATGGTCGCTTGGCCCCGCACTGCAGGATCAGAGTGGCGCGCCACTCAAAGGCTTTGCCGTGGACACGCCCGCCGCTTTCACCTCGCACGCCGGTCCGAGCACACTCGCCGGCCAGCTGACCGAAGATGGAGCCGGCGTGCTCGCCGGTTCCTTGGATGAAGCCACGCGGCAGGTGCTGTTGGTGCGCGAACCGAACAACCCAGCGAACCCATTTCGCGAAACCAAGCCGGTGCCGGAAGCGGAAGGCTATCTGGAAGCCGGCTCGAGGCTGTTCGGCCTTACGCGCGCGCCGCTGATCGCCCCGCTCGACGAAGCAGGCGGAAGCGCCGGCGCGTTCGTCGTACCGGTCAAGGAGCGCCAGGAAAGCCCCTACCGCGAAGAACACGTGCTGCACTGGGATGGCCAGAAGGAAGAATGGAGCAGCGAGAAGATCGAACTGCCGAGCGCGGTGATCCCCAGCGAATTTCGTGTTCTCGCGATCGGTGCCAGCTCGCCGACGAACGCATGGCTGCTGGCGCAGGTGTCATCCGAAGGTGTGGCGCTGTTCAAACGCCAGCTCGTGGGCGGCGAAGCCATCTGGAAGGCCGTGAAGATCGGCAAGGAAGCCGGAGAACCTCTGGCCGTCCCGCTGGAAAAAGCGCAGGAAGAATTGCTCGCGGTCCCGGGTGGCGAAGACGAACGAGTGCAGAACCAGGTTCTCACGGTCACCGGCGAAGGCGTGTGGATCGATGGCGAACGCCCGCATGTGAAGGCATCCACGACGCTCTACTTCAAGCCCGAAGGCGAAGGCGGCAAGCTCACCAGCTGGTGCACGCTCGAAAACTCGCCGCCGAACACAGCGGGGTGTGAATACGGCCTGCCGGTAGCCTTGCCGACCGGTCCTTCGCGCAGCATCGCGTGGGCCAACTCAACCGCGAGCTTCGGCGAACGAGTGATCACCGGGCTGCCCGATGGGGTGAGCCTGCGCCTCGAAGGCAATGCCTTCAATCAGGTGCTCGGGCTGGGTGGCGCGGGCAGCCATGATCAGGGCGCGACCTACGGGGCCGCGTTCTCCAATTCGCGCGAGGGCTGGCTCGGGAACTACCGGCTGCCCGTGCATCTCACGACCCGCCCCGAAGCGAATCTGCTCGAACCGTGGCCGGTCTCGTTTCGCCACGCGCTCGTCGCCGTGGCTCCGCAGCCGGGAGCCCCGGTCGCGTCGCTGTCCAGCGAAGCTCTGGCCGTGGGCGATCTTGGCGAGGTGGCGCGCTTCAAGCCCGGAGTCGGGTGGCTGCCCGAAAGCCTGTTTGGGCCCAAGGGACGCGAAACACCGCGGCTGCGCGCGGTTGCGTGGCCGACGCCCGACCGTGCCTATGCGGTCGGTGACGCAGGCGTCGACGAGGATGAAACCCAGATGTGGCTCTGGCGAGGGGAAACGGGGCTCTGGGAACCGGACCCGGCGACACCGTACAACTTCCGAGGGAACCTGCTCGGGATCGCCTTCGATCCGGAAAACCCCGACGTCGGGTACGCCGTGGGCGAGGGCGGCGTGCTGCTCGGCTACGGCAAGACCTGGACCCAGCAGGCCTTGCCGGCGGAAGCGCCATGCACGCCCGAGAGCGAAGCGTCCAACTCCGCCTACGCCGAAGAATCCGAGCGATGCGGCTCCTGGGCGAACGCCAGCTTCACGTCGGTCGCCTTCGCCGGCGCGGAAGCGATCGTCGCCTACCGGATCCTCCCGGACCACACGACCGAACGCTACCAAGGCGGTCTGATCGTCAACGATGGCTCCGGCTGGCATATCGACCAGAGCGCTCACGAAGCGATGGGCTCGAACGTACCCTGGGCCGTGAGCGGCCTGCCGGATGGCGGCGCGGCGTTCGGCGCCTCGCGCATGGTCTACGAGCGCGAAGCGTCAGGCCAGCAGTGGCACGCGACTGCGACTCCGTTCCCGGGCGGCCTCGAACCAGGCTCGCTCACGGCATTCCGAGAAAACGGCTCGATGCGTGTCATCGCCACGGGAAGCGTGCCGAACACCTACGAGGTCGAAAAGGAACCCGAAGCCCCGCCCGGCTCGCCGCCGACGCAGATCGCCCCCTACCCGCTCGCGGCGAATCCCGAAGCGGGAGTCGTCCGGCAGACCGCCACCGGATGGAGCGATCAGGAGCACGAACTCAACGACGCCGCCGAACCCGAAGGCAACTGGTCCTTCTACGACGAGGTCTACGAGCCCGACCCGATCTCGGCCGTGCTGGTGAGCTCTTCGGGCTCGCAGGGGTGGGCGGTCGGTGGGTTCGTCGAACCCGAACAGCATGGCGGCGTGCTGGACACAGCCGACGTCGACCGCTACGGCGAACCGGGGGTGGCGCCGCTCGGGAAGGCCACCTCGCCGGTGGAACCGGCCAACCCCTCGCATGCGCTGTTCGCGATCGGCGGCAACGCGCAGTGTGCCGCGCCGTGTGCAACGCGTGCGCGTGCGCGGATCGGACCGGACGTATGGCTCGAAGGAGCCCTCCAGCACGCTGACATAGCGGGCGTGCGCGGGTTCTTCTACACAGGCCCGCGCCTGGTCGACCCGCAGGCGGTGAACGGCAAGAAAGAGTCGGCAGACAGGATCTCCTATGGGCAGGAACTGAGCCGGTACACCGAAATCCTGGCCGGCAGCCCGATCCCGGCGTTCGCCGTCGCGACGCCTACGGACCTCGACGAAGCGGGAAGCGGGGCGCCGTTCGAATCCAGCTTCGCCGCTCAGCCGTTCGGTGGCTCCGCGACGGCGCAGAGATCGAGCTTCAGCCTCCTTGGGGCCACGGCGGCAAACTACGCCTACGAATCCACCGGTTCCGGCGGTGGCTCGGTGCG
>Ga0182024_10005471_pt1 | contig 28496 bp, 39 predicted proteins | sample P32metaG_FD_120480 | JGI IMG/M metagenome (GOLD analysis project Ga0182024, IMG submission 120480) | Permafrost microbial communities from Stordalen Mire, Sweden - P3-2 metaG (Illumina Assembly) | ecosystem: Environmental > Terrestrial > Soil > Wetlands > Permafrost | place: Sweden: Stordalen...
GACCCAGAAGAGTTTGTCGAGCGGACCTAGCCTCGGCCTCGGATGTTTACGTTTCAGAACTGCGAGTTGTTGGCGGAGGGCGAGGTTCTCCAGCATCAGGCCGCTGCGACTGCGAAAAGTGCGGATGATGGCTCCGCACCAGAGCCGAAACAGGTCAAACATGGCAGCCAAGTTATAGCAGAAGGGATTCTGGGCTACGTTCCGATGTTGTTGAATTCAAAGGTGGACAGAATTGTGAAGAGGGACAGACTCGCGCAGCAGATAGGAGTCCGATTCCCGCTCCAGTGACACATAATTGCCCTCGGCTTGAACTGCGACCACATCTCCAGGATTGATGAAGAGAATCCTTCCTTATAGCTTTGATTGCTATCATCGGGTGACCGGGAGAAGACAGCTTCTGCAACTGCGGCAAAGCTTCGATCAATTTTGCGGCTCGCTGGCCCTTTGCTCTCCGTGAGGCGCGCTCCAAGGCTCCGTTGATACTTTCGTTCGAGAAAGGCTTTAGCACGTAGTCTACGGTGTGTCTCTCGAAGGCTGCGACCGCGTGTTTCAACGTGTGTCGTTACAAACACGATAGACGGCAACGGAAGGTTTCGTTCCCTAAACTGGTCTACTGGTTCAGTGCCCGACAGGTCCAGCATATTAATGTCGAGAAGCAAAAATATCGTAGGAGTCCGTGGCCAATTTATCGAGCGCTTCGCTCGCATCGTTGGCCGAATCGAAATGCTCCACATCGCTCCTTGCCGACAGGACATTTGCCAGAGCCGTTTGGGCCAGGGGCTCATCATCCACGATCAATACGCGTATGGTTTCCTCATCTATCTCTGTTCCGTCCGGTGTACACGGCTTGCCTGACCGCTCCGGACCCGAGCCTAAGAGCCAGGCAAATCTGCGCCCCAACCGAGCCGTCCATGAGCGACGATCTGCAGCACTGGCAGTACGAAACGTTCAAAGCGCACTGGCGGGACCGCACCATCGGTCACCTTCTCGCTGAACCCCGATGGGAGCATCAACAACGCGAGGCTGGCTGCTGTGTCTCGACTGGCTGAGTTCAGCTTCGATATCAGGACTTGCTGCTCAAGCCGGCAGAGAAGAAACTATAGCCGGCAAGAGAGACACCCCACGCTTGAAAACATCAGCCTATTCTCTCGCATTGGGAGTGTCCCTACCTGACTGGGGCCGCCCCGTTCCATTTCGTATCAGGGCACAATTTCGGCTTATTTCTTATCAACCTTCGCAAAGAACTTCCGCATATCGTCAAGCAAGAGATCGGGCTGCTCCAGAGCCGCGAAGTGCCCGCCCTTCGGCATCTCAGTTTTTTGTACTACGTTGTATGTCTGAGTAATCCAGCGAAACGGAGGGACAGCTACCTCTCTCGGAAAATCGGCGTACGCCACGGGAGTCTCCAGCCGTGGCTGTGCCGCCGTTTCTCCTGCGGCGAGCCGGTGCTCACGATAGATTCGCATGGCGGAACCCACCGTGTCGGTAGCCCAATAGAGCGTGACATCGGTCAAGAATGTGTCTCGGTCCACGGCCGTGAGAAAATCGCCGTTATTATCAGTGAGCAGTTGAAATTTACCTATCATCCAGGCCAACCACCCAACCGGAGAGTCAGTCAGGGCATAGGCAAGAGTCTGCGGTTCACTGGCCTGGAGGAAAAAAAAACTGCTTTCTTCTCGGTCAAAGTACGAAAATCGTTTCCGCTCTGCATCACTCATTTGCGCGACTGCCTCCGGGTTCGGCGGGTCTACGGTAATAAGGTTCAGATGAAGCCCGATCACGTGCGCGGGCGCTTGGTAAGCCATGTCGCGGGCTATTAACGAACCCCAGTCGCCACCCTGGATGCCAAACCGGGAATAGCCTAAACGATCCATCAGAACGACCAGGGCCTTCGCCATACGCTGTGGGCCCCAGCCCCGGATAGTGGTGGGTCCGGAGAACCCAAATCCAGGAAGCGAAGGAATGATGACGTGAAATGCCGGACTATGGCTGTCCTTAGGATGGGTAAGCGGCTCGATCAGTGCGAGAAATTCAACAATCGAACCCGGCCAGCCGTGAATCAATAGCAGCGGTATTGCGTCGGGGCGAGGCGAGCGCTGATGGATAAAATAAATCTTCTGTCCATCAATTTCCGTGGTGAACTGGTCAAAGCGGTTGATCTTCGCTTCTTGTGCACGCCAGTCGTAGTGGTTCTGCCAATAATCCGCCAGCTCTCGGACCTTCTTGATGTCGGCGCCGTACTCCCACGTCGTGCCCGGAAGTTGATCGGGCCACTTAGCGTCCGCCAAACGGCGCCGAAGATCAATGAGAACGCGGTCCGGAACATGCACTTTGAACGGCCGGATTGTGGCAGACTCCGGCGTTGCCAGCACTTGCGTTTGTCCAAGCGCAAGTGACAGGGACAAAAGCAACGCGGCCAGCAGAAGCCTCCCGCACTGCGAGACTGTCCTTTCCGCTCTCTCGAACCTAGTTTTCATACGCTCTCACACTCCAGTGTTGAACGAACTGATGAGGAACAACTGGGGCACGACACCCCGCATTTCTCCCCATGCGGCGTCCTACATTGGGGCCGGCGTTCCATCTGACCACACGCCAGTTCCTATCAGGAACATATCGATCGGTTCCGGGTTGCCTTTGTACGATGGAGCCAGTAAGAGCGGAGATCCCGGGAACGGTTCTGACAGGTTACTTGAGGAGTCCACGACATTTGCGCCCCATACCGTACCGAGCGGCATGTAGAACATAAGATGGGCCATGTTGTGCCCACCCTTATCAGTTAGGTACGCATCCTTGGACATCATGTAGCTCATCGCGCCAGCTTCGAGCTCCGGCAGTTCCTTTTTCTTAATCGCGGCCTTGATACTGTCCTTGATTTCATCTTTCGATTTTCCAGCCAATACCAATTTTGTCCTCATCAAAGTGATCGGCAGCACCGTCCGAGCGGCGGGTGGATTTAGGCAAATCGGACTCCGATTCTTAGGGTTCCAAAACTCGGGACTGTCGAATGGATTCATCCACGCGCGTTCTACCATGCAGACGAAGCCGTTCTTGCCTTCGACCGCAGTTTCATAGCCGTGGCTTCCGAGGACCATAACTTTCGCATCGCGGGAGATGGACGGCGGAGCCGCGGTCCGTGCCAGAGCAATCTCAGCGTTTCGATCCGCTATCAGGTACTGGTCGAGCGGAGCCATGCTGGGATACGGAGTTTTGGCGTCTGCTGCGCGTCCTGGCCGCGCAGCGCACAGTACGGCAAACGACGCAAAAATTCCTAATGTGACTGTCCTGACTATCTTTCGGTTCATATTTTCCCTCTCGATACGGATTCCAATACACCTTCAAACCTATGATGCGGCAATCGCCGTTATAACGAAACCTGTCAGATGCAGCTCGCATCTGAAAACTCAACCTGCCTCTGCGCATCGTTAATTTGGGTTTTGACGGCGTCTCTGCTGGGAATGGCAAGCGCAAATCCATGACCCACCACACATTCCCAGAGCGATAAACGCACTGGACCATTCGGCCGGAGTATGTAGATGAATTACCACCCTGGGAGCGTGGAGGAACAAGAACCAGAGTAAGAACATGACCCCCAGCCAAAATGCTCCCCAACGCGCCAAGAATCCAGTCGCAATGCTGACGCCGGCAAGTATGAATCCCGCGCCCGTGAGATATGCCCAGAACAAGCCGCCGGGAATCCAGGCTGGTACCAGGCTGGCAATGAATTGGGGAACAAGAAAATGCGTAATACCGAAAACAGTTGATGAAATCGCAAAAAGGTAGGGAGCCAACACGACCAACTTATCGATAAACTTGCCGACGAAAGAACCTCCAACTAACGGCTTGTGTACGTCCTTCGCAAGATTTCCTGCCAAGATGAATGCCGAAGCGCCAAGCGCAAGCACCTCGAAGACACAAGTACGAATGTTCAGATCGAGCGGTCTCGCGACCGCTTTGGGCACTAAGAGAACCAGGGTCCACAAGAGAAAGAAAACTCCCAAAAGAATTGCTGCAAAACGCGGTCGGATATTGGCCGCCATACAGACTCCGGCTGCGAGAAGAGCAATCCCCACCAGGTAGACAAGAAATGGAATTGTCGGGGCAAAAGGAAGTACGGGCACTGCGGGCGGATTGTTGTCGAATACGAGTTGCGAAACGTGAGCGCAAATCAGATTCTCCACGCCAATGGCAGCGATTGCGACGCCAAATAGCAGCTTGCCTTGTGTGATGATCTTATCCATAGTGAGCACGATCTTGCGGGGTTATACGGCAGCAGATGCGGAGATACACTGCGATGCCTGATCGGCCATCGCAGTTCTGCAATGATCTTATCTACATGTGCCCATCGGCAATAACCACTTAAGGAATTTTCACCATGACCACGTTCGAAGGTGCTATCAAGGGAAAACACATAGTGTGGTGCGGGAACCGATCGTGGTGGTTAGCATTAAATCCGGCTGCACGACAGGTTGGTCGTACATCAATGGTCTTGGTGATAGTACGATCCATAGTCGGAGAGAAGCCTCTTCAAATGTCGCTCGTTCAACGCGATTACGTGGTCGAGCAGGTCTCGTCGCCAGCTCCCGACCCGGCACTCCGCCACTCCATTCTGCAAAGGCTTTCAATCGACGTATGCACCGGGGCGTTCTTCAGCGACCGAATCGCGCTGGGCACTTCGAAACCGTACTTCGGGGTAGTGGTCGAACAACAGGAACTTGGGGACCGCATCGTACGGGAAGGCCTCTCGCAGTTGTTGGGCGATCCAACTGCTCGTGGGATGCCGACTTACATTGAAGTGCAAGATGCGCCGACGGTCGTGTCCCTCGGCAGCGTGGGTACAATGAGATCCAACTGTACACGAACACTGCGATGCATGAGAATCTCGCCATGTATGCCAGACTCAGTTGTCAGGAGTTCTCTCGTGGTTTTCACTCCGGGTTCCATCGTGTATTCCTTAAGAAAACACTAGGAAGGTAAGTTGTGTCTCTGAGAATGAGTAACGGGCACACACTGTCACAGCAGAGGCCATTTCGTAGCAGGTTCGAGTGAACTTGTGTTTGACCCCGAGAGAGCCAGCATGCTAGCCATGTAGAATCGACCGCAATACGCAATCGCGATCCTTTGGGACTCCAACTCGAATAGGATGAGGAAAATGTGCATCCGCCAGGTATGGGAGGTCCCTCGGCGCGAGTGGCTGAATCGCTCTTCAATATCTCGATCAACGGAACGTCAATGGGCTTGAAACCCGGTGACGAACTTCCTTTTCCCCCGTCCGTTGTCGAGCGTTTCTCTCAGGTTGCGGAGTGCGTCATCGCCCGGAAATGACTCGTCTGCTGGAGACCTCCAAGAGTCGCGGGTGCAGATTCACATGGGCGTGCCAATGCTCGCTGCGTAGATGGAGATGATGCTAAGCTTCATGGGCACTGGATGAGTGTGACTTGCTCCTCCATCAGCCTTCATGATGGGCGTCAGCTGAAGACAACCTCGAAACCGTGCCTCGCAATTGGACGCGGCACGCCCATGTCCGATAAGGCCAAAGCCATGGCTCGCCAGGTTTTCCTGGCGAGCCGCGCTAGCACATTCCTGTCAGTGCTGATGCTGCGCCGGCAGCCACTCCCCCATGTTTTGGTAAGTAAGGTTTGTGAAGTAAATTCGCGTCTGCAAGAAAATAGGGAGCCGGAATTCCGGCTCCCTTAAGGCTGAACACAAGTTCCGGCTAGAAGGTGAACGTAGCTCCCAGGCGGATGTTGCGTGAGGGCTGCCAGAGGTTTGGCCTGCCGTAATTTGAGTTCAACACCATGCCAGCGGCAACGGCCTGGGCTTGCGCGTTGTACCCGGTTTCAACCGTCTGATAGAAAGATGCACCATTGAAAATCTGGCCTGGAAACAACGAATTTGCGAAGAAATTCGAGTTGAATCCCTCCGAGTATGAGGTGACGGAGTGCTGGTTCAACAGGTTGATAAAGTTTGCCGAAAAGCTGAGAACCTGCCGCTCGTTGTTCTTGTTCACCTTGATGGAATGTGCAACGTTGACATCGCTCTGCGTGTACCACGGTGTGCGGCGAGCATAAGGAGCGCCAAGGGCGATGTTCCCGGACGCGTCCGTAGAGGCATTAACCCAGTTGCCGCGGCCAAAGATGTACGTGGCTTCGATGGGGGCTGGTCCCGCCAAGCCCAAGTCAGTGAACGCACTCATCGGGCTGCCCTGGTAAGCAATCTGAAAGAGTCCGAAAGTTGTGGTGTTGCTCTTGCCCTTCCAGGGTAGCGTGTAATACGCGTATCCCTTGAGCACGTTCGGACGATCCGTCGGCAGAGGCCCGTCGTTTGACTTGCCATTGGCGCCGAAGTAGTAAAACGGCTCGTCGAACGAACGGGTCGTGTCAGGCGAGTTACGTCCGGCCGTGCCGCCGTCGATCTGGTCGGTGGTGGTCAGGCCCGTATAGTTGCCCCACAGGCTGCTCCAGGTGTAGCTGAACATTCCCGACCAGCCCTTGCTCTGCGACTTGGTCAGCCGGAATTCCAGGCCGTCGTAGTTGCGGATCGCCACCGGGTTGTTTGGGCAGCCGACGCAAGTGCCGAACGGGGTTGCGGGGTTGCCGTTGAACGCGGCTGTTCCAGGGCCGTAGGCATCGCCAAGAGAGGTTAAGTAGTTGGCATAACCATTGAGGGTCTTGTTTACACCTTGGCCAGGATTGACGATGGTGTAGATTTCAAAAGCGCTCGGGTCGGCCAACGAAGCGTCCTCAATCACGTGGTCGAGGCGGCGCCGATCATAACGAGCTTCGAAAGCCCAGTCCTTGGCAAGCTGGTAGTCCACGCCCGCAACGTACTCGTGCTGGCGATAAGGGTTCACGCCATGCGCGACCGGTTCCTCCGGACGGAAGTTGACGTTTTCAATCAACTGAACGCCGGTAGCAGTGTCGGTCAGGGTTTGCGGAGTCACGCCACCAGCGAAGTTGGCTGACACGTTGGACACACCAGTCGGGCAAGCCCGCCCGCCGGTGTTGTACGCCAGAGTGATATCGGAGTTTGTGAACGTGCCGCCGGCATCTGGCCCAAGTGGATAAGAGCACTGCTCGAATCCCTGCGCGCCCCACGAAGTCTGGGCCAGCAGCAGCTTCATGACGTCGTTGGTGACGCCGTAGCTGCCAAAGATTTTCATCTTGCCGTTCCTCGATCCCCATGCAGCTCCCACCCGAGGCTCAATCTTCTGGCTCCAAGAGAAGTTGATGGAGCTGATCTGAGGCCCGATTCCCGCGGGAGCAGGCAGGGTTTCTTTCTCGATACGGAGGCCGAGGTTGAGAGTTAGACCGTGCCCTACAGTCCAGGCATCCTGCACAAACAGGGCATGGTTCGTGTCGGTGGCGGGGACCGTTACGCCGGCGGCTGTTTTCAGGACGGTCGCAAAGTCCTGCACCACCATGTAACCGTACTGGCCGGCGCAGTTTCCTCCCCATTCCGCCTTCAGAAGGGCACAGTTATTGCCGCCGTTAAGCGTTGCCCCGCCGTTAAGCGACTGCCCCGCGCCACTAAACATGAATGCGAAGGGCAGGTTGCCGTGCTGATTAATCACGTTGGACAGACGGTTGAGCTGATAGCCAGCCTTGATGTTGTGAGTCCCGCCCCAGCCGCTCTTGAAGAATGCTACGTCTTGATCGAACTGGTAGTGCTTACTGGCATTGACCTCAGTGAAACTTTGATCGAAGGGAGCAGTGGTCGTGCCGCCAGGCACCAGCATATCTCCCGGCAGGGTGGCGCCAGTATTATCTGTCGTTAATCCGGTTTGGTAAGACAGGTCTACACCGTTGGTGGGCCAGCCAAAGTCGTGATAGTTATTGAAGAAGTAGCCGAAGCGGGTGGTGGAGACGATCTTCGGGGTCAGGGTGATATCGGCGCCGATGTTGTAAGTCGAGTTCGGGGCCGAGTAGCCGAGGCCGTGCGCATACAGCGTCAAGGGACTATTGATCGAAGTGTTCAGCAGACCGTTCACCGAATCCCGGCCCGGCAAGCTGCCCCCGGCCTCACGCGAGTACTGATACAACCACGAACCGAAGAGGCGGATTTTCTGGGTCAAAGTAAAGTCAAGGCGGGCGGTAGTAAAGTACTGCTGGTTGTCCTGGTTGAAGATTTGGTTCCCAAGGGAAGCATTCGCCGGAAGCGAGGAAGGAGCGAAGTTCACCGTTCTACCCAAGGAATTGTACTCCGGCGCAAAACCCAGGAAGAACCACAAGCGGTCCTTGATGATCGGGCCGCCAACGGTAAAGCCGGGCTGAGCGATCCGGAAGTGGTCTCTCTTCGGTACGTAGGTCTGCGAATCAGCGTCCGGAGTGAATGAAACTGGAGAGGGATCATAACGCAAGGTGGCATTTTGAGAACCGTCCAACGCGTCGGATTCATAAGTGGCGAACAGCGAGCCGTGGTAGGCATTGCCGCCCTTCTTCATGACTACGTTGACCACGCCGCCCAAGGCACCGCCGTGTTGCGCCTCGATCCCCGAACTCTTGACCTGGACTTCCTGAATGAACTGGAAGGGGACATTGGCATTGGAAGCGCCGCCGGAGATGTTCTCCGTGTCCTGGCCCTCCACGAGGTAGCTGTTCTCCGAATCCGCGCCGCCGCCGACGGAGAAACCGTAGGCCAATCCGTTGCCGGCGCTGCCCGGCAACGAGCCGCCGGCGTTGCCGGTCATGCCGGCAGACTGACCGGCAAGAGGCTCCTGGCGCGCCATCGGCGCAAACTGGATCACCGATTGAAAGCTGTAACCGTGAGGAACGTCGTTGAGTACGTCTGTGGTGACGTTGGTCTGGTTGGTATTGGTGGTGACGTCAATCGCCGGCGCTTCGCCGGTCACTTCCACCACCGTTCCCGCTGCACCCACTGACAGCGTCAGGTCAAGCGTGGGAAGGTGGCCAACCTCAATACCAATCCCTTCGCGCTTCAACTCGGAGAACCCTGAGGCCTTCACTGTGACGGCGTAGACGCCGGGCGGCAGGTTGGCGAAGTGATACTGGCCGCTGTTGTCGGTCTCCAGATTTTTCGAACCCGCCAACGCGCTGCTGGTCAGCTCTATCCCTGCCCTGGGAACCACGGCGCCACTGGGGTCTTTGACGGTTCCTTGCAGTCCGCCGGTCGTCTCTTGCGCAAGAATGTTGGAAACCAAAAACAGCAAAAAGAATAAGCAAGCGGCAAACATCCCGAACCTGATTGAAATACGACTCATAGTGTTGTCTCCGTAAATAAGCGATTTCGTGATTCTGTTGGGTCTTGCTCTGATTCTTGAAAGGCCAGGACAACCAAAAAACCTGGAGCTCAAGCCTCACGGCACAATGACTTTCGATCTGCTTCTTGGCGCCGACTGACAGAATGTTGCACGTGCACCTTAATCGGCTTCCACTTCGGGTTATGCAAGCCGAGATCCACTCCGGGGAAAAAAGGGTGGGATTACTGCACTCATGCACGAAATAGAAGTTCGGGCTGACGGTCCTACGTATCCTCAACAGAACAAAAAATCCATGAAGGGCCAACTCATTATGGATATCCGTAGAAACACCAGGAAGAAGCTGTGAGATTCAGGAGGGCAGCGGTGCCATAAACCGACTCCTGGATCGTTTGAACGCGTAAGTCCCACGAGGAGCGCGGTGTACAAAAAGCTGAACTCAACGGGCACGTTGATCAAAGAAAAACCACTGAGGCATTTCAACGGACGTGAATGTATTGCATCGGGCCAGATGTTCACAAGAAGACGAACAGCTGCTGCGTCAAGGATGCGAGTGGACAGCCCCAACAAGAAGGCAAGATTGGAGCAACGAGACGCGAACTGGACGGCTGGATAGAAACTCTTTCGCAACCATGGGCGTGGCAATGGAAGGAACGATTTTCGCCGGTTGGATCTACGATCATCTGTTTCCGCTCGCTGAGCAGGTCAAAGTGGCGTATTTGCTGATGCTGCGCGTCATCGCAGCCGCCCAGAAGAAGAATGATCAGATTGATGCCGGAAAGATCGCCGCGATCGACGTCGACTCTGCGTTGCCGGCACGGTGCAGATGATGAAGAAATCAGATCTCTGGTTTGGAAACCGGTCAGGGGTGACTTGGAAGTGGCTATGTCATCGCACATTAGAATGGATATTGTGGCTGACCACCATACGGATTACTGTCTCTTGAATGACGATGGGTCGTACACATGGTCCATACCGGAGTGCTCCAAACAAAGCTCTGGCAACGGCTCTCAGGGTGCTTTGGGACCATGGCGAAGCAGTAGGGCTAAAGAGAAAGAGAATGACAGACGAATTGAAAGAAACCGCGAACAACGTCGCACTCCCAATTCAGGCAACGGGCATTCTCGGACGATAGGGAGAAGACTTGGGGAAGTGAACTGGATCGCGACCGACACGCGTGTGAAGGATAAATCTGACACCATATACTGAACCCCGCCGTGTTAGCACGGTCCGCAAACGTCCAACATTGTTCGGCTAGGCGTTGGTTCTAATCATTGGCGCGTGCAGTACCCAGCGTAGCGCTTGACATTTCATATCGTGATCGCGGATGAAGTGCTGGTGCCGGTCATCTGGCAGACTGCCGAATGTGGATCCAATAGATCCCTCCACGCGTAGATAAGCCGCTGCGAACCCCATTGGATGTCATAGCTTGGTCACCAACGAGACCGACCGCCTAGGAGATCCCAATGGCAATAACCGGCTTCATCTGAGCGCGGGTCAGATATGGGAGTGGAGGTAGATGGAGGTCGTGTCGGAGGGGTCATGGAGTTCGAGTTTGATAGCAGTGATGAAGAAAGCAGAAGTCTGTCGAACGGCGGTGCTCCGGATGTTCAATTGATCGTCAAGGTTGCTCACAAAGAACTGCGGCGACTCATCCAACAGCGTGCCGAGATCATGAAGCGCATTGGCACAATCAAGCAAACGATCGTGGGGCTATGCAATTTGTTCGGCGACGATGAACTAAGTGATGACTTGCGCGAATTGGTGAACGGCAAGGCCGGAGTACGACGACGGGGGATTACCCAGGCGTGCCGTAAGGTGTTGATGGACTCTGGCTGCCCCGTAACCGCCCGGGAGGTATGCGAACAGATTCAACAGCGAACCATGCCAGGTCTGCCGTGTTCCAAGAATCTGGTTGCCTCGGTTACAACGATTCTAAGTCGACTCGTGCAATACGGAGAAGCGCGCACAGTCCCGCGTGATAATGGCCCCCGCGCCTGGTTGTGGGTGTCAGATATTGGAGATGGAGGCCCTCATCCCGTGGATTCCGCAGAGGGCTCTCGCTAGAAGGAGCCGCAGTGTTATTGCGTTGAAGGTTAGGGATGCAAGTGTCGAAAAATGATTCGGTCTCAGGTTTTCGGGAGTAAGTAGGTTCCCGAGCCATTAGGTGCGGCATTCCTGAGACAGGGAGTTGCGATCGTGGCCTCTTAAATTTCTGAATCGATTCCGGATACCCCGCAACGGGAGACCCAGCCCGGCGAATGGGGCTCTTGATTTGAAACATCTGATCACATGATGAAGGGTGATGGAAGATCACATCAGCTCTGGAGAATTGCCCATGAAACCAAAAGAAGACAGCGAACTGTTACTCTTGCTGGACGAAGAGACACGTGAAGTGCTCTGGCGGAATTTGGGCGAAATAATTGAGAACTACACAACCGGTATACGAGACATGCGCATCGGGCCGATCCTGGACCCTGCGCCCATACGAGCCGCTTTGGAACTGGTAAACTTTGACAGAGCTATGAAGCCTTGCGAGGCTCTGGAATACGCCGTGAAGATATTTATGGAATATCAAGTACACACAGCGCATCCTCGCTTTTTCGGACAGTTTGATCCTGCGCCTGCCACGATGGGCATCATCGCCGAAACGCTTGTTGCAGCATTCAATCCGCAATTATCTGTATGGAGTCAGAGTCCCGGCCCTGTGGAACTTGAGAGTCTTCTGGTGAGTGTCTTTGGCGAGAAGTTCGGCTATAAGAGAGCTGCTATTGATGGCACGTTTACTTATGGAGGCGCAGAAGCTAATCACACCGCACTGCTGACGGCGCTTACCTATAAGTTTCCAAGGTTTAGAGAGACGGGATTACGCGCGATTGATGCCGACCCGGTGCTCTATGTCTCCTCGGAAGCACACCATTCTGTCCTGAAGGCTGCATCCTCGTGCGGACTCGGTAAAGAAGCTGTGCGAGAAATCGAAGTTGACCAGAAGTTTCGGATGGATGTACGGGCTCTGTCGGATCAAATTGCGAGAGACAAGAAAGACGGATTCATTCCGTTTCTTGTAGTGGGAACGGTTGGCACTACCAGTGCGGGCGCTGTGGATCCGCTGCTGCAATTGGCAGAAGTCGCTGGAAGAGAAGGATTGTGGTTGCACGCCGACGCTGCATGGGGAGGCGCCTGCGCACTTGTGCCTGAGATGCAAGGTCTGATCGCCGGAATCGAGCGGGCCGATTCGATCACTTTTGACCCGCACAAGTGGCTTTCAGTTTCTAGAGGAGCTGGCCTATACCTGACTCGACACAAGAATATTTTGACACAGACTTTTGATGTGGCAGCGGCTTACATGCCCCGGATCAAACCTTCAACGGTAGAAGTCATCGATCAATTCAGGCACTCGATGGCATGGTCGCGGCGATTCACCGGACTCAAAGTGTTTCTAACCTTGGCGGTTGCCGGGTGGGAAGGATACGCAAGAGTGATTCGTGCCCACACGGCGATGGGCGACTACCTGCGTCAGCAACTAGAACGATCTCGATGGGAGGTATTAAATGACGCCGCGCTTGCCGTTGTATGCTTTGTCGATAAAACTCACCCCGATGGATCTACGGAAGATTATCTCGATGCAATACGTGACGAAGTGTTGGCAACGAACCGGGCATGGATCTCGATTACACGTCTTGCCAAAACAATGCCGGTTCTTAGAGCTTGCATAGTAAATTACCGAACGTCCCGACGGGATGTAGACGAATTGCTAGGAGCTCTAAATGCAGCACGTGAAAAACAATCGAATAAAATGCCCTAAATCTAGATTCGTTGTGTTGCTGCCATTGATAAGGAGCGACTTTCGTCCTGTGCCTCCTCAAAACCTCACGTAATCCATTTCGGCCATGGTTCCGCGCCCCAGAACCTCATCTTGTTTCGGTGGTCTTGCATTTCTTAGACGAGAGAGGTCCCGCGGAACTCAGGAGACCGAAGTCGGGGCATGGACCTAACTCCGGCGGGAACTTAGGAAAAAACTCTCCTCGGGGCTCCTCTCGTCTGTCTATGCCGCAAGGTTGTAGCGATGGTGCAGCCCGCCGATGCGGGGCGAGAACTGAATCGTTCTTTCGACTCCAGACTGGATCTCGACCGGTCGCCCCACTGGCGTATCCTTCGCTAGTCCTAGATGCGTCCGATCCTCCTGGTAGTAGCGCACATACTCGCGCATCAGCCGTTTCAGGTGCCGCTCATTCAGCACGACCACGTGGTCCAGCAAGTCGCGTCGACAACTCCCAACCCAACGCTCCGCGACACCGTTCTGCCACGGACTACGAAAAGCAGTGCGCACGGGCTCGCTGCCCATGTCCTTCGCGGCAGCGACCACGTCGTTGCCAAACTTTGAGTCGCGGTCGAATAGCAGAAACCGGTGTGCGTGCGCATATGGCCATGCTTCTCGCATATACTGCACGACCCACAAGGCAGTGGGATTTCGCGTCACATTGAAGCGCAAAATCTTCCGACGGTCATGACCGATAACAAAGAAGCAGTACAGCACTCCAAAGGTCAGGGTCGGAACGGTGAAGAAATCCATTGCCGCTAGTTGTCCTACGCAAAAACTCAACACGAACCCAATTACGGTTCATGTAACATTGTTACGCGGCTCTCCGCATATTGTTCATTTCACATGTCGGGATGGTTTTGGCGATGCTCAGGATGTTATCGATGACTGCGGGAATATGAAGCGGCACAGCTGCGCCGGAGGGAGGCTGGCAGACTATTGTTGGTCAGCATGAAATCGGGTCAAGTGGCTATTGCCACTGAGAACTGGTCATTCGATACTGTCGTCAGCCCTTGGAGGGTTGTTTCAGCTGTCCACCGGATGACCGCTGGAGCACTCATCGTTATCACGAAGGGAAAGATTTTGTGTAGCGATCATTTCGAAGGAAGGGCATTAGATAGCGAAAGGGATCAGCGACTTCTACGTCGCCCAGGGATTGCCGTGATTCCTGAGGTTTTGGGCGCGACCAAATCGGGCCTGGATGCCAATCGGCGCTCGTGGTAGCCTCGCTCCACATTTCACTTTGAGGGGTGAGCAATGCGTCCATTCACACGTGCGTTGACTACTGTTGGCGTCATTCTGCTGATTGCTGGTTCCGTTCTCGCGCAGGGCCAGCAGGAAAGCCAGGGTCCGCGCCCTGCGCGAACGCAGTCGGAGGAATTGCTTAGGTCATGGAATGACATCCACCGCAAGCTAATTGCAATGGCGGAAGACTTTCCCGGAGATAAGTACGATTTCAAGGTGCAGAAGGACCAGCGTACCTTTGCCGAAAATATCCTACACGTCGCCGGTACTGACTATGGGTTCATCAACGCGATGACGGGGAAGAAAATGGGGCCGGAAGGCGGCGACAATCCGCCGCGCACGATCTACAAGACCAAGGCCGACGTGGTGAAGTGGATTAAGCAGGCGAGCGCGGACGGCGCGGCGCTAATCAAACAACAAGGCGACAAAGGAATCAACAAGGAGATGAAGTCACCCTACAGCAATGCGAAGTACCACGTTTCCTCCTTGTGGTGGGACTACATCGAGCATTGCGGGGAACACTACGGCCAGTTGGTGGTCTACTATCGCGCGAATGATATGGTGCCGCCGGATTCGCGGCCGAAGTAATAGCATGGGACACGCAACAAACACTCTCGATGAGGAAGAAATGCGCAACATTAGCTTTCGAGGATAATAGCGTGTTCCTTAACGGCTCTCAGGAGGATAGAATGAACCTTTTGCGTATTGCTGCCCTACTCGTCGTGTGTGGCGTCGCGCTAACTGCAGTCGCAAAATCCAAAGTGCTCCAGGAATCCGCTTCCAAACGAGCCGCCCAGCAGGATGACGTTCCCAAGTCAATCGCCGATAGCGTTAGCGAAACGCTCCAGTTCGCCGATGGAAATCTCCTCAGCGTTGCTGAGGCGATGCCTGAGAACAAGTATTCTTTCGTCCCCACCGCCGGAAAGTTCGATGACGTCCGCAGCTTCGGCGAGCAAGTAAAGCACGTTGCCTGCAGCCAGTTCGCCTTCTTCAACGAATTCGAGGGCAGGAGGCCGCCCGAAGACTGCGAAAAGGGCGGGCACGAACCAACAAGAACGAAGCCAGAATTGATCAAGTACCTCAGGGATTCGTTCGACTACTCTAACCGCGTCCTGGCAACGCTCACGGAGAAAAACGCGCTCGAACGCGTCCAAGGCCGCTACGCCGCGCCGAACACGAAGCTGGGCATATCAGTCGTTGCCGTTTGGCACATCACAGACCACTACGGACAGCTTGTAGAGTACCTGCGGATGAACGGTATCGTGCCCCCAATGACGCAGAAGCACCCGTTGAAAATTCGGTGAATGAGACGATCTGCCGAACAGAAGGGTATTCTGAGGGCCAGCTTAGGATGAGCCCATATCGTTCGTCGCCTGCGCAACTCCATCGTGTGGGTCGTCACTACTCTGTACGACCTTGAAGTCAACGACTTCGGAAGACAGACAAGAAACCGATCTGCTATAACCTTGCTGCCATGTCTGACGTCCTTGTTGCCGATGTGTTGCATATAACTTACAGAATAACGGAACGAGGTTCTGAGCGCACATATTCTGAGTGCGACATTCGGCAGAAGATCTGTTCCACGATGAGATTCGTACACCGACTTGGATAACGTATAACTGTGACTACCGTCTAATGACAAAGGGATCGATTCGATGGAGGAAAAGTATGCCTAGAGTCGCCTTGCTGTGCGTTATGGGTGCAATGGCCATCGGTGCGGTGAATTGCTCTCGCAGCAGCGTCGAAACGGTCACGCAAGACGATCTTGTCCGAAGAACACAAGAAATTATGGACGCAGTGTCGAGCGGGGATCGGAAGCCTTTTGAAAAGTACTTCGCAGCTGACAGCATGATCTTTGATGAAAAAGGGCGAAGCATGGACAAGAAGGCCTTCGTCGATGATCAATCTCCGATGCCGCCCGGATATTCGGGCGCGATTATGGTGGTTAAACCGCAGAGCCGCATTTTGGGGGACACCGTCGTTCTGACCTACGACTTGGATGAAACAGAAACGATTTTCGGCCAGGACTTGAAGGCTCGATATCACACCACGGATACCTGGGTACGACGGAACGGCGAATGGCAGATCGTCGCGGAACAAGTGCTTCGATACTACGAAGATCCGACTCCGGGAAAGCCAGATTTGAAGAGGTATGCAGATTACGTAGGCACGTACGAGCTTACGCCGGAGACGACTCTGTCGGTCTCTGCCGAAGGTGCGGATTTGTTTTCGCAGCGAGGAGCCGGGGCCAAGAACCTGCTCATACCGGAGGCGTCGGACATTTTTTTTCTCAAAGGCGTGGAGGGTCGGCGACTGTTTCGACGGGACGAGAGAGGCAGGGTGGATGCGTTGATTAACCGACGGAACAACGAAGACGTTGTCTGGAGAAAGACAAAATAGCCGTCAGGGTTCCCTAAGTCGAGTCTGGACTTATGGTGATTTACCCAAGATAGCAAGCGCCCTCGCTCTTGAGGGTGGCAGACTTTGACGTACGACGCATAGAGGACGAACTTCACGCGGCTGGAGATGCCGACCGTCTGCTTCCAGCGCTGGTGCTCCAGATCGCGCAACTGGACGATAAGGTGGTCGTACTCCACGACGTAGGGGCCCTCCGGCCGCTCGGACTGCTCCACCCATCTCGCGGTGTCCAATGGCTTCGAAGCGGACTGTTTTCAATGCGCGCAGGGCAGCCTCTCCCAACGAGGTAGACAATAAAATGGGATTGTCGGAGCAAAAGGAAGTACGGGAACTGCGGGAGGATTGTTGGCGAACACGAGTTGCGAAACGTGAGCGCAAATCAGATTTTCCGCGCCAATGGCAGCGATTGCGATGGCAAATAGCAGCTTGCTTGTTTGATGATCAGTCACTACACCGAGACGAAAAACCTCGGTCCCCGAAAGGTGGGGCTCATGACATTCCGTATTATGCAGCTTCTTTTCTGTATCTGCCTTATCGTTTTCGCGGCTGATGCCAGAGCCGACTGCGCTCGTCCCTCGCTTGCTCATCAGCGGCGAGATGCTGCCACCATTCAGAGACTGGAAAGTGCATGGACGCTTGCCTACCTAAGTGGCGACGCCGAGTTTGAGGCATGCCTTCTGACGCCGGACTTCACCGAAATCATGAGCAACGGAAGCATCAATCATCTCAGTGAGGAGCTGGAGCTTGCGGAAAAGAATAAAGGTAAGGCAGTGACGGCTCCCAATATGCCCCCGATCACCATACATATTCACGGCGACGTGGCAGTCGCTTACGGAATATCCTCAGAGAAGCTGATCGATGGCAAGCCGCACAGGTCTTATTTTGCCGACTACTACGTCTGGAAAAACGGGGTATGGCACGTGTATTTCGCACAGCAGACGTCTTTCGCAGTGTGAAGCTTTTAGTTCGTTTCGAATCGGGTGAACCATTGCGGAGTGCATTAATTGTGTCCGTGCTGACGCCCTGTGACGCGATTGTTTGCCTTTGGAACGGTGGGTCCGCAAGATCATACGCTCGGGAAGAGGCAACTGTTCATTCTCGGAGAGACGGATGCTCGGCCAGAATCGCAAATGATAGCTCGGGCCCACACAGCCGCCGTTCCGATGCAGTCCTCCTCAGATGGACGAAAGGGAGATGCTCTATGCGCTTACTTACTGTCTGGCTCTGCCTATTAACCCTTAGCAATGTTGGGGCCGCTAGCCCGGCAAACATGATCAAGGTAACGCTTCTCGGCACCGGCACCCCATTCCCGAATGCTGCGCGTTTTGGCGCGGCCATTCTGGTCGAGGCGGGTGGGGAGAAATTGCTGTTCGATTGCGGGCGCGGTGCGGTGATCCGCTTGAGCCAGGCAGGAGTGCCTCTGGACAGCGTCGATGCGCTTTTTCTCACTCATCTCCACTCCGATCATGTCGTGGGAATTCCGGATCTATGGCTCACAGGATGGTTTCTCGGACGCGACCACCCACTCAGGGTTTGGGGGCCCCCAGGAACGCGCGAAATGACCGAGCACCTTTCTCTGGCATATCAATTTGACGTGCAAACTCGAGAACATACGGAGAACTTACCGCCCAAAGGGGCGGGGATTGACGCCAAGGAAATCGAACAGGGCGACGTTTACGTTCACGGTCCGCTGCGAGTATCCGTCTTTCTCGTCGACCACGGCTCTGTAAAACCGGCGTTTGGCTATCGGATCGACTATTTTGGACATGCAGTGATCATCTCGGGCGATACCAAGTTCTCTCAGAACCTTATCGACTTCTCGAAGGGTGCGGACTGCCTAATTCATGTTGCCTGGCTGGCCGATTCCAAGAACCCCTTGCGATCTCTTGCATCGGGAGAAGACGCCGGGCGCGTGTTCGCGGCGGTGAAGCCTAAACTGGCCGTCATTTATCATTACAAGGACGAAGAGGGACTGGCAGAGGCCGTTCGCGCGCGGTACCAGGGTCCGTTTGTGATTGCACAAGATCTCATGACGATTGAGATCGACCGAGAGACAACCTGGCATCCTGGCACGCCTGATCTCCTGAAGAACGCACATTGATCAGGATTCTGTTTCATGGATAACCCTTTCGGCAACTTGCAGCTGGGAGGCGCGATCCGCCGCGACTGACGCGCTCCAATTCGGACTCGTCATCGATGCGGCACGCTAGGGCGACCGTAACGGCTGTCACGAGAAGGTCGAATGAAGTCAGCAACTCGTCGACGGCAGCGACGAAGCCGGTACGCGCGAGAATCGCGTGATCGTACTCAGTTTGCTGACAGAGTCGCGCCACGTTCGAGCGCGCGTCGGCATCGCTCGCCAAACGCGTGTGGCGATAATTCCAATTGAGCTCGATGTGACCGGAACGCCTCGAAGCTAAGTATCGTGCTGGCGCATTGCTGAATCGAATCAAAGGCCGGCGAAAATGTGTCGACCACGACGACGCCGAGGTCTTCTAGTCGCCGACACGCGGCATTGACGGCGCGACAAACAACGTCGTCAGCAGGATTGTCGCCCCGGTACAGCTGCTCTAGTTTGGGAATCCATGACAACACGAATCCGCCATTTCGACCGGACGCTCCGCCCCCGCAGATGTCCTGCTCAATCACTGTTACGTCGCAAGCGGGCATCAACTCTTTGATACGAATCGCGGTCCATAGCCCGACATAACCGCCGCCTGCGATGGCAACGTCAGTCTTGATTCCGCCTTGAAGCGCAGGTGCATCTGGAGCATCGCCGGCGATCTCTTGCAACCAGAAAGAGCGGTGCTTGGAATTTGCGTTGTGGACCGTATTCGAGCGGCGAACGAGCATCTTCCAGGCAGACGTGGAATTATTGCGCGGCGTCGGGAGGTTAACTGGTCTAACCCTCCAGTTCTCGCTACAGGTCGTCGCCCTATCCTCCGGCTAAAAATGCGCGAGCCGCACAAAGAATCTCCGGACCCACGGCCTCTACATTCTATTCTCGCAAAAGCCGAACCGGCACCCGATCGTTCAGCTCTGGATTCAAACCCGTAAACCAAGCTTGAACCACCGCGGCCCTTCGTGATCGCTAATCATCTTGGCCAGCCGATAAGCAAGCCGCAACCGTTCTTCAACTCCCTTGTACGGCTCGGAACCTGCCAAGGGGTAGAGGTTTTGTTACAAGCTCTAAGTACAGGTACGTCTTGTTCGATGTCGAGAAGAAAGAAAATGGCTGCCCCGACTCCCGCCAAGAGTTCTGCATTGACGCCGACATTCACAACTTGCTGATGAATCTGGTTCTTCTGGCCCGGCCTCTATCGGCCCAGTACGGCAAAGGCCGGACCCTGATTGCTGGTGCCGGTTTCAAGAGTCCACGCGTCGTTATTGCCGCAACTACCGCCCTTGTCATCTGAGCAATAGTAGGCGATCGGAGCGGTGTAAAGGTCCACCTGGTCGATGTCCTCGATGTTCCACCCGGCATAGGTGTCTGAATTCTGGCCTTCGGTGCTCACAACAATCCAGTATTGCGTTCCAGCCGTGACCGGGATGCCAGCTCCGTCCTTTCCCACCTCGATGGTGCAGCAGCTTCCCGCCGGGGGTAGAGATCTCAGATGCCAAGTTTTAATAGCCGTACCCGGCAGTCCGCTAACGTCGTTACTGAGACTAAGAGCAAGTTGGTTGTTCCCGCTGAGGAGATTGACCGCGACCTCAACCATGGTAACGGTATGATCGGCGCTGGGCGTGAACGCGACTGCCAACCAGTATTCGGGCAAGCGCTCCGAAACATCTGGCCCGGTGATTGAGTAACTCTCACAGCACCAGTATGTGCCCTTTGGGTATGCCTTACCAATGTTGTCAAAGATGGTAGCGAGATTAGAGTCGGAGGGTGTTACTTGCGTGACGGCGTGGGCCCTGTTCGTGACATACATCTTTCTTCCGTCCTTGCTCATTACAACCTCGCCCTTGCGGGCGGCTAAAGCGGCTACACTCGTGAGAGTCAGGGCAGCCAACATCAAGAGCGTTCTCTGGCGCATCTATCTATCTCCTCCGTTCTTCCTACGTCAGCAGAGCTTACTCGCTTCCGAGCACTGCGAAGGCCGGCCCCGGCAGGCGTGGTTCAACGGTCCACTGGTCGTTGTTCTGACACACCCCAGCTTGACCTGAGCAATAGAAGGCGGTCTTCCTCGCGTTCACTTGATTGGTGTCATTCACGTCCCACACGGCCTGGGTGTCAGAGCCGTTCTTGGTCCTCACAACGATCCAGTACTGCGTCCCGCCCGTGACCGGGATACCAGCCCCATCCTTCACTACCTCTATGGTGCAGCAGGTTCCCGCGGCGGGCAGAGATCTCAGATGCCAAGTTTTGATAGCCGCGCCGGGCACACCACCGGCGTCGTTACTGAGGCTAAGAACTAGTTCGTCGGCCCCTGCGATGAGACTGACCGCGACTTCGACCATGGTAACGGTGTGATCGGTCTTGGGCCTAAAAGCGGCTGCTACCCAAGCCTCAGGGCCGGATGGCGCAGCCGGCCCTGTGACCGTGAAACCGTCACAGCACGAGTATTCACCCTTTGGGTACGCCTTGCCGACGTTGTCAAAAATGGTGACCAAGCCCGCGCTGGACGGTGACTTTCGCGTGAACGACTGGGTTCGTCTGGGGATAAACGTCATTCTTCCGTCGCTGCTCGTCACAACTTCATCCCTCCCGGCAGCCAAGGCGGTCACGCCAGCCAGGGCCAACGCAGCCAATGTCAGGAGCGCTTTCTTGCACATGGATCTCTCTCCTCGGTTCTTTCCTAATTTGGACGGGACATGCGGCAAGCCTGAATTTTACGCAGAAAGTTGCCGCAGGCAATATCCACTTGCGTCATTTCACTGTGACCATTAGGATCTGGAACTCAAGAAAAGTGCCCGGTTCGCAGGGGTCACTCGATCTCCCACGTTTTCTCCGGCTCGAGTTGCCCTTGCACTCCGGCGCAACCGATGTCCCTTCCGAACTGGATTGGATAGTATTTGTCGCGACGGAGTCTCATAATGCGAGTGGGAACTGGGTCCGAGAGTCTCTCGATCTCTGATGGACCCTGAACCGGCGAGTGCACAGGGCGCGAGGGCGCGAAGGATCGAGCTGCAGGACTGCCATTCATCGAGTTTGCCATTTGAACTCTTCCACTGGAGTTCCACTGACCGCTCAATCAGCACCTTCAACTCACAATCTTCATTGTGACGTTCGCGTTTGCGCTCGGAAAGCACATTGCACAGAAAAAGCCCTTCGGCGTTGGATGATGTAGACAGTGTCCCGACTTCGCCCTTCGGAGGCTGGCTCAAGAATTGCGGGGATACCGCCATTCCCAAAGAGGCGGGCTTCCCGGCTTCGTCTCCATGGCAGAATCCACAGCGCTTGTGATAAAGGGCCGCACCTTGCGACAAATCCAGGGCTGCGGGTACGACCCGCGCCTCCCTGACTTGTCGGCCCGTACCTATTTGTATGCTGAGTAGAGTTCTGGCAATTGCTCTCTCGACGAAAGAGGGTTGAGCCAGAGCCGAGAAATCGAATGAGAGTAAAACAGCCGTTATGCGGAATGGTCATTGACTCGGCTGCCTTACATTTACGCTACTTTCCTGCGCTGACACCGCCTGCCATTTTCCAGTGTGGTGGACGAATACATCCGTAAATAGGAGTTTCGAAATCACGTTACCTTCGGAATTGGTGGTTATGACCGCTCCTCTGGCTAATGCTGTCGACCCATAGATGGTCACCGTTAGGTCTTCGATACGCCTTTTATTCGAGCTGTCGGAAGAAAGATGAGAGCGGTAGAAAGCGAGAAGGTCTGCCCTAGTGATGAAGCGGCCTGAATCTGAAGCCGGGCGCATAAAATCATCAGCTAGAATATCGGCGGTCGCATCCACGTTTGCCGTATTCAAAGCATTAAGCCAATTCTTCTCTACCAGCGCAACAGCGTGTTTCTGGCTCTCCAGTTCTTTATTGTGGGATCCATTCTGGGCCGAACCCCATGTTCCGCATATAGCCGTAATCAGTACAACGGCCAGCAATCGTCGGAAGCGGCAAACCGAGTCGGCGAACGCTTCAGCACTTCTCACATGTTCCTCCAACCAGGAAAGCCCGTTGGACCCGAGTTGATTTACTGATCTTCTATTATGTTCAAATGCACATTCTTCAATTCTTCAATCTCGCTAATCGCGATCGCGTGCGTTCCCTTCCTTTCATATACAGCGCCGCTTGCTCGCACGTATTTCCCCAGAAACGGCATAAGCCTTTGGCGCTGATCTTCGTCAGGCATTTTGTCGGAGATTGGCAAGTACAGATCGCCATCCTTGGTCAGAATCACCAGTGGCGAACCCTTTCTCGCGCACGCCAGCAAACACTGCATGCTCAAATGGGTCGCCGTGGCTTCGAGATTCTGAATGGGACAAGCAATGTCCCGAACCAAGCCCTCAATGGTGGCCTTCGACTCGTGTGATGGTGGTTCGGCTTGTGGAGTGTCTTTTGGAGCTTGCGACATTGCCAGAATCGAAGTGATACCACAGCCAAGAAGCAAGCAAAGACAAAAATGACAAAAGCGGTTCATCCATCCTCCTTTCCCTTGCTGGCATCGATTGTGCGGCGGAGGCTATCGGGCGATCCCATTCGCTACCAAACCTGGCACTAAGACATCCAGCCGGTCACTTAAGAAGAAAACTATCAGCCTGCTCTTTTCTTCATTATTCTTCAGCGTGTTTCATGAGGACATACGGTCGCAGGGCAACTCTATGATTGCAGCCATGCATGGTTCCGTCTTGAACGAATGTGACCTCTTGCGCAGTCGGGAGTTATGCCACGTCTAGTGACACGTCGACCGACATGTGTTGGTCCAGCCTGAATTGGAGGGCGGCGGCGGTTAGGCTGGCGCTGGTGAACATCACCCAGAACACGTAGGAGGGATTCAGGAAGGGAGTCTGTCGCAACGAGGCAGAGACAAACGAAATGATCGATGCCCTTCGTCTCTGTTTCGACCTTACCTTTATGCACGTACACTGCTGCCCGGTTAAAAGTCAAAGAGAATCAGTTGGTTAACATTTTCGGCGAAATTAGCTTCCTGATCGATGGCCTGAAGGTCACCGCGAAAGTGTGTACTCCCGCTCAACAATAAAGTGTCGACCAGAGAATTTAGTCCGCCTCCTATTGCCAAGGGCCGCGCAATCTGTCGCCCTGGTTTCTTTAGTTAGCAAGTTCATATTCATCCCGTCGTCGGTCAGCGCGAATAGTGACGCACGGAGAGGGCGATGGGCAGGCCGACGCCGAACCAGTGCCAGACGAACTCGAAGGCCTGATAGACGAAATGCGTGGGTTCTTTTGGGGTGGCCGAGAGTGGCAAGACCACGAGATGCATGAACAGGTAAACCATGGCACCGTAAATGAGCCCGCAAAGGACGGGGCGGCTAACCAGGAAATTGAGTCTACGGCTGGCCAAATAGTAGATCGTTGCGGCACCGAGCGCGATGACGAAATGCAGGATGACTCCAAGCGCAGCCGTCTTTGTGCCACCGGTAAACGACTTCAAGCCGAGAATACCGCTGGCAATGAATTGCGGAATGAGAATGGGCTTGCGCGGACTGTACACGACGATCGCGTAAGCGAGATCCAATGCACCGACAATCAGACCACCGACGATGATGGCTAGAAAAGGGCGCGGGTGTGCGAGGGATGAAGCTGCGAGACTGCCGTTCATCGAATTAGCCATTCGGGGTCTCCTATTCGAGTTTCGTTGCCTATTCAATCATCAGGTACCATTAGCTTGGTTCGCAGTCTATTCACCTTTTCGTTGAGAGAATAGCGAGTCAGAATGTTTGCTAGAAATCGCTCTCAGAGCGGAGACCTTCGGGGAAATCCGACTCACTGAGAGCTGAATGGGCGACACCCGCTGCCGAGCAACTACTTCAGACAAAGCCGGAAAGACGGGGATCCCTATCCACGAATGCCGCGCCGAATAATGTAAACATTTCTCACTAGGCATGTCTTGAATCCATTTGACCTAAGTGTAGTGCGTCACAATTAACAACCTTTATCCATCCGCGAGCGTCTTATGATGGAGGAGACGCTTGCGGATGCGAATCGCCCCAGCCATTACGTTGAGTTCGGAGGAAAGGACGCGGTTGGAATCCCAAGCCCGGAGCCGATCCCTCCCGGTGCGGGTGGCGGAGCGCGCTCGCATCGTGTTGTTTGCAGCCTCGGGCCAGCCGGACAAGGAGATCGCCGCCAGCATGGCGATCACACCGAAAAAGGTTTCCCGCTGGCGCAAGCGCTTCCTGGCGCTGGGCGTGCCGGGGTTGCAGAAAGACGCTCCCCGGCCTGGCCGCAAGCCCACGATCGGTGCCCGCCTGACCAAACGTGTGGTGGCCATGACCACGCGCCAGCAACCGGCCAACGCCACGCACTGGAGCACGCGCACCATGGCTGCGGCGGTCGGTATCAGCGAAGCCAGCGTGCGGCGCATCTGGGCGCGCCCACGGGTTGAAGCCGCAGCGCGTGGACGCTTTCAAGATCAGCAACGATCCTGCGTTCGCCGAGAAGCTGGCAGACATCGTCGGCCTGTATCTCAACCCGCCGGAGCACGCGCTGGTGTTGTGCGCCGACGAGAAGAGCCAAATTCAAGCCTTGGATCGTACCCAACCCGGCCTGCCGCTGAAGCGCGGACGCGGCGCCACCATGACTCACGACTACAAACGCAACGGCACGGCCACTTTGTTCGCCGCGCTGAATGCGGCCAACGGCGAGGTCTTTGGCCTTTGTCAGGAGCGGCATCGCCATCAGGAATGGCTCAAGTTTCTCCGTCTGATCGACTAGACCATTCCCCCGACCGGCAGCTGCACTTGATTTGCGATAACTACGCTACCCATAAGCACCCCAAAGTGCAGCGCTGGCTGGCACGGCATTCGCGCTTTCATCTGCACTTCACTCCCACCAGCGCGTCCTGGCTCAACATGGTGGAACGCTTCTTTCGCGACCTGACTCAGAACCGGCTCCGGCGTGGCGTAGTCCGCGACTTGGAAGAACTCATCATGGCCATCGGCACCTACATCGACCGCCACAACGAAAGTCCGAAACCGTTCATCTGGACCGCGCGGGCCACCGACATCCTTGAAAAAGTGAAACGCGCCCGCCGCACCCTGAATAAACGTCGATCTGTTTGACGCACTACACTAGTTGCCTGTCGCAGAGTAACCATTACTAGCCTGTTAGCATGTGGTCCGAGAGGAGTCGCTTCAGATGTCGCTCGTTCAACGCAATCACTTCGAACGACGTCCATTCTGCCTTTCTCCCTGGCCGCGGCTTAGGTTTTACCGGACAGTGTGGACGGTGTTTTTCAGAGCCGCAATCTCAAACCAACGGGTATGCAGCCCATGAAAATATCAGCTCTCCCGATGTCAATTGCGGACTGGTCCCAAGTGACTCTTTCGGAGTGGTCAGCACAAAATCCAGGCAAGTGGGTATTGCCGCTGGTCACCGTCTCGTTCAATGTTACTGACATGTCTCTAGGCTGCGTTGTGTCTTGCTGGAACTCAACCGGGAAAACTGGTGACGCAACCAGCATAAGCACAAGTCGCGTCAGTATAGTTGACATCTATACTTTGATGTTAAACGAAGCGTCCATGTGCGGTAACTGACATATTGGTGAATATCGGGCGCGAGACCGCTCCGAGAAGAGATCATGTTGGCCACGATTGCAGCGATCATATCTAGCCCGGAAAGATCTTCGAGTCCAGACCAGTCACAAGAAAAACGCAAATGACGATCACCTGCATCATACGGTACCAGATTGATCCATTTCAGCGGGATGAATTCAAAAAGTACGCCGAACAGTGGGGCAGGATCATTCCTCGATGTGGCGGCCACCTGGTTGGGTATTTTCTTCCACGCGAGGGCACGAATGATGTGGCCTGGGGTTTGATTGCATTCGATAGTCTCGCGTCTTATGAGGCCTATCGAACACGCTTAGAGTCAGATCTGGAAGCGCAGGAGAATTTCGCCCTGGCGAGACGCAAACGGCTTGTGCTTCGAGAAGAGAGAAACTTCGTGGAGGTAGTCGAAGGAACCCTCGGCCTTCCTGCGGCACGGGCAGGAGGGAAATGATCCTCCCACGCCGGTATCACTGTCGTGATCTCGGCATGGCACGCATGAGAAAGATGTTTTTGAGGACACGTGAAGAAGATTGGAATCGTGGGAGGTGTCGCCTGGCGATCCACGGTGGATTACTATTCAGGGATTTGCCGTCGTAGCGAAGAATGGCATGCCTCCCGCGCCGAGCAAGCTGCGTTCTCGATACCGGAGATAAGCATCGAATCTTTAGACCTAAACAAAGCCGTTTCCTATGTCGGCCGCGATGGAGAGGAAGAATCTTGGCGGCAATTTGACGACTACCATCACGCGGCCCTCAGGCGGTTGGAAGGGAGCGATGCCGACTTCGCGCTGATGGCAAGCAACAGTCCCCATCATCGCTTCGCGAACATCGTGCGCGGAATAGCGATCCCGGTCATCAACATTTTTGACGAAGTGGCGAAAGAAAGCGCTCGAATCGGAGCCACAGAGATTCTCATATTGGGCACGCCCCTGACCATGAAGTCACCAAGACTTCGCGATGCGTTTGCAAAGCAAGGAGTTGAAGCCGCTGGCCCGGACAATAAGGCGGCAGAGGCCATCACTGCAGATCTGATCACGGAGTTGCAACTTGGGAAGGTGGAGGGCAAGGCGGAACGACTGGGAAACATCGCTAGAGTCTCGTTCGGACACAGGGACGGGATGCAGCCGGTAGTTTGCCTGGCCTGCACAGAGCTAACGCTCGCGTTTGGCGAGCAGAAGGCGCTCGCAACCTTTGAGTATGATGGCGTTTTGTATATCAACAGCACCGCAGTGCACATAGACGCGGCCTTTGAGTACGCTCTCAATGGATAAGCGAGATGGGCTATGGGCACGAATCGCAACCGTACGACCAACTTATCGTCCAGCCGATTTTAATGCCAGCGACGACTGGTCCCAGCACCACACTATGCGCGCGCCGGCCAACCCTGACAGCCATGTGCCCTGGACCAAAACGAACCGGTACCTGGCAGCAACGAAAAGCCGGAGCGCGGCATCTTCGTTTCCGTCGCCCGCAAGGGTAGCCTGGATCCCTTCTGTGAGAGCGTCGTCGCTGGTATCGATAATCCAAACACCAGCATCGCCCGGCCCATCATTAACTAACACGCGTGTGCCGTCGGGAGTGAGCAGCACTCGCACAAAGGCATCTCCGTTCTTCTCCGAGCCTCCGTCGCCGAGCACTCCTTTTCCCTAATGTTCCGTTTTCAGTGGATTACCGGGCTTGGCCTATGCCATGGCCGGCGACCGCGCTAAGGTCGCTCGGCAGAACTCAAGAATAAGCGGATGAGGAGCGGTCACGGTTGATCTGGCTTGTGGAATAAAAAGCGTGCCAAAGAAGAACGGATGCGCAGGAAGCTCCACGATCCTGGCTTCCCCATCCTGATCTCGACCGCTGATGCGTAGCCCCGCAGTCTGCAGTTCGTCCTCATAGGCAGGATTCAGACCGAAATTACAATAGAAAGCTTCTGTGGATCGCAGTCCCCCAAAGACGTGGGCAGCATGGGTGTGAGGAGTGATGGTTACTTCCATGGTCTTACCCACTAGCAGGCTGCGGAAAAACGACGGCTCGACTTAACAATGCTGTCCAGGCTTCACGATTGTTGTAACTAAGAGGAAAGTTTTGGTTGCAGCCGCTGTGGCTTGTAGATCCTTTTCCCGCAGCC
>Ga0182024_10005472_pt1 | contig 28495 bp, 27 predicted proteins | sample P32metaG_FD_120480 | JGI IMG/M metagenome (GOLD analysis project Ga0182024, IMG submission 120480) | Permafrost microbial communities from Stordalen Mire, Sweden - P3-2 metaG (Illumina Assembly) | ecosystem: Environmental > Terrestrial > Soil > Wetlands > Permafrost | place: Sweden: Stordalen...
AACTCAGCTCCCGGCTGGCCATTTCGAGATGGATGCTCACGTGGCTGGCGCGCGCGTGCTTCACGGCATTGGTGACGGCCTCCTGCGCGATGCGCAGCAAATGTTGTTCGGTCTCTTCGGGCAACGGGCGGCTCTCGCCTTCCACGTCCACGCGGATCTGCACTGCGGAGCCCGCGGTCCACTGGTGGGCGGCTTCGGAGAGCGCGGCCGGCAGGTCATGACCCTCCAGCGCCGAGGCGCGCAGATCCATTACGGATCGCCGGGCTTCGGTCAAACTGTGGCGCACCATCTTGCGCGCCAGATCCAGATGCTTGCGCGCCAGGTCCAGGTGTCCGTTGAGCGTAAACGCCACTGCGTCCAGTTGCGACGAAATTCCCACGAAGCCCTGCGCCAGCGTGTCGTGAATTTCCCGCGCCAGCCGCCCACGCTCTTCCAGCACCAGCGAAAATCGTTGGCGGATTTGACGGAGCCGCAGGTTGTACAGACCCCAAATGCCCGCCGCGGCCAGGGCGGCGCAGAAATAACGGAACCAGGCTGTCTCATAGAAATGCGGCAGCAACTCGAAGGCAAACGACGTTTCGCCCGACGGTCCATTGGGAACCGCGGCGCGAACGGTGAAGCGGTATTGGCCGTGCGGGAGGCTGTTGTAATTGGTCACGCGCCGCGCCACCGAACTGATCCAATCGCCATCCAGGCCCTCCAGCCGGTAGGCATAGCGCACGCGCTCGGGAGCGCTGAGATAGATGCCTGTGTACCGGAACAGCATGCGGCCGCTGCCCGGCGCGAGCCTGGCCCCCTCCGCCACGGAAATGAGACGTCCGTCCACGGCCACCTCGAGCAAATGAACCACAGGCGCCGCGACAGCCGCCGGCTTATCGTTCGGATCGAGCACCGCTAAACCGCGGCTGGTGGGAAACCACAAGCGTCCATCGCTGCTTCTTGTGCCACCGCGACTGGTTGGATAGCCGGGAGCGCACTGCGCGCTTCGAAGCCCGTCCGCCACTCCGTAGTTCACCGGCTGGATTTCCCGGATCTTGCCGCTCACCAGGTCCCAAATGTCTTGCTTGCGGACCCGGCAGATCCCGCGCGTGGTGCTCAGCCACAACGAGCCCTGGCCATCGTCCTCAATGTGTGAAATGTTGTCGCTCAACAGGCCATCCCGAGCGGTGACGTGGAAAAACCGGCCATCGCGCATCGCGTCCAGGCCGCCGCCGAAGGTGCCGATCCACAGCGTGCCGTCCGCGCCTTCCACCAGCGAGCGAATCTGATTGCTCGACAGGCCATCGGCGACGGTGTAAAGGCGCAGTTGCCCCTGATTGCCTCCCCCATTGTCGATCCGCCACAGTCCCTCGCCATACGTGCCGGCCCACAGGTTTCCATCGCGTGTTTCGCACAACACCACGGCATCGCTGTTGAGTTGCGATCCGCCCGGGATGACGGTGCGCGACCGGCTGCCGTCGAGCTGGCTGACGCCGGCCGGAGAAGCCACCCACAGTTTGCCGCTGCGATCTTGCAGATAGTCGAAAGCCACCCGGCGGTTGAGCGGATCGTTCATGACCGGATTCACGAAGTAGCCGTCGTGCAAGCGGCTCGGCCCACCGCGGGCCGCGATAAGCAGATCGCCGTCCCGGTTCTCGCGGATGGAAAAGATCTCGTTGCTCGGCAGTCCGTCTTTCTGGGTATACACGCGCGCCGGCTTGCCGTCCACTAGTTGCACCAAACCGCGGTCGTGAAAGCCTATCCAAACTCTTCCGCGGCGATCCTGATAAACCGTGGTGGGCTCATCGCTCGGCAGTCCTTCCGATTCACCGTACATGCTAAACAGATCGTCCCGCAGCCGATTGAGGCCGCTGTTCATCCCCACCCACAGATTGCCCGCGGTGTCTTCGTAGATGCAGCGCACCCACTCGCGCTCGTGCGAACTGGCCAGTGGACTGCTGACAAAGCGGCCATTCTCAAGACGCGCCAATCCGCCATCGGTTCCGGCCCAAACATTTCCGTCGCGGTCTTCCCAAACCGAGCGAACGTAGTTATCCGGCAGCCCGTCTTGAACCGTGTAGTGGCGCAGTTCGCCCGATGGACTGCGGGTCAGCACCCCGAAGCCGCCCCCTACCCAAAGATTGCCGTGACGATCCTGCAGCAGCGTGATGACGATGTCGCTCACGGCCCCCAGTACGGAGACGAAGCGGTTGCCCTCATGGCGCACCACTCCGCCGAATCCGGCCACGTAGATGCTTCCATCGCGTCCACAATAGACCGTGCGCAAGGCCTGGATAGGCAGCCCCTGGCGTGGGCTGTAATTGGTGAACGTTCCATCCTGAAAGCGATTCACGTAGACGCCGGCCACCACCCAGATGGCGCCGGATGGATCTTCCGTGATGGAATTGACCGAGGTGTCGTCCAAGCCGTCCTTCTTCGTGAAGGTGGTGAATTTTCCATTGCGGTAACGCGTGAGACCGCCCAGCGTTCCGATCCAAAGGCTTCCGTCTTTGGCTGCCCACAGAGCCGCGACGCTGTTGCTCGGCAGAGCGCCATTCTCTTTGTTGAAGACCACGAAGTCGTAACCGTCGAATTGCGCCAGCCCTTCGTCGGTTCCGATCCACAGGTAGCCGTCCTTAGTTTGCGCGATCGCCCGGACGGTGTCTTGGGGGAGGCCCTGTTCCTGGTTCCAGACGGTTCTTGTGTATTGCGTGATCGCGCGGCGCGGATTCAATGCAAAAGCAGGGTGAATCAGCGCGCTCAACACCACTACGGCAAGAATGGCCTTTGGCAACACTTTTGAGTGTAAATGATTGGCCATGGTCGTGCGCCAGCTCCCCCTTCGGCAACCGTCCGGACTGAGCTAACATTTATGGCACATGAGAGTTTCTGCAATTGGGTGATACTGGAATGCATCGGCGCAGTGTCGCGATTTTATGCCTTCTTCTGGCGGGGTGCGCCAGCTCCGAGCGCAGACCCTTGCAGGATTTATCCGGCCGCGAGGATCTTTCCAGCTTCACGATTCAATCGGTGCGCGGAGTGCGCGACGGCGATCGTCTGACTGCTCAGGTTCTCATCAGCGACAGCTCGTCGATCCTCACGCTCGATCTGCATTTCGCGATCGGCTCTCCGACCACGCTGCAGTCGGGCAGCTGGGTATGGTCGCGGCCCGGGCGCCTGTTGAAGGGCACTGTATCGGCGCGATCGGTGACATTTCTCGGCGGCCAGGACGGCCCTCCCAGTATTGGGGGAACGTTCGACTTGGCCGGCGCGAATGGATCGATGTATCGCGTCGTGCTTCCGCTCACCGTGCTTCCGCGGTCATTTCGACCTGCAACTTCAAGCCCGTAACACCCTTGACGCGAACGTGCGCGCCGGCCGGAATGTCGGAGGGCGCGATGGCGTCCCAGTATTCGCCCCGGACCAGCACTTGCCCCTCCGGCTGCAGCGCCGTCTGCGCGATTCCGAGCTCCCCTATCATTCCCTCGGCGCCGGTGAGCACCTTGTTTCGCCGTGCCTTGACCACCATGGAGACTAGAAACATCGTGATGGCCGCGAAAGGTAGCGCGACCGCGAGCGCGGTGGAAAGATGAATGCGCATGTCCGGCGGTCCATTGACCAGCAGCAGCGCGCCCAGCACCATCGAAATTGTTCCTCCGATGCCTAGCATGCCATGCGAAGCGAATTTCGCCTCGAGCACGAAGAGCGCCAGCGAAAGCACGAATAATCCCACGCCGGTCCAATTAATCGGCAGAATGGAAAGCGATGAAAGCCCCAGTAGGGCTAGAATTGCGCCGGCGATTCCCGGGAAAATCAATCCCGGTGACGTGAATTCCACATAAATTCCCAGGACCCCGAGCACCATCAGGATGAATCCAATGTTCGGATCTGCGATGGCCACGATCACCCGCTCGCGTAGTGTGCGCTTGGTTTCCGTGACGCTCGCGCCGGCCAGATGCAGCGTCAGCTTGCGTCCGTCCCAGCGCGTGATCTCACGGCCGTTTAGTTCCTCGAAGAGCTGCTGCTCGCTGTTGGCGATCAATTCGATCAGCTTTTGATCCAGCGCCTCTTTGTCGGTGAACGACTTCGCTTCGCGGATGGTCTGCTCCCCGACTTCGCTATTGCGTCCGCGCCGCGACATCATGCTGCGGAGCATCGCCGCTGCGTCGTTTTCCACCTTATTGCGCATCACCTGATCCATTTGCCCGACCATCAACACGGGGGAAGACGCGCCCGTGTTGGTTCCCGGCGCCATAGCGGCAACGTCGCCCGCTTCGAGCACGAAAAATTCGGCCGATGCGCCGCGTGCTCCGCTGGGTTCTACATAAGTGACCACCGGGATCGGCGATGCGTCGAGCTTTTGAATGATCTCGCGCGTGGCGTCGAGCAACCCGCCCGGTGTGTTGATCCGCACCAGCAGCATGGCGGCGTTTTCCGATTGCGCCTGCTCGATGGCGTGCCCGACGATTTCGACCGTGATGGGATGGATCTCGCCTTCGATGGACACAGCGACGACGCGCGGCGGGCCCTGTCCGAACGCGGACACGGCTCCGAGAAGGGCGAGTATGCAGAGTATCCGCAAGCACATTTACTATAGCTTTTTTCCGCCTCGGCCTCACCAGTCGAGGTCGATCGTTCTTTTTCGTGGTGAAGCACATCAACTGGAAGCCGACTTATCCGGTCATGTGATTCGGAAGACTGCCGAACGCCACTCCTGCTTTATCTGCTAGAGGCAGCCTTTTTCGGGATCGCAATCAGTAGACCGCCGGTGATGCCCATCGAACGATCGCGCCCGCGAGCGAAACTGTAGTCGTAGCTCGGTTCGAAATACCAGCCTATTTTATGTTTTGCGGATGGCCAAAACATGAAATCCAGAACGACCTCGCTCCCGAGCGAGTTCGTCGTCACGCCGTAGGCTTTCGTCCGAATCCACTCCGGCCCAACGCCGAACATGAATTCCGCTTTTGGCGAGAGAGTCCAGGGCTTCTTGAACAGAAGGTCAGTGTCCCATTCGGTCGAATGACGGGCGAAGAGCGGAGTGGTGCCAATCTCCAGCTCAAGCCACCTCTCTATGGGGGTAACTTCAATGGCAACGTCGGCTCCAAAGCTCGACTCGTTTTGGTTGAGACTCCAGCTAGCGGCTCCCCCAAGCTCGACGACTGCCGCAGGTTCCCTATCTGCTGACTGGGCCAAGGCGCTTCCGGAGCAGAGAAACATAAATACGATCGGAAAGCATTTTGCCCTAGCCACCTTTGCAGAATGAAGCCTATAGTAACTATAGAGTCAAGTCCTTGGAGTCTGGAGAAGCATGAGCATCGGCGAACTGGCGAAAGTGACCGGGGTTAAGGTGGTGACCATCCGATATTACGAACAAATCGGTGTTATACCGGCCCCAGCTCGGACCACGGGGAATTACCGGGTCTATCGGCAGGAACATCTGCAACGCCTCCAGTTCGCTCAACGATGCCGCAAATTGGGCTTCCCGCTGGACGAAGTTCGTGATCTTCTGCACCTCAGTGGTCAAGCGGAGCGGGAATGCGCCGGGGTTGACCGCATTACTGCCAAGCACCTGCAGGATATTGAGCGGCGAATAGCCGATTTACGAAGGCTTGCGTCCGAACTGCGCCGCATCCAGAATCGGTGTTCCGGAGAAGGGCGCATCGCCGGCTGCCGCATCCTCGAAGCTCTCTTTTCGCAAGCGCCTTCTAAGCGGACAAAGGATTAGTTAGCAAGCCAGTGGGAGTTGGCCGATGTCCACTGAACCGCTTGTCAATTTGACGAAATACGGCCTACCCGTAGAGCTGCTGGACGGGGATCAGGGGCGGACCCTTTCCCCTTGACGATGGGCACTAATCGCGCTTGGCGAACGCGTCGCGCAGCTTGCGCCAGGTGCTCAACAGATCCTCGGGCAGCACGCGCGTTTCTGCCACCGTGGTCATGAAATTGGTGTCGCCGGGCCAGCGCGGCAGCACGTGCATGTGAATGTGCTCGGCGATTCCGGCGCCTGCGCTTTCCCCCAAATTCATTCCGAGATTAAATCCGGGCGGCCGGTAGATTTCCCCCAAATGGATCTGCGCTCGCTGCGTCAGCAGGATCATCTCTTCCAAAGTTTCTTGCGAAGCGTATTGCAGCAGGTCCACGTGCTCATAGGGAACCACCATCAGATGGCCGGTGCTGTAGGGATACAGGTTCAGAATGATGTAGTTTTTGCGAGCCCGGTGGACGACCAGATTTTCTTCATCCCGCTCGGCGGTCGCGGCCTGGCAGAATACGCATCCGGCGCTAGTTTTCTCTTTTTGAACGTACTGGTAGCGCCAGGGACTCCAGAGGTGGTCCATAAATTGGGAAGGCGGGTTATGAGCTGTGCGAGTTGCCCCCGCCGGTTGGCGGCTCGGTGGCAGCGGGCGCTGCCGGTTGGCCATCACCGCTGGCGGAGGTGTTGACCAGATCCTTCAGTTCTTTGCTGGGCTTGAAGTAGGGGATGCGCTTGGAGGGCACTTCCACGCGAGTGCCGGTTTTCGGATTGCGCCCCACGCGCGGTTGCCGCTGGCGTGTGCGAAAACTGCCGAACCCTCGGATTTCGATCTTATCCCCCGAGCGCAGAGATTTTACGATGCTGTCGAAGATGGCTTCCACGATTACCTCGGAATCCTTGCGGGTCATTTCCACAACCCGGGAGACTTCCTCGATCAACTCAGCCTTCGTCATGTGTGCTTTCTCCCCCTTTGAGTCCGGTTTCTACCGGCCTTCACCCTTAGCTCTGGTTTTCATTACTTCTTCGATGGTCATGGTGGCGGCGGCGGCGTGACGCTGATAATCTTCCAGCCGCGTACGCTCCTCATCGTCCGTTAGAGCGCGAACGCTGAGCCCGATCTTTTTGTCGGCTTCGTTCAGCCTCACCACCTTGAAATCCATTTCCTCGCCGATCGGCAGCGGTGATTCGTCGTGCCGGTGCTCCGAAGTGCCGGGAATTTCCGACCGGTGGCACAAACCTTCCACGCCCGGCGCCAGCTCCACGAACACTCCGAAATTCGCGGCCCGGCACACTCTGCCACGCACGACATCTCCAACTTGATGCGCGCGGAAGAACGACTCCCAGGCATCCGGCTGCAATTGTTTCACTCCCAGCGACAGACGCCGGTTCGGAGCGTCAATCTGGAGAATCACCGCCTGCACCAATTGACCCTTCTTCACCACTTCGGAAGGATGCTTCACGCGCTTGGTCCAGGATAGATCGGAAATGTGAACCAGCCCGTCGATGCCTTCTTCAATCTCGATGAAGGCGCCAAAATCGGTGAGCTTGCGCACCCGCCCTTCGACTACCGATCCGGGCGAGTAACGGTCGGCCACCGTGGTCCACGGATCGGCTTCCAGTTGTTTGATGCCCAGCGAAACCCGGCGATCCCTAGGCTTCACGTCCAATACCACGGATTCCACTTGATCGCCGACTTTGACCACCTTGCTCGGGTGCTTCATGCGGCGGCTCCAGGTCATCTCGGAGATGTGGATCAATCCTTCGACGCCTGGCTCCAGCTCGATGAAGGCGCCATAGTCGGTAACGCTGACCACGCGCCCGATCACGCGCGCACCCTGCGGATATCGTTCCTGAATGGTTTCCCACGGATCGGGAACCAGTTGCCTGAGCCCCAGCGAAATGCGTTCCTTCTCTTTGTCGAACTTCAGCACCTTGACGGTGATTTCATCGCCGGCCGTGACCACTTCGGAGGGATGATTCACGCGTCCGTACGACATGTCGCTGACGTGCAGCAGCCCATCGATGCCGCCCAGATCGATGAACGCGCCGTAGTCCGTCAAATTCTTGACTGTGCCGGTGACGACCGCGCCTTCTTCGAGCACTTGCAGGGCGGCGCTCTTGCGGGAGTGCTGCTCTTCTTCCACCGCCATCTTGCGCGAGACCACCACGTTGCCGCGGCGGCGATTCAGCTTGACGATCTTAACCGGAATGTCCTGGCCGAGCAGCGAGTCCAGATTGTGCGTGGGGCGGCTGTCAATCTGCGAGCCGGGCATGAAGGCGGGAACACCGACATCCACCGCGAGTCCGCCTTTGGTGCGGCCCGTCACACGACCGGACACCACCAGGCCATCGCGATGCGCCTTCTCCAGGTTCTCCCAGGAGCGCAGACGGCTTGCCTTCTGGTGTGACAGCAGAATGTAACCTTCCGGCTGAATCCCTTGCCGGTCCACCATCACATCGATCTGATCGCCGACCTGAACTTGAACGCTTCCGTCCGGAAGAGCGAATTGTTCAATCGGCACCAAGCCTTCGGACTTGTAGCCGAAATCGACGATGACGTCTTTTTCGTGGAGTTTCACGACGCGGCCTTGCAACAGTTCGCCATCGTGGGGCGGAGCAAAATGAGTGTAATCGTCGATGAGCTGCTCGTAATCCGTTTCGTCGGATACGGGCGGATTTAGATTTTGCTCATCTGCTTTGCTGGCCATGCCAAACTCCCGATTCAGCAACTATGATCGGCGCGAACCGATAGACGGGTAAGTACGTCAGAATTCAAAACGACAGGGTTAAGCGACCTCAGACCTTCCCGAACAGCTCTACCAGCCGACAAACCATTGATACATCAGCACTTCAGCACTATAGCGGAGCCGCTGGCGGAAGTCAACCGAGCAATTAAACCAGTCGTCGCGCAGAGACGCTGCTGGCAGGCCGCTAATTCCGTCCACAGAGATCCGGCGTCTGACACATTCCTCCGGCGCACGTGGGGAACTGGGCGTCCTGGGTCTTTCCATTGGACGAATGAGCGGCGAAGGTTGAGAGAGCGGTTTTCAGGTGCGACTCGCCGCAACTGGGGCAGGCGATGGCGTCTTGGTTGCGCCGGACCAGCTTCTCGAATTTGGTTCCACAGTCGTCACAGATATATTCGTAAATTGGCATGTTCGTCGGGCTCCCGCAGATGCGTTTTATTAATTCTAGCGCAAACGGACCGGGCCAGAACGGCATCGCGACGCTGGTGGGCCGTCCCCGTTAACCGATAGCGCCCCTCCCGTGCTTACGAGGCTGCGGAAAAAGGCCCAATTTGTTTCGCTCCCTCTGGTCGCGGCTCCGTAAGTGGCTGTGAGCGCACAGTGCGGATTCCGCGACCGGAGGAAGCGTGGGCGCCGGATCTTATAGGCCCAATCGATCTAGCAGCGCTTTCTCGTAAGTGTCGTCTTCACCCGGGTAGCGCAGCCGGCTCTCGAACCGGCCAGTCTCTTTCGCCACGGCCCAGATCAAGCTTTCGCCCGCGGGGGCGGTATCGGGCTGGCGATGGAAGACGGGATCCGAAAAGGCTTCTTCAGCGTCGACGACGCCCCATCCCTGGGATCGAAACATCGCCAGGAGATCCGCGAGAAACAAAGCGTTGAGCAAATTGTAGTGAATGAGAATTGTGTGCGAGATGCTGCGCCTGAGCACCTGGCGGGCAAGAGAGTCGTAGTATTGCGCCCGGTCCCAGATCGGAAGTGTCAATTGTAACCGCGCCGTTGCGGTAGCCATGCAGTGCGAGAAATGCGCGCAAACGATCGCGAATCTCCCGTGTGCTCCCTTCCTTGAGCGCAGGGAACCGAAACCACTCCCTAAAGCCCGTGTGTCTGCGCAATATCGCGTCGGTCCGCAAGATCCCTGCCTCAAAATCTTCCGGCCTGGCGGCTCCCGACAATGGAGTGTGGGTGTAGGTATGATTTCCGATGCGATGGCCGGCGGAACTCCAGAGATCTAAGATCGCAGCGCCCTGTCGATTGTCCACGGCTTGTCCAATGGCGAACAAAAACGCCCGCGTCTTCGCCAGGGAACTCAACAGCCGTTCCTCCGATTCCGCCCGGCGATTTTCAGGGATTTTCTGCCACCAGACGTCGTCCATCGTAACGGCAATTCTCGGCCGAACCTGTGCGAATGCCGGAGCGGCGCAGAGAATCAGGGCTTCGCGTCGGGTGATCGTCATCCATAGTACAGGCTATAACAGACGCGATTGAATGCCGGACGACTCGTTGATTCGCCAGCGTGGCCCGTCGCCGCTCCGGAGTATTCTTAAGAGGTGTTTGGCAAAATCGCAAAGTGGATCTTGATCGTCGCTGTCTTGATTCAATTCGTTCCTTTCGGACATACCCACACAAATCCGCCGCAGACCGGGGAGCCGATGTGGAATTCGCCCGAAACCAGGGTGCTGATCCACCGAGCCTGCTTCGACTGCCACAGCAACGAAACTGTTTGGCCCTGGTATTCCAACGTTGCGCCCGTATCCTGGCTTCTTCAAAGAGACGTGAACGAAGGCCGCAGCCATTTGAATTTTACCGAGTGGAACCTCCCCCAAAAACACGCCAAGGATGTCGCCGCGGAGGTAAAACAGGGCGATATGCCGCTGTGGTTCTATCTTCCGCTGCACCCGGGCGCGAGGCTGACCGAAGTGGAAAAGCAGGCCCTGATCGATGGCGCCGAGAAGTCCCTGGGACCGCAGGCCGCACCAAAGGCGCAGTAGCGTTCCGATTATTGGAGCAGCGCCAGCACCAGTTGGTCGATGGCCTTCGTGACGCCGGGGCCGGGCTCTTCGAAATTATTCACCAGCAAGGAGAACGCGACGCGGCCGTAAGCGTGCGTGTCGGCATAACCGGACATCGTCTTCACATGATCCAGCGTTCCTGTTTTGGCGTGAATGGCGCGCGCTTCCGGATGTCCCGCGAACCGAGAGCCTAGCGTTCCGTCCTCGCCGCCGATCGGCAGAAGGTTGAGCCACTCCTCGCGATTCGGGGACTCGATCATGTGAGCCAAAAGCTTGGTGATGGCCGTGGGCGAAACCAGCGTGTCGCGCGAGAGGCCGGAGCCGTCGGTGAACTGGTACTCCACGCTTGCGATGCCGATACTTGTCAGGAATTCGTCCATCGCCGCGAGGCCGGCTGCGCGGCTTCCCGTGTGGCCTGAGGCGACCGCTACCTCGCGCAAAAACATTTCCGCGTGCAAGTTTTGGCTGACCTTGTCCACCACTTGTAGAAGCTCGAACAGCGGCGGCGAACGGTGTTCGGCGAGCACAACGTCCAGTTTGGGAGGCGCTGCCGTTGTTTCGTCCGGGAAGCGATGGCGGGCCACCGCGTCGCCGCGAATCGATATCCCGCGTTTCAGCAGCGCGTCTCGCAGCACCTCCGCGGCGTAGAGCGCCGGATCGCCGATCGCGAGTTCTTGCGCGTATCCCGCGTCACCTTTCGGAATCGCGCCCCAGATGTGCAATTCTCGTCCCGACGCGCTGCGATAAAACTCGATTTTTCGCTCGCCGCGTTCGATAGTCAGGACGCGATTGTCGATCGCGAAGTTTTCAAAGGGCGGCGTCAGCGCGATCCGCGCCAGGTCCCCGGCGTGTCCACCCGGCCGCAGCGTGAGCGCGAAGGTGTTGTCATGCAGAATGAGAGCGCTCACCGGCGCGCCGTATTCTCGCGTGGCGCTGTCGGAAGACCAGGGACCGGGCTGCGGTTCCCAAACATAGCGGCTATCGTCTCCAACGACGTTGCCTTCAATCCGATTCAACCCTCGCGCGGCAAGCTGATCGGCCAGGTCGTCTATTGCGCGGAACGAGTAGATCGCGAGCGGAGCGGCGTGATTGCGGTAGGGATACTCGCGGCCCGACAGGCTGGGATCGCCGCCGCCGATCAGTTCCAAATCGCCGGGTAGCCTGCCGCTGGCATCAATCGGAACTTGCGCTCCGATTTGCGTCGACAGGCGATAATCGGCGCCAAGCCTGGAAATCGCCAACGCCGTGGTGAACAGTTTCATGTTCGACGCGGGGACAAACAGCCGCTCGGAATTGTGCGCGTACAGCACGCGTCCGCCGCTCAGCTGCACCACGCGCATCCCGACGAACGCGTGCGACAGGGCGCTGGTAGAGTCAATCAGGCGATCCAGCCTTGACGAAAGATCAGCTGCTGGCGCGAGCGGGGCCGACATCGCGATCCCGAGCGCAGTGGCTAGTACGCGGCGCATTCATTGTCATTTTAGACCGGACTCAGAATTCAAACTTCGCGCCAACCTGCACCAGCCGGGCTGGCGCCGCGCTCACCACTTGGCCGAACGTTCCACTGCCGATATTGCCGCCCACCGCTTGCGGCCCAAAGAACTGAGCGTGGTTGAAAACGTTGAAGGCTTCCAAGCGCAACTGCAGGGATTTCGATTCGGCGAGGCGCAGGCTCTTGAGAAGCGCCATATCGAAGTTGTCCATGCCAGGTCCATGGAAGTAGCGACGTGAGGCGTTGCCGGGAGTGCCGAGGGCATTGTCGCTGAAAAGCGCGGCGTTGAAATACGACTTCCCGTTGCGGGGATTGTGATTCAGATTCAGGGAACCCGGCGCGACATCCGGTTCGTCGACGCCATAGTTGTTGATCCCGTTCGGCTCGGCGCCCAACAACGAGTTATCGCCATAGTTGATGAGCGTCACGGGGAGACCTGTGCTGAAGCGCGTGATTCCGGAAAGTTCCCAGCCCTGCGTGAAACGGTTTCCGGCGTGGAACAGACGAGCAAAGGGGAGCTGATAGTTATAGCTCACGACAAAGTTCTGCGTAATGTCGAAAGCTGAGAGAGCCCTGCTCAGCGAAGGATTGAGCGGGTTCACCTCTTCTCCCAGATTGGACGATTGATCGAGCGACTTGCTGTAGGTATACGCCGCCAGCAACTGCAGCGGTCCGCTGGTGTGCCGCAAGGTGACCTGCAGGGAGTTGTAGTTGGAGTTCCCGATGGTGGTCTCCAGAGTGTCGCTGCCGAAATTCGAACCCAGAGGCCCTCTGGTTCCATCGATCGTCTGCCCTGCGGCGGTGACGAAAACATTGCTTTCGTTGAATGGACCGCACGGAGTCTGGCCGGGCGCCAGGTTGGCCGGGTTGCTGAGTTGCAGACAGAGCGCGGGGTTGCCGGGATTGGCTTCCTCGAGCACCAGCAGGTGATGCGATTGAGATCCCACGTAGCTGGCGCTCAGCACCGTGTTGTTTCCCAGGGCGCGCTCGATCGACAGCATGTATTGCTCGGTGTAGGGGATTTTGTTGTTGATCGCGTAGTTGGGCATCCCGCTGATGGGTTCGAACTGCGACCAATCGATGCCGGCATCGGGATGGCTGGCGCTGGTGTTCAATGGCGCCAGTTGCACCGGAAAATACTGGCCCAGATTTTGACCGTTGGCCGCCGTAACGAAGGGTGTGGCAAACAGCGGCGGAGCGGGGCTGGTGTAAGTGGTTCCGTAGGGGGCATTGGCGCTGCTGATGCCGATGGTCAGCGCTTCGATGGCGGTATAGAACATTCCATAGCTGGCCCGGATGCTGGTTTTGCCGGAATCGGGCGAGTAAGCCAAACCGATGCGCGGCGCAAAATCCAGATTTCCCGCCGGAGCTAGCGTGCGTGGTGCGCCAGGATCGGTTGGAAATAAGATGCCGGCGGGCGCCCCAGGAAACACGACAGACTGCCGGCCCGGCTCGAACGTGGCGATCTGATTGTATTTTTCATACCAGGGTTCGATGCGATCCCAACGCAGGCCGTAGTTCAACGTGAGATTCTTCGTCACTCGCCAGCTATCTTGGCCGTAAATGCCGGCATACTTATTGCGGCCGTAGAAAGCTTGTAACTGGCTTTGGTTGTACTGGCTCGGAACGCCGAGTAGGAAGTCCGCGAAGTCCACGCCGGTTTCGCTGCCGAAGAATGTGAAGTTGCCATTCAACTGGGCGATGGGATTGGTATTGACCTGATCGTAGTGAAACTCGGCGCCCACGGTGATGGTGTGAGTTCCCACCACCTTTGAGGAGTTGTCGCGCCATTGAAAGGTGTTGTTCACCTGCTTCAGCTCGTTGGTGTTGGTCCCGATCGAGAAATTATTGAAATCCACGCTTTCCACGCCTTGCGTTTCTGGCGATAACGGAACAATGCCGGGCGTGTTCTGGCCAACCACGAATCCTTGCGAGGCAAGGCTAACGCCGACGCCGCCGATGGGCTTTCCGAGGTCGGTAGCGTCGCGCATAAAGCTGAAGTGGAATTCGTTGACGGCGCTGGAGCTGAGCGTCTTGGTGTCGCTCAAGGCGAGCAATTGAGCTCGTCCGGAATTCAGCGCGTTGAAGCCCGGAACATTCGCGCCGCCTTGCGCCACCGGGTACGGATTGTTCTGCGACCAGCCGTCGAGGAAATAGTAAGCGGACAACATTCCCCAGCGCGTTGTTCCATCCAGGCGGAATGCGCCTTTGTCATCGTTCAGAGTTCGATTGTAGGACGAGGTGGCAAACGTGCCATTCGGATTGTTGGGTGCGGGAATGTACTGCAGAAGGTGCTGGGCCGGCGCGGACCAAAGCCGTTGCGGAATGATTCCCCCTGGGAAAACGGAGTTGAGCGGCTCTGTGGGGGAAACCGTGTAGCCAAGCTCCCGCGACAAAAGATTCGAAAGGTCGCCCACGGGTCCCGAAAAACCGCCGAAATCGCCGGCCCGCTCGGCCAGCGTGGGCACCGGAATCTGGCCCGTGTCGATTCCTTGCGTCGAGCGGGTTCCCTGATAGTCGCCAAAGAAGAAAACCTGGTTCTTGCTAATGGGGCCGCCGATGGTTCCTCCAAACTGGTTTTGGTCAAACGCTCCGCGAGTGGGCGAGAAATAGTTGCGCGCATCCAGATCCGTGTTGCGCAGGAATTCGAAGACGTCTCCATGGAATTCATTGGTCCCGGACTTGGTGACTACGTTGATCTGGCCTCCGCTGAACTCACCGTATTCGGCGTCGAAGTTGCTCGTGAGAATTCGGAACTCGGCGATGGAATCCAGGTTGGGGACGACGGCCGCACCCATGTTGACGTCTTCCTCGACGTCGCTCCCGTTCAGAACGAAGCTATTGGCAAATTCCCGCTGGCCGTTGATCGAGACGGTGCCGGGATTCAGATCGCCGGAGGGAGAGAAGGCGCTGACGCCGACATCCTGCGTTGTGTCGGAGGTGATGGAGGTGACCGGAACGACTCCGGATTGAAGCGACAGCAGGTCGGTGAAGCTGCGGCCATTGAGCGGCACGGCGGTCATCTGTTTGCCGGTGATCACCTGGCCCAGTTGGGTATCGACAGTTTCCACATGCGCGGCCGATTCGGAAACGGTAACCGCATCGGTCCTCTCTCCAATGGTGAGAGAGGCGTCCACAACCACCTTGCTGTCGACGTCGATCGCGACGCCGGTGCGCCGGAGAGGTTTGAATCCGGAAGCTCGCACCTCGACGTCGTAGCCTCCAACGGGCAGGCTTTGGAACGAATAGAAACCCCGGCCATCGGTTGTATTGGTCAGCTTAACGGAGGTGCCCGTTTCGGTCGCCGTGACCTGCGCGCCCGGGATGGCGGCGCCGTTGGGATCTGTGATGGTTCCCAAAAGACTTCCTCCGTCGCCCGCCCAAAGCGAGCAACCCAGGAGGGAAAGCAGGGTAATGCTCCATCTTGCAATTGAATAGCACCTAAATAAGTGACGCAGTTGAAGTTCTGAAGCATCACGGCCAGCCTGCGAAACGTCTTTGTAAGATAACAAGGCAGAAATCAATATAGGACTTCTTTGGTCCAATATTAGGGGGAAGATGAATTTGAGTCAACAAATATCAGCAAGTGAGTTGCAACTATATGTGAACGGGTGCGAGCGAAGGCCGAATGGCGCCGCGCCTCAGATTACGACCCGGTCTGTGTCATCTGTGACAGGCTGCTCAACTTCGCTTCCAGCATAATGAGCAGCAGCAGCAGAAAGACCATGAAGGTGCCAGCCAACGGAAGAATCATTACGGCCTGAATCCCCCAGGCTTGCGCGAAGTAGCCGAGCAGCCATGGGGCCAGGAAGCCGCCCGTCATCGCCAGCGAAAACAGCCCGTTGTAAAAGCCAGGATGGTAATAGGGAAAGCGATGGGCGATCTTCTCCACCACCAGGGGATAAATGGAAGCGAAGCCGGCGCCGACAAATAGAATACCCATCAACGCGCCGAACAAGTTGTTGGTGGACGCCAGCACCAGCATGCCTAGCAGCGCCGACACGATCGACCCAATCAGGAGCAGGGCGCGGTTGACTCGCTTCAGGATAAATTGCGAGATGATGCGTCCCACCAGCAGCGATGCCCAATAGAGCGCCAGGAGCAGCAGGGAATCCTCCGGGCTGATGCCGAGCCTGCGAATCAGAAAGAGCGGCAGCCATCCCGCCATCGACCATTCATTGGCAAATTGAAAGAAGAGCAGCAAGCTGAACAGCACCGCACCGGGATTTCGAAAATCGCGCAGCACCTGCGCCAGGGGTAGCGATTGAACGGTGGGGCGCGAAAAATTTCCCTTGTAGCAGGCCACCGCGTACAGACCGGGGAGCGCGGCAAACAAAACCAGAATACTGGGAACGGTGTAAACGTAATAGGTGCCGGCCACCAGCAGCGCCGTCAGTAAACTGCCCGATCCGAACAAAAGCCCCGCGAAATTTACCGTGGCGGCGGGATCAATTTGATAGATCGGGGAGATGGCATGGAATACGGCTGCGTTGAGCAAGCCCGTGCTGAATCCGATGCAAAGTACCCCCCATAGCCGCCATGCCGCGGGAGCGGGCGGCGACGAAAGGGCCAGGAACAGAAACCCGCCACAGGCCAGCAGATTGGCAAGCACCAAAACGAATTTCAGCCCGCGCCGGAGAAGCAGAAAGTGAGCGGCCCCCACCGACAAAAGCAGTCCGAACGCCAGACTCAAAAAATAGTCGCCTACTTCGGTGAAACTGGGGCGCAGATGGTAGCGCCAGGCGGGCAAGATCGCGCCCAGGAACGACATGAGCATTCCCGAGACCAGGAACGCAGCCATGGAACGCCATGCGTCCCGTGCTGCCGATTTTTCGCCGTCCGGGTCAAGCTGCAACTGAGCAACGCTCGACATCAGACGTTATTGTACCCCCAATACTACCGATTCCCGTAGAGCCGCGCGCGCGTCCTTCCAGAAATAGGATCTTGTTGGTGGTTGTGCGCTGCGTTATGAATCACTTGCGGCTGGCGTACAAATTGCTTTTTCGATTGGCAAGTAGGGTTGATCTTCCAAGGCTACGGGAGTTGCCTCTTGGTTTTCGTCGATGCCCCGCAGGAGTGCGGGGCATTTTTCTGCCATTCCAACTACCTATAGTGTTAGCGTCCCTGTTTCGGCTTGGATGTTGTGTTCCCTAAGAAAGTGTTTGACAGATTCCGATCTCAGTTTTATGATGGTTTCATCACTGAGAAAGGAGGTGGTCCAGTCTAACATGGGTATATGTAGTGACTGTAGAATCAATTCGCGCGAGGTGGCCGACTGTTAAAGTCGACCTGTTGAACGTTCAGGTTTCGTTCAGTGGACGAAGCCGCTGCTCCTGTGGACCGGCCGCTTCCCTGCGCGAAAAACAGTAACGTGCCCCCGCAACTCCTCCTTTTAGGCGTTGCGGGGGTTTGTATTTGGTTCGGGCTTTTTTTTCGAGGACAGCGCTTGACGGGTGCGCTACACTGAAGTTTCGAAAGGATTCTGTTGCAATGAAAGCCGCCATTCACCCCGCCTACGAAGAAATCAACGTCGTCTGCGCTTGCGGGAGCACCTTCAAGACACGATCCACCCACAAGGGCGACATCCGCGTGGAAATCTGTTCCAGTTGCCATCCCTTCTTCACTGGCCGCCAAAAGTTAGTGGACACCGAAGGCCGCGTGGACCGTTTCCAGAAGTTGATGGCGAAGTCGAAAGATCTGAAGGACAAGAAGGAACTGAAGGACGGCAAGAAGCAGCCAGTGGCGGCGCGCTAACCGCTTACTGCTTGTTCTGTTGCTCCTGCTGCTGTTTCCCTTTTGCCAGGCGCTCTTTGCGCAGTTCTTCGTACTTCGGGACCTGCTCCGGCGTCAAGATCGTGCGCACGCGCGCAAAGTGGTCTTCCCTGATCTGCCTGATCTCGTGGTTCTCTCTGTCGCGCGCCTGGCCGAAGCGTGTTTCCGTGTCGTCCAATATGGCAGTTAGTTTCGCAACCTGATCGTCGGTAAGGCCCAACCGGGTACGGCTCTCATCGATGTAGTGGCGCCGGAACTCGCTTTGTGATGGAGACGTACTGACGGTGCGAGCGGTGGGTGGATTGTAAGTGCGGTAGCCGAGCGCGCCTACCACCGCCCCGCTCACGAATACCAGTAGCAGGTAAAACGCAATCGGTAGGCTCTTCCGCGTCATCTTCCGTTCGGTTCAGTATAGTCGACCCGGATCCCTATGGCAGTAAGGTTCTCGGTGGGATTGGCGTCCGCCAGCACGTCAACATAATTGCCGCGCACGACCTGCGTGTCGGTTGAAACCGGCACTTGGAGAGCGATCCCCAAGAACAGACAGATTGCAGCTGCTGCGGCGACAAAGACCTGAGTCAGCCTCTTCACGCGTGAGAGGAAGAACTGCCGGGCTTCAATCTTGCGCCACAGTTCGGGCATGAAATTGACACTCGCTTCAGGATCCGGCACGGCGGTCCGGTATCTCGCGAACAGATGGTCCAGCTCTCTAGTTTCTATATTCATATTTCCCTGGTCCATGCGCGTCTCGGCGCCTCCTCGCTATTCTCGACTATTCTAACCCCTATTGCTCTCCGCCCTTGCCACCCTTGCCCTTCTGCGTGGCCTGGTACGCGTTCAATACTCTTTGACGCGCCCGGAAGAGCCGAACCTTTAAGGCATTTTCGTTCACTGAGTAAATCTTTTCAAGCTCTTTTAGCGAGAGCCCTTCCACTTCTTTCAGCGTCAGAAGAATTCGATCCTGCTCAGAAACCGATTGCAAGAGCGAGTCCACTAATTCTTTGACTGCTTTTTGACGCTGCTCCTCGCCGGAAGCTTTCCCCCCGGCTGCGGCGTCCGCCATCATCACCTGCTGCTCGCTCAGGTCCGACATGCGCGATTCATTCCGCCGACGCTGCTTTCGCAGATAGTCATACGAAGCATTCACGGTGAGCCGATACAGCCACGGCTCAAATACTTCCGGCGTCCGGAGCTGATCCAGCGAATAGTAAAGCCTCAGAAAGACTTCCTGGGCAACGTCCTCCACATCTTCCGGCCGCCCGATCAGCCGGGCGATCGTGCCTAAAATTCTCTTCCTGTATGCAACCACCACTTGGTTGAACGCGGCATCATCGCCCTTCTGGGCATTCTGAATCAGCTCAAATTCAACCAGCATGCGCTCTAGATAGCTAGTCGCCTGCTCGAATCTAGAGGCGTACCAGCAAATTGTTAGGTTACAAGGGCTTGGGACGGAAAGCAAAGCATTTCGGCGCAGCGCCTTCCCCAAAAGCCAATAGAGGAAGGCGAGTAAGCCAATTTCAACGGGATCAATTGGTTGGGAGGAAGTACTAGAGCCGCAAAGGTCATGCTAAAATCGCTTTGTCTCCCCCCGCGCTGCGTCGCACGCAGCATAAGCAAGATGGATTTTCTCCAGGGTTTAAATCCGCAACAACAAGCCGCCGTGTCGCACGTCGAAGGTCCTCTGCTCCTGCTGGCCGGGGCCGGCAGCGGCAAGACGCGCGTCATCACGCATCGCATGGCGCATCTGATGGAACAGCACCGGGTCCCGGGTCCCTGCATACTGGCGGTGACGTTCACCAACAAGGCCGCCGAGGAGATGCGAAATCGGGTCAACAATCTTCTGGGCGCCGGCAAAGACGGCCCGCTGGTCTCCACCTTTCACTCCTTCTGCGTGCGATTGCTGCGGCGCGACGGCGCGAGTTTAGCCGAGATCCGCAACGGATTTACACGCCAGTTCACCATCTACGACGCCGACGACCAGGTGTCGGTGATCAAATCCATTTTCCGGGGCCTCGGCCTGGACGAAAAGTTCATGCAGTACCGGGCCATGTGCTCCTGGATCAGCCACAACAAGAGCCGCAAGGAATCGCCCCAAGACGTATACGGAAAATCCACCGATCAGAAAACTTCGCAACTGGCTTCGATTTACGAAAAGTACGAAGGCCGCCTGCGCCAGGCCAACGCGCTGGACTTCGACGACCTGTTGCTGGAAACCGTCCGCCTGCTGGCGCATGACGCCAATCTGCGCTTCCAGATCAATCGCCACTTCGAGTTCGTCATGATCGACGAATACCAGGACACCAATCGCAGCCAGTACGAGCTGATGCGACTGCTCACGGAAACGCACAAAAACATCTGCGTCGTTGGTGACGAGGATCAATCCATCTACGGCTGGCGCGGCGCCGATATCCGCAACATCCTGGACTTCGAGCACGATTTTCCGAACGCCGCGGTGATTCGGCTGGAGCAGAATTACCGGTCGACCAAGAACATTCTCGAAGGCGCCAGCGCCGTGGTCGCCAACAACACCGAGCGCAAGGGCAAGTGGCTGTGGACTGAAGCCGGGGCGGGCGAAAAGATCGGCCGCTTCGAAGCCTTCGATGGCGAACAAGAGGCGCTGTTCATCGCCGACACCATCGATAAGCTGCTGACGGCCAGCCCCGGCGATCGCGCGGCCGTGCTCTACCGCACCAACTTTCAATCGCGGCAGATCGAAGAAGCGCTGCGACGCTACAACCGCGAGTATATCGTCCTGGGCGGCTTCAGCTTCTATCAACGCGCTGAAGTGAAGGATGCACTGTCTTATCTGAAAGCCGTGATCAGCCCGCAGGATTCCGTGAGCTTGCTGCGCATTATCAATACGCCGGCGCGCGGGATCGGCAAGAGCACTATCGAGCAGATCGAGCAATTCGGATTGCAGCACGAGTTAAGCGTGTGGTCGGCCATCGCCCGCATGCTGGAGGAAGGTCTATTCCCGGGGCGCGCTGAATCGGCTCTGCGCATCTTCAAGACCATGATGGAAGAGCTGGGAAGCGCCGCGGCCGACGGGAAAGTGGACGACCTGTTGCGGCAAATTCTGGAGCGCACCGGTTATGCCAGGATGCTGCAATCCGACAACGATCCGGAGGCCGAATCGCGCCTGGGCAATTTGAACGAATTGGCGAATGCGGCGTCGGAAGCCGCCGAGCGCGGAGAAACCATCGCCGAATTTCTGGATCACGCCGCGCTGGTCTCCGATTCCGATGGCTTGGACGAGCGCGCGCCCGTGTCGCTGCTCACGCTGCACAACGCCAAGGGCCTGGAGTTTCCGATTGTGTTCCTGGCCGGAATGGAAGAGGGGCTGTTCCCGCACATTCGCTCGCTGGATTCGAAAGCCGCGATGGAAGAGGAGCGGCGTCTGTGCTACGTGGGCATGACGCGCTCGGAGAAGCGATTGTTCCTGACGTCGGCGCGTTACCGAAGGCGTTTCGGCGGGGGCCAGCAGGAAGCTACCATCCCCTCGCGATTTCTGCGCGAAGTCCCGCGAGGGCTGGTCGAAGATCTCAGCCAAGCGCGCCAGCGAACCCCGCAGGTAGATCGGTACGCCGAACAGCAGGAAGCGCGTGAGAGCGCCAAGCGCAATGTTTACAGCGGAAAAACATACAACTCGGCCGAGAACATCCAGCAGTTTTTCAATGAACGCGGCAACGCTTCCGCTCCGCCACAAACCACCAGCCACCAGCCACCAGCCGCCAGCCACCCGGCGCAAGCCACGCCCCCAATCCCCAAACCCCAACCCCGCTCCGCTGCGCCACGCGCGCGGGGCTTCCGCGCCGGCGCCATGATCCGGCATCCTAAATATGGCCGCGGAACCGTGCTGCGCCGCGAAGGCGATGGCGAGGATGCTAAGCTCACGGTAAGCTTTCCCGGCTATGGTTTGAAGAAGCTGGTGGAAAAGTACGCAGGAATCCAAGAGGATTGAACACTCAAAAGAATGAACACAAAGTCCATTACAGACCGAGCAGAGCGCAAGAAAGTGAAGCGCACCGCCCGCAAGAAAGCGGCTCCCAAGCCGAAGCGGGCCTCCGGAGTCGCTCGCGGCTCCCTCAAGAAGAAAGTGCTGAAGATGTCCAAGGGCCAGAGGAAGCGTTAGTGAACTAACGCGATCCTCCGATGAACCAGCTCCTTCGCACCAAAAGCATCGATGCTCTCATCGCGGCTTCCGAAGAGCCTGAGCGGCGACTGAAGAAGTCGCTGGGTGTATGGAGCTTGATCGCGCTGGGCGTGGGAGCGGTCATCGGATCTGGTATTTTCACCGTTACGGGAACTGCCGCTGCGGGCGAGCATTTCCTGGCGAAATCGATTTTCAAGGCGCCCGTTCTCGACCTGTTGTTGAACGGTGGCAATGCAACCACGATGAGCGGCCGGCTGGGCGCGGGTCCGGCCATCTCGGTCTCCTTCGTATTGGTGGCCATCGCTTGCGGATTCGCCGCCATCTGCTATGCCGAGCTGGCCTCTATGATCCCCATCGCCGGCAGCGCTTATACCTATTCGTATGCGACGCTGGGCGAAATCTTCGCCTGGATCATTGGTTGGGATCTGATCCTGGAGTATGCGTTCTCCAATATGAGCGTGGCGGTCGGATTCTCGGCTTACTTAAACGACCTGCTCGATAACCTGTTCCACTTCCATCTGCCGCAGCAGATCTCGCAGCCCATCTTTGAAGAAGGCCAGCGCACCGGCGCCTGGTTCAATTTGCCCGCGTTCATCGTGCTCATGGTGCTGAGCTACGTCCTGGTCCGCGGCGTCCGCGAAAGCGCTCAGACCAACAACGCGATGGTGCTGATCAAGATTGTCGCCATTCTGCTATTTGTGTTCGGCGCCGCGCATGCCGTGAACACCGGCAACTGGCATCCGTTCATGCCCAACGGTTATTCGGGCGTGCTATCGGGCGGAGCGATCGTGTTCTTCACCTACATTGGATTCGATTCGGTTTCCACCGCCGCCGAAGAGTGCGGGCACCCGCAGCGTGACATGCCAACGGGAATCTTCGCGACGCTCGCGGTCTGCGCGCTGCTCTATGGATCGGTGGCGCTGGTGCTCACCGGTATCGCCAATTGGACCACGCTGAACAACGATGCGCCTGTCGCCAACGCGCTTAAGATGATCGGGATGAACCGGCTGAGGTTGATCGTCACCGCCGGCGCGCTGCTTGGCATGCTGTCGTCGCTGCTGGTGTTCCAGTATGGGCAAGCGCGCATCTGGTTCGCGATGTCGCGCGATCGCTTGTTGCCCGACATTTTCTCACGCGTGCATCCGCGCTACAGCACGCCGTACATTAGCACCTGGGTGGCCGGGGTGGTGGTCGGAATTCCCGCCGGCATCTTCGACATCAGTTGGTTTGCGGACCTTTCGAACATTGGAACATTGTTCGCCTTTATTCTGGTTTCGGCCGGCGTCATTGTGCTTCGTAAGAAACAGCCGGATCGCCCGCGCAGCTTTCGGGTGCCGTGGGTCCCCTTGTTGCCGATGATTTCGATCGTCTGCTGCATGGTGTTGATGCTCAGCCTGCCGCTCGAAACCTGGCTGCGTTTCTTTGTGTGGCTGATCATCGGGCTATTCATCTATTTCTTGTACGGCAAAAAGCGCACCGCCGAATTAACGTAAAAACATTGCTGTGGGGCGGACGCCCGCGTCCGCGTCGGACCCCTGGTCCGACTCTTCCGGCGCTACCATAAAAGAACTCTCAAGGAGGGTCATCGATGAGCGTTTCAATGGCGGTGGACAGATCGCCGATTACATCATCGACAATCTGAGCCGGCCGCTAACCAATTTCTTCATGACGCGCGCCGGCCAGCCGTTCACTACGCCGCAGGAAGCGATCTTTGGGCCGAAGGCGATGATCATCAATGAATATGCCGGTTCGGGCGGCGACGCGATGCCTTGGCTTTTCCGCCAGCGCAACATTGGACCGCTGATCGGCAAGCGAACCTGGGGCGGGCTGGTGGGAATCGTCGGGTTTCCCGCGCTGATCGATGGCGGCACGGTCACCGCTCCCAATTTAGCTTTCTACAATCTGAAGGGCGAATGGGATGTGGAGAACCATGGCGTCGCTCCGGACATCGAAGTGGAATACGATCCAGCGCTGGTCCGTGCCGGTCACGATCCGCAGTTGGAGAAGGCCGTTCAAGTGGTGATGACGGAGTTGGAGAAGAATCCAACTCCCCAATATCGTCAGCCGGCATTCCCCAACTATCACAAGACGACATCTGTTTCGTCGGCCACGTCGTCGAGGTAAATCCCGGGCCAGCATCAGTACCCAGAGCGGGCTGTACCGGTACAAAAGCTCCAATTTCCTATTAGCTGTTATTGGGCTCTGCTCCAAGATAGAGGCGCTTGGAGCAACCCGACCAGACCGCCTCGCTTACCGGCCAGCCGGCGCCATCGAGCGCTCTCCAACCGCCGCCGGCGCCGACCGGTCAACAACAATCGAATGAGCATGTTCGTGCCGAGCGAACTTCCTATTGGCTGGACGGCACAGGAATCCCGATCCTGCGCGCCACTCGAACCTGGATTCAATATGGGACGGTGGGGTTCGCGGTGATGTGCATCCTCATCGGCGCGGTTGAAGGCGTATTCGGACGCTAGGTTTTTAGTAACACACCGTACTTTGTTGCCATCCGGAGGTTAGAATTCGGTTGCAACTTAGTAGGAGAAGAGGGAAACTACCAATGGAACTAGCTCACTCCTCCGAGGGCTATCCGATGCCCGCCTCGTCTCTCCGTGGATGAGGCGGGTCTAGTTTTTTCAAAGTTCCGCTCCCTCTGCCGGCCTCAGAATCCCTCTCGCGAGTCACGGTTACTTCACGCGCCAAAAACCGACGCAGAAACGTCTCAGTCGCAGGAGTAACATGATGTGTGATTATTCGCTGCATACCTATCCAAATCGGCTCGCCACCGATGGAGAGGATCTTGTAATACACAGGTTCGGTGCAGGATCGCTGGGATTGGCATCTCCGGCGGATCTAGCCCCGGTAATTTTGGCGAGCACGACTGCTCACGGCGCCTTGTGGTCTCGAGCCAAGGCATGGTTCCTTGGGCGTAACCCGAAGTGGGAGGCAGAAAAACGAGTGCCTGCGGTTTGCATTCCTCCCGGAGCCCGGCTGATTCTTCGGGATATTCCCAAGAGCCTGCAACGGGGATTGGGCGTGGGCGAAGTGGAGGAAGTGGCGTTCATCGAGATCACCGCGGAAGTAAACACCTATCGCGACGCCGTCCGGTTCAGCAACTGCCGCCAAGCCCTCTTGCAACAGATGCGCGAAGGACAACGGGTGAAAGTGCTTTCGACCGCCGCGGGAGAACACGAGCCAGCCGAATTGATTCTGGCATCGTCATCCCGATAACAGTCTAACTGCCTGCCGTTGGCCTGAAGTGCAAATCGATGGTGTAGCCCGCTACATCCACGTGTACGATGTAAAGAACGCCGATATCTACCGTGCCTTGGGCGATGCTCACATGGACGTCTTCGCCGTGAACCGGCAAGCCTAAACTCGCAGCCTGATTGAGTACCTGGATCCGTACCGCCTCGGCCGAGTTTTTTGCTGTCGCGGGATCATCCGCCAAATCGTTGATGTAGCTTTGCAGCCGCCAATTCGCGGCGTAGGGCGGAATTATAAGGACGCCCACCACCACCAGGATGAGAAGCACCGTGACGCCTGCGACCCACCGCGTGGCTTTATTGACAGTAGACGAGGCCACTCACCGCTTACTTTCCTCGAGCGATTCCAGTTCCTTCCAGATGTCGTCGTCGTGCCGTTCCCAATCGGGCGTCCTGGTAGTAACGCGGAACTCCGGCACTTTGAGAGTGCCATGGCCGTAGAGGCAGATGTACTCGGTGCGCGGCTGTCCGAACAGCAGCATGTTTGGCCACGACCCCGCGCTCACGGGCATGCGCAGCCGGCGCAAGCAGGTGCGGCAGCGATAGCGCTGGTCCCAGACGATCAAATACACCACCCCGAAACACGCCAGGAAGAACAAGAGCATGGCGCTGGTGAAGCCAAGGTCGTGTCCGAACGGTTTCTGTTCGAGCCCAAGGTACAACACCGGGCTCTGGAAGCCCAGGAGGATGGCGGCCCAGACGAAACGCATCGCCACGGCGCCGACTACCAGCTTCAGTAGCAAAAACCCCCAATACTTCATGATCATTGGATTCCTTTCGCGTGCTCCGGGTTCCCGCTTCTCATAAACATTTAAATCGGCCCGCGGCTAGTTCTTCAGCAGATTGCGGGCCAAAAATACTACGTTAGCCGGACGCTCCGCCAGTCTCCTCATAAAATAGGGATACCACGCATTGCCATACGGAACATAGAGCCTCAATCGGTAACCGGCCGCCAGCAAGCGGCGCTGCAGGTCGCGACCGACGCCATACAGCATCTGAAACTCAAAACGGTCGGCGGCGATATTTCGTTCCCGAACATATCCTAGCGCGCGATCGAGTATCTTCTCATCGTGCGACGCGATGGCTGGATACGTCCCACGATCGAACAATTCGAACATTAAGCGAACATAGTTGGCATCTACGTCCTTCTTCCTGGGGAACGCTACATCGGCCGATTCGCGATACGCGCCCTTGCATAGGCGGATCGGAATGGACTGCCCGCACAAGTTCTGGACGTCGCTCTCGCTGCGATACAAATAGGCTTGAATCACGGCGCGGACGCTGCCGTACCGGGCGTGAAGATTGGACACCAACGCCAGCGTGCGGTCGACGTAGGGACTCGATTCCATGTCGATCTCCACCATGCGGCCCATCGATTTCGCCCGCGCCACCAGGCACTCGACATTGGCCAGGCACGCCGCTTCCGAGAAATCGAGGCCAAGCTGGGTGAGTTTCACCGACACGGTGGCTTCCAGGTTGAGCTTCGCAATCTGGTCCAGCGCCGCGAGATAGGCTTCGCGGGATCGCTCGGCTTCTTCCAGCGACGTGACGCTTTCACCGAGATGATCGAGCGTAGCAAGGTATCCGTCGGCGTTCAGTCTTTGGCAAACCACCACTTCGCGCTCGATACTGGATCCGGCAATAAAGCGCGACGTGAGCCGCTCGGCGGCTGGTGAAGTTTCCAGCCAGTGACGAAGCCACGGCTGGCGGGAAAGCACCAAGAGCAGGCTGCGGAGCACTCATTCATTAGGATACAAGGTTCCATTGAATGGCTCAGTGCTGGGTCGATTTGCCACACCCGTAATCCGTCCGTAAGACCCAGTGCTCACCCTGCGTCGAGACTCTTCTTGATGCCGATCGGCTAGCCCAAGAGCGTTCACAAGATTGTGAACGCGGCACGCAAAGTGCGTGCGCCACAATGTGCATGCACCTGTTACCGAGCGATTGCGGCCACACCGCGGCAGGCGAGACGCCGTATGATAATCGATACAGATTATCGCTGAGGTGAAATATGAAAACGTTCCATCGGATCGTACTTCTTTCGACGTTGGCAACTGCCGCGTTCGCTCAAGGTGGTCCGCCCGCCCAGGACAATCCTATGTCCACCTGGCTCCGCGACGCCTACATGCGAAACCGGGCGAACATTGTGCGAACGGCTGAAAAGATGCCGGAAGAGTCCTATGACATGCGCCCTGGGGCACAGCAGGAAGTTCGCACCTTTGGACAACAGGTGGGACACGTCGCCAATTTCAACTTTCTTTGGTGTTCGCAGGCCAAGGGAGAAAAGAATCCGAACACGGCGAATCTTGAAAAACTGGGCACCAAGGCGGAGTTCGTGAAGGCCTTGAATGACGCATTTTCCTACTGCGATGGAGTGTACTCGGCCCTCACGGATGCGTCGGGAGCGCAGGTGATCGACATCACCCAGGAGAGTGGCCGGCAAACGAGGAATCTGCGGATGGGCCTGTTGACGCTGAATTACGGCCACAACAATGAGATTTACGGAAGCATGGTGGTGTACCTTCGGATCAAGAACATCGTGCCCCCGGCGTCGGAGCCTCGGACGCCGCAGAAGAAGTAGGCTGGACCAACCGTCCGCGTCGCCATTCGTTCGCGAGAATCGCCCCCGGACCGCCCATTTACTTGCAAAATGGTTCTCTCCATATCGTTCGCTTTCAAGATAGAAAATTGCGCTTGTTCGGCAAAAGCCTATGACCTGATCATGCTGGACTGCCAAATGCCCGAAATGGACGGCTTCGAGGCGGCGGCCACCATTCGCAAACTCGAAAAGGATAGCCGAAGAACGCCCATTATTGCAGCTACGGCCAGTGCATTCGTGGAAGACAAGGCGCGCTGCCTGGAAGCCGGGATGGACGATCACATCTCCAAGCCAATCTCCAAAGCCGCGGTAGCGGCGATTCTGGAACGCTGGCTCGAAGGTTAAAACTGCCCACGGCGAGATGCTCCTCCTCTGGCTTACTATTTAAGTCAACGAGACTCCCAGCAGCAGGAGACATCTTTGAGCACTGTTTCGAAAACACTGCCGGCGCGTTACTATACCGACCACGAGCTTTTCCGTCAGGAGATCGAGAGTTTCTTCTTCGAAGGCTGGATCTGCGCCGGGCGCGCCGATAACATTCCCAACGCCGGCGATTACTTCCTGCGCGAGATTGTCGACGACAGTGTGATCGTGGTTCGCAGCGATTCCGGTTCTGTGGAAGCTCTGTATAACGTCTGCCGTCACCGCGGCACGCGCCTGTGTTCCGCCGCGGAGGGTAGTTTCGGCGGAAGGATTCAATGCCCGTACCACGGCTGGACCTATGGG
>Ga0182024_10005473_pt1 | contig 28493 bp, 27 predicted proteins | sample P32metaG_FD_120480 | JGI IMG/M metagenome (GOLD analysis project Ga0182024, IMG submission 120480) | Permafrost microbial communities from Stordalen Mire, Sweden - P3-2 metaG (Illumina Assembly) | ecosystem: Environmental > Terrestrial > Soil > Wetlands > Permafrost | place: Sweden: Stordalen...
AAAACGGAGAATGGCGATCAGGGCCGAAGTGTCGAGAATCACTTCGGCAGCCCTTTCTCGTCGTAGAGTAGGGCGCCATGATCGGCCGAACGGAACGGTTCCTTCAGATGCGTGGCGCAGTCCCGGCCGATTTCGAGCAACCGATCGGACAGCTTGACGGCATGTTTGTCTTTGTTCTGCACCCTTTTAAGGCGTTCGCGGACCGCTTCGGTGACCGCTTCGGTCAGGCTCTCTCCGGTGAGTCTGGCCAGGCGCTGGGCGAGCTTGTGGGCGTCTTTGTTCTTAATGTTCAGGCTCATAGTTGGTAGACATTCTACCTTTTACTTCTCCCATTCTACCACGAACCGAATTGGAGGGGAATCTCAGCTCTGCGTCATGGCTATGGAAGTAGAATCTAAGTCAGAATCCCACGCGCGACGCAATCGGGAATCCCACCCTTCGCAAAAAGCGCGAAAGGATGGGCCACCCGCAGCTCTATATTTTGGGGGAGTTTTTCTCGAACGAATCGGCGAATGCCTCTTGATTCGTTTTCTCGATCACCCGCACATAGTCATCGCCGAGAAATTTCTTTAGACGGTCGGTGTTCATGATGTACTGGCCGGTCATGTAAGGGACGGCGTCGGGTGGAATGGCCGAGATATTCCAGTTCCACAAGGATTGCAGAACGCGACGCATGCCCCACTGTCCGGGAACGCGCAGCAATTTGGCGTGCGCCAGTTGGATACACTGCGCGAAGGTCAGAGGGTCGCCGCGTCCGGCAACATTCAAGATAGTCAGCCGCTGCGCTTCCGGTTCGCGTTGCAGGATCCACGCGATCAGCCGGGCCATGTCGTCGACGTGGACGAACTGGATTTTGTTGTCCAGATATTTCTGGCCGAAGGGCAGCATGCAGGGCAGGCGTTTTGACCTTTGGCGCATATGAGCGGCGCGCGGCCCCTTTCCATTTGGCGTTCCCCGGAATGCGCCCATCAGATAATTCTCGACGGTAGCTCCCGCAAAGATGTGGGGACGCAGAATGAAGACGCCGCACCCGCGCATGGATGGCGCGCGCTGCTGCACGACCAGGTCGCTTTCTTTCTTGTGGATCGCGTAGGGCAGCGTGTGAGCGGCGAGGGGCGCGTCTTCGGCGACGGGTACGGGCAGATCGGAGCCATAGGCCGACACGCTGCTGGGAAAAATGAACTGCCGAATGGTGGTTTCCGGATTCCGGTTGGCTTCGGCGATCGCCTCCATCACGCGGGCAGTGCCGGCCACGTTAATGCGCCACATACGGTCGACGTCCAAAACTCCCGAGCGCTGGGGATCGATGACAAACGCCAGGTGCATCACGCAGGCAGGCTGCAACTCGCGCAGCAGCAGGAGCAACTCCCGGAAGGATTCTTCCGCTCCCAGATCGAGCGGCACAAAGCGGTCCACCGGAGAATGGGTGGGCGGCGTGACGTCGACGCCCACCACCTTGTAGGAATTTGCGAGCTGCGGCAGAAGCCGCCGGCCAAGGTTGCCCGAAACGCCGGTGACCAGGATGGTTGGCTTGATCGTATCCATTTAGTCGGGGTCTTAGTCCGGATCTTAGTCCGGATCTGGGGCGGGTTGGTCAGACGGCCTTGGTCCCCTTGGCGGCGGCATGACCGGACCGCGCGCCGCCCCGAAGTAAGCATCGTTCAGGTCGACATTTCCCTGGAAACTTTGCATGGTGTCGCGATAGCGCTGACTGGAGATGAGGGTGCGAATCTCCGTTTTCACCGTGTCCAAAGGTAGAGTCTCCCTGCCGACCATCTCGTAGATGTAGTAGGCGCCGCTGGGATCGGAGATTACTTCGGAAACTTCGCCGGGTTTCAATTCCATGACCGCCTGATGATTCGAAGGCAGCGCGGTGCGGCGCACTTTCTCCATCCTGGTGTTCGTGGCATTGTTCGGAAGCCCGGCGGCGACAAAGGCCTCCTTTTGCAGTTTGTCGGGGTCTTCGCCCTTCACAGCTCGGGCGTGAATGTCGGTGGCGACCTTCTTCATAGCCTCTTCGGCGGCTTTCTTTTGCGCCTCGGTTGGCGCCGGTGGCGGGGCGGTTGCCGTGCCCGGCTTCGCGCCCGCTTTGGGAGTTGGGACCGGATTTACGATCTGTTTTGTCCGGGGAATAAAAATCCGTACGAAGTTGGCTTGCTCGTAGGTGGCTTCGTTTTTCTTGTAATAGTCCTCGATATCGCTGTCGGTGACCTTGCCGGCATCCGCCTGCAGCGCGCGGCCCAATTCCTGGGCAAGAATTTGCATCCGCGCAAACGCCAGCATTTCGTCGTACTGCGATTGCTTATCCAGGCCGCGCTTTTCCGCCGCAGCCGACATCCGCAGCACGCGCGCATAAGCGGTCGCCAACTGGCGCCGCATGGCCGGTGACATTCCCGGCTGTAGCGCTTCGGCAAGCTTTTCAAATTGCGCGCGGGTCAGCGCGGTTTTGCAGGCATCGCCTTGCTGGGTGGCATCGGCGCAGAAACCCTTGATCGTGATCACCGTATCATCGGGTCCAACTTTTACTTCGGGGGCTTTGTCGGGCGTGGCGGAGGCGCTTGGTTCCGCCTTTGCTCCGGCGGCGGCTGTAGCGGCAGAAGGTGTAGCCGGTTGCGCGGCTTGTCCGTAGGCCAAGCCGACGAGCAAGAGACACGTGAGGTACTGGCGACGCATGAATCGATATCCTCCAGGGAAGAGATTGCGACGAATTTCATCGTAGCATGTCTCGCTGGACACCGGGCAAGTGAGCAGAGGGCGGATTCAGTGTTGCCGAGCAGATACGCTTGGCGGCGGGCGAACGGGAAGCGATAATGGCGTCTATGCCAGAAATGCGGGCCTCCTTCAGTTCCAGGTCGATGCGCCGGGAAAAACGAGCGGTCGCCGGAAACTCCGTGGTGGCGGCTCTGGTAGTTACCACACTGAAAATTGTGGTGGGAATCGCGACCGGGTCGCTGGGAATTTTATCGGAGGCGGCACACTCTGGATTGGATCTGATCGCGGCCCTGGTCACATTTTTTTCGGTGCGGGTTTCCGACAAGCCGGCTGATGCCGATCACCAATACGGACACGGCAAGTTCGAAAATTTTTCCGCCTTCATCGAAACCGGTTTGCTGCTGGTGGCCTGCGCCTGGATCGTCTATGAGGCGATCAAACGGCTGTTTTTCCAGAGCGTGGAAATTGAGCCGAGCGTGACTGCGTTCCTGGTGATGTTCTTGTCGATCGCCGTCGACACCTGGCGCTCCCGCGCGCTCGGACGCATCGCTAAGAAGTATGACAGTCAGGCGCTGGAAGCGGACGCGCTGCATTTTTCCACCGACATCTGGTCGAGCGGGGTGGTGATCCTGGGCCTTGCGTTGGTTTGGGTGGGCCGGAGCACTGGAGTGGGATGGCTGCGCCAGGCCGATCCGATCGCAGCGCTCTTCGTGGCGGGAGTGGTGGTTTCCGTGAGTTGGCGTTTGGCGCGGAGAACGGTGGATGCTTTGCTCGATGCGGCGCCGGTTGGCGTGCGCAGCCAGATTCTCGACCGGATCAGGACTGTCGATGGCGTGCTGGAGGTGGAGCGGGTCCGGTTCCGGAAAGCCGGGAACCGCTTTTTCGCGGACGTTTCGGTGGGCCTGGAACGCAATTTCACCTTCCAACGCTCCGAGCAGGTTTCCGATGCGGTGACGTCGCGAGTGCGCGAGGTTCTGCCCGATGCCGATGTGATGGTGCACTCGGTGCCGCGGGCGGGGCGGACAGAAAATATCTTTGACCGCATCCGTGCCGTGGCCACTCGACACAATTTCAACGTGCATGACGTCAGCGTGCAGGACCTGAACGGCCAGCTCCATGTGGAACAGCACCTGGAACTCGACGAAAAGCTCAGCATGAAGCAGGCGCACGATGAGGTGACGCGGCTGGAAACCGAGATGCGGGGCGAGATTCCGGAAATTGCGACCATCCTCACGCACATCGAAAGCGAACCGGCGACGATTGAAAGGGGAGAGGAGGTTGTTCGCGAGCCGGAATTGGAGCAGCGGCTCAAAAATATTGTGAAGGACTTTCCCGATGTGATGGACGTGCACGAATTTCAGTTCAAGAAAGTGCGCGCGCGGCTCTATGTTTCCTGCCATTGCACGCTGCCCGACGATATGCCGCTCTCGCGAGTGCACGACGTGCAGACCTCGCTAGAAATCCGCTTCAAGCACGACGCGCCCGAATTGTTTCGTGTGCTGATTCATCCCGAGCCGGTGACGGATAACCGGCGCTAACCCCGCTGATCGCTATTCGTCGTTCGCCATTCTTGGTTGGTCGATTGCCATTCTGGCAGCGCGAACAGCGAAAGACGAATAGCGATCAGCGAAACAGCGAAAGGCCCCAATGATGGAAGCTACAGTCAACTGGACAGACAACGACCGATTCGTAGGCGCGGCAACCTCAAGACACTCCATCGTGATAGACGCGGCAGCGGAGAAGACGGCCAACAGCCCCATGGAGTTGGTCCTGCTCAGTTTGTGCGGCTGCACGGCGTCCGACGTAGTGGGAATTCTCCGCAAGAAACGCGAGCCCTTCACTGGTCTCGAAGTGCGCGCTGCAGCCGAAAGAGCGGACGGCTACCCCGCTGTCTATACCGCGATTCACTTGACCTACGTCGTCCGCGGCCAGGTATCGAAGAAGGCCATGGAAGACGCGGTGCGGCTGTCGAAAGAGAAATACTGTTCGGTCTCGGCTATGCTGGAGAAGACTGCGAAGATCACTTACACCATCGAGCACGCGGCGTGAAAGCCGGCCCTCATCCGCTGCGGGGTTATTTCTATATTGGGAGCGCGGCCTTTCTTTGGGGCGTCTCGGCGACGCTGGGCCGCGCGGCATTCACCGGGCATCTGCTGCTTGGCAGAGTGTCGCTTGGAGCTTCGCTAAGTAAGATCGATCCGCTGATCCTGTCGCAGAGCCGCGCAACTCTATCTCTAGGCGTGTTGTTACCGGTGCTGTTAGCGCGAAGGGGCGCGTCTGTGTTGCGCGTTCCCCGGCGCGATCTACTTCAGTTCTTTCTGCTCGGAATTCTTGGAGTCGCGGTATCGAACTATTTCTACTACCTCGCGATTCAACGGACAAACGTAGCGACGGCCATTATCCTGCAATACACCGCGCCGGTCTGGGTGCTGCTGTATACGGCGGTACACGGAGCGCAGCGGCCATCGTTGCCGAGAAGCGCGGCGGTGGGGCTGGCCGTGGCAGGCTGCGCGCTGGCCGTCGGTTTTGTGGGCTCGGGCGGCTTCCGCATGGATACGGTTGGAGTCATGGCAGCACTGCTGGCGGCATTTTCGTTTGCGTTCTACAACGTCGGCGGACACAAAGTGCTGGCGCGCTACGACCGCTGGAAAGTGCTGCTCTGGGTGTTGGTTGCGACTTCAACCTTCTGGATCTTCGTGAATCCTCCATGGAAAATTGTTGCCGCTCACTATGTCCGCCAGCAGTGGGAATTCATGCTGGTGTTCTCGCTGGTATCGGTGCTCGGGCCGTTTTCCTGCTACTTCGCCGGCCTGCAACATCTGGAACCGACGCGCGCGATTGTGGTGAGTTGTCTGGAGCCCGTATTCAGCATCGTGATTGCCGCGCTCGTACTGCGGGAGTTAGTGCGGCCGATGCAGACGGTCGGAATCATTCTGGTGCTGGTGGCGATTGTGCTGATCCAGGTGCCGGAACGGGCGGCTCGGGGGGAGGAGTTAGTTGTTGAGCCGATGGAGTGAATCCTCCAACCTTGTCATCCCGAGCGAAGCGAGGGACCCCTATTCTCGGCACACATTTTCGAAAAAGATAGGGTCCCTGCGAACAGGTCAGGCATCTCGGCGCCGAACAACTGCATTGACACTGTGCCTTCTCGATCTAATGCGTACGAAAGCGCTTTGATCGTACAATTTTGGTAGCAAACATCGGTGTGCTGATAGGGCGCGAAATGAAACAAGGTACTTGCAAAATGTGCTTGGCTAATAGGGATCTGGTCAGCAGCCACCTGATACCAGCAGCCCTATATGGCTATTGCAGCGACGAACACATCGAACCCATACGTGTCAGCGATGGTGCGGTGGTTCCGACAAGTCGGCAAACTCAAGATTACCTTCTGTGCATCGATTGTGAGGGCATCCTCAACAGGGGCGGTGAGTCTTGGGTCAATTCCAAGCTATGCAGAATGGATAGAAAATTCCCGCTTTACGAAATTGTGGTGAGCGGACAACCCGCATTCGCGGAGGACGAAAACAATTCCATTTACCTCGCATCACACAACCCTGCAATTGACGTTGAAAAACTGACACATTTTGGAATCGGCATTTTTTGGAAGGCATCAGTTCATTCATGGAAGCCCGGTACCACAGACCCGTTGATCGATCTCGGGCCCTATTCCGGTCAGCTTCGGGGATGGCTGCGAGGTCAAATGGATTTTCCCGCGAATGTGGGCCTCTGGGTAACCGTATCGCCACCTGAGCGAGCGCAAGTTACCCTTAACCCTCCAATGCTGTCGAAACGAACGGAGTATCGAACCTATTTATTACATCTGCTCGGCCTTATCTATCAGCTAAATGTTGGCACAGGAATTGATCCGATGGCTCTCGAGACATGTTTCTATAGGAACCCCGAGCATCCCATCGTCATCTCACACGATCTTACCGCTGTATTGGAACGGGGTCTGGTTCGCCAGTTCTCGAAGGCGCGAAAAACCGACTCTTATCTTCGGGCAAAGAAAAAGAGAGAGGTAGCACTTGGCCGAGCTAACGACAGTTCTCGTTGAGGGATTGCCAAGATATTCAACCGGCGCAAAGTTCCAAGATGGCTGAATTGGCAGGGTGGCCCGTCCTATCGCGAAGCGAAGGGCGGGGACTTTGAGAATGTAACAGTTGAGGTGTTCAGTCGTCACAGCGCGGTGACCGTCCGGAATCTATGCTCCTCACATGCCGTGGGGATTGAGGCGCTATCAGCGGACCCGACAACTCCATTTTGTAACCTTTACTTGCTATCACCGCAAACCATTGCTTGCCGACCCACGAATGTGCGATCAATTCGTGCAGACTCTTGAAACGGTGCGGCAATGGTACGGCTTCTGGATTACCGGATACGTGGTTATGCCGGAACACGTGCACCTGCTGGTAGGCGAACCGGAGCGGAAAAACCTCGCACTTGGGCTGCAGATGCTGAAGCAAATGGTCTCCCGGAATCGCTTTCCAACTTCCGCGCACGGCCCTTTCTGGCAAGTGCGATATTACGATTTCAATGTTTGGAGCGAGAAAAAGCGCGTGGAAAAACTGCGTTATATCCATCGCAATCCGGTGTCACGGGGATTGGCAGAGCGCCCTGAGGACTGGCCGTGGAGCAGTTTCCGGCACTATCTAACTGGGGAGGAAGGAAAAGTCGAGATCGAATCGCACTGGACAGCCGAGAAACGCGAAAAGCTGGGGATCTTTCCCACGGTTAAACTTTCCATTAAACTCCCCGATTCAACCTAGAACCCGCCCTTCGCTTCGCGATAGGACGGGCCACCCCCGCGATCAACTTAGCGCCACCCCTCTCTCAACCGAGCCGCCGCAGATATTTCTGCGACTTCCGCACATCGCGCCCGATCTGCTCTTTCAGCGCCTCGACCGAAGGGAACTTGATCTCGTCGCGCAGGCGATCTAGAAAATGAAGTTCGACCTCGGTTTCCGCCGAAAGTTCGATCGGGTGAAAATTCAGCAGATGAGTTTCGATCGCAAACGAATCAGCGCCAAATGTGGGCCGATTTCCAATGTTCGTGACCGAATCGAAACACTCGCTCTTAGGACCGCTGCCGATTCGCGTGCGAGTGATGTACACGCCATCCTTGGGGACGAATTCTTCATAGTGCGCCAGATTGATCGTCGGGACGGTATATTTCGCCCCGTAGCCGCGTCCACGTCCAGCGGTCGAGAGGATGCTGAACGGACGCCCCAGCAAATGCCGCGCCCGGCTGACTCGGCCTTCGGCGAGCAACTTACGGATGTGGCTGCTCGAAACCGGCTCCCCGCGCAGGCGCATCTCGGCGTACGCGTGCACCTCGAATCCCATGTCTTTCTCTCTGCCCAACTCGCGAAGCATTTGAATGTCCCCAGCGGCCTTATGCCCGAAGTGGAAGTTGTAGCCTTCGTGCACTTCACGGGCACGCAGGCGCTTCTTCAGAATTTCATGGGCAAACTGGTGCGGCGTCATCAGCGAAAGATCGCGCGAGAAAGGGAGCAGCAGAACCGCGTCGACGCCGGCCGCTTCCAGCAGGCGCAGTTTTTCCGGAAGCGGAGTCAGCAGTTTCAAGTTGTGATCGGGACGCAAGATGCGGGCGGGGTGCGGCTCAAAGGTAACCACCACCGACTGTGCGTTTGCGGCCTTCGCGCGCCGCACAATCTCGTCGAGAACCGAGCGGTGAGCGCGGTGCACACCGTCGAAGTTACCGACGCTGACCAGCGAGGGGCCGAAGTCGCGGGGGATGTCGTCGAGTTTGTGAAAAGTGTGCATCCAGCAATGTCCGGGCCTACGTGTTCCTTCTAGATTTCGAACTCCACTTTCATCCCGTCATATGCCAGCCGTACGCCCGGCGGCAGCGCGGCATTGGCGGCCTCGTGCGGCAGGTCGTGGCAGATGTGCGTGAAAAACGTGTGCTTCGGTTTTACTTTCTCCACGATCTGTAACGACTGTTCGACCGTCGAATGCGTGGGATGCGGCGTGTAGCGCAGCGCGTCCAAAAACAGGATGTCGAGTCCGTGCAGTTTCTCCAGCGTTTCGGGCGGGACCTCGCTATGATCGGTCAGGTAAGCGCCCGATCCGAAGCGGAAGCCAAGAATCGGAGTTTCACCATGAATCACGGTCAGCGGCTCAAAGCGTCCGCCGAACAATTCGACCGGGCCCTCGATGGAATGTAATTCGAGCTGCGGCAGTCCGCCAAACTTATACTCGGCTTCAAAAATGTAGCGGAACATGTTGCGCAGGAATTCGCATGCTCGCGGCGCAGCATACAGCGGCAGCTTGCCGGGCTTGTGCCGATAAGTCAGAGGGCGGAGGTCGTCGATTCCCAGGATGTGATCGGCATGCGTATGGGTGTAGAGCACGGCATCGAGGTGGGTGATCTTTTCGCGCAGCGCCTGTTCGCGAAAGTCCGGCGTACTGTCGATCATGACATGGCGGCCGTTGTAACCGATCATCACTGAGGGGCGAGTGCGTCGATCACGCGGGTCTGGCGAACGGCATACCGAGCAGTCGCAGCCAATCGTGGGAACGCCCATCGATGTGCCGCTGCCCAATACCGTCAGAATCGCATGCATCAGCCGTTTGTACCTGTGTGTGGGCCTGGCGCCTCCGGAGGATGCGCGAGAGCGTTCGTTACTTCCACGTAGGCCATGCGGAGCTCATAGAGGCAGTTCTGCAAAAATCCCTGTTCCTTCGGAGTGAGATTCCCCTTGGTTTTCTCGGCGATCATGCCCAGTGTGTCGATGGTCTGCCGCGCGCCGATCAAGTCGACTCCCGGCTGTCCGCCCTGTTCGTGCATCAAGCCAAGCTGCATCATGGCGGTCATGTAGAGCGACGCCATGAAGCGCTCAAAATTCATTTCCAGTTCTTTCGCCGAGTGTCCGTTCAGTTCGACGCGCGTATCCAGATCGCGCGAAGATTGCTTGTAAGCATCATGCTGGGCTTGCTGCTCGAAGGCGGTCGGCGGTTCGGGGACGTCGGATTCGTGCTTGGGAGCAGCGGGAGTGGGCGCGGTTTCCCGGACCCTTTCTTCTGGGATCGTTGTGACGGGCGCCGCCGAAGTGGCCGTCGCGGTTGCCGCAGCCGTCGCTGCGCCGGACTGGGTTATTTGCTCTTCCGTGGAATCGCGAAGTTCTCCATCGGAGGTGAACAAGCGCCGGTCGCTTACTTTGAATTCGCTTTCTTCTTTTCTTTTTTGAGCCATATGGTTTACCTGGTTTCTCGGAAATTCGCTACGCGGAATGTTGATTTCTTGAAATTCTGGTGTCTCGAAAGTTTTCTCAAAGTTCAGTCGATAGTTGAATCGATCATTCAGCCGCTCGTTCAGGTGATCGGAAGCGACGCCGGCTTGAGCTTGGAAGTTCCCGCACGCAAATCTTTTCCCGCAGCCTCGCGGCGCAGATAACCTAATGCAACGGGGCGGTCTCCGCCGGGCAGGGGCAAAATGGCGCTGCTGGTAACTTCGCCGACCTCTTTTTCTTCCACATTCTCCCCGGCCAGAATCTTAGTTCCCGCTTCGGGCAGCGCGCCCTCGACCATGAACGCGGTGAATTGCCGATGCACTGCGCCACGCGAGCGGATGCGCTCTACGATCTCCTGTCCGAGATAGCAGCCTTTGGTGAAATTCAACGCGCGTGTCTGCCCGGTTTCCTGCGGCAGATCGCGCTCGCGGATGTCCACTCCATAACGCGGGATTGCAAAATTGATTCGCCGAAGCTCCAGCGCGCCGGCGCCGACGACGGCGGCGCCCGCTGCAACCAAGGCGTCCCAGGTGGACTTCTGCTGGTCTGGCGCCAGCCAGATTTCATACGAAGTTCCGGCGGCAGCGCCTCTCGCATTGTCGCCATTAACATTGTCGCCATTAACAACGGTGCATTGCAGGCAGCCACACGCACAATCACATTTCGGCGAGCATAACTCCAGCGGCGCGAGATCGGGAACGGAGATGCCGGCGCGTTCGAGAACATGGCGCGATTCGGGTCCGGCGAGGCCAAGCGCGGTGAGTTTGTCGCTGACGTCGGCAATCTCAACATCGTCGGCGATGATGTAGTGATCGAACAGCTGCAAGACTTTTTCTCGCTGCCCGCGTTCCGTATCCACCAGCAGTGAGTCGCCGCGCTGGAAAATGTAAAGGTCCGCCTGAATGCGTCCCTGGGCGTTCAGCATGAAGGCATAGACACCGTGGCCGGGCGCAAGATCGCGAACATTGTTTGAGACCATGCCGTTCAGCCAGCGGACGCGGTCGCCGCCGGTGACGGCAATCTTGGCCCGCGAACTCAGGTCATAGAGGCCGCACCCGGAGAGCAAAGCCTGGAACTCGGCGCGAGTATCGCCGGAGTCCGGCACATCGGCGGCGCCACTCTGCTCACTCCGGTTCGCCCCAGGTAGTGTCGTCGAAGTCATAGGTTCAACCTATGATTATAACTAAGGATGGACTCTGACCGGCGTCCCACAGCTTTCCTGTAGAGACGCGGCTCGCTGCGTCCCAGCCGGCAGCAAGACGCGGCAAGCCCCGTCTCTACACAACGGTTTCTGAATGGTTCAAGCCTGTGCTAACGTTGCCAGCGTGAGCGCAATAAACGTGAGCGCGATAAAAAAGAAGCGTATAGCCGTGATTCCCGGTGATGGAATCGGGAAAGAGGTCATCCCGCTGGCTGTCCAGGTCATGCAGGCCGCGGGCGCTGGCGTCGAATTGACGTCGTTCGACTGGGGAGCCGATCGCTATCTCGCCGACAAAACCACGGTTCCGCCGGACAGTTTTGCTACTCTCGTCCGGGATTTCGACGCCATCCTGGTGGGCGCTTTCGGCGATCCGCGCGTGCCCTCCAACATTCATGCCAGGGAAATCCTGCTGGGCATGCGCTGCAAGATGGACCTCTATGCCAATGTCCGTCCGGTGCGGTTGATGGATGCGTCGCTTTGCCCGCTCAAAGGCATTGAACCAAAAGACCTCGATTTCGTCGTGATTCGCGAAAACACCGAGGGCGTTTACGGCGACCTCGGAGGAGTCTTCAAGCAGGGAACTGCGGACGAAGTTGCGATCCAGGAAGACGTCAATACGCGAAAGGGCGTCGAACGCATCATTCGTTATGCGTTTGAATATTGTGCCAGCAACCGGAAGCTGGATGGTTCTCCGCGCTGGCGTGTGTTGATGTGCGACAAGTCGAATGCCATGACGCACGCGGGCGGCCTGTGGCAGCGCGTGTTCAAAGAAGTCGCTGCGGAGTATCCGAACATCGAGACGCAGCACATGTACGTGGACGCACTCTGCATGCAGATGGTGCGCGATCCGAGCGGCTTTGACGTCATCGTCACGAATAATATGTTTGGCGACATCGTCACCGACCTCGCCGCTGGACTGCAGGGCGGCCTGGGGATGGCCGCGAGCGCCAATCTGCATCCGGGTAAGACTTCGCTGGGGCATAGCGGGATGTTCGAGCCCGTGCATGGCTCAGCGCCGCCGATTGCGGGCAAAAATATTGCCAATCCCTTCGGCGCGATTCTAACGGCGGCGATGATGCTGGGTCACCTGGGAATGGCCGGTGAGGCACAGAAGATCGAAGCGGCCGTGCTCGAAGCGGTGCGGCAGAAAAAAACGACGACCGACATCGGTGGAACGTTAGGAACACGCGAGGCGGGCGAGTGGGTGGCCGAGCGGGTCGCCGGTCGTTGATATCCTTTCGATATCTTTTCAAAAGGGATCTTTTCAAAATAGAGGGAACATGAAGTTATGGAAGGTCGCCGTATTCGTCCTGTTCGCGGTGCTGATTTGTGGAGCTTGGTCGCACGACCAGACGCAGGCTCCCGCCAACAACAAGAGTGTCGATAATATCGGCCTCCAGGTCGCGAATCAGACAAACGATCAGAAGGACAATCAGAATCAAGCTCAGCGGCAAACCGCTCCGCCCCAACCTCCGGCGGGCGAGGGCGCCCGCGCCACAGCAGCCATACCAGAGACGAGCGTCTCCCCAAAAGAAGCAAAGGAACTTTTTCGCTCGGTGGACGAGATCCTGCAGTTTGCCAGCCAGGATACAGGCCTGCCCATCAAGCACAAGGTGAAGCGCAAGCTGGCCAGCCGCGACGAGGTGCAGTCCTACCTCGAGAAGAACATGAAGGAGGACAAAGATGCGAAGCGGCTGGAGAGATCGGCGGCGGTGCTGAAGAAGTTCGGGCTGTTGCCGCGAGATTTCGACCTGTCCAACTTTTTGGTGGCGATGTTGCGCGAACAGGTGGCGGGCTACTACGACGAGAAAACGAAAACCGTGAACTTGCTGAATTGGCTGGACATCGACCAGCAGAAACCGGTGCTGGCGCACGAGCTAACGCATGCTCTACAGGACCAGTCGTTTGGCATCGAGAAGTGGATGAAGGGATCGGCGGAAACTGCTGATAAGAGAAAAGATGATCCAAGCCCGTCCGATATTGAAAACGACGAGGAATCGTCCGCGCGGCAGGCGGTCGTGGAAGGGCAGGCGATGGTGGTGCTGCTCGACTATTCGCTGGCGCCGACCGGCAAGACGCTGCTGAACTCGCCCCAGATCGTGGATGCGCTCGAGCAGGGTATGCTCCAGGGGACAGCGGATTCTCCAAAGTTTCGCGAAGCCCCGATGTTTCTGAAAGAGGAACTAACCTTCCCATATCGTTACGGACTCGACTTTACGGTCGCGCTCCTGCGGGCTGGCGAAAAAGAAATGGCATACGCGGGCGCGTTTCAAAATCCTCCGAAAACGACGCGCGAAATCATGGAGCCCCAGACGTACATTACCCACGAGAAACTTCCGCCGATGAAAATGATCGACATGGAGAAGGACTTCAAAGACTACGATCCCTTCGATATCGGTGCGATGGGAGAGTTCGATGTCGATGTGCTGGTCGAGCAGTATGCGGGGCGCGACGAGGCTACGGCGATCTATCCGGAGTGGCGGGGCGGTTATTACTTTGCCGGGAAACCCAAGGCAGACAAATCGGCGCCGATTGCGGTGCTGTACATTTCGCGGTGGTCGAGTCCGGCGAAGGCGGCCGAGTTCGCGGCGGTGTATGCAAAATCGTTGGCGAAGCGCTATCAGAAGCGGCAAGGGCTGGGAACGGACGGCAAAGTGGCAGAAGACGCGCCGCCGGCGGATTCCTGGCGAACCTTGCGCGGACGGCATGCCTGGATGACCGAAGAGGGAACCGTGGTGATCGAAGTCCGCGGCGACGAGATACTCATCAGCGAAAGTCTGGATGATGCGACGACGAGGAAAGTGGAAGCGGACTTCTGGCCGGAAGAAAAGGCCGCTCCTAGCAAGCCTTGAGTTTTCGTCTTGTATAATCGGCAGTTCCGCAGTCATTCCATCCCCATCAGGAGCGCAATTGCAACAGGCGGAAATTGGCATTATCGGCGGCAGCGGTTTGTACCACATGCCGGGTTTCAGCGACGCGCAAGAGATCCAGCAGCAGACTCCCTTTGGAGACCCTTCGGATGCGTATGTCCTCGGCACTCTTGAGGGACGCAAGGTGGCATTTCTCGCGCGCCATGCACGCGGGCACAAGCTTTTGCCGAGCGAACTGAATTTCCGCGCCAATATTTACGGATTTAAGCAGTTGGGAGTGGAGCGCATTGTCTCAGTCTCGGCCGTGGGGTCCTTGAAAGAAGAGCATAAGCCGCTTGATTTCGTGATCCCGACGCAGTTTTTTGACCGCACGCGGCACCGCGTGGACACTTTCTTCGGCAACGGCATCGTGGCGCACGTTGGATTTGGCGATCCGGTCTGTGGCGAGATGGCGCAGGTAGTTCGCGGGGCCTGCAAATCTGCGGACGTATCCGCGAAGTTGGGCGGCACTTACATCTGCATGGAGGGCCCGCAGTTTTCCACCAAGGCCGAGTCGAATGTGTATCGCAGTTGGGGAGCGGATGTAATTGGCATGACCAACTTGCAGGAAGCCAAGCTGGCGCGCGAAGCGGAGATTTGCTATGTCACCATCGCCATGGTGACCGATTACGACTGCTGGCATCCGCATCATGATTCGGTGACGGTCGAGCAAATTGTTTCCGTGCTGGTGAAGAATGCCGAGAACGCCGCCAAAGCCGTAAAGGCCACGGTAGCCGCGATGCCAAAGACGCGCTCCTGCAAGTGCGGATCGGCGCTGGCGCATGCCATCCTCACCGATCCGGCGAAAATTCCAGCGGCGACAAAAGAGAAGTTGAAGTTGATATTGGGAAAGTACTTGAAGTAGTCGTCGAGGCGTTAGTCGTGGGCAACCTTTGGTGAAAAGCGAATTCCGATATCCAGCGCCTGAAGGCGCATTCATCTTAAAAGCGCTTTTGGCACGCCTGAAGGCGTGCCCTGATACGAATTCCAATTGCGCTACAGGTTGCCAACGACTAACGACCGGCGACCAACGACTGAATTACGGAGCCTGATGAGCATTCTGGTAGTTGGTTCGGTTGCCTTCGACACGATCGCCACGCCCTCCGGCCGAGTGACCGACATCCTCGGAGGAGCCGCGACCTATTTCGCGCTGGCCGCGAGTTACTTCACCGAAGTGCGTGTGGTGGCGGTAGTGGGCGAAGACTTTACCACCGAACACGAATCCGTCCTGAGAAAACGCGGGGTCGACACGCGTGGCATCGAACGGATGCACGGCAAAACCTTTCGGTGGGGCGGACAGTATCTCGACAACCTGAACGAGGCCAAGACCGATTTTACCGAACTGAATGTGTTCGAGAAATTTCAGCCGCGCATTCCCAAAGAGTATGCGGACACGCAGTTCCTGTTCCTGGCGAACATCCACCCTACGTTGCAGGCCGCAGTTCGATTGGAGATGGACGGTGTGCGCCTGACCGGTGGCGACACCATGAATTTCTGGATCCAGCGCACCCCCGGGGAATTGGCGGAGACGTTGAAGCTGGTAAACGTGCTACTGATCAATGACACTGAAACCCAAATGCTGGCCGGGGAGAAGAATCTTCCGCGCGCGGCGCGAAAAGTGATTGAAATGGGGCCCAGCGCTCTGGTGGTGAAGCACGGCGAGTATGGGTCCACCATTTTTTTTCGCGAGGGAGCCTTCGGCATTGGAAAACATCCGTTCCGTGCACCCGCGTTACCCATTGAAGAAGTGAAGGACCCGACGGGAGCCGGAGACTCCTTTGCCGGCGGATTCATGGGATACATAGCATCGCAGGGCGAGATGAATCGCGAAGTCCTGAAACGTGCCCTGTTTTACGGTGGCGTGATGGGATCGTTCGCCGTGGAACAGTTCGGCACAGAGCGATTGCAGAATCTGACACGCGAGGAGATTGACGAGCGTTTTCAAATCTTCCGCGAGCTGACTCACCTGGAGTAGAAGCGTTGCGTATTCATAACAGCCTGATGTAGGCAAGGTTCGTATCGGGGCAGGCCTTCAGGCATGCCCGCAAGCGCTTCCAAATAAGAGCGCCTGGGCGCTGAGGCGGGAAATTGGATTTTCACCACGAGCTGCCAACCCATGGCAGCGCGCACAATGAGCGTAGAGTGACGGCAAAGACAGCTGAACTTCCCGACTCCAGCCCCGCCCGCGTCGCCGGCATACCTGCCCTTGTGTCCCTGTTCTCATTTTTCTACTACTTTCGGCACAGCGATCTTCTGCTCTATGGCGACGCGGTCGCGCACATCAATATTGCGCGGCGCGTATTCGATTCGTTGACGCCCGGTCTGCTGCAATTGGGAACGGTGTGGTTGCCTCTGCCCCATCTGCTAATGATCCCCTTCATTCTGTCGAAGACTATGTGGCAGAACGGAACCGGCGGTTCGATACCCTCGATGATTGCCTACGTGCTTGGGGTCGTCGGAATATTTCGTCTAGTGAGCGGCGCGCTGGATGCGGATCCCCGCACCAAACCGGCGGCTGAAGTGGGCGCATGGGCCGCCGCTGTCGCTTACGGCGCGAATCCGAACCTGATCTACATGCAGGCAACGGCCATGACGGAGTCGATCTATCTGGCGCTGTTCATTTGGGCGGTCGTGTATTTCGCGGAATTCATTCGGAATCTGCAAACAAACGACCTGCGCGGACATGAATCCAGCCCCGGAGGGGCGAACCAGCTTCGCCCCGTGCTTCAGCGCGGGGTAGGCCGGGAAAAATCATCGAAGTCCCGTAGGGACGGCCCTGAGCGAAGTGGAAGGGACCCATCTCTCACGCGCATTCCTCTAATCCGCTGCGCATGGTGCCTGGCGCTCGCGGAGCTCACCCGCTACGACGGATGGTTTCTGGCCGGAGTGATGGGAGCGGCAGTGGTCACCATCGCGCTGCGCCGATGGGACGATCGCGCCCTGCGGCGAGCCGCAATGAATTTCCTCTTGGCTATTGCCGTGGTTCCGGTCCTATGGCTGGCGTACAACGGCGTTGTATATGGCAACGCATTGGCGTTCGCCAACGGTCCCTACTCGGCCCAGGCAATCGAGCAGCGCGTAGGCGCTCCGAACCCGGCGCTCCACAATGCCGGAGTCGCGGCCATCTATTTTCTGAAATCGGCACAATTGAATTTGGCAGATGGAAACTGGGGCAGGTTCTGGCTGGCGGCGGCCTTGCTGGCCCTGGCCCTCGCAGCCTGGAAACTGCGGGCGCAATCGGTATCGCTACTGCTGTTGTGGATCCCCTTGCCGTTCTACGCGTTCTCCGTTGCATACGGCTCGGTGCCGCTTCATGTCTACACTTGGTGGCCCTTTGCGACCTTCAACCAGCGCTATGGACTCCAACTCCTGCCCATGTTTGCGGCTTCGGCCGGAGCGCTGGCAGCGTCAGCCTTCCTCGTGGGCTCGCGCTGGCAGCACCCGGGGAAGCTGGTCGCAGTAGTATTTGCCCTCATTGTTGTTAGCTATGCCTCGGTTTGGAAAGCGAGCCCGCTATGCCTGCAGGAAGCCCGGAATCAGTGGGAAGTACGAAATCCGCTCAATTCCGCAGTCGAGCGCGTGGTCGCGAGGTTGCCCCCGAATTCACGCTTCCTGATGGACCTCGGGGAACATGTTGGCATTATGGAGCAGGCCGGTATCCCACTGCGTCAGGTGGTGAATAACGAAAATCACCGTCAGTGGAAGCGACCAAATGATCCCGAAGGCCTGTGGGAGCGCGCTCTGGCCGATCCGCCCCGCTACGTGGATTTCGTGATTGCCTTCGATGGCGATGCGGTAGATCAAGGCACAAATAAGGCCAATCTCACGGAGCTAACAGAAATTCACGCGACCGGCCAGCCGCATGCGCGGATCTACACAACGCGAAACGCACCGAATCAATCGCGTTAACCTTTCCGGGCATGCAATTCTGGCAGCGCGGGATGGCAGTGATAGAATCCGCTCGAAGGCAAGACGCTGCCATGAACCCGATCCATCACTTCGTCGAACTGCTGCGTAACGAACTGGGCGCGGTGCTGAGTTCGACACTGGCGCGGTTGCTGCTGGCAGCGACGCTCGGGGGCATCATCGGCCTCGAGCGGCAACTGCGCCACAAGCCGGCCGGGTTGCGCACGAATATGTTCATCTGTTTCGGCGCGGCGATGTTCACGGTTCTATCGCGGCAACTCTCAGGCTCGGACACCGACTACACGCGGATCGCGTCCCAGATTATCCCAGGCATCGGCTTCATCGGCGCGGGTTCGATTCTGCACGCGAAAACATCGGTGACCGGGCTGACGACGGCGGCGACCCTGTTTGTGGTGGCATCGATCGGTATGGCGGCGGGCGGCGGCCTGTACCTGACCGCATGCTTCGCCACGGCAATCATTCTGATTGCCTTGGTGCTGCTGGGACGGATGGAGGTTGTGTTCTCGCTGAAGATGTTTGCGACCACCTACGAAGTGACGGGGCGCAACGTGGATGGGATGTTGCGGGAAGTGAACCGCATCCTGGACTCCGAGCAACTGACCATGCACAGCATCCACATTGCGAACGCCGACCCGGATTTCCGCCTGGCGTTCTCGGTGGATGGCGAGCGTGAACAGCAGAACGTGTTTTCTATCCGGCTGCACGAATCGCCTGCGTTTGCCACCGCGTCGACGCTCGGGACCACCGAACACGAATGAACGCCCGCGATGAGTGCCCACAATGAGTGCCCCCGAATGATCGCCCCGGAGAATGATGCCCGCGGCATCACAATTCCGTTTACCAAAGCGTCGGCGTGCGGCAACGCTTTTCTGCTCGTGGAGGGTGTGTATGCGTCCGGCGATCTCGGCGCAATCACCCGCCGCTTATGCAATCGCCATCACGGAGTAGGCGCCGACGGCGTGGAGTGGTTATTTCCGGATGACGAAGCCGACGTGCGGGCCCGCCTGATCAATGCCGATGGTTCGGAAGCGGAGATTTCTGGCAACGGCACGCGCTGTGTGGCAGCGGAGATTTGTTCGCGAGACGATAGAACGGAAGTTGTGGTGCGCACCGGCGCCGGACTGAAGACTTGCCGGCTCACCGGTCGGCAAGGCTCCACGTTTGAGTTCGAAACGGATATGGGCCAGCCGGAGGTCGGCGGCGAGCTGTCGATCGAGACAATGTGGGTGCGGGCGGTGGGGACGAAGGTCTCGATGGGGAATCCGCACTTCGTAATCTTCGTAGAGAACTTTCAGGACGGATGGCAGCGGCAAGCGGCGCTGGTCGGAACGCAACCTCAGTTTCCGCAGGGCACGAATGTGGAGTACGTGGTGATTCGTGGTGCGAATGAGCGCGGCGCGATCGATCACAGCGAGAATGAGCGCGGCAAGAATGATCGCGGCGCGAATGAAATCGAGATCCGGCTGTTTGAACGCGGCGTAGGAGAGACCGAGTCCTCCGGCACCGGATCGTGCGCTGCCGCCGTGGCTGCGATTGCCAGCCGCCGCGTGGCTTCGCCGGTGACGGTGATCGCGCCGGGAGGCGCGCAGACGGTACGCTGGGATAAGCAAGTCTATCTGCGAGGTCCGGCAACTCTCGTCTGCCGCGGAGAATTCTTCGTCTGACAATTCGGATTCGTAAGATCAACGCCAGAATGACTTCCGCTTCTCAGAATTCGCGAATCAAGCCCCGCGCGCTCCGTCCGGGAGATAAGGTGGGAGTCGTTGCGCCCGCGTCGAACGTGAAGCGCGAGATGCTCGTGGCAGGATGCGACGGCCTTCGCCGCGCTGGCTATGAGCCGTTTTATTTCGAGTCGATCCTGGAACGCGATCTCTACTTTGCCGGTTCGGCCGGGCGCCGGGCGCAAGAACTGGAAGATATGTTCGCCCGCGACGATATCCGCGCGATCGTTTGCGCACGCGGAGGCTATGGATCGAACTACCTGCTGCCGGCGCTTGATATCAAAAAGATCGCAGCGCATCCGAAGATTTTTGTAGGCTACAGTGACCTGACGACGCTGCTGACTTTGTTTGCGGACGCGGCCAATTTCGTAACCTTCCATGGTCCAATGGTGGCCAAGGATTTCTCGGTCGCCGACGGCGTCGATCTGGCCTCGTGGCAGAACGCGTTGAGCGGGACGAAAGAATGGGAAATTGGCGAGGGCTCGGGCGCGAAACCGCTGGTCGCAGGAGCAGCGGAAGGCATTCTCTACGGCGGATGTCTCTCGATGCTGGTGGCGTCGCTGGGTACGCCGCACGAAATTAAAACCGCGGGCACGATTCTTTTTGTCGAAGACATTGCCGCGAAGCCCTTCCAGATCGACCGCATGCTCATGCAATTGAAGCTGGCGGGCAAGCTGAAAGATGTTCGCGGCATTATCTTTGGCGAGATGTCGGATTGCCGCCAAAGTCCAACGCAGGATTACACGCTGGAGGAAGTCGTGCTCCGGGTAGTTGGCGACCTGGGAATTCCAGTGGCGTTCGGCCTGCGCTCAGGACATATCTCGCGCGCGAACGTCACGCTGCCAATCGGAGTGAGAGCGCGGCTCGAAGTGAGCAACGAAGTTGGCAGCGAAGTCAGCCTCAAAATTCTGGAGTCCGCGACCACCGCATGAGCAAACCCAAACACATTCACCTGATCGGCATTTGCGGCACGGCGATGGCATCGCTCGCCGGCATGCTGCAGGAGCGCGGCTTTCAAGTCACGGGATCGGATGCAGCGTCATATCCGCCAATGTCAACGTTCCTCGAATCGTTGGGTATCCCAGTCGCACAACCCTTTGCCGAGGCGAACCTGAATCCCAGGCCCGATCTTGTGGTCGTGGGCAACGCGCTTTCTCGCGGCAATGTCGAACTGGAACGCCTGCTTGACGAGCGCATTCCCTTCTGCTCGTTGCCGCAGATTCTGCATGATGAATTCCTGGTCGGGAAAGAAGTCCTAGGAGTTGCCGGAACGCATGGCAAAACGACAACAACGTCAATGCTGGCGTGGATCTTTGAGACCGCCGGCCTGCAGCCTTCATTCCTGATCGGCGGTATAGCGGAGAATTTCGGCCGCAGCTTTGGGCTGGCCGAAGGCAAACACTTTATTTTGGAAGGCGACGAGTATGACACCGCATTCTTCGACAAGGGCCCGAAGTTTCTGCACTACTTTCCGGATTCTCTGATCCTCACCTCGATTGAATTCGATCACGCCGATATCTACAAGGATCTGGACGCGGTCGAGACGGCCTTCAAGCGCCTGGTGAATCTGGTCCCGCGGCGCGGACGAATCGTCGCGTTTGATCCGAACGACGTTTCGGGTAGAAGCCTCGACCGTTGTCTACAGAAAGCATTCTGTCCGGTCGAGCGCTTCGGCACGTTAAATCGCGCGGGCTGGAGAATCGCAGATGTGAAGTTGAAAGAGGAACGAACCTCCTGGTCGGTGTTACGAGATGGAAGAGTGTGGGCCGATTTCGAATTCGCGCTGGGCGGAGATTACAACGTATGGAACGCAACCGCCGCGGCGGCGCTGGCGGCGAATTATGACATTTCGAAAGATGTAATCGCCGAGGCCCTGAAGACATTTCGCAGCGTGAAGCGTCGGCTCGAAGTAAAGGCCGAGGTCAATGGAATAACGATCATCGACGATTTCGCGCATCATCCCACGGCGATCGAGCAGACGATTCGCGCATTGCGCGCGCGCTATCCGCGATCGCGCCTGTGGGTGGTCCTCGAGCCGCGTTCAAACACAATGCGCCGCAATGTGCTGCAGGACGCACTTGCCCGCAGCCTCGCGCTCGCCGATCAAGTCGTGATCGCGGCCATTTTCAAGTCGGAGGCGATCCCGGAGGTCGAACGCCTCGATCTGAATCGTGTGGTCGATGAGATTCAGAAACACGGGAAGCAAGCGCGCATCCTCGCCGACGCCGATGCCATCGTAAGCGCAATCGCGCCAGAGCTCCGTGAGCGAGATGTGGTCGCTATTCTCTCCAATGGCGGATTCGGCGGCATCTATGAGAAGCTACCCCAACGATTGCGCGCGCTCGGAGCGAAGGCATAACAGACCGTGGTCCAATTGAGATTCGTGTCAATTGAAATTAGTATCAATTGAGATTCGCATCAAATTGAAATTCGCAGCAGTGGAGATTCGTATCAGGGCACGCCTTCAGGCGTGCCGCCAATGCATCAATATCACCGCGCCTTCAGGCGCTGGATTTCGAACTTGAGTTTCGCCACGGACCGATAAGTGTTTCGCACCATATTAATGCTGCTATTTTGGGCTGCTGCGCTGCCGTTCGCAGCGCTCGTAGGCTTCCCGTGTACCTATCTAACGAAAGACATAAGCCTCTTGTATAACACCTGCATGTGGGCGGCATTCACCGGCGTGCGCATCGCGGGCGTGAAAGTAAAAACGCTGGGCCTCGAGAAAATCGATCCCACGCGAAACTACATCTTCATGTCGAATCACATCTCCAATCTCGATCCGCCCATCACGCTGCCGCTGATCCCGCGCCGCACGTCGGTGATGGTGAAGAAAGAATTGTTCAAAGTCCCCATTCTCGGCCCGATCATGCGGATCGGTTCGCTCGTCCCGGTCGACCGCGCTAACCGCGATGCAGGCATCACCGCGCTGCGCGACGCGGTCAAAGCAATCGACCAGGGACTGAACATGTCGATCTACGTGGAAGGGAAGCGCTCGTTCGATGGCAAACTGCTGCCCTTCAAGAAAGGTCCGTTCTATCTCGCCGAAGAATGCAAAGTGCCGGTCGTGCCCATCACGATTTCAGGCACCGAAGCAGTCATGCCGAAAGCGCGGTTTGCGATTCGTCCAGGGACGGTGACGGTCGAATTTCACGATCCCATCGAGCCCTCCGATTTCGGAGAACGCGATTGCCTGATGGCCAAAGTGCGAGCGGCGATTAATAGCGGGCTTCCGGAGGATTTGCGGGAGACGACGCCTTAACACTGACCGAGTGCCGCAGTCATCGTTCGTACACCTCGCTTCGGTGACGGATGCGCGTCACCTCCACCAGCAATTTTGCGTCGTCAATGATGTATACGATGCGGTAGTCACCGACACGAATGCGCCATTCGCGGTCTCCGCCTTGCAACTTCTTGCAGCCTGCCGGTCGGGGATTGGAGGCGAGATTTTCCAATCGCGGTACGATGCGCGCGATCAATTTGCCGGACAGTTTTTTAAGTTCTTTCGCCGCACTTGAGGTTAAGGCGACGTCATAGCTAACCACGGAGCTTTCCGCTCTTGACGAGATCCGCCTTCACCTTGGCGAACTGGATGCGTTTTTCATGCCGCCGCGACCGCGAAACCAGCACGTCCTCGATGTCCTCCCAGAGCGCCTTGTGCTTCTTGAGGTCGATGACGGCCGCCGTCCTGCGGCCCGATTCGTCGGTGATGAATTGAATTCCGGTCATGGGCAGCGGCTCTCCTTGAGGTTGTGTTCGAACCTGCATTCAACCTAATTTCGAGAAGTCGAGCCTGTCAACCGGATAGTGCCACGCAACTCGATTCTCGCATGTTTACTCGGGAGGTATACTCGCCGGGCCGCCGTTTGCAGTGTCAGGAATGCTCTCGGTCTGTTCTGTCAGGGATGCTCCCGGTCTATACCTTTTTGTAAGCCCCCGGATTTCGCGCAAAGTATTCAAAACAAGGACTTGCTCGCAAAGTCTTCCGGAATAAGGAGTTGGGGAATTTCTTGCCGCGCCTTTGGGTTTGGTGCGGCCTCCGAAGTGGGGTAAATCGTGTCAAGTGCGAAACGGGGTCAGGATTTCCGGCGGCGGGCTCGCCCCTTCGACTGCGCTCAGGGTCACGCCCGCTAATTGCCTCAAGTTGTGAAAGAGCGTCGACTCGTGGGGCTGGGGCAGTTCCGACGGCCGTCTTGGTTGACGGGCACACCTCTTTCCTGCCACAGGTCGATCTCCATTGTCTCCGACGGGCGGGAGAATGTCTGTGATGGTGCTCACGGGTCGTTTGTGATGAAAAAGGGCAGCGGGCCGGGTTGTGGAGCATCAAAAGCACGCGCCGTGTTTCTACGAGAGGATCTGCTTAATTATGTCATCCAGTCCCTTTGGAGGCTTTTTTGTTTTCGCGATCAGTAGGTTGCGGAAGTGCTCATACTTCAGGCCGTTGTTGCCGCAGTAGCCCTTAAGAACATCGCGGCCTTTGCATTTGGCTGCCCAGGTGCCATCAGCGACGGCTTGTGAAAGGGTTGCCGTCGCTTCTTTCTCCGCATCGCCGAATGTCACCGGAACTACGGCGGCGGCTCCGCCAGCGGCACCCTTGAAAACCGCGTCGTAGGCTTGGTTGGCGAGTTCCGCCAGCCTCGCGTTTAGAACGGCGGCAGCATACGGATTCAGGTGCACAGGCTCTAGCACGACAGCCTTCAATGCGCCAGTAACTTCATCCGGGGTGGTGTAGGTGCACTTTGACGCGAGCATCTCCTTTGTCGCCTCGAGAATAATCCCCGGATCGAGCAAGAAGTTTTCAACGTGATAGACGGGTAGGTGGAATAGCCTCGTCCCTGCGCTCACTGGCGCAGCGGATGCCCTTTTGAGATCGCCGTCCACGATACTGTAGAAGTGTTGGAAGCCGTTGCCCATACCGAGAAGATCATTGACCCTGTCAGCTGTTTTTCGGACTGTCGAAGAATCGCCCGCAGGAACAAAGCTTATGTTGTGCACATTTGGCGGGTAGAGCTTCTCGTAGATCTCGCGATCCGCCGATGTATCCGTGCCTTCTATGAATACGATCCGCTGGTTGAAACTGATCAGTCCTCGGGACCCCATCATTTCGGAAAGAGCGGTGTGAAGTTGTTGTGATGTTGTTACGCGCTGAAACTGATTTGGAACCGCAGGGCTAGGCTCTCTCAGGACAGTAAACAGAGCGTCCGAGCCTGCGGCAATCATCATCTCCGGCGAGTGCGTGGTTAGCCATACTTGGTTTCCTTTACCAACTTCCCTCAACACTTCCAAATATCGTCGCTCAAGGTCGGGGTGAAGGTGGGCGTCAGCTTCGTCGAATAGGATGATGGCTCGCTTCGGCCGAAGCTGGTGGAAACGAATAAACGTGGTCAGGATTTCCTTCTCACCTGCGCTTAGGTCGTCAACATCTATTTCGCCCCTGGGCGTCTCTACCATGTATCGAAATGGCGACGTGTGGATAAGCACCCCCTTAAATTTCATAGGGGCGAAGAACGAGTCGAAGAAATCACGGATCGGCTTTAACGAGTCCACCACAACGGGCGTTCCCACCGAACTGGTGCGCTGTAGCTCCTGCAGATCCCGCATGACAAGGCCCGCGAGATAGGTCTTAGTGTTGGAGAATTTAGTTGTGCTGGGTGCGGACAGCGTTTGTTTCGTTTGGGCGTCGCTCAGTGCCTCGGAGTTCCAGTTTGTTAATTGCAGTTTGGGAAGCTGTCTATAGGCTTCAATGTAATCGAAGAATCCAGCAGTATCATGGCTCTCCGTCGAGTAGTGGCCTAATAACTGGAGGCTGCTGCCGAGCGTGTTCTTCGTCACGGTAGCGGTCCCGCCTTTTGGCAGGCTGACTTCAAATTCCCCTACGCTGGGACCCAGGCCGCCAAAGCGCCGCGCCGCGAAAGCACATTCCTCTGCGGATAGCTCGATTTTCAGGCTGAGAAGTGAAAAGTCCGAATCAGCCGAAACCGCCCGAGGGTCAAAGGTGAAACGACCGTAAGCCGCCGCGTGCTCCTTGGCTGTTATGAGGGCCTGGAGAAGTGCGCTCTTCCCGGAACCGTTACCCCCACAAATAACAACAAAGTCAGGCACATTCAGGCATTCCGCAAGCCTGATATTCCTGAAGTTTTCTATCCGAAATCCAGCAATTCTCATTTGGGAGGTTGCCCTCGTTCAGGTTAGTGATGATGGGTAAGCGGCTTTCTTGGGAAGCAAGAACACTATTGTACGGGAAAAGCGGAAGTGGACGGCGGACATCTGCCCCAGAACTCAAGAAAACCGCGCCATGGTTCAATCCTTGCCGTCAACTGCTTTCTTCCTCAAACTGGGTGATCTCGACGGTTGCTTGCGGGGAGTTAGCGGGAATTATTAGTTCTCCGGGCAGCGGTTTGAGGAAGCTTGGGTAGGAAAAGCAAAGTCAAAGGCAGCGGACAGGAGTGTCTGCTCCACACACGTCGCGGGGAGAATGCCTTCATACTTCGCTGGGAGTGTTCGGACTTGTAGGGGTCCTTCGACTACGTAGTTGTTTCGCTTCGCGAAGCAGCTTCTCCGCTCAGGATGACAATTTATTGGGCGCGTTATTTGGGGCGCGCTCTGACAATTTTCTCACTGCTTTGGCGATCTCCGGCAGCCTGGAGTAGGCGGCGCAACACTTCAACCATAAGCGGTGGTCGATGGCGGGAGCGCCGCTGACCATGGCTCCGGCGGGGACGTCGTGGGGGATGCCGCTTTGGGCTATGGCTATGGCTCCGTCTCCGATTTTTACGTGGCCGCTGACGCCTACTTGTCCGGCCAGGATTACGTTGTTGCCGATTTCGGTTGTGCCGGCCAGGCCTACCTGGGCGCAGACCAGCGTGTCGTCTCCTATGGTGCAGCTGTGGCCTACGTGGACCATGTTGTCTAGCTTTGTGCCTCGTCCTATGCGGGTCTCGCCTATGCTGGCTCGGTCGATGCAGGTGTTGGCTTGGAGTTCGGCGTCGCTCTCGATTACTACGTTGCCGGACTGGACGATTTTGTGCCAGCGGCCGGCGTCGGCTTTATTCTGCACGTCTTTATCCTGCACGTCTTTATCCTGCACTTCTTTATTCTGCGCGTCTTTATTCTGTCTATCGCTCGCTTCAATCTTGGCGAAGCCGAAACCGTCGCAGCCTACTACTACGCCGTTTTGGAGAAGGACGTTGTCTCCCAGTTGGCAGAACTCCCGGACTACGGCGTGGGCGTGGGCGAAGAAATTGTTGCCTATGGTTACGCCGCGATAGATGACTACGTGGGCTAGCAGGACGGCGTTGTCTCCGATTACGACGTCTTCGTCGATTACTACGTAGGGGCCGACGTGGGCGTTCTTGCCTAGCTTCTTCATTGCCTTGGGATGGACTACCGCGGTGGGATGGACTCCGGGGGCGTAGCTGGGCGGGTGGTAGAAAAGTTCTATGGCTTTGGCCCAGGCTAGATAGGGGTTCTTGCTGCGCAGCATTCCTGTTTTAATGGCGGGAAAGTTTTCGGCGACTATGACTGCCGAAGCCTTTGTCGTCCTCGCGGCGGCGTTGTATTTGGGGTTGGAGACGAAGGTCAGCTGGCCTGAGCCGGCGTTTTCGATTCCGGCCACTCCGGTTATCTCGGTGTCGGGAGCGGCGTTCTCAAGATGGGCAGTCAAGGCTTTTGCTATGTCGGATAGTCTCATGGCAGTCTCGGGAATTGTAGCGTGTCAGGTCTCAGGTCTTAGGTGTCAGGTCTCAGGAAAAACGAAGGTCAACTCAGTTGTACTTCATGAGAGGCCTGACCTCGGCGGCTAAAAAGAAGTCATTGAAACGAGCCATATCGCAGCGGTAAAACCGCTGCGCCACCCAAAATCAAGGGCGGCAACGAAATCTTGCGCAGCCTGCTAAGACCTGACACTTGACACTTGGTTTCCTACTGCTCGAACAGTGTGACTTGCCTGGTATCCGGTTGGCCGCCTCTTCGGCGGCGGTTGCCTGCGCCTATTACGGCTAGTACCGTTACCGACGTCAAGGCTTCTCTGGGCACGAAGACTCTTTGCGTGTTCGAGCGCAGGTCGGGAGGGTTCATCAGAAATCCCTCGGCCGGATTTTGCGTCAGGTCGTTGGGCAGGATGCCTTCAATCACTTCGCTGTCTTTGAACTTCAAGCGCACCCAGAGGCCTTCGGTCCTCGGACGGGTGGTGAAGGTCTTTCGGAGCATCAGGTCGGTGTCGGAAAACTCGCGGACGAAATAGACGGCCTTGATGTCTCGCAGATCGATGGCGACCACGTTGCCGGAGGTGTTGAGCAGTTCTAGTTTGCCATCCAGCACAAAGTTGGCGGGAGCGACGAAGCCGCTGATCGAGTCGCGGTCGTGTTTCCGCACGATTACTTTCTTGTGGGTCGAGGGCATGAGGTAAAAGAGTCTTCAAAGCGATTTCGGCAAATCCCACCCATTCGCAAAAAACGCGAATGCGTGGGGCACCCGCTGCAGGAAAGCTCCCAAGGGGATTCTCGCACTTTCCCGATGAATTCGGACAGATTGTGCCTTCACAGTAGCCAAACGGTAAACGTTGTGTTATTTTCTCTAGTTTACTCGGATTGCAAGAGTGCGGTATAAGTCTAATGTCTAGAGTGAGTTAGATTCCGCTTGCGGGCAGGTTGCCTAGAGGCGAGCGGCTGCTCTGTGGAAATGCTGTGGAAAACGCCTTGGGCGAGCCCACCGACGGGTCACCGACAGGCGACTAGGAAGGCATGGCCGATTACATATACACGCTGGAAAC
>Ga0182024_10005474_pt1 | contig 28489 bp, 40 predicted proteins | sample P32metaG_FD_120480 | JGI IMG/M metagenome (GOLD analysis project Ga0182024, IMG submission 120480) | Permafrost microbial communities from Stordalen Mire, Sweden - P3-2 metaG (Illumina Assembly) | ecosystem: Environmental > Terrestrial > Soil > Wetlands > Permafrost | place: Sweden: Stordalen...
CTGCTTGCCGCCGATCTCTTTAACCCAGTCCAACTTGCACGAAATCGACAGGCGGTCTCTCGGAGCCAGTCCCATGAACTTGCGGACCTTCGCGCTGTCGTCCCACGAATCGCCGACCGCGACGGGCTGGTCCGAATAGTTCAGTTCATCGGGCGTGAGAATCCCCTCCAGCAGCGTCGTGTCATCGTCGCCGGCGTCGCCCTTAAAATTGCTGGAAACGGACCCATCGGGCGCCGTCGAGAGCACGATCGTCTTGCCGGCATACGGGCAGGGCGTCACCTTTTTCGCCTGCCCGGCCTCGGTGATCGTGTCGGTGCTGTCCGCACTGAATTCCACCCGCGCCCGCGTGGCCGAACCATCGGCGACCGCCAGCACGGTCTCGGTGAATTTCCACGACTGCACGGTATGCGTGTCGCTGACCGTCCGATTGCCGCTGAGCGTCTGGTCAGCTTTGTCCGTGGTGTCCTGCACGATGGAGTACGATATTCTCTGGCCGACGTGCAGGTCTTCGCGGAGGGTGTATTGGTCGTCCGCCATCGCGTTGGCGCAGATCATCGAAAGGATCGCCAGGACAAAAATGGTTCTCGCGGGCATGGAATTTCCTCCGTTGCGAGTCGGTTCCACGATACCCGGCGTCGCGGGCCCGAGGCAAATTGTTCGCCGGAGTGTGAGCGTCAGGCCCGGCGAGCGTAACGCAAAAACGGCGGCCGGTGAATCCGCTTGCGACAGTCTGCCGTTGGGCCGGTTAATCACGGCGCGGGTTCTGTAAGCGGACGTTTGCGGATACGGCGATCCGCCACAACCCAGAAAGCACCGGTCCAGTCACTGCGGCTGCGCAGAATATCAACAATTCGCTGCGTATCACGTTCACGTCCCTCAGGCGTCATGCGGAGGAGAATGACGCCGCATGACGCGGGCAGACGGGACCGGAAGGCCAGTTCCCCAAAATCCTTGTCGAACGTCAGCAGCACTCGCTATTCTGCCACGGCATGTTTCAAGACAACTTCATCGGCTGCGCCGGGCATCGACTCCGCCGCCGACAACACGTCGTGTCCCAGTTCCCGAAGCCCACAGATGACGGAAGGGGCAATGTTCTCGTTGGCAAGCAGGCGCATGGGGTCATGCCCTCAGGCCGGAATCGGATAAATCTTCTCGTCGGCCAAAAGCTGATGTGCATAAGCAAGACATGCCTGAACATCCTCCCGCGTGATCTGGTTGTATTCCGTGAGGATGTCGTCCACTGTCCAGCCCTGCGCGAGCAACCCCACGATGAACTCTACGGCCAGCCGCGTGCCCTTAATGACCGGCTTGCCGACCAGCACTGCGGGGTCAACTGTGATGCGATCGTTCATGGTTCAGTCATTGTACCTTAACTTTGACCCATTTTCCCTGCCATCAGGAACGCGAAAACAGCAAACAATTTCGCGGTTGACTTAACGTGAATTATAAGTTACACTATGCCGATGATGGAAGTGCTTCGGTACGTGACGGAATCGGGCCGGGAAATAATCCGGGAATGGCTCGACGGACTTCACGATGCGCGCGCGGCGGCAAAAATCATCATGCGGATAGACCGCCTGGCGGGCGGGAACTTCGGTGACTGCAAGCCCTGAGCGACGGAGTGTGGGAGCTGCGAATCGACTCTGGACCCGGCTATCGGGTGTACTACGCAAAGGTCGGTCAAACGTGTGTATTGCTCCTGTGCGGTGGCGACAAGCGAAAGCAATCGAGCGACATTGAAAAGGCGATTGAATATCTGAAGGATTACAAACGAAGGATTGAAAAACCATGAAACACAAACCGAGCATTTCAAACGAGGAGGCTGTGATCCGGCATCTGCGTGAGGACGCGGAGTTCGCCGCCGAGTATCTCAAGGCCGCCATTGAGGACACGGAGGAGCCAAAGGTGCTGCTTCTCGCCCTGCGGCGTCTGGCTGAAGCCCGCGGCGGCCTGACGAAGGTTGCCAGGGCGGCCGGCATTGAGCGGGAGAGCCTGTATCGCGCCCTGTCCGCGCGCGGTAATCCGCGTCTTTCGACAATCGTGGGGATCTTGAAAGCGGTGGGGTTGAAGCTGACGGTGGAAACTTCGCGTCCGGCCGCTGTCGCAAGGTGAATTAAGCAAGCTGAAATTCCGGCGGCGCGTGGTGTCCGTGACCGTTCCGGCGATCGGATTTGCCAAACGGCTCGATCTTCACATAGCCTTTGGGGAACCTGGCGACGACTTCCAACTCGCCGCCCAACGCGGCTACGATTCGCCGTAGCGTCGAAATCTGCATGTCCGACTGCTTCTCCAGCTTGGAGAGGCTCGGCTGCTTGATGCCCAGTTCGCGGGCGACATGCCGCTGGCTCTTGCCCGCCAGCTTGCGGAGTTCGCTGATCAGCAACTCGCCGAGCAATTCCCGCGTCCGCCTGGCGGCAAGCGCCCGCGTCTGCTTGGTCGTCGTTCGCTTCACCAATTCGTCAAATGTCTTGGCCATATCTATGTGAGAAGCTCCACCTTGGCCATCACTTCGGCCTGGCCTTCCTGATCCAGCGATGCAAGCCACCCGTCAAAGTCGTCGGTTGTCGCCACCGTCCACATAACAGGATGATAGCTTATAGGCTATCACTTTGTCAATGAAAACCAGGGCCGCAAGAATCACTGCCAGAGCATGATTGGGCCATTCCCGCCTATGCGAGGGTGGAAAGCTGTGTTCTTTGATGGGCCGACTTATAATCTCCGCGTGTCGAAGAAAGAGCAGGCAAAACTCGTTCGTTGGTACAAAGACGGCGGCGACTTCGTTCGTGAGGGCGAATCGATTTGTGAGCTTGAAACCGATATGGTGACCATGGACATGGCCGCTTGGAAGTCCGGAATCCTGTGGCGTCTGGTTCGACTTGGAGATGATGTTGATTTGGGTACCGAAGTGGCCAGAATCGATCCGATTTCAAATTAAGAGACAACCCGGCGGTGGCGGCTTCTCGGTGGATTATTGGATCAGGGAAGCGGTAGGTTTTGGATCGCCGGGAACGTGCGAGACCACTTCACCGATGCAATCCCTTGCCCGCCAGCGCCCGCGCGATCGTCGCGGAGGAACTGTTCGAGGCGGGATCGTGCTCATCCACCGGATAGGCGGTGACGCGGCGGACGCCGTCGGCCATGGGTTTGCCGATGATGCCGGCGATCTGGTTTACCTCGGCCAGCTTCTCGGCGCGCTTCTGGTCGATCTCCGCGAGCTGACGCTCCAGTTCCTGCAAATCCGAAACTGCGGCGGCGTGCAATTCCTCGCCCTCGCGGATCCATTCTTGAATGCTCTTGGCCATGACGGCTCCGTTGGCGGCTTTGTCCCATAAACCGTCGCCGATTTCAACTGCCCGGCGTATGGCAAGATTGCACGGTTGATTCGACGGCCCAATTCAGTCATTCTGCCCGGTATGCCGCGTGAGCGAGTCATATCGGGTGTTTCGGCCGGTGAGCCGGAGGAGCAGTTTAATTACGCCCTGCGGCCCAGGCGCTTCCTGGAATATATCGGACAGGAACCGCTCATCCGTAAGTTGCGGATCGCCGTGGACGCCGCCCGCGGACGCAAGGAGCCGGTGGAGCACATGCTTTTACACGGGCCTCCTGGGCTGGGGAAGACGACGCTTGCCCATGTGGTCGCCAATGAGATGCAGGCGGCGGTCCACGTCAGCAGCGGTCCGGCCCTGAGCAAGGGGGCGGACCTCGTCGGCATCCTCACCAAGCTCAGCGAGGGGGATGTGCTGTTCATCGACGAAATCCATCGGCTGCCGCCGGTAGTGGAGGAGTATCTTTACTCGGCGATGGAAGATTACAAAGTGGACGTGACCATCGACGCCGGCATGCACGCCCGCACGATCACGATGCCGATTCAGCGATTCACCTTGATCGGCGCGACGACGCGCATCGGTTTGCTGACCGGCCCCATGCGCGGCCGCTTCGGCATCGCGCAGCACATCGATTTTTATGCCCCCCAGGCCCTGCACGAAATCCTGCGGCAGAACGCGAAGCTCTTGAAGCTGTCAGCGGAGGACGCGGCGCTGGGCGAACTGGCCCGGCGCAGCCGCGGAACGCCGCGAATCGCCAACCGATTGCTTCGCCGCGTGCGCGATTATGCGGCCGTGGAAGCGGATGCGAAGATCAGCACCGCCGTCACGGCCGCAGCTTTGAAGCTGGAGGGGATCGACGACCGCGGCCTTGACGATCAGGATCGCGCGTTTCTCCGCACGCTGATCGATGTGTATGATGGCGGCCCGGCCGGCGTCGAAGCGATCGCCGCCAGCCTCGGCGAGGAGATCGACACGCTGGTGGACGTCATTGAGCCGTACCTGCTGCAAACCGGCCTGGTGATGCGCACACGCCAGGGCCGCCGCGCGACAGTGGCGGCGTACGATCATCTGGGTCTCCCGCGCCCGGCCGTGATTCCCAAGCCGGATGACAACGCGCTTCCATTTGAATGACAGAGGCGATGAAGTGAAGCGAATTCCCAAAACATTTGCGCGCCTGGCACTGATTGCCGCCGGTCTGCTCTGCGGCTGCGGATCGACCGTGCATCCCACCTCGATGACCGCCCTCACGCGGGAACAATTCTCGACGCTCTACGACGATAACCACACCTTCACCGACGTCTATTACCTCGGCACCGACCCCGGCTACCACTACTTCTGCATGGAGCACTGGACTTTCAAGCCCGACGGCACCGACGCCACGCTGGACCGGCGAAGTTTTTACAAAGTCGCCGTGACCGAACTGGGCGTCAAGCGGCCGTTTCCGCTGACCTACAACCAGGACCAGTGGCGTCTGATGCGCCCGCACGGCGAACCTGTGACGCCGGGGGAGTGAGCGATCGGCCTGGCAGCGTCCTTATTTCAGATTCTGGTCTCGCGCACAGACGCAGAGGCGCAGAGAGAAGAAGAATCGGATTGCTTTCTTCTCTGCGTCCCTGCGCCTCTGCGCGAGAACAGTTTTTAATGGGCACTCTATCTTCGGTTCAAGGGGCTTTGAGATGCCGCAGCCCCGCCGCGGCGCCGGCTCTGCGGTCAGTCAAATCCATCGGGTCAATGCTGATCCACCCGCTGAATCCCGCTTCGTTGAGCAATCGCGGCAATTGCGGCCAATCGACGGACCCGTCGCCGATTGGCGTCGAATGCGTGCGGCGATCCGCCCCCAGCAGCGCGTCGCGCCCGCGCACGTGGCGGATGAGATTTCCCATTCGCGCAAATATTTCAGCGATGCTCCAGTCATCATGGAGCGCCGCCACCGGGTCCAGGTCCAGCCCGAACCACGGACACGCGGCGGATTTCATCGCTCGTTGCAGAGCGGCAAGGCTCGCCAATTCGCTGCGCAGCGCAACGACGACGGAATAGCGATCGGCCCTGCGGCCCAGTTCCGACAGCGCGGCATCAACCTGTGTGGTATCCTTGTCCGGGAGATTGCCCACGTCCAGGCAGACCAGCGGCGCCTGCAATCCCGCGGCTGTTTCCAGCACGGAGTCGCATCGCGAGAGCAACCGATCCAGATCAGCCCCCGCCGCCGGACCGCGCGGCCCGGCGCTGGTCCGCAATCCGACCAGCCGCTGATTCTGCTGCCGAAGAAATTGCGAAAACTCACGCCGCCCAGTTTGAGACAGCGTGGTCAGATCAAACGCCCAAGTGACGGCGTCGAACTGAAGCCCGTCGAATCCGCCCGCTCTCGCCGCCGCCACGGCCAGGCGCGCGTCTTCCGACAGGGCTGCCGCCACAACCCCCAGCGGATTTTTTCCAATCGCGCCGATCGTCATGTTTCAATGGATAAATCGCATATCCCCGAAGTCCGGTATGATCGGCGGCCATCCCGCCAGCGGCCGGAAGCCCGACGGCCAGTAGACGAAGAATGCCTTGCCGAGAATGAAGCGACCCGGCACGCGCCCGGAATCCATCCGCAGTCCCTCCATCGGCAGATCAATCGGATCGGACCAGAACCGCGCATCCAGACTGTCCAGCGAATTGTCGCCCATCATGAAATACTCGTCGTCGTCATAGACGCCGCTGCCGTCCTCGCGGGCGTCCCCCTGATGGTGCAAATGAACCGGCCGATCGGGCGTGGCCCAGATGATCGAGCTGTTTCGCGTGCTGTTCGTGTAGTAAACGTCGCGCCACAAACTGACGTGCGACAGCTCGCACGTCTGATCGGCGGCGCTGATCTGAATCAGCGGCGGCCCGGCGTGCGGCGGGGCGGACAGGCCGTGAAACTCGCTCATCAATTCGTCCAGATTCGGACTGTACTGCTCGTCGGTCGTGTGCAGAACGTCCATGCCGTTCAGTCGCAGCGTGACCCTGTAATCGACGTTTGAAAACTCCACCCACAGCGGCGACTGGCCCAGCCCCGCGTCCGCCAGCTTGATCGGCCCGGCGTCGGCACTGGTCGATCCGTCCGGATGCGTGTGCCAGAGCGTCACGGCGTCCGGCCCGATTTCGGCGGTGAACGTGTGATCGCGCTTCGACAACGACACCTTCAGCGCCCCGCTGCCGGCGGTGCGCTGATACCAGAAGGCCAGCTTGAGATCGCTGACCGTGTCCTCGCTGCCCGGCCGCGCTCCAAACCCGTACATCGGCGGCTGCGTGTCGTAAACGAGATACCCGTCCGTCCCCTGCGTGTTGGAATTGGCACGGGCGTCATAGAGGAGGGTTGCCGAACCCTGACCGGTGAAGCGGAACATGCGCCCGTCCGCGGCGGCGTGGCCCAGATCCCAACCCTGCCCATCCTGAGCGGAGGCTTTCCCTTCCGCCACCTGCCACGGCTGCGACCACGGCCGCGCATCCAGCCGATCCAGACCCTGCGGGTAATAATCATTGTCGTAAACGATTCGCCACAGCGCATCCTGCACCGGCTGTGGTTTGCGCTGAATCTGCCAGTTGTCCTGCGCGTCCCGCACATACAGGTCGCCGTCCAGAACCATCAGCGTCTCGCCCGGCCTGCCCACCAGACGCTTGATGAAGTTCTGCGTGTAGTGCGTCTTGCCCGGCTCTGACGGGCTTTTGAAGACCACCACGTCCCACCGCGGCGGCGGATGAAGCAGGTAGGCGTACTTGAGCACAAGGATGCGGTCGCCGTAATGGACCGGCTGCGGCTGCGCGCCGAACGGAAGAACCGGCCGGCCATTAGGCCCCCGGCGCGGCCCGGCGGCGATGTGATAGCCGCAGTTGGGGCAGTACACGTCATTGGATACGTACGATTCCGACGGAAAGACCATGTCTTCCGACGCATCCGGCGAGGAGAAGTTGACGTCGAATTCATACCCGCAGTCCGGGCAGCGGAAGTGCATGTGCGCCCCCAGCAGCGTCGTGGCCATCGACCCCGTCGGGATGACAAACGCCTCCACGACGAAGGCGCGGAAGATGAACGCAAGGATGAAGGCGACCAGAATCGACTCGATCGTCTCCTTCACGTTGGTGCTGATGGGTGGTGCCGCGGTCTGAACAGCTTCGGACATAGGTCACATCTTATCATTCAAACGTGCGTGCGGAAGGACACCACCGCGCCAGCGTGCAGACGCCGCATTTGGGCTTGCGCGCGTCGCACACCGCGCGGCCGTGATGAATCAGCAGATGCGACCAGAGCGCCCAGTCCTTCTGAGGGATGATTTCCATCAGATCATGCTCGATCTTGACCGGATCATCGTGTTGCGTCAGCCCCAGCCGCCCGCTCAGCCGCGTCACGTGCGTGTCCACGACGACGCCCACGTTGCTGCCGAAGGCGTTGCCCAGCACCACGTTGGCCGTCTTGCGCCCCACGCCGGGAAGGGCGGTCAGCTCCTCCATCGTGCTTGGAACCTTGCCGTGATGCTCCTGTACAAGCTGCTGCGCCATGCCGCGAATGCTTTTGGCCTTGTTGCGAAAAAAGCCCGTCGATTGGATGTCGCGCTCCAGCTCCTCCTGCGCAACGGCCGCGAAATCAGCGGCGGTTTTGTACTTGGCGAACAGAGCCGGCGTCACCTTGTTGACGCGCTGATCGGTGCACTGCGCCGAGAGAATCGTCGCCACCAGAAGCTCCAGCGGATTGCGATGCTCCAGGCTGCACTTTGCATCAGGATAAGCGCGCTTCAGCGCCGCCAGAATCTTCCCCACCCGGCTGCGCTGCACCGCTGCCGAGGGCATCTTGCCTGCCTTTTTACTGCGGCGCGGCGGCATGGGCCGACTCCGGCGTCACGGGATGCGCCACCGGCGTCGGCGACGCGGCCACGCTGAACAGCACCATTCCCAGCAATAGAAACAGCAGAAGCTCCAAAAGTTTCACGCTTTGCCTCTGATAATGGTCGAATTTGTCCTTGGCAGGGTTCGCCTTCTCCGGCTCATCGGCGTGATCGATAAACTCCTGCCGATACCGCCACAATCGCGGCCAGACCAGCCGCCAGTCGCACAGCACGACAACCGCCGCCGCGATCAGCAGCACGCCTCGGAGAATGATGGAGGTCGCGATCGCCGAGTCATGCAGATCGACCATCGCCGCCTGTGCAATCAAAGACAACACCAGAGCCGCGCAGCAACCCAGTTCGATCCGCAGAAACGCCGCCAGCATGTTCCCCACGATCGTTCCCGCCAGCAGCGTTCCATGCTGCCCCTCCAGGTTCACGCTCAAAACATGCGGCAGTATCGGCTTGGCCTCGTCCACCGTTTTGAAGACGACCTTCCATCCGATGGCGATGAACATCGCTCCGCCGAACCAGGTCGCCAGCGCCAGCCAGTAAACGATTTGCACGAATTGCAGGGCCATGCGGAATTCGAGCGTAACAGAATTCCTGCCCCTTACCATTCTTCATTAGCCCGGCGTGATGACACGCCGGGCCGATTGCCGGTGGATTCACCCGCACCCCAACGGCGCGCAGCCCGGCCAGGCGAAGTCACAAGGATTCTTTCCCGTTCCCGACAACCCGTCTGCGCTTAACCGGAGCCGACCATCCCCACATCCAGTCGAATTCATTCACGCAAAGCCTGCAACCATCACGTAAGGCGAGTTGTTTGAAATCTCCCTCTTTTCTGGAATTCAATAATACAGCCCTGATCGCCGCGCCGTAATCAGAATGGCCGCCGCCCCGCCCCATCACTCGCTTACTTGTTCTCCCACACTTCCTTCTTCCAAATCGTCGCGTCCTTCTTCAGAATATCAATCAGCCACCGGCAAGCCGCAAACGCCTCATTCCGATGCGGCGTCGAAACCGCGATCAGCACCGACGGTTCGCCGACCATCACGCGGCCAGTGCGGTGCAAAATGACCAGCTTCAGCAGCGGCCACTGTCCGCGGCAGCGGCGGGCGAAATCCTTGAATTGCCGGGATGCCATTTCCTCGTAGGCTTCGTAATCCAGTGCGATCAGTGTCCGGCCGTCGCTTGCGGTTTCGCTGCGCGTGGTTCCGGCGAAGACGGCGATCCCGCCGGCTGCCGGATCGGCAACGAAAGCTTGAACTTGTGACGCGGGCAACGGACCAGCGAGAATCGCCAGCCAATCGTGATCTTCGGTTCCTCCGCTCACTGCCGGGATGATCGCCAGTTCGTCCCCGTCACGCAGCGCGCGGGCGGCATCGGCGTACTCGAAATTCACGGCAAAACTCGTCTTTGCCAAAAGGCCGGCGATCGCTGGAACTCGCCGCCCGACTTCCGCGGCAGCGGACGCAACCGTCGCCGGAGGGGGCAACTGCAACTCCAAATCGGCAGCGCCGGCCTTCTCGCGCACCAGCGCAAAGAGCCGAATCCGAACCCGGATCGTCTCACTCATTTGGCTTTCTTATATGTCACTTCGACGCCGTTGCCCACCTGTAGAGTCCCGCTCGTCGCGTTGGGCAGGCGATGCAGAAACTGCACGAACGGGACCAGTTCCGGATGGGTCGTCACATTGTCGGTCAGCAACATCCCTCCCGGCTTGATGCGCGGCCACGCCAGATCGAAATACTGCTCGATCTGTTTCTTGTCGGCGTCCAGAAAGACAAAATCAAATTCGCCCGGAATCGCCGGCAGCACGCGCCGCGCGTCGCCCAGATGGCTGACGATCACGTCGCTCATCCCCGCCTTCTCGAATGATTTCCGCGCCGCGTCGAATTTTTCCTTCTTGATGTCGATCGTGTGCAATATCCCGCCGTTCTGCTCCAGCGCCGCGCCGAGGTGCAGAGCGCTGTACCCGTAACTGGTCCCCACCTCCACGCCCAGTTTGCATTTGCGCCGCAGAACCAGATCGTACAGTGCCTCCGCCTCCGCCTTGGGAATCTGCAAAGCGTCCTCCCGGATTCGCAGACGATGCAGCTCGCGCATCACCACGCGGGCCGTGGCCGACGTCTTCACAATACCGCCTCCGGGGTACGATCGCAGCCGACGACGACCAGCCGATATTTATCCGCAAGCTCCAGCACTTTCTCTTTCTCCAGCAGAATTGTCTTCCCCGCCTCCACCACCAGGCATCCCGCCCCGGCGGCGTGAAGTTTTTCGATCGTCGTGATTCCGATGCTCGGCACATCCACGCGCATGTCCTGCCGCACATTGGAGACTTTGATCAGCGTCCACCCGCCGCTGCGGCACAGCCCGCCCGCCCGCTCGATCAGGGCGTTGGTTCCCTCCATCGCTTCAACAGCCAGAACATTCTTATCCATGACCGCGATCGCCTGCCCGATGTCCAGCCGGCTGAGCGTCTGGCAAAGTTCCCACCCGTGCCGCGCGTCCACCAATTGCCCCGGCGTTGGCTGGCGGCGCGTCATCACGCCGCTGCCGGCCAGATGCTCCTGCGTGTATTGCGTCGAATCGACCAAAACGATTCCTTCCTTTTGCAATTCGCGGATCACGGCATACAGCACCGCCTGATCGCGCTTGTCGTGCCGCAGTTCCGTCAGCCACAGCCGCAGCGTGCGCCAGTCCGGTATGTTTCGGAGCAGGGGCCAGCGGCCGTACATCTTATGCTTGGCAACCCGCCCGACCATGATGGCCTGCTCGCATCCGCCGGATTTGAGAACCTTGATCCATTTTCCCATCCGGGCCACGGCCACCCAGGAAAATTCGTCGCACTCCTTCTCCAATTCCGGGCTGGCACTGCCCGCAAAGGCCGCACAGACGATTCTTCTCCCCGCCGCCCGCGCCCCGCGCGCGACCAGCAACGGGAAAACGCCTTCTCCGGCGATCAGGCCAAGCGGCGGCGAACCTTCGGACATGATGAAGATTCTAACTCCCAGGCGCGATCAAATCATTTCTGCCGCTGGTGCAACTTGAGGCGTTCATCAAGGAGCTTGTGTGAAATCCAAAAATCCGTCACCTTGACCCGATCAAAAGCGTCCTTGAGGTCGAGAAATTTTCTGTCGGCCGCCAACTCCAATACGCCTATCGTGCCGGTCAGTCGGATGTGCCGCTGTGTCGCCGCCTTACGCCCCTGTAGGTCGTCGATGAGCAGAAGGTCCGCCTTCAATTGAATTGCCAGACTGATGGCGGCCGCTTCGCCGGATTGAAGCAGCGGGATCGGCTCAATGACCGCCGGGGCTTCCACTTTGAGCCACGATGGTTTGTTGGCAATAAAGTCTCGGACAACCTGCGGCCGGTTCGGCCGCGCGAGTTCTTCCGCCACCTGTGGAGGATTCGTTACATTACCAAAGAGGGCGGGAAGCACCCCAATCTGCCCAATATTCACGAGCACAATAAGCGGAGAACTGACGGCAATAACGAGCATCAGGATTTCGCCGGACCGAGCAGGTTTTCAAGAGTCCGGCGGTCAGCCTCTAGGTCTGCCATCGTCAATGAGCCTTCAAAGACGTTGTGATGCTTGAGGTAGGCGTCCGTCTCGAAGCGATCAAGGCCGAGAACCTGCGAAAGCTCAAAATGAGACAGCTTGCCGCGGCGAAAAAGTTCCAACGACGAAGCCTCTCGAGCTTCTGAATCAAGATCCGGCGACTGGGCGCGAAGCCTTTGTTCGACCCCGGCGGGAAGTTGGAAGGTGATCGCCATACCCCAACATTATAGCATAAACATCGTCCAAAATACCGGCCATTAGGCCAAGTGACGGTCGAAAAATGGTGGAAAATCGCGTTGAATTTTGTTCCAAGAGAATCTCAGGTCAAATAAGATCAACCTTTGAGGTGGCGGATTTTGCGTTGCCGACCATCGAGCACCGTCCTCTATGTGGCCGAAGGCGGACAACATCGAGTACCGCCGCGACGCCGCGCTGGCTGCGCATTTTGCAGCGAGTAGCGTCAGTTGCCGCCGACTCACTGCTGCCGAGCATCGCGACCGCGAGTTCGCTTGGCGTCAGGTATATCAGCGGACGTTTGCGAGCGAGGGCAACTTCCGCCACGGCACCAAGGCCGTCGACGCATACCTGCGCGAGTCTGCCACACGCTGGCAGTTTGTGCCATTCCTATCGGGTGTGCCTGGTACGGCGGTTCATGTCATTCGCCCGGAGGTGAGCGCGTTCGAGTGTGAAGGCCCGCTATTGGAACTCGGTGACTTTCTAAACGTCGAGTTCTTCATTTCGCCGCCAGACCTGTCATGGACATTCGTTCGTACTCATGAGGATTTCGCGTTGGGCGGTCCGTATTTCGCTCGCCATGCAAGTACCGCGCCTTCCACATAAGCACGACCGGACCATGCCCCTTGGTATGAAAGTCGTCGAAGCGAACCTCGCGAACCGGAAATCAGACCGACCCATCACCTGAAAATTTCACGCTTGGCCGCTCGCCGTTGCCAGCGTAAAATGCTTTGATGTACCCTAATCCGCGACGCAAACTGGTCATCGAGGAGATAGACCCCGATATGGTCAACGTCTATCGCTCCAAAACGCCCGCCCAGCGCCTTCGCATCGCCAGCGACATGTACACCGGTGCCCGGCGTTTGCTCCTCAGTCACCTGCGCCACCAGCATCCCGATTGGTCGTCGTCGCGGCTGATTTCTGGCCGTTGACGCCGAGTCTGGATATCGTTCGCAAACCATGAAATTCAACCGCCCGCCGCTGCGGATTCAGCCGACGACGCTGTGGGAGTACCCGTCGCAGGATTATGGCCAAGGTCAGCAAGGCCGCGAGGGATTCCAGGGCGCGACGCCCAGTTACATCATCTGGAATCTGCTCCAGCGCTACACCAAGCCCAAAGACCTCGTGATCGATCCGTGCGCCGGCAGCGGCACGACGCTGGATGTGGCCCGCGATCTGGGGCGCCGGGCGCTGGGGTATGATCTCAAGCCCACCCGCAAGGACATCTTCCGCGCCGACGCCCGCAAACTGCCGCTGGAGGACGAGAAGGCGGATTTTGTGTTCATTGATCCGCCGTATTCGACGCACATCGAATACTCCGACGATCCCCGCTGCATCGGGAAACTCGACGCGGCCGGGCCGGCGTATTTTGCGGCGATGGACCAGGTGATCGGTGAAATCCATCGCATGTTGCGGCCCGGAAAGTTCATGGCACTTTACGTCAGTGATTCGTTCGTGAAGGGAAAGCCGTTTATCCCGATCGGCTTTGAATTATTTGGCCTGCTACGCAAGAGGTTTGAGCCTGCGGACATCGTCTCCGTGGTGCGGCACAACAAAACGCTGGAGATGGGCAACTACCGCAAAGCGGCCGAGGAAGGCAACTTTTTTCTGCGCGGGTTCAATTATCTGTTCATTATGCGAAAAGCCGACCGGCTGCCTACAACCCGCCGGGCAGGGGGGCAATGACCCGCAGTTGCCGCGATTCGTGCAGCGCCTCCAGCAGAAAACAAAACCGTCCCTGATGAAATCCGCGCACAATCGGCTCGCCCGCTGGAAAACCGTCCGGTAGCGCCCAGTCCGGCGGTAGCAGCCCCGTGAGCGGGATGATCTTGTGCTTGCGCAGGTCGCCGATGTCCTGATCGGAGAGGATGTAAACCGGCGTCCACGGCAGAATCTCGCGCCCGTGAATTTCAACCGGCCTGCCCGGACCCGGATCGATCCACGGGCCGATGGCAGCGCGGTGCAGTTTCGCCAGATGCGCGCCGCACCCCAGACTCCGCCCCAGATCGCGGGCCAGCGCGCGAACATAGTAGCCCCCGCGAACCGTCATTTTCAGCACGCTCTCGCGCGGCAGATCATGCGAGACCCAACTCGCTTCGTGCATGTAAACTTTCGTCGCCGGCATGATGACCGTTTCACCGCGATGAGCTTTGACATAGGCCCGCTCGCCATCCACGCGCTTGGCGCTGGTTGCATGAGGCGTTTGATCGTGCCACCCAACGCACGCGGCGAGCGCTTCATCCAGTTGTTCCGGCCGCAGGCCCGACGGGTCGCCCGTGAAGATCACGCCGCCATGCGGATCGCCATTGTCCGTCTCAACGCCCCAGCGAACCGTCGCCTGATAAACCTTGGGCACATCATGCAGGTAATCAAACAACCGCGTCGCCGGCTCGACCAGCAGCAGCAGCAGCCCGCTGGCGAACGGATCGAGCGTCCCGCCATGACAGATGCGCGGCCGTTCGGCAGTGCGCGCGGACTGCACGACCGAGAAACTGGTCGGCCCTTCGGGTTTGTGGATAAGATGGATGCCGGGGGTCATTAGGTTGTGAAATCGCTACCGCGCGAGAACTAGTTCTCCTCGGTATCGCCGGACTTTGATCTGATCTTCATGCTTTCTTGCTTGCGCCAGGTCAAACGCCAGTTGCATCCGCAACCAGGTCTCCGGTGTGCTGCCAAATGCCTTTGACAAGCGGATGGCCATCTCCGGACTGATGTCCGCTTTGCCGTTCACGACGTTGTTTAGAGCCTGTCGCGTGACGCCAAGCAACCTTGCCCCTTCGGTCACGGTCAGCCCCAGTGGTTCAAGGCAGGCGCTCCTAATGCTGCGGCCGGGATGCGGAGGATTCTTCATCGGCATTGAAAGTTCCTTTCTAGTGGTAATCAATCAGATCAACATCCACGGCGTCCTCTCCGTCAAAACGGAAGATGATCCGCCAGTTCGCCCGCACCGTGACGGACCAGAATCCTTTGAGGCCTCCTTTGAGCGGATGCAGACGATAACCCGGAAGGTCCATCGCACCAGGCGCCCTCGCGGCATCCAGCCGTCCAAGAATGTCCTCGACCGCCTCCAGCAGGTCCGGGGCAATTCGGCTTCCGTCTCCTCGCTCGTACAGCCGTTTCAAACCCCGATGCTGGAAACTTCTTATCATGGAATATTAGCATGTATACTGACAATTGTCACTTGTCAATCCGCATTGCAGAATGACGGGTCGTACTCACCTACCAAATTACGTGCCTATGACTTAATCCGCAGACGGGACATTGTTCGGCCCTCGGTCGCCCGCGTCCCACCGGGCTTGATGAACCATTTGCTCCGGGAAATCCCAGCCAGTTATGGTCGGAGAATGCTTGGGGTCGGTGTCACGTATAATCGTCTTGCCAACTACCTCGAACCTATCCCTTACCCCGCGAAATCCGCCGGCGCGTATTCCTATGACCCAATGTTGGTCTTCCAAGTAGACATGAAGCCATCCGTGGTGGGTTAAATGGAGCCATTCACGTCGCTCGAAGATTTCGAGGGTTGGCTTGCAGACGCTTTTGTATCTGAGCTGGCCGATGACGTTGATGCCAAGCGTCTCTCCATCGATCCTATCTTGCTCCTTTGGGCAGCCCAGTACGATCGCCGCGCCGTAATCTCCATCAGACAATCGGATGCTCAGGCAATCTCCAGTGGAAAAGATCGGATTTCGCTTGACCCCTTTGCGGGGCTTCTTGGGCCGCAGCTTCGGCGTGCGAATCTTTTTAAGAAATCGATCTAAAACCCGTCGCCGCTCGACCGGAGCCGATTTGCCCAACTTCCCCCATCTCTTTAAGTCCGTCTCCTCGCGGACGATCGCTTCAACTTTGGACAAAATCTCGGGTGCGAGCACACCGCAATCCCACTGCGCTTGGGCGACCGCCAGCCAGAAATTCGTCGCATAATCTTCGTCTGTCACGAAGTCGGCGTATTCGGCGACAACCAATTTCAGAATCTCGTCGTGGGATTGTCCTGTATTGAAATGGGCTAAATAGTCAGCGTGGACATCGTGAGCGATGTCATCCTGCAGAATTCCGTGTCCCGAAGTTCCCATCGTGCAATTATTCCCCCGGCAACTTGTACAAATGCCCGGACTCGCGGAACCAGGCGACGAATCGCTTCAATCCCTCCGGCAGCGTCATCTTGGGTTCATATCCCAGTTCCTCCGCCGCGCGGCGGATGTCGGCGCAGGTGATCTCCACATCGCCCGGCTGCATCGGCTGCCGATCCAGCTTCGCCGGCTTGCCGATCGCCTTCTCCAGGGCCTTTACCATCTCATCCAGCGACACCGGGCTGTTGTTGCCAAGGTTGTAAATGCGATAGCGATCGCATTTTTCCAGCGCGGAGAGCAGCCCGGAACAGATGTCTCCCACAAAGGTGTAGTCGCGCGACGTGTTCCCATCGCCGAAAAACGGAATCGGTTTCCCGCAAGTGATCAGCCGCGTGAATTTGTGAATCGCCAGGTCCGGCCGCAGGCGCGGGCCATAGACCGTGAAAAAGCGGAAACAGAAGCACGGCAGCTTGTGCAGATTCCAATAGGTGTAGCAGAGCAATTCCCCCGCCCGTTTGGTCGCGGCGTATGGGCTGATCGGCTCGGCGATCGCATGCCCCTCTTCGCTGAACGGCGTCTCTTTCTGATTGCCGTAGACGCTCGAACTCGACGCGAAAAGAAACTTGCCCACCTTGTGCCGCACGGCCGCTTGCAAGACCTGAACCGTCCCCTCGATGTTGACGCGCACATAATAAGCCGGCCGCTCGATGCTCGGCCGCACGCCCGCCATGCCGGCGATGTGGTACACCGCTGACGGCTTGATTTTGCCGACCAGCGCGTCGATTTTCGCCCCGTCGCAAATATCCATTTCCTCTAGCGAGAATCGATTCCCCCCCGCGCGGCTCACGCTCTGAACATTCAGCTCCTTCCAGCTTCGCGCATAGAAGTCGCAGAAGTTGTCCACTGCGACGACCTTAAATCCTTCCGCCAGCAGCGCTTCGGCCAAATGACTGCCGATGAACCCGGCCGCCCCGGTCACGAGGATGGTCTGTGCTTTCATGTGGTTGGGCTTTCTTGTGACTGTTTTTATCCTCTTTCCGCTGTTACCATACAAGGCTCGACTGGAAGTTACATCCATTGGAACCGGCATCGATGCAATTTGGAATCTGCACATCCGTCGCGAATTCCGCCGCCGTTAAGGCGGCCGGGTGGGATTACATCGAGGAAAACGTCCAGAACTTCCTGCAGGGCGTCGTCCCTGATTCGCAGTGGCACGGCGAACGCCTCGCCGCCGCGTCGGCCGTGCCCATTCTCGCCGCCTGCTGCCTCGTCCCCGGCGACATGAAAATCACCGGCCCGAACGCCGATCCCAAAAAGCTGCACGATTACATGGTCAACGTCGCCGCCCGCGCCAAAAGGACCGGCATCAAAACCCTCGTCTTCGGCAGCGGCGGAGCGCGCAAAATCCCTGACGGATTTGACCGCGAAAAAGCCATGCTCCAGATCGTCGCCTTCGCCCGCATGGCCGCCGAGCAGTGCGCCAAGCATGGCGTCCTCCTCGTCGCCGAACACCTGAATCGCAAGGAGTGCAACGTCCTCAACACCGTCGGCGAGTGCGAGAGCGTCGTGCGGCAGGTGAACAATCCGAGTTTTGAAAACCTTGTCGATTGTTATCACTTCTGGCTGGAGAAGGAATCGCTGGAGGATTTGAAGCGGGCCATGCCGCACATCCGGCACGTGCACGTTTCCGATCTGGACGGCCGCCTCCCGCCCGGCGAGACCGGAAAAAGCGATTACCGCCCATTCTTTCGCGTTCTCAAACAGGCAGGCTACAATACCCGCATCAGCGTCGAGGCGCTGGGGTTTGATGACATCGCCGGCATGGGGCCGCGCGTGCTGAAATTCCTGAAAGAACAGTGGTCGCAAGCTTGAACTGAATTTTCCCGATAACATCCAAAACAAAAGGTGATTTATGCTGATGAAATACCGTCTCTTCACTCCCGGACCCACCAGCGTTCCCGAAGCCACGCTTCTGGAACTGGCCAAACCCGTTCACCATCATCGCACCGGCGAATTCCGCACGATGTTCAACGAGGTGCAGGCCAATCTGCAATACGTTTATCAGACGAGAAACACGGTCCACACCATCACCGGCAGCGGCACCGGCGCGTTTGAGGCAGCGATCGTCAGCACCCTCGCTCCCGGCAACAAGGCGCTCTGTGTCGTCAACGGAAAATTCGCCGAGCGCTGGAGCACGATGTGCACCACGTTCGGCGTCGAGAAAAAAGACATCAAGCTCGAATACGGCCAGCATGTCTCGCCCGAGCAGATCGCCAATGAACTCAAGGCCGCCAAGTATGACGCCGTCATCCTCGTCCACAGCGAAACGAGCACCGCGACCGTGTGCGATCTGGAGAACATCGCCAAGGCCGTCCGCGCCAGCGGCGACACTTTGCTGATGGTCGACGGCATCACCAGCATCGGCGCTCTGCCCTTCAAGATGGACGACTGGGGCGTCGACGTCGCCGTCACCGGCAGCCAGAAAGCGCTGATGCTGCCGCCGGGCCTCGGGTTCGTCGCCATGTCCCCGCGCGCCTGGGCCGCCGCCGACCGCAACAAAACCCAGAAGGATTTCTACTTCGATCTGAGGAAGTACCAAAAGAGCATCGCCGACGGCGACACGCCCTTCACGCCCGCCAACACATTGATCGAGGCCCTTGGCGTGAGCCTCAAGATGATCCGCGCCGAAACCATCGAAGGCGTCTGGAAGCGCACGCACCTGACGGCCGAGGCCTTCCGCCAGGGCATGAAGGCGCTGGGCTTCGAACTCTTCAGCCACCAGCCCGCGGATTCCGTCACGGCCGTCAAATATCCCGACGGCGTCACCGACAAGGATTTCCGCAACGCTCTGAAGAACAAGCACAACATCCACATCGCCGGCGGCCAGGGCACGATGGAAGGCAAAATCTTCCGCGTCAACCACATGGGCTACAGCGACGCCTACGACGCATTGGCGGTCGTCGCCGCCACCGAGCACGTTCTCAAGAGCCTCGGCAAGCCCGTCCAAATCGGCGCGGGCGTCGCGGCGGCGCAGCAGGTGTTGAGTAAGTTGTTTTGAGCATGGAATGGATTGAACATCAATCGCGGAAAAGCTCGCGAACTTTTGCGAGCGGCACGCCCTTCCCGTCAACGCGGTTGCGATTGGCTCGACGGATTGAGGCTCGGAATCCTGGATTGGCCAGCAAGAGTTCATCCACCACGTCATCATCCGCAATCCGGCGAATGACCAGAGCCGGCCCTTTTTCGGACCGAACCAGCAACGGCGAGCGTTGAGCTCGTCCGAGGAACCTGCTCGTCTCCAGGGCCAACTGCTCCGCGGTGATTTGCTTAAGCTTCATAGCCGATCTCCCTCAGATAATCGTTGACCTTGTCCTTGGAAACTATGCGCATGACGAAGACCCGATCAGCGTCCACGCGATAAAAAACTCGCGTCGAACCCACACGGAGGCGATACTGCGGGGAATCGACGCCGCGCAATCTCTTGATGCGGCTCTTCCCAACCTGTGTTGGCGAAACCGCCAGAATCCACTCAACGGTGTCGATGATGGCCGCCCGATCGAATGCCCGCATCGCTTTCAAATTCGATGGCCTGCGGATCAAACTCGATCTTGTACTCCACCCGCCGACTCCCAAGAAAGTAGAACAGTAGAGCAGTAGACCGCAGTGGAGCAGGGGCGCCGTTTATCCGCTCAGATTCTTTTGCCTTGTCTTTGTCTTCGCTACTGCTCCACTGTTCTACTGCTCCACTGCTCTAATTTTGCCTTCGGCAAAATTGGAGGCGGGGGGAATCGAACCCCCGTCCCGAGATCACTCCGATGACGGCCTCTACATGTTTATTCGATTGTTTAATCTCGACCACGCCGTCGAAAATCGACACCCTCCGTCGTGGTCCAGCCGTCTTAGTCTCGCCGGTGTGACAACGTCAGATCACACAAGCCAGCCCGCTGTTTGCGGCCGACGTGACGCGGGCTTCACGCCGTGCCGAGGTTGCCTATTTTTAGGCAGCCATGCGAACCGGGACGGCCGTGAAGCCGATCCGGCCTGCAACATCGCTGTTGGCAGTTATGGTTTGCTCGAATGATTAACCAGGCCAATCGAGCGTCCTGGACATGCCACCGCCACCACAGGTATCCGGTCGAAACCAGTCGCCCCCGTGGCTCAATTTTTGAAAGAGCCGTACGGCAAAAGCCGAACAACTCATTCTACATCGGCTCGACCGGATGGGCAACTTCGTCGAGTTTAATCTTTGCCAGCGCCGCCGACTTTTTCCTCGACTGCCACCACAACACCAGCACCAGCAGCACCGCCGCCGCCAGGGCAATCAGCCCGAACAGCCGCCGATATTCCTCGATCAGCGGCCGCAGCGGCCGCGCGTGCGTCCCCGCCCAATACCCCAGAATCATGAACCCTCCCCCGCTGATGATCGCCGCCAGTCCATCCGCCAGCAGCAGCTTCCCGTAGTTGAACCGCATCGTCCCCGCCGTCACCACCATCGCCGTGCGGATGCCGGCGAACATCCGCCCGATCCCCACCGCCCAGACGCCCCAGCGGTCGAACCAGCTCTTGCAGCGGTCCAGCCGCTTGGCGCTCACGTGCCGCCCGATCACCGGCAGATGCACCACGCGCCAGCCGAAAATATATCCGATGATGTACAGCGCACTATCCCCGAACATCATCGCCACCCACGCCACCGGCGCCGCGATCGCCCACGTCAGCCCCCCGCGCGCGATCGACACTCCCGCCGCGATCAGCGGCACGTCCTCCGGCAGCGGCAGCCCCAGCCCGCTGAAAAACAGCAGCGAGAATATCGCGATGTATCCATGCGCCTCCACCCAGTGCCAGGCCATCTTGCCCAGCGCTTCCTGCCATTGGAACAATTGTTCAACGGGGTAATCCAGCGACGATGAACCCAGAACAAACATCATGACGATTGCGCTTCCTCCGCCCGGCCAACCTCCGCGTCGCCCGCGGCGATTCGCGCTGAGACAGCATTATCGGTTAATCCTCGTGACAATAGTAGCCGCGTGACAACAGAGCCGGGGCGTGTCGCCCCGGTCCGGGCCAACATGGCCCGGCTCCGAAATTCAACCCGCTCAAATGTAATACATCGCCTGCTGCCCCGCCCCCGCGCGGTTGACATGCTCCACAAGCTGCTCCAGCGTCAGTTGATCCAGCGTCTGATCGATCGCATCCGTCAACCGCTGATTCAGCAGCCGCACACCCACGGCGCCGCCGGTCGTCTCATTGAACGGAACGTCCGCCTTGTCCTTCACTGTGAGCCTGCCCTCCAGCCGCCGCACCAGATCGCCGACCGAGATATCCCGCGGCGACCGCGACAACCGATAGCCGCCGCCGCTGCCCACCTTGCTCTCCAGAAACCCCCCGCGCCGCAGCGCCAGCAGCACCGCCTCCAGAAATTTATTCGGCAGATGTTCCCGCTCGGCGAGGTCGCGCGACTGCACATAAGCCTCCGGCCCCAGCTGCGCCAATCGCACCACGGCCCGAAGCCCATATTCAGTTCGCTTGCTCAACCGCAATGCCGCTCCCGGATGAACGCCCGTAGAGGCGGTTTCATCACCCGTTTAGCGGCCCCGCTTGCGGGGCGTTTGGCACGGGTTGCGTCGATTCTGAAACCGGCCGTTAGAGGCTCTCAGTCAAAATATGGCCCACGACCGGCGCGGTCAAGCCGCCGACTTCCCACAAAGCCCAGGGAACTCGTTCCCTGGGCTTTCGCGTATACAATGACGCCATGCCGAAGCGCGCTTACTTAGTCGCTTTCCTCCTCTGCTCGGCCCTGCAATCCTCCATCGCCCTGGCCGCCCGCAGCAGCGCCGATGTCTCCGCGCAACTAAACGTCTCCGCCCTCACCCCCGGCCAACCGGCGATGATTGTGGTGATCGTGACCGTCCATCCCGGCCTGCACGCCCAGTCGCACCAGCCATTGGACCCGACGCTCATCGCGTTCGAATTATCGCCCGACCCCAATCCGCAGCTCGAGTTCGATTCCCCAATCTACCCGCCCGGCCAGATCCAAAACTCACCCGCCCTCGGCACACTCAGCGTTTACACCGGCAAAGTCGTCTTCTTCATCCCGCTGCGCGTCAAACCCGGCGCTACCCCCGGCGCGATCACGCTCAGCGGCCACCTGACATTTCAAGCCTGCAACGACAGTTCCTGTTTCCCGCCCGAACATCCGAAATTTTCCATCGCCACCACCATCGCCGCCCCCGGCCTAACCGCGACGCCCATCAACGCGGAGTTATTTGCGACCGCTCCCACGCCGCCGCCGCAGTCCTCGCCGCCGCCGCCCGCCACCACGCAACCAGCAATCACAACCACCAGCGGCGCGACTCAAGTCTCCCTCTTCGGCTTCAGCCTCGACCTCAGCCACCATTCCTTCGGCGTTGCGGCTCTGGTCGCATTTCTCGCCGGCATCATCTTCAACGTCGTCCCCTGCGTCCTCCCGGTTTTGCCCGTGAAAGCCATCGGGTTCTACGAAGCCTCCCAGCACAGCCGCGCCCGCTCGCTTATCCTGGGCCTCGTCTTCTCACTTGGCCTCGTCGCCCTTTTCGCCGCCCTGGGAATGGTGGTGCTCCTGAGCAAATCGCTCTTCGGCAATCAAATCACCTGGGGCCAGCAGTTTTCCTATCCCTGGTTCGTCTGGAGCATGGCCGCGATTCTCGCCGCACTCGGTTTCGGCATGCTCGGCGCCTTCTCCGCCCGCCTGCCCACCAGCATCTACGGCCTGGACTTCCGCCACGACACCCTCAGCGGCAACTTCCTCTGGGGCGGCCTCACCGCCATTCTCTCCACTCCCTGCACCGCGCCACTATTTCCGCCGGTGCTGGCCGTCGCATTGACTCTCCCCCGCATCGAAGGTTTTTCCCTGGTAACAACCGTCGGCTGCGGCATGGCCTCGCCGTATCTGCTTTTGTCCGCCTTCCCCGAACTAGCCCGCCGCTTCCCGCGCACCGGCGCGTTTGCCGAACTGGTCAAGCAGATGATGGGTTTCCTCATGCTCGGCGTCGCCGCTTTTTTCGCCGGCTTGGAACTCATCGGCGAACCGAATCAATGGTGGGTCGTCTTCGCCGTCGCCGTCTGGGCCTGTCTCTACTTGGTTGTCCGCTCCACGCAGATCACCAAATCTGCGGGCGTCCTCTGCTTCATCACCGCCTTGGCCGTCGCCATCGTCAGCGGCTCCTACGCCCTGACCCTCCGCCTCACCGAACCCGACCAAGTCCAATGGCAACCCTACACCGCAGCCGCCCTCGCCGACGCGCGAGCGGCCAACAAAATCGTCCTGATCGACTTCACCGCCAATTGGTGTCTGAATTGCAAATACGTCGAAAAAACCGTCTACCACGACCCCCGCGCCTTGGACGCCCTCAAGCGCCTGAACGTGGTGACGCTGAAGGCCGACGTCACCAACGACAACGCCATCGGCAAACCGCTGCTGGACTCACTGGAAAGCGAAGGCATTCCCTTCACCGCCATCTACTTCCCCGGCTCCCCGCAACCGATTGGGTTAGCGTCGATTTACACGACCGATACGCTGCTGGGCGTCCTCAATGGCACCACATCGACCGCCGCCGTTGCGAGCGACGCGGGCGCGAAGTGAGGATAATGGCACTGGGCCTCTGTTTGCTATAAACCTTCCGAATGCAGAGCGCAACCGTTCATTTGAAATTGCTATCCACCAAGGCTGGTGGACGCCACACTTCCAGTTCCCACTCAGACAATGACTTATGCCCCGTCTGGCGGATTTCCTTCAATCCAGCATCGACTAAGGCGCGGTAATCATCGGGGGAATCAAGCCTCGTCCACAAAATCTTCCGGTCTAGATGGGCCGAAAGCTTCTGTATAATAATCCCGTCGAACGGGCAATGCGGCGGTTGCGCCGCTCGATCCAAGCACCACATATATTTCAGGTAAAGATTGAATGCTTTTTGCGAGGTTCCAATTCTGAATCTTCCACGGAAAAGGCAATGCTTGAACTCCGCCGTCATTTTGTCGGCTATTTCCTCGATGGTTCTTATGTGCGTGTCGCTGTCCACCGCATCGACATACGTCGCCGCGCGCTGGGCCAAAAGCTCCTTAAACGTAGATCTGATTTGGTCATTGATTTTGTTCTCGGCGTCGGTGTTCTGGGCATATATACCGCCCCCGCGTGCGAACGATGCCTGAATTGAAAGGGAGGCGATCTGATCTTTCATGAACTCTGATTTTGTCATAGCGTTAGCGGTTTTTTACTCCGCATATCGCTGTTTGTCCATTCACATGCCGACACTTCACCGGAGTACCCATGTAACAGAAGACGAACAGAAAACGGGACAGGTCAAAATATCTGAATTTTGCTCATCCAGCGAAAGGTGGACATTCAAGATTGCGGCGGCCGCTCGGCCGAAATCCGGCGCTCTTACGCCGCAGTCAGATCCGCTTCCAGCGGCTTGTCTTTCTTGGGGGATGAAACGGGGACGCAGCTAGATATCATAAAATTGCCAACTATTCGCCGGCCCTGTCATTGTCCGCCCCGCCCCTTTCGGGCGGGGCGGTAGAGAAGCGGACAGCAAGACCCTCAAACCAGCGCCACCTGAAGATTGGCATGCGCCGCGGTCCCTTTTTTCGACTGGACGTTGATCTCCACATCATGCCCCAGCCGTAGCAGAAAGCGCAGCAGCCGGTCTGTGGAAAAATCGGCCAGACGGCCGCGCACCAGGGCGGAAACCTTGGGCTGATCGATGCCCAATCGCTCCGCAATCGCCGCTTGCGTCAGCCCTTCCTTCTCGATCAGCAGACAGATCGTCCGCGCAAGCTGCGCCTTGGCCAATGCTTCCCGCGGATGAGCCACGCCAAGATCGGCGAAAACATTTCCGCTGCTCACTTCATGTTCAATCCGATGACGTTTCTTTCGCATGTTGTTTTTCCCAATCACGATGCAATTCCGCCGCCCAGCCGAGCCGCGCCTTGATGAGATCAATCACCGACTTGGGCGTGGCGATTCCATGTTTCGACTTCTTCTGAAACGCATGGAGAACATAAACCCGTTCCTTAAACCTCACCGTATAAACAGCCCGGTAGGTGTTCCCGTCTTCGTCCTCAATCACCTCCAGCACACCGGCTCCGCCGAATCCACGCAACGGCTTCACCGCAGGCGGCGTGTCGCCGTACTGGACACGCATCAATACAAGCCCGATGGCATGGACCACTTCACTGGGGAACTTCACCAAATCCCGCTTCGATGAACCGACCCATACCAACGGTTTCAACTTGTCCATGCCCCGCATCTATGCCAATACTAGCATGTAGTCGCGTCGCGGTCAAGTTCGTTTAACTTCTTGACCGAACAAAACTTGTAGAAAATCCGCGCGATTTCACACTTTCGCCGAGCGATGCGGTAGCATTCCCGCCGCATGAAAGCAGTAGCCGTCCATCCTCCGCTTCCCCGTCATGAGCCGCTCGGCGAAGCTCGCGACAGGCCGCTCTGCCCCCCTCGGCAAAGCTCGGGGCGGGAAGGCTCGCGACCGAAGCCTGCGGGTCGAACGCTCCACTCCGATTCCGCCACGGACTTTCATCCCGGCGTTTTGTCCAGGTTCACACCGCCTCCGAAAAAAAATAAACAGGTGTCGATCGAACTCAAAATTTCGCCGCCGCTTTGGGACTCTGGAGAACCTGCGCGATCTCCACATATTCCTTCTCCGCGCCTCTGGGTCTCTGCGCGAGGCCAGTCTTTGAAACTCGCCCAACGCAACCACCCACTTGTATTCACCCCCATTTTGCCTAAAATGCCCCGCTCGAATCGCACCAAACGCTTGGAAATGTGAGGAATCAATGCCGCGTGTTTGTCATTTTACCGGGAAGAAAACCAGCTTCGGACACAAGGTCACCCATCGCGGCAAGGCCAAGTACCTCGGCGGCGTCGGAACCAAAACCACCGGCGTCTCCAATCGCAAGTTCAAGCCGAACATCCAGCGCGTGCGCGCCCTGATCGACGGCCGCATCGTGCGCATCAAGGTCTCGACCAAGGCCATCCGCCAGGGACTCGTCGTCAAACCCCTTCGGCGCGTGAAGCCGGTGGCCGCGGCGGCAGCCACTGCTTAAACCCGGATTTTTCACCGCGGAGATCGCAGAGATCGCGGAGATCAACCTTGAGACTGAGGCTTCGTCAGGTTGTCATAATCATCGGAATGGTGTGTCATCTTGATTAGTTCGGAACTGCTTAATCCTCTCCGCGTTCTCCCTTCGGGTCTGAGCCTCAGGGTCGAAGACCGCGATCTCTGCGGTTCAACGAATTATTCGGGGTAATCACGTCATGGCAGCCGCCAAGATCACCCCCGAACAGGTCCGGCACGTCGCCAACCTGGCGCGCTTGTCGCTGCCGCCGGAGAGGTTGACCAAACTCGCCGGGCAGCTCGAATCCATTCTGGAATACATCGCCAAGATTCAGAGCGTCGATGTCGGCGGCGTCGAGCCGATGGCCCATGCACTGCCGATCAAGAACATTTTCCGCGACGACATCGTCGAGCCGAGCCTGACGGTCGAGCAGGTGCTGGCTAACGCGCCTGACGCCGATCCGCCGTTTTTCAAAGTTCCCAAGGTCATCGGCGGCGACGAAGACTCGGCGGGATGAGGCGGCCATGCTCGCATTCGACACACTCATAGCCGCCCGCGACGCCATCCGCGCGAAAAAAGTTTCGTCCGTCGAACTCACGCGCCAGGCGCTGGATCAGATCGCCAAACTTGATCCGAGAATTCAGGCGTTCAACGAAACTTATCCCGACCGCGCGATCGCGCAGGCACAAGCCGCCGACGCCGGATCGCGCCCCGGCCCGCTCTCCGGCGTGCCGATCGCGCTGAAGGACAATCTCTGCACCACCCACGGCCGCACCACCTGCTCGTCGAAGATGCTGGAAAACTTCCGCGCCCCGTACGACGCGACGGTTGTTAAAAAACTCGAAGCCGCCGGCGCGGTGGTGCTGGGCAAAACCAACCTCGACGAATTCGCGATGGGATCCAGCACGGAGAACAGCGCCTTCCGCACGACGCGCAACCCGTGGGACACCGACCGCATTCCCGGCGGCTCCTCCGGCGGCAGCGCCGCGGCCCTGGCGGCCGGGATGTGCTGCGCCAGCATCGGCTCCGACACCGGCGGCTCCATTCGGCAGCCGGCGGCATTATGCGGACTGGTCGGCCTCAAGCCCACCTACGGCCGCGTCAGCCGCTATGGGCTGGTCGCCTTCGCGTCGAGTCTCGATCAGATCGGTCCATTCGGCCACACCGTCCCCGATGTCGCGCTGCTGATGAACGTCATCTCCGGCCGCGATTCCAGGGACAGCACCAGCGTCGATGAAAAAGTGCCGGATTATCTGGCCGATCTCGAAAAGCCGCTGGCGGGTTTGCGCATCGGCATCGTCAGGGAATACGAACTCGGCAGCGGCGTCGATCCGCAGGTGAAGAGCGCCGTGGACAGTGCGATCAAAACCTATCAGTCGCTGGGCGCCCGCACCGTGCCGGTTTCGCTTCCGCACACGGAATTTGGCATCGCCGCGTATTACGTCATCGCGCCATGTGAAGCGAGTAGCAATCTCGCCCGCTACGACGGCGTTCACTACGGCCACCGTACCACCGACCCCGTGAAAGACATCATCGAACTGTTCAGCAAGTCGCGGGCCGAGGGTTTCGGCGAAGAGGTGCAGCGGCGAATCATGATCGGAACCTACGCCCTCTCCAGCGGCTACTACGACGCCTATTACGTCCGCGCCCAGAAAATCCGCGCCCTCATCAAGCGCGACTTCGACCGTGCGTTTGAGCAATGCGACGTCATCATCTGCCCGACCAGCCCGACGCCGGCATTTAAGATCGGCGAAAAAACCGGCGACCCGCTTCAGATGTACCTGTGCGACGTTTTCACCGTCACCTGCAACATCGCCGGCATCGCGGGTTTGAGCCTGCCGTGCGGTTTCACCAGCGGAAACAAGCCGCTCCCGATCGGCCTGCAACTTCTCGGCCCCACGTTCGGCGAAGAAAAACTGCTGCGAATCGCGCGGATGTACGAAGCCGCCACCGATTGGCACACCCGCCGGCCGAAGGCCGAGAATTAAGAAATGGTTTGCCACAGATAAAAAATCAGATGCACACGGATGAGAAAAAACGAGTTTGAATTATCTGTGTGAATCGGTCTGAAATCTGTGGCTAAAAAATTCTTTCAGGAATCACTGAGGAGCTTCAATGGCAGACATCAATCTGACCCTCGTCAAACGCGCCAATCGCAACACCGCCAGTTCGGGATCGAAGTGGGAGCCGAAGATGGGGTACTCGCGCGCGGTGCGCAGCGGCAACTTCATCGCCGTCAGCGGAACCGTCGGCATCAACGCCGACGGAACCTATCCCAAAACGCTCGGCGAGCAGACGCGCCGGTCGCTGGCCATCATCCGCGCCGCCATCGAACTGCTCGGCGGC